>Ga0160471_100020_pt1 | contig 340969 bp, 261 predicted proteins | sample HID1973K_E11MG_FD_108268 | JGI IMG/M metagenome (GOLD analysis project Ga0160471, IMG submission 108268) | Enriched mosquito-associated microbial communities from UW Madison campus, WI, USA - HID1973K_E11 MG | ecosystem: Host-associated > Arthropoda: Insects > Digestive system > Unclassified ... | reverse complement strand
GCTCAGCTGGTAGAGCATTACACTTTTAATGTAGTGGTCCTGGGTTCGAATCCCAGCGGGATCACAGAAAATAGTATCAAAACTACGTAAAAGCTTGCAAATCAAATGATTGCAAGCTTTTTTGTTTTAGTTAAAAATCTAAAATACTCACCGATTCTCATATTAAAAGTGTGTAATTCGGTGAGTAATTTAGGTACTAAAAGAACTCACCGAATTATTTATAATCACTTGTTTAACAAGTCGTTCGGCCATCGAACATCTTGACGTTTTCAGACTGCAGGGCTAATTTTGTTAACCTTAATTCAGTTTATATGAAAACTAATTTTAGCCTGCTTTTTTATCTTAAAAAGCAGAAAAACTATCGTGGCGGCCATGTGCCAGTTTATTTACGAATAACTGTTGGCGGAAAAAGGGCAGAAATGACCAGTGGGCTTGAGTGCGATCCTGAAAAGTGGAATACCAAATCAGGCAGACAGGATGGAAAAAAGGAAGATGTCAGAAGCTTTAATGCTCATCTGGATAATCTACAGTCAATGATCAACCAGGTTTACAGGGATCTTTTTGATGCCGGCGAAGTTATTTCAGCCGAAGGCATTAAGTGCAGATTTATCGGGCGGGAAGTCCGGAAGCATACCTTGATGGAAGGCATCAAAGTTCATAACGAAAAAATGGAGGCTTTGGTAGGAAAGGAATATGCCATTGGTACCTTGAAGCGCTTTCAAGTTTTGGAAAGGCATCTTGTCGCTTTCATGAATGAAAAATACAAGATAACAGACATCAACATCAAAAATATTAACCATGCGTTTATACGCGATTTTGATTTTTTCCTGAGGTCAGTAAACGGTTGTGCCAACAATACCACAGTAAGGTATCTGAAAAGCCTTGGTAAAATCCTGCGAATTTCATTAAGCTTAAAATGGATTGACAGCGATCCAATGTTTGGATACAAACTAAAGAGTAAAAATGTAGAGCGTTCATTTCTTACAGAGGATGAATTAACCATAATTTCAGAAAAGCAGTTCTTAACCGAGCGGCTAAGTCAGGTACGGGATGTCTTTATATTCTGCTGTTTTACTGGACTTGCGTATTCTGATGTAGACAAACTGAACCTAGCGAATATTAAAACAGGTGTAGATGGCAAAAAATGGGTTTTCACAAACAGAACCAAAACTGGAACTAGGTCTGCTGTTCCCCTATTACCCCCTGCAATCGCAATATTGGAAAGATACAGCGACCATCCCTATTGCATCGCCAAAGACAGGGCATTGCCAGTTTCAAGCAATCAAAAGCTAAATGAGTACCTCAAGGAAATTGCCGCAGTTTGTGGGATTGACAAACCTTTAAGTTCACATATCGCGAGACATACTTTTGCAACAACCATAACCCTACTCAATGGCGTTCCCATGGAAAGCGTGTCAAAAATGCTGGGGCACACCAATATTAGGACTACCCAGATTTATGCAAAGGTTCTTGATATAAAGGTAAGTGCAGATATGGCGATCCTGCAAAACCGATTCTCTATAAATTAATAACCTCATTATGCCAGCACGTTTTGGTGCTGGCAAATTCGAAAAATTATGAATAAGACCATAACAAATATTCTGATTCAGGAACAGGTTGTCCTGGAAAAGATATATCATATCCGGGATCAAAAAGTAATGCTAGATCTTGACCTTGCTGTACTCTACGAAGTTGAAACTCGTGCACTCAAACAAGCAGTCAAACGCAACATTCAGCGTTTTCCAGACGATTTCATGTTCCAGTTGACAAAAGAGGAATGGCAGCAGGTTATCACAATTTGTGATAACCTCCCCAAGTCGGCAAAATTCAGTCCGGCGACACCTTTCGTATTTACTGAACAGGGTGTAGCCATGTTATCCAGTATCCTTAATAGTGAACGTGCCATTAATGTCAACATTCAAGTCATCCGGATATTTGCCAGATTTAGGAATATGGTAGCTGATAATACCCAAATTCGTCTGGAGATAGAAAAGATAAAAAACAAGCTGGAAAACCAAGATAAGAACATGGAAATTGTTTTTCAATACCTTGATGAGCTATTATCGCTTAAGCAAAAGCCAATTCCCAAACGAAATAGGATCGGGTTCAAGCCGGATGAACTGTAATACATAGAGGCGGAATTGCATTTCCGTATATACCATAGTGAAAACCCCGGGGTGGTGAAGTGGGCTTTCACAGGCCGAAAATGCGGGAGGGCCGGCTCATGCAATAACGGATTAAAAAAAACTTAATGATAACAGAAAGCAATTCCACCTAATGCTCTTGCTTTCTGTTATTTATTCATCTATTTTGTTTCTGCCTTGTTACTATAAAAGAAAAGTTCATGAAGCTGATCATCTGGTTACAAAAGAAAAGCATGTTAGTCATTTCTTCACCTTCCGGGGATTCAGCTTCTAAATGAACCCAACCCTTGTAAAGTTCCCATAAATTTGCCCTTGCCTCATGCAATGGGAAGTTGACGAAAAAGTATTCCATTTCAGAATCCGCATTTTCAATTTCTTCATCAGAAAGCCCTGAAGGTTGATAATCGAGTAGTTTTTTAATTTCTTCCATGTCGCTATTTCTATTTGATTTCAAGCTCATACTGTTTTTTGATTTCATCTACATACGGTTCGAAATGCTCCTTATAATAACCCTTAGGGATTTGAATCTTAAAATTTTTACGACTAAAAAACAGAACTACCCTAGAATCCGTTTCGCATTCCAGTAGATACCAAACAGTGAGGTTTGAAGACGAACAGATGAAAAACATAGCAATCCTATCTTCGCAAAAAAGAAAAATCTTTCCTTTTACCTTGAACCTCAATTTAAGCTCGTAATAATCACCCTTATCACTAAGTAAAAAATTTAAACTCGGTACATCACCTGAGAATCTGGCAACCTGCATATCCTTTTTCATAGGTTTCTTCTGAATATTTCTCAGCCCATAGGTAAACAGGTAATGCGTAAACGGCTCCCTAGATAGCATTGGGAGTGCTTTAGTGAATAGTTCGAAAATCTTCCTCTTATTGCTGAAATTGAGATCGTCTATTTCGTCAGAACGTTCATTATTGTCTCCATATTCCCTAAACTGAATCCTTGCCATTTTCTTCATTTCGTAGCAGATGCTGTTCAGCTCAGTTTGATTTGCGGACAGTTCAGATTGTTCAAAACTATCGTCTTCTTCGAAAAGAAAACCAGTGAAAGATTTTACTGTGTTATTATCCGCATTTAGGGAAAATTTGTACGGTATCAAAAATGGATAATGGTTGGAATGAAACCTGACAGGATCGGTATTTGCAAGGCAATAACCAATAAGGAACTCATTGTTTAAAGTTGCGAAACCATTAGTCACTTGTTGTCTCTCCAATACCTTGCGTTCGGATATGTCCAGGAAATAATCATCCGGCCTGAAAAAGCCCTTAAATTCTTTTTTTAACCTGATGTCCACTCCATATCTATCACAGATTACTTGGAGATATTTGGATTTTCCGGTTGCTTCATTGAAGCATTCCGGCCAATAATATTCCTCAAAGTCATGAAATTCATTCCATAACATCGCCCTCAAAGTACGGTAGACATATCTTCCTAGATAATTTTCATCCGTATCAATATTGCAGCTTACCAATAAATGATCATACTCGACCTTCAGGTAAACTTTTACAGGCGGCTCATTTTCAAGCTTAACCCTCATTGTCAAGACGCCTTTCTTAAATGAAAGTGGCTTTCGCTCAACCATATAATATGGTCGGTTCCCAGCTCGAAGTTCTGTGTGTGACTCCAAAACATTTAACCTCAATATACGGGTACTCTTATCAAACGGAAGTTTATAGAACTGGGATTTAGGTTTTCCAGCAAGTATCATTTCATCACCCATTTTCAGTTTCTCCTTTCGATGCTTCCGCCTCTTCACATTCGGCAGTTAGAAGATCGATCTTTTTATCACAAAGATCTTTGGCGAGAATTAAAAAATGATAAACCAGGCTATATAGTTTATCAGCATCGCCCATCTCGACATTGAAATTGTCCTTATACCTGGCATGGCTATAACTGTTCATGAGCTTCTCAAAAAGCCTTCTGTTTTCTGGTATTCCAAGTAAAAGCTCTCTAGGCCTTTCCGAGAAACATGCGCAGATGTCCAGTAGTCTTCCCAAATGATGAATATCCGACCTGTATGCCATGAAAACCCTGATCATTGCGATGCAGGATTGCTCAACAACCTGGTGAAGCATAAATACGCACACATTATATTTTTCATTACTGTAGCATTCCCCTGCTCCGTCCAAAAACCCCTGCGCCATTGGAATCCTATGGTATAGGTGCTTACGGGCTTTTTCAAGAGATATCTTTTTATCAAGAATATATTCAGGAAACAGGTTCAGCGTACCATCATGACTGTATAGCTGAACGCCGTTATTAAACACTGTTATAAAAAATCTATTGTTACCTGCAATAGCTGTATCGACGCTCTCTTTGCTATGAACCAGAATCGTGATCTTGCCATGGTTGAAATGCGTATTTACATAATCCTGAACGCCATGCTCGATTCTTGTGGTGCCCTCTATTACCATTAATAAGTAAGAGTGAAAATTGCTGCTAGTCTGTTGTGGTGAAAAGGAAGTACAAGAATTCTTTATAGAATTTATTTCACCGAACTTAAGAATATGCAAGGGCGTGAACCGCTCTGCAAGCTCTTTAACAAAATTGGAGAACGGCTCTTGCCGGCCCTCTACTGGCTTTAATGATTTCTTTTTCATATCTTCATCGTTATTATGAAGACCAATTTCGATTTGAAAAGGCACGTACCGAACCAATAATGGTTGTTAAATACAAGAACAAGGTTGTTTTTAACTGTCGGAATTTTTTAAATATATTTGGCCATGGAAACCTCAGAAAAAACGAACAGAATGCATCTTGGTAGAAAAATAAGCCGTATCCGTGAACTGCGAGGAATGAAACAGGAAGCGCTTGCTGTTGAACTTGGGATCAGTCAACAGGCTATTAGCAAACTGGAACAGAGTAAGGAAGTTGAAGATTCAACTTTAGAAAAGATTGCCATTATATTGGGAGTAACATCGCAGGCTATTAAAGAATATTCCGATGAAGCGGTTTTCAATATTATTTCGAATACATTTCATAATACCAGTAGTGATAACTCAACATTAATAGCCAGTTCTCTAAATTATCAGCCAACATTTAATACTATTGAAAAGATTGTCGAGCTTTATGAAAGACTTCTGAACAGCGAGAAGGAGAAAGTTGAATTACTTAAGAACAAATGAAAGATTACTAGAAAGTAGCACTCATCCGTCTAATAAATAATATTTAATAAACTATAAAGATTTAAGAGAATAGGGTTAAAAAATTCTTTTTAGCCCTACTTTAATTTGATATCATTTATAGCTTCGTTTTTTTGAGGGAAGTCGTCATAAATAACAATGTATTAAATAGAAAACAAGATTTCACAAGCATTCGTTCGACTAATACACACTCATATTTTAGGAATTACTCTTGAACGAATTGCTCAGCATTCCATATACTAGCTAAAGTACAATTCCTTTTAGTCCAAACATTTAAATATTATCGTAGATTAGCAAAAAGATAAGATCATTTTAACAGTCACTTTAGCGCCTCAAAACCTAATATGGGATTCTCCATAGCCAAAGCACTAGCAAATTTTCTTTCTGCCAATTAATTTAATTTTAACTGTAATGGAAAAAAAAGCATTGTCCTTTGATGTAATAACAGATAATATCATTAAGCAATTGGATTCAAGTAGGCAAAACTGGCTTTTTGGAGCTGGGATAAGCTTTGAATCCAATATTCCACTGATGATTCCGCTAACTAAAAGAATCGGAAGCATCATTGATGAGTCAGGTCAGACTAAAAATATCGAAATCTACAAAGCAATCTCGTCAGAACTAGATGAAAAATGCCATATTGAACATATTTTAAGTCATTTAGGAGATCTAATAGCTATCGCAACGAGATCCAAATCTAAGTCATCAAGTATTGCGAGTAAAGCATACAATCAAAGCGAACTTGCGAATTTGCACGGATGTATCATTGAAGCGATTGGTGAAACTGTACGGTATGGATATTCCCATAATGGAACGATAGAACTCATAGGAAAGCAAGAGGAACCTATTGTTGAAATTGAGCATCATCAGAATTTTGTTAAAGCTATTTTTGCGAACCGCTCTAATTTGCTGTCCAGATCTAAACTCACTTTTTTCTCAACAAATTATGATACCTTATTAGAGGATGCGCTAGCTCTTGAAAAATACACTGTTATAGACGGCTTTTCGGGCGGAGCTATAGGGTATTGGAATCCAGTACAAGAATTCCAAAATAATCACTCCCATCCGAATAGATGTTTATTGTACAAGTTGCATGGCTCAATTGATTGGCAACGTGATCAAAATTCGGGGTTGGTTCGTACACGCTATGGAACGAAGTATCTTTCAAAGAAATCTGATATTATGATATATCCTCAAGCAACTAAGTATGTTGAAACTCAAAAAGATCCATTTTCATTTTTATTTAGTGGTTTCAGAACTGCCCTCACTCAAACAGATGATAATGTTTTAATTACTTGTGGATATAGTTTCGGAGATGAACATATTAATGCTGAAATTGAGACTGCATTAGCACTTCGAAATAATGCCACTACATTAATAGCTTTCATCCAAGAAGCACCAGACACAGATACAGGGGTTATAGTGAATGAAAGGCTCGATAAGTGGCTGGCAGATAAAGAATTTCACGATAGAATTTATGTTGCTGGTAAGAAAGGAGTATACTATAAATCCACCATACCACATCAACCAGCAAGTGGTGCTGATCTGATGTGGTGGACTTTTAAAGGGCTAACCAATTTCATAAAAACCAATGACTATGAGTAAAGAGGAATTTAAAACACACCCTGCATTAAGAATAGGGAAAGTTGTTGAAGTTAACGGTAGCTTTGTTAGGATTGAGCTTGACATGAAGATCACAGAATTGACAAGATCAGTGTTTGGTCAAGTTTATGCTGTTGGTCAAATTGGAAGCATTATTAAAATTCATTTTGGTCGCAAAATCTTATTCGCATATGTTAGAATGTTGAGAATGCATTCTGACATTCTTGCTGAGGAAGGCAAAACTTCAATTTTACCTGGTGACGATAAGCGAATACTCGAAGCTGATCTTTTCGGACAAGGAATTTGGAGCTCAAAAACTGAGACCTTAACCTTTACAAGAGGGGTAGAAACTTATCCCCTACCACTTCAAGATGCTTTCCTATGTTTAAATGAAGAGTTAGAAAGTATTTACCGTGCAGCGGAAAATCTAAATCTAGAGAAAGATAATCCAATGGTGCCTATAGGAAACTATATCGGTGGTAACGAAGCAATATGCCGAGCGAATATTGATAAGCTTTTTGGACATCATTGTGCAATACTTGGTTCAACTGGATCAGGTAAATCTGGAACGGTAGCGTCCATCTTACACTCTGTATTAGAGCATGAAAGTAATGAGAAGTCTATAAAACCTAAGATTGTAATTATTGATCCGCATGGCGAGTATGCAAAAGCGTTTAAAGGTAAAGCCATAATTTATAATGCATATAACGATTCGTCAGGTAGCTATGGAACATCTACTGAGTTGAAACTTCCATATTGGCTAATGTCAAGTGACGAGTTTAGGTCATTGGTTATTGGAAAAACAGAATTTGAGGCAACCTCACAAACCAATATGGTTTACCAAGCGATAACGTATGCAAGGCTTTTGCAAACCGAGTTGATAGAAAATGTAGGGAATGATCCTCTTGGCGAATCTGACGATCAGGTGCCTCGGTCAGGTATTCAGGAAGATTCTATTCTAAACTTTGATAGGGATAAACCAAATCCATTTTTACTTTCAGAATTCATAAAGCACCTTGAAAAAGTACAGGGACGTAAAACAGGAAAAGTAGATAATCTTACACCGAGTGATAGTAACAGGCAGAAAATTGAAGCGATCTTGAAAAAGTTAAAAGTGCTGAGATCAAACCCTCAACTCAAATTTCTACTGGAGGAGTTTAATGACTCATCGCCAAGTTTGAAAGATGTTTTAAATCAATTCGTAGGCGAGAACGAAGACAAAAATCTGAGAATAATCGACATATCAGGTCTACCAAATGAAGTTGCTGGCCCTCTCACTGCTTTAATTGCAAGATTACTATTCCAATATAAGGTTTGGCAAACAAGAGATGAAAGAGAAACAGACCCAGTTTTGTTTGTATGTGAGGAAGCGCATCGCTATGTTCCAAATCAAGGAGAAGCTCAGTATAAAGAAGCACAGGAGGCAGTTAGACGAATAGCGAAAGAAGGAAGAAAATATGGGATTGGATTAATGTTAGTATCACAGAGACCTTCAGATGTTGAATCAACTGTTTTATCTCAATGCAATTCTTGGATTGTTTTGAGGCTAACAAATTCAAATGACCAAGAGCACGTTTCAAAATTCCTACCAGATAGTTTAGCTGGATTGACTAAAATGCTACCTGCCTTAACCAGGCGAGAAGCCATATTTGTGGGAGAGGCTGCAGCTCTACCGAGCAGAATAAGGATAAGAAAACTAGATCCAGATCAATTACCAGATTCAAATGATATAAGTTTTGTAAAAGGATGGTCAACTGAAACCCCTGATAAATTCGATGTTGATGCAATTGCTAAGAGATGGATTGGGAAAACTGAATAATCGATAGATCAATTGATTGAACGTTATATCACCTAACAGACCAATAAATCGACTGATACAATTACGGAAAGCCATAATTTTAGTAAAAGTCAATAAACTATATTTGTGAGTTACCTTAATTTGAAGAGAAGTGTGAGCCATCAAACCTTAATTTATATTAAGCTTAAACTAGCGTTAAAAAAATAAATGTCTGGAACAAAAAAAGAAAGCCATTGGATTCCACTGGCAGACCTTATGACTGTTTTAATGGTAATTTTTCTATTTATGTCTATTTCTTATATGGCACTGGTAGAAAAGCGACAGAAAGAACAAAATAAGATATTTAAAGACTACGAAGAATCTAAAGTCGCCTTATACAATGAACTAAATGAAACGTTTAGAAAAGATTTTTCCAAATGGAATTTAAAACTTGATAAGGACTTGTCAATTAAGTTTACCAATCCACAAGTTCTTTTTAGTGAAGGTAGTGCTGATATTACTTCCCATTTTCAAACTATTTTGGTCGATTTTATACCAAAATATCTATCTGTCGTTTTACAGGAAAAATACAAAAACAAAATTGCAGAAATTAGGATTGAGGGACATACCGACACTAAGCCTATTAAGCGTATTGGAGACCCTTATATTGACAATATGGTATTATCCCAAGATAGAGCGAGAAACGTACTTGCATTTCTACGAACACAAAATTGTTTCAACAATCTACAACCAATTGAAAAAGAAAGGCTACAATATTGGCTTACAGCAAATGGACTTTCCTATGGTCGTGCAGTTGATGGAAATTATAAAATTTCTTTTGACAGTAAGGAGCCTATCGACAATGAAAAATCAAGAAGAGTTGAATTTAGAATTGTTACAACAAGTGAAGCCATTATCAAAGAGGCACTTAAAAACATCGATAACAAATGAACATAGTAGAAATAATTGTAGCTATTGCGATGCTTAGCTACCTTGTATATAGCATCGTTGTACTAAATAGTATAAAAAAAGGGTATAAAAATGTAAATCAAAACTATCTTGAATTGATACCATCTATGTTTACGACAATTGGTATCCTTGGTACATTTGGAGGTATCGCATTTGGTTTATTAGGATTTGAGTCAACGGACATCGAAGGAAGTATTCCCAAATTATTAGATGGATTAAAAACTGCATTCTATGCCTCAATTGCGGGCATTGCCCTATCTATTATATTTTCAAAAATAATTGCATTCATAAAAAACAAAAATGAAAAAGGAGTTTTAAGTGATGAAACCAACGCCATAAATAAGTTAATAGAATCATTAACAGAACTAAGAATTGATTTTACATTTACTGATGATAATGGAAATACAATTAAACCAGGTAACATTTTTCGTGACATATATCAAGAGTCTACTAAACAGTCAAATGCATTACAAACTTTCTCTTCCGATTTGGCTCTTACTATATCAGCAGGTTTCGAACAAATCTTAAATAACCCAACAGAAGGTGTTGTTGCCGAATTAAAGTTGGTGAAAGCCGAAATTGAAGGCTTGGCCAGCAAGCTGAAAGACCCAGCTACTGACATGACACAGAGTATTGTGAAAGAATTACAAGAATCCATGGGTAAAATGATTGAAGAATTTAAAACTTCAATGAGTGGAGATACCAAAAACGAAATGGAACGTTTGGCAGAATTGCTAGGACAAGCAGGCGGCTCATTAACAGACTTTCCCAACAAGTTGCAAAATATGACGGACAATCTCAATGAAAATTTCAGAGGTTTGCAAGAGGTAGTTCAACAGATTTCAAAGCAGACACTTTCGCAATCACAAGATTCAACCAATGCAATGAAAAAGCAAGTTGAAGATATGAGCGAAATATTAAGAACCAAAGTTGGAGACTTGCAATCTGGACAACAATCCTTAATAACAGAACAATCCAAAAATTTACAAGTTTCTGAAAACCTTTTGAGTGCTTTCAATACCAGTATTGAAAATATGAATGGACTTTCTGTAAATGTTACACAAAGCATTAATAAACTCAATGAAGCTCAGACTGCATTGACAAGTACAATTTCAAGTTTTAGAAATGTTTCGCAAGAAATTAATTCTTCGTCAAGCAAGTTTGGCGAATCACAAATAACATTCTCACGTTATTCAAATGAATTCTTACATAACAATTCAAGCACCATTGATGAAATCCAAAAGTCATTAGTTAGGGCAAAAGATGTTTCAGCAGATTATGCACAGAAATTTGAAATTATTGAGAAAGGACTTCAAGATATTTTTGCAAAAATAACCACGGGATTAAAAGACTATCAAGAAACCATCAGCGGAAGTCTTGAGACTTATTTAGGAAAATACACTGATGCCTTGACTAAAACAGCAGAATCTCTTGCAGGAGCTTCATCAAAACATGAAGATATTTTGGAAGAACTAACTGAACAGCTTAGCAAACTAAATGGAAGAAAAATTTAATATGCCAACATCACAAGACATATTACAATTTCATTTCTCATCGACTACATTTCAGCAGTCGGCACAAAAAATCATTCCAATTACACTAGCTACATTGAATGAACATAGAATTGATAAACTTCAAAAAATAACAGAAGAGATTGGAGCAAGTTCTTTTTCATTTTCAGGGAACAATCTTATTCCGCAAGTATTTAGAAAATTTAAAAGTTTTATCAATAATTCAAACGTTGCATTTGATCGTAGAGAGTTAAGAACACTAACGTATTCCTTGAACCATTCAGAACAAAATTTAAAATCTATTTTTGGTAATGAGGTCGAACTAAATTATGTTTTTAAACTTTTGGAGTCAAATTGGAAAGATTCTTTTTTAGTGGGTTTAATTGATGGCTTTTTGAAAAACTGGGAAACAAAGTATCAAAATTCATTGGAGCAACTAGAACAATTCATTTCCAAAAAATTAGATAATTATACAGGCAATAGAAATGCATTAATTTCTTTTAAAAAGAACAAACGTTATTTCAGTACAAAAAACGGAGATTTGATTTTAGGCGATACGATCGCCAAACTAAACAAACCTATTCAAGAAGCGACAAAAATTTTGGGCGTTCCTGACTCTTGGTTTAATTATCCATATTTCTCAAAAGTTATTGTAACGTATTACGAAAGAAACAAAAACAACATTGCTGTTGATGTTGAAAACCTTAATGATGTATTACACAAACACAACAGTTCAATTACCAGTAAAAGGTTAGTTAGTAAAATTATCATTCAAGCAAACCAACCTCAATTTGTAATAGTACAAGATATAATAAAAAAAATAGCCTTCACTCAAATTGGTGACCCAAGCAGTATTTCTAATTGGACAGCTTTTGACAATGCAACAGAAATTGAAAAGCGAGAAATAAATCAAGGACGAAATATTTTGAACGAATGGATTACGCAACAATTTATCAATGTGTTTTTCAATGTTTGTATCAATGACGAAAGACGAAAGAAATTTTGGCTTCGTTTTGCTTCAAAAATATCTTCTTTTAAAGTTTATGGTCCTCTTCAAACAAAAAACATACTAAAACGTGATGAAAGAATAGCGGAATATGTGGATGCAAGATTTGAAACAGTTGCAAGCAAAAGAGATGTTTCTGCATTCATATTATACATTGGCGATTATATGCTGATTGAATTTAGCAACGAAGGTTACGCCTTTTATGCTTATAAAATTGACAGTACATTAAGACCAAGTTTAAATTACCAACTAAATAGTGTTGATGATTTGCGTAATGGTTCTATGCCAATGGCAGTTCATAGCGACAATTACTACGATTACTTTAACGATGAAGGGAGATTAATGCACCGAGATGGTAATCAAATTTGGGAAACAAAATTTAATAGCTGGATGAACAAAAAAGTATTTGGATGATTTTAAATTATTTACACGACACTAATAGATTTTCTTTTTACTTCCTAAACGAATCGGGAAGCAAAGTTCCTGTTTCAGAATGGGAAACATTACAAACAGAATTTTTATCACAACTTGCAATCCTTAAGGAATTACACGATAATGGTTTAGCAGATTATAAAGACAACTCTTGCGAAATTGAAAGTGTTGATATTTTAAGGTTAAACGATATTGATAAACAGATATTGGATCTGCCAAACAGTTATCCGTATGAGATTTTTGTAGAATCAGACGGAACTTTAACTCACAATTCTTTTAAATTCAAATATGGATTTTATGACTTTTCACCCAATGGAACGAGACTTAAAACAAACCGAAACGGAACGTTAATTAAAGTAGAAGAAAACAAATATCTGCTATCTGAACACCAATTTTTACTTTGTCAAGCAATTGATGAGTTCAACGGCTTATCAGAGAGTGAAAAAGGGAGTGTAACTAACTTTAAAAAGCTTTCAGAACTAAAATCTTTGTCAAGGGAAAGTGGCTTAACATTAGAGTATTTTCTTAATAATCAAGAATTGTTTATTCCTGAAAAAATAAAATTAAATATTGATTTCAATAATGGTGTTCTTGAAATTTTACCCTCAGTAGAAATTGAAAACGCAATAGGATTCACCAATACGTTCGACAAATTACCAATGATTAGGGATGTTTATCCTGTGTCTGGAAATAATGGAGAAACAACAAGAGTAGTAATTTCTGAAAATCAAAAGATAGCACTTCAAAAAGTAAAAGCGAAAAGAAAAGTTTCAGATCGTAACAACATTCAAGAAATTATTGAACACCCGGAATTATTTTTTGATGAGGAGGAAGTAGATTTTACTGTTTTTTATAGTGACAGAGTAAAAGAAATTGGTATTTACAGTCCAAAGTTCTACCCGTTTGCAAGCCCGTACAAGTCACAATGGATTCCCGGAATTGTTATTAAAGATAAGGTACACGGAGAAAAAAGAATCTATTTTAAGTCGCAAGAAAAGCTTTCTGATTTCATAGAACATAAAGAAAACGCAGTTAAGGAAATGAAGCATACCTTTCAGTGGGAAGATGCCGAGATACCTATAGAAGAAGCTGAGAAGTTTATCAAAACCGCCAAAAAGCAATTTGAAAATCCAAATAAACCTTTAAAGCAAGAAAAGAAGACAGAACACGAAGTACTTATCATTAAAGAAAATGCAGAATTAACAGAATTTTCTAATGGGAATGAATTACCCGAAAATTTAAAACACAACTTTTATAACATTTCCAATTTAGAAAACGGGATTGCTTTAAAAGAACATCAAAAGGAAGGAATTTCTTGGTTACAATCCTTGTTCAAGGAAAACTTTGCAGGCGGCTTGCTGGCTGACGATATGGGATTGGGAAAAACTTTGCAATTATTGTATTTTCTTGAATGGCATTGCCAACATTGCGATGATAACAAACCTTATTTAATTGTTGCACCAGTAAGTTTACTCGAAAATTGGGAAAATGAATATCAGAAATTTTTCAGTCCAAAAAATCTACCCCTATGCAAATTGTATGGTTCGGTTTCTTTGACAAAAGAAAATAATTCAGTAAAAAATCAGCAAGATGCAAAACGATTACAATTCAACCAAATTATTTTAACGAACTATGAAACAGTAAGATCGTATCAAATTAGTTTGGGATTGGTTGATTTTGCAGTTGTAGCTCTGGACGAAGCACAAAAAATAAAGACACCAGGAACACAAATAACCAATGCATGTAAAGCTTTAAAAGCAGATTTTAGAATTGCGATGACAGGAACACCAGTAGAAAATACTTTAGTGGATATTTGGTGTTTAATGGACTTTGCAGTTCCCGGACTTTTAGGAAATGCAAAAGACTTTGCAAAGGAATATCAAAAGCCATTGTGTGATGAAAATACCGACATTATAGCATTGACAGAACAGCTTCGTAACAACATTGGTGTTTTTATCAAAAGAAGATTGAAAAGAGATGTAGCAAAAGACTTACCAACAAAACACGATAACGAAAAATCAAGAATTAAGAAAATAATGCCACCAATTCAATTAGATCGCTACAAACAAGAAATCGAAATGGCAAATAATTCAAAATTAGATGGAGTAGAAAAAAGCAATCAAAGGCTGAAATCGCTTTGGGCAGTAAGAGATATTTCTGACCATCCATTTTTATTAGAAAGTCAAATTTTGAATTTTACAAGTGATGAACTAATTGCAAGTTCATCCAAACTACAAACTACAATAGGAATTTTAGCAGATATACAATCAAAATCCGAAAAAGTGATTGTGTTTGCAGACAGAAGAGAAACTCAAAAAATGTTGCAGAAAATCGTTTATGACACTTTTGGGTTATTTACAAGCATTATTAACGGAGATACACCTACAACGAAACAACTAGAAGGAAAATCAAAGTTAAGCAGACAACAAACAATTGACCGTTTCCAAGCAGAAGATGGATTTAATGTAATTATTATGTCGCCTATTGCAGCCGGTGTGGGTTTAAATGTAACCAAAGCAAACCATATTATACATTACACAAGACATTGGAATCCTGCAAAGGAAGAGCAGGCAACGGATAGAGCCTACCGAATTGGACAGCAAAAAGATGTGTTTGTGTACTATCCAATGGCGATATTTCCAGAGGATATGAAAGACGAGGATGGAAATAGAGTAAAGTCCTTCGATGAAATTCTCGACACATTATTAAATATTAAAAAAACTTTAGCAAGCAATACCCTTTTTCCAACTGAACAAGCAGAATTAACTCCAGACGAATTATTTGGAAACATATTTGGAACTAAAACTGAAAGCACACCAAAGATTCAAACGATTACTGATATAGACCGCTTGAATCCAAACTTATTTGAGGCATCTATTGCAGCATATTATATTAAACAAGGTTTTGAAGTATACCTTACTCCCTACTCCAACGACAAAGGTGTTGATGTTGTAGCTTTGAGGAAGGGCGAAAATTATCTCATACAAGCCAAACAGACGAAATCATTGGTTGGGAATGAAGCGATACAAGAAGTTTGTGCTGCAAAGAAATATTACGAGGATAAATTTAAAGAATCATTCCACTTATTAACAATAACTAACAACAATTATAGTTCATCAGCAATAATTTTAGCAAAACACAACAATATTGAAATACTCAACCGAAATCATCTGGAAAATTTAATAGCAACAAACGATATTACAATACAGGATATTAATAGAGCCGAGTCACAACGCATGCAAAGAATTTAGCCCATTCTATTGTGAGCCACAAGGGAAGTCTTTATAAGCAAGGTTAATATATAAACAAGTTTTAGCCACATCAGCTGCCTCGTTTATTAAAATGCTTTTTGATTCTACACTAATTTATATTTGCATCATTGTTATGAAATAGGGCGCAATATCAGATGGAAATTAACGACACTGAATTGCAAATATAAAATAGAATAAAGACTTCCTATAATCCGGGAATCTGCCAAGGATTACTTGAGCGAATAAAGCACTACCGATTTTTGAAATTGACATCCTTTTATTAAAATCCTTTGTTTCTAGAAATACACTATCTCAATCAATGATTGGCATTAGCTTAGGCTTTTTTTAAAGATCTCAAAACACACGCCTAGCAAAATCTTTGATGTCAAATTCTTTATGAAATTGTGAAAGAACTATAATATTTGTTACCAAAAATATAATGATTCATATTTTCCCGAAGCTACCTGCTAAGTCCCTGTGATTTTTGCAATTTTTTACGCCTCCGTTTCTCAGCGTCCTCAGCAGAATCTGTCTGTGGGGATTGGTATATAGGTTCCATCAAGATTTCCAATAATCCAATGCCAGCATCTTTTGCACTAGCCATCATATCGGTAATATTGGTGAAAAGTCCATCTGAAATTCCTTTCGTCAAACTTTCTACACTGATATCTTCTGAATTGCGAATCGAAAGTTCGTAGATCATCTGCATCTGGATTTTCTGTTCTGGGGTTCCGTTCTCCATAATATTTGCATATACATACTTATCTTTAAGCCCTCTGTCGAATTTGAATAAATTATCAAACACCTCCTCGCCAGACTGTTTGAATGCGCTGCGGTCAAATTGGCCAAGCTTAGCAGAGTGCTCCATATTTTTTCCTTTTGAGGTGTTTTGAGGACTAAGCTTAATTTTATTGCTTAAATCTTTACGACTCACAATCACTTGAACGTGCATTTGTCGTCCTTCTTTTCGATCGCCCTTTTGCTTTGTTCCGTTTTTTACTTCTTTATCTGTGTGCTTGTAGTAACGGTAGTTTTCAACCTTGCCAAACCATAAAAGATCATTGTTGGTATGAATACCTGGTCTTTTAAAATTTTTGGCATACCCATCCATAACTTTTGCAGCAAACTCTTTGAGTTTTTCCTTTGCCCCATGCTCACCATATCGGTTAAAAAGATGTTCCAGCTCCTTTTGGCTCGGACTGATATTAATCAGAAAAAACTTACTGTCATCACGACCAAGCTTTGCAATGTTATTATCGATCTTAACCCTAACTTCTTGCCTTCTGATATCGTTTCTTACACTATTGAACCAGTTTTCGTATTCTGAAACTGAATTTCTCCCATTCTTAAGGTCATTCTCCTTTTCCAGATAATTGACCAAAGCTCCGCTACTGCCTTTGTTATTTCCCGTCTCAGATGGTGTGATGTTGATGTACATAGGCTAAATATTTTCAAGGGATTTTCTAACATGGCTTTGCAATTCCTCCTTTTTGGCAGCTGATACCGGCCATCCTAAAGATTCCCTCTGATTGATATAATAATTGAGTATCTCTCTAAAACTTGACTTCAGTTTACTTTTTTCATTGTAATATTGGTGAGTTCTGGCAATTTCTTTTTCCAGTTGCCCCATACGATTAGAAAATCCGTCACTTTTCTTTTCCTCTTTCTGTAGATGCTGCCAAATTATTTTGAAATATTCCGTATGCTCTTTTGCTATAATGATGAGTCCATTACTATCGGTAAACATTGGTAGCAGAAAATCTTTCTCCTGTTTTTTAAAAAAGGAAATTATTCTATTTACTCCGTTAACAAGCTCTTTTTTAAGTAGCTTATCGTTGAAATCGACGGGATCTTTTTTTGTACCATAAAAATAATTTACCATCTGTATAACCACCAGTTTTTTTGTTCTCCCAAGTTTCAATGAGATTTTTTCCAGTTTTTCGTCCGTTGCTTTTGGGTATCGCACAGACTTGATATTGATATCTTCCATTACCATATCCTTAAAAGTGTTTCTCCAATTCTATATTAAGTTTCACTTCACTTCCTAGCTTTGGATGCCATGAGGGTTTATATTTAATAAAACCACTTTCCTTCAATTCCCTGATATTTTTGTGGTATGTAGAAACAGACTTTATCCTTGAAAATCGCATAAGCTTTTTTCTGCTTACGTTAAATGGGAGCGTTATATCCTGATAATTGCAACACTGAACCAATGCAATTAATATGCTTAAATGCGTCGGAAAAAAATGTGGCTGTTGTGACGCCTTCTCAAAGTATCTACGCAATCCTTTGTGGTACAAATTTTCATCTTTCTTCATTTCATTTCCCCTCCATCATCTTGTCAATTTTTTCCCTACTGTAAAACATAGTTCCCCCGACCTTACGAAATGGCAAATTGCCATTGATGCGCAAGTTCTGTAATGTACCAGGCGAAATATTTAGCATTTTCCTTACCTCAGCACTCCTCAACCATGATTTATTTGAAGTACCACTATTAGTTTTTAAAATATTTTTCATTTCATCCAGCATTTCTGTTTTGAACTGCTGCAGATCATCCATTGTAATGATATCCATCTTCATAATTAACTCCTTTCATTTTGTTATGTACATGAATTCACACATACATTAATTTTTTAAACCTAAATATTTGGTATACCTTAAAGTATACCGTTTACTCTTTCTATCGGCTTGAAAAGCCGACAAGTATCCCCGGAGGATACTTGAAACCCCTGTAGCGATAGCTCAGGGCAAGCAAGTAGGGCCACTGCCCAACTTCCGCTTGCTCAGCCCCCCGAAAAGGGGACTGACTACCTGAACCGCCTTTCTACCGCCAATGACCGCACCCCTGAAAGCACCACAACCTTTAGGCTATCCCGAATTATCATGCTGTGCCAGTGGTTTTTGTTACACATAAACCTTTGTTACGTTGATATATCTGTATGTTACTATATGCATACATATCTACTTCGCAACAGGGATATATAGCTATGTTGGTGGTATGATACCGTTCGTTGGGGAATAGATTTCTTCAGTGGTTTTCTTCCTTCCCGATCTTATCCATTCTGACAGTTCCACCGTGGAGAAATAAAGTCTTTTGCCCCGCTTGTTCACGGGAATTTCCTTCCGGCTCACTTTGGTGTAAAGAGTGGGTACGGACAGACTGAGAAATTTGGCAGCCTGTCTGATGGTCAATAAATCGTCTCTGGGAAGTTGGGAGTTTTGCGACCTGTTTTCCAGCAACAGGTCTTTAATACAATCTACCTTTTCGTGCAGTGTACTAATGGCCTGCGGTAGTTCTTCAAATGTGTACTTCATAAGCGGTATCTTTTGTTTTGATACCGCAATGTTAGTCGCTTGTTTTGTAGGGTTACAACACGTTAAACCGCATCCTTACCGTTTCCCTACTAATATTTACTGTTTTTTTTGTTTCGGACTGTTGGAACCAGAAAAGGAATTTTGTCTTTCATCCTTACTTCTAAAATTGGTGATTTACAAACCTTAGTATCGGAAGATATAATCGCACTGAGCCAGCCCTCCGAGTATTCGTTTACTTTATCTCCATTGCTATATAAGAAGTGTTTTAGTATCCATTTCTCAAGTTCCGCTTTATTGCATCCAACGATCAGGTTTGCTTCATATAGTTGCTTAAAAGCATCGGCAAGCTTATTACTGTTTCCGTTGAAGATCAACTGGATTGCAGGTTGTTCGTCCGATTTTATCAGTGCAGCAAGTTGGTTAAAATGTTCCTCTGAAAAATAAGTCTTTATTAGTTGCAAAAAGTCATCTATATACTGATGATTGAATTTTGGCCGACCCGCATCGGGATTATATGGGATTTTTGGGGATAGCTCTGCCGTAGCATCTTCAACTTGTTCTGGGCTTTTCTGTTTGGCCATCCATTCCTCGAACGTTTCACGGGGATTTAGAATTTCATCTACTTCGCTGATCAGCTCACTTAGGAACTTATCCCTAATCTTCAAAGTATCGTGCAGACTTTCCACAAACTCATCACCAATATAAATATTCTTGTAGTCTGATTGCAGGTTGTTAACGATAAACAAGTAATCGAGTTGAATCGAAAATATGAAGTTGCTGGGATATTCGGCTCTAAGCTCACCGTAATGTTGGTGGAAATTTGTCCATATTAATTTGAACCTTTCCTTTAATTTTTTGATCTGTTCAAATTCTCTTTTTAAAATGGTGTCATTAAGTGAGAGCAGGTCAATTAAAGCCATGTCTTTTAATACCCTGATTTCGCTCTTATAAGTGAACGAATCATAATAGTGGGTTTCGTGGGCAAGGCTGTAAGCTTGTTTGTTTCCTTCCTCTTTAATAGGGCTTTTCAATTCGGCTTTGGTAATAAGGCGTAGGTTAAAAACCTGTAAGCGAGTTAAAAAATTGGCTAGGTTCAACATAGCATAGTCTGATATTAAGTTTAAAGGTCATGGACACTATAAATTATTGAGAATCTTATATGAGTTTTCAATGTCTTGGTTTTGGTTTGCGTTTGACTTTAAACAAATATCCGCGACCTTTACTACATCTGCTTCTTCTCTAAAATATACTCTAACCGCCACAGGACTATAAACTCGTAGCTCCATAACTTTTGCTTTAAATGCAGAATTCGTCACATTAGCAACTATTTTGGTGTCAGGAAAGAATGGCGTAGCTAATCCTCTATCTTTTGCTTTTATAAAATCTTCTACAACCGATGTCTGTACAGGTGTAGAAAGGTTCAAAAAATTTTTAATAAAATTCTTTGAAAGGATACAATTACCAAGGGTTATTTGAAGTTTTTCAAGGTTGTCAGAAAATTCAAATACCCATGATCCATAAGTATTTTGATCAATTATTTTTTTGTTTTCTGGAAGTTGCAGTCCAGAAAAATCAACACCCAAAAAAGCATTATTCACACTTCCACAATAACCATTCGCTTTATTTTCGTCGCAGATATAATCGTCAATAGTTGTAAGTTGTTCAATAAACTTAATAATTTCCTGATCATCAGGACTGCAAACATCGAAAAGTTTGGAATAATTCTTAATATCATAAACTGAACTATGTTTATTAAACACATGTCCATTTATCTTCTCAATAATTATCAGTTCGGAAACCCCATTTTTAAAGTCCTGAAATTCATCTAAATCTAGGGCTTCATTAACCAAAAATAGCTTACTCATCCTTTTCTAAACTTGAATAGTTCGGCATAATCTCTTTGACTTTGATCAAAAAAACCTTTTGGCCAACTTGAAAGTTCACCCTTTTCATTTATGGAGATAGACTCTAAATGGGGTTGTTGTTCAGACTCTTGTGAAAAAAAGTTGATTGTTACCTCTTCTGGAAGTATTTCTTTTTTAACAACAGCTACTTGTATTCCATTAATAATATGATCACTATGCGTCTCGACAATGATATGAATTCCGGCTTGTGACATCTTCGCTAAAAAACGTCCTATTTTTGACTGTGCAGATGGATGAAGGTGCGCTTCTGGGTTTTCCACGACTAAATATGAATCTTTTTCTGCGATTAGGCATGACACAATTATTGGCAAGACATAACTTATTCCGAAACCAATGTTTGTAGTCAAGATACTATTAATTTTAGAATATGGATTATTAACTCTTATCTGCGCAGACATGGTAGCTGAATCATAGGTTGATTTTATAGATACTCCTGGCATAATAAATCCTAACCACTCATTTACTTGATATTCTAATCTATTGTTCTTTTCTTTCTCCAGCAACTTATTCTCATCAATACGGAATTTATAGCTAAACTCAGTATCTCCCAATAACTGAGCAACGAATTCGCCTTGATAGCCAGTTGTTGGATAATCATAAAACTTTATTTCCTGTTTTATACGTGGCCCTAGCCTTTCAGCATTGAGATAATAGAACTGCTGCCTAGTTATCGGATTAGGTATATCTTTTTTAAGAGTGTTTTCAACGGTGGAAGGCTTTAACCACAGATCATCCTTTTCTGGAAAAGAATACTCTACTTTGACTTCACCGTTAGCAGAACAGACAGCAATAGAAGTGCTTGCATCAGGAGCAATTTGATTTTGTATATTATCACTACCGCCTAATGAAAGACAATATGAACCATTAAGTTCAACATTTAATCCATTTGTTTCCTCATATTGATACATTAAAGAGTAAGGATTCCACGTCCCGCAATGCTCGATAGTCCTTCGTAAGAAAAGTAAGCTTTGGATTACAGTGCTTTTGCCATTACCATTAGCCCCAGCGAAAATGGTCAATTTGTTAACCGGAATTTTTATATCCTGAAAGCATTTGAAATTCTTAATTTTAATTTGATGCATTGTCGAGATTTAATGTTGAGTTTATTAAAGCTTTAATTTTTTCAAAAATATAAATAAGGTTATTTCTCCCGTTCGTTCCATATGAAAGATAATATAACATTTCTTGGTCACTTTCTATCAAGTTTGCTATTGGATTTAATAGATCATACTCAGAATTTCTAGAAATAATGTCTTCAATACGGTAGTCAGCAAGATGTACAGTAAGCGAAACAAATAATGCTTTATTGATCAATTGTTTGCTCGCACCAGGTAAAAGGTCATTTGGTCTTACTTTTCTAAAAGCATATCTGCGACCTAATAAATATTCCGCGTTATTCATCGCATTGCTAAATAATGAAACATATTTGTCTAAATCTATCGACTTATCCTGTGTCAATTCCTCAGTAATATTATCCAGCGATGTGTCCATATAGCCATTATAATCATGGATTCCATCAACACTTTCATTGATCCTATAAAAAAGGATAAACCTTAATGCGATTTCTTGATCATCCATACGGGTTGGTTTGATACTGCCATCTGTAGCAGTTTTAAAAGAAGGCAGAGAAACCATTTCTCTCAGCACGTCTCGCAGCCTATTTCCAGCTAAACAGTTTCTAATTTCTTGATTGTTCAATGGCTTACCACCAGTATTTATTCTCCTAAAAATATCATATTTAACTTTTGATGGAGAAGTCGGGTCAATAACGTTGACCGAGAATTGAGTTTGATTAAACCATCTGACATATTTTGATTCAATACCTACCTTTCTTCCTTCATCTCTGAAATATTTACCTTCACAACTTTCTTTGAGATATTCTAAACTTTTCAATGGAAATTTATTATCCATAAACTCCTTTATAGTTGTAATTCGCTGCAATCCATCTACAACAGAAATTTTTCCCTCAATATCCTCTGAAAAATAAAACATTGGTAAGGGAATCCGAAGTAGAATTGACTCAATCAGTCTAGACTTTTGGACACTTGACCAAACAAAGTTTCTTTGAAAATCTGGCGATAAATCAATGTCCTCATCATCAATCATTTCAGAGATAAGTCTTAGGCCAAACTGTTTGAAATTTACTTTAATATCGTCTGGATTGAATGGACTTATCTCCTCATTCTCAGAAGATTCATTATTTTCTGTTCCTGATTGTTCAGCTTCGAGCACTTCTAATAGTAACTTATCTAACTTAGCATTAAGACTATCATCAAGTAGATCAACAGCGTCATTTGCCCACAGAATCTGAAATTTGTTATCTGATAATTCGAGATCCATCCATATTTGATTGTTATCCCCAGTTAACTTAAAAATATTATTGCTCTCCCTTATTGGAAAAAGAGAGATTGTACTGTTTGCTTTTGTTAAAATTTCAATTCTCATATTATATACATTGCGACGCCATTTGAAGAAGATACAAATAAAAAATAGCTTAGTCCTCCATACTGCATTAGATTATTTCAGGATTTCTTTTACAGTAACCCCTACAATTTATATTTACAATTCAGATTCGGTAAAATTCTATTTTGTGCTAAAAATAACTAGATATATTGGCAAAATGATCAAAATGCTCCAACAAAAGATTTAGTAATATAATGTTCCTAGCAATTTATATTATCGATTCTTTAAAAAATCTTGGTGCAACTATAATATTTTGATGTTATACGGTGTTAGCATGCCATAAGAGTATTTAAAGGGATAGGTACTTTCAATAAATATGGTACATTTACTAACCTTAAAAAGTTTATAGACCAAAATGAAAGTTAACCAACTCGATCCTCGTAAAGCACTAAATCCTGCCTACAAGAAGTACAAACCTTTACGAAAAGATGTCGAAACCTTTGTTACCAAATTGGAGGATTGTATAACTACCATAAAGTTAATTGACGAGCGAAATGAGAGTGAAGAACATTTAAAATCTCCTATAAAACGTTTTTTAGAAACCACATTTTACGCTGAAAATGAAATTAACACCAAAGAGAAAATTGATTTGGCAATTTATTTGGGCAAAGACGCAACTTCTGATGTGGGTGTTGTTATAGAAGCAAAAAGGCCAAGCAATAAAGCAGAGTTTATATCTGTAAAAAGTCTCAATAAAAAAGCTCTACACGAACTTTTACTTTATTATTTAAGAGAAAGAGTTGATTACAAAAATAATAACATCAAACAATTAGTTGTTACCAATGGCTTTGAGTGGTTCTTTTTCAAAGCGGAAGACTTTTATGAGTTCTTTTACAAGAATAAAAAGCTAGTAAAAGAATACGAACAGTTTAGGGACAAATTAAAAGATACATCTAAAAATGAGCTTTTCTATAATGAAATAGCGTATAAGTATATTGAGGAAGTAAAAGACATACTGCCATTTGTCTATTTAGATTTCAGAAGTAAAGGCATTTCTGAATTGAAGGAAAAGGAGATTGTTATTATTTATAAATTATTTTCCGATGTTCATTTACTAGGGAAAAGCTTTGGAAATGACAGTAATAGATTAAATAAGGAATTCTACAACGAACTATTGCATATTATAGGGCTAGAAGAAGTAAAAGATAATTCCAAAAAAATTATTCAGCGCAAAGAAGTCTCCCAAAGAGATTACTCCTCACTACTTGAGAATACCATATTTACTTTGGAAGACCGTGACTATTTAAATAAAGTCAAATACATTCCTAATTCTGAAGAAAAAAGTTTTGTGATTGGACTTGAACTATGTTTGACATGGGTAAATAGAATACTTTTTTTAAAGCTTTTAGAATCTCAACTCTTAAGTTACAACAAAAACTCCGCCGCATTCAAATTTTTAAATTTCAGTTTTATTGACGGATTCGATGAATTAAATGACCTCTTTTTTTCTGCGCTAGCAAAGCCAATATCTGAAAGGCATCCAAAATATGCCGACAAGTTTAAATACATACCATATTTAAATAGTAGCTTATTTGAGCATAGTCCAATTGAAAGCCTAACTTTCGATGTAACTGCGTTAAAGGATGAGGAAATGGAAATATCCCCGTCAACAGTCTTAAAAGATTCAGGAGGGAAAAGGCTCAAAGGGAAATTGAATACACTAGAATACCTATTCAAATTTTTGGATGCCTACGATTTTTCGACAGAAGCTGGTATAGAGATAGAAGAGCACCATGAAAATAAAACGCTAATAAATGCGTCAGTATTAGGTTTAATTTTTGAAAAAATTAATGGTTACAAAGACGGCTCGTTTTATACACCTGGTTTGATAACCATGTTCATGTGTAAGGAAACTTTACAAAAGATAGTAACTCAAAAATTTAGAGAGAAAGTAAGTGATCATATAGAAACGTTTGATGATGTAAAAGATTACTGTGGAAAATTTTTCAAGAAAGCTGATATTCTGCGTTTTAATTCAATTATCAATGATATAAAAATTTGTGATCCCGCCGTTGGTTCAGGACATTTCCTTGTTTCTGCATTAAATGAGATGATTGCCATAAAAAGCGAGATGCATATTTTAGCTGATCAGAATGGAAATGCACTACCTTGTGAAGTTCAAATTGAAAATGATGAGCTTTATATTTCTGACGCTAATGGCGATTTGTTTGAGTATCAAAGGAATGACCCTAATAGCCTGAGAATACAAAAATCAATATTCCACGAAAAACAAACTATCATAGAGAATTCTCTTTTTGGGGTAGATATCAATTCAAATTCCGTTAATATATGCCGACTTCGCTTGTGGATTGAGTTGTTAAAGAATGCCTATTACACGGATGAAGGGCAACTACAAACTCTTCCTAATATTGACATAAATATTAAATGTGGCAACTCTTTAATTAGCCGTTTTGGTTTAGATGACAGTCTGAAGTCAGCTTTTAAAAACAAAGAAATAAATTACACGATAGAGGAATACAAACAAGCAGTTAAGGACTACAAGACAACTAACTCTAAGAATAAAAAAAGAGAAATAGAGGAAATCATTGATACCGTAAAAAACAACTTCAAATCGACGTTAGATAATAAAATTAAGGATCGGATATCTAAAACAGTTGGTGATTATCAAAAAGAAGAGCAACGATTACAAAACCTTCTGTTATTCAATGAAAAACCGAAAAAGTCTGAAAAAGACAATCTCAAAAAATTAAAAGAGAAAGCAGATAAAACATTAAAAGAGAAAGGAGAGATTCTTAATAATGTGATGTATAGGAACGCTTTTGAGTGGCGTTTCGAATTTCCAGAAACGTTGGACGACGAAGGAAACTTCATCGGGTTTGATGCAATCATTGGAAATCCTCCATATATCCAGTTACAAAAGATGGGTGCAGATAGCGATGCATTAGAGAAGATACGTTACGAGACATTTGCCCGTACCGGCGATATATATAGTTTGTTCTACGAATTAGGACATCGGATATTAAAAAATAAAGGCCTTTTGATTTTTATCACCTCTAATAAATGGATGCGAGCGGCCTATGGAGAAAGTTTGCGAAAGTTTTTTGTAGAGAAAACAGATCCTTTAATGTTAATAGATTTTGGAGGATCACAAATATTTGATACAGCTACAGTAGATACGAATATTTTAATGTTTTCTAAGGATAAAAATAGACAGCAAACTCAAGCCTGCATCATAAAAGAAAAGGTGTTAAATAATTTGAGCGTTTTTTTTAGACAATACGCTGCAACTACAGACTTTGGAACTAGTGAAAGTTGGGTAATTTTAAGCGACATTGAAAAAGGTATAAAAGCTAAAATTGAGGCAATTGGAACACGAATAAAAGATTGGAATATTAATATTTATCGTGGCGTATTAACTGGATATAATGAAGCGTTTATAATTGATAAAAAGAAAAAGGAACAATTAATAGCAGAAGACCCAAAATCTGCCGAAATTATACGACCGATACTTAGAGGTAGAGATATTAAGCGATATGCCTATGAATTTGCTGATATATATATAATTACGACCTTTCCAAGTTTAAAAATTGATATTGATTTATATCCCGCTGTAAAACATCATCTTATGAGTTTCGGATATGATAGATTGAAGCAAACAGGCGATAAGGGGGCAAGAAAAAAGACTAATAATAAGTGGTTCGAGACGCAAGATAGTATAAGTTATTGGGAGGATTTTTCTAGGCAGAAAATTGTTTGGGGTGAGATTTCAGATAAAACAAAGTTTGCGATCGAGTTGACTGGAGAATTTGTTGCTGAAGCAACCACGTTCCTGATGGTGGGGCATTCTTTAATATATCTAGTAAGCTTCCTAAATTCTAAACTTTCTGAGTACATTTTTTCTAAGATTGGAACTACAACGGGCGTTGGAACAGTTAGATGGAAAAAATTTACCATTGAGCAATTACTGGTTCCAATCATTCCCCCAGAAAAGCAAAAAGCCTATGAAGAAATAGCTAATCAAATAGTTGAATATCAAGCAGATAAAATTAAAATTCATCAGCTGGAAAAACAACTTAATGATATGATATACAAAGAATTTGATTTGTCACCGGAAGAAATAGCGTTTATTGAGCATCAATAAACGCTATTTCTTCCGGTGTTAACTTGAAAATCGAATACACCATATTATTCATCTCTTTAATCTTATGGTCTATGTTTTGTTTTGTTTTTTCAAGTATCATTAATTCATTAAATATATCAAGCAGCGGTTGCTGTTCATGTTTAGGTATATTGGGTATATACAATTCTTTCACATAAAGTTCTCTCCACTGATTTGTACCAACCCCCGAGCTAATACAAAAAGTATTGAAATGCCAACTACTGACAGGATTGTTTAAAATCGAGCATATGAATTCTAAATCCTCACCAATCATAATAAAGGTGCCGTTTAATGTCAGATATTTATCACTCACATCTAACGCAAAACGACCTTTGTCAACTAATTCAATCCAAATGATTTTTTGGCTATTAAAATCCTCCATATAAGCACAGTTTCTCAAATTGTATGGAGTATCTCCTTTATCCGTTCTCTTTACTAGCTGAGTATAGTATTTATCTAAGTGTTGTTTAATAGCTGGATAATCGGTTATTTCTATTGGTTTTAAGCCCTTTTCTTTAATTCCATTATGGGTATTTATTAGCCATAAATCTGCGAAGTCATAAGTGTATCTTTTAATGTCCCTGCCACGTAAAATAGGTCGTATAATATCAGCACTTTTAGGATCTTGCTCAATAAGTTCTTTTCGTTTCTCTTTGGTTATTATAAAAGCCTCATTAAAGCCAGTTTTAATTCCATAATTTATATTTATATCCCAATCTTTTAAAGGCGTTCCTATTAGCTGTATTTTGTCTTTTATTTGCTTTTCTATAGGTAACAACACCACCCAGCTATCAGAGGAGCAGAATGAACTGACATTACTATATTGTCTAAAAAAAACGCTGATATGCTGTCGATAATAATGGTCTGCTTTTATTTAAGCTATTTTGGTTTATTTTAAACAATACATTTACAGTTTATTTAAACAGAATTACATTATGATTTACGGATACATTAGAGTAAGTACGGATAAGCAAACGGTAGAGAATCAGCGCTACGAAATCAACCAATTTTGTGGTAAACACAATTTCGTTGTTGATAAATGGATAGAAGAGACTATTTCTGGATCAAAAAGTGTTGATGATAGGAAGCTGGGTAAACTTCTCAAAAAGATGAAAAAGGAAGATATACTAATTTGCTCTGAATTATCTCGATTGGGTAGAAATTTATTGATGATAATGGGAGTTTTAAATGAGTGCATGAATAGAGATATTCAAGTATGGACAATAAAAGATAACTATCGCCTCGGGAGTGATATAAATTCCAAAGTACTGGCTTTTGCATTCGGATTATCAGCGGAAATTGAAAGAAATCTAATCTCACAACGCACTAAAGAGGCTCTAGCAAGAAAGCGAGCTGAAGGTGTAATCCTAGGTCGTCCAAAAGGAAGTAGGTCTGCAAGAACCAAGTTAACTGGTCAAGAGAAGAAGATACAAGAGTTGTTAGATAAAAAGGTATCATTTAGTGCGATTGGGAGAATCCTCAATGTACATCGTTTAACTGTTTCCAGTTTTGTTAGTAGAATTCCAGGTTAATCACACTCAAAAAGTTCTTCGTTTATTTGTTTATATTTAGTCTATAATCAATTTTAAATATAGAACGCTATGGCAGTAAAAATTACTTGTATTAAAAAAGCTGACGGAGATCACGAAAATCCGTATCTGGCGATAAGTTCCTTGGGATGGGTAAATGAAGAAAATGGAAAATCCGGTACCACATCTAGGATTGATATGTATACTTTTATTAAGGATGATAAAGGAATAGCTTATGTAAAAGATGATTATGGAAATAAGGCTAATCTTACAACTGCAATAAGTCCAAGAGGCACTAAGTACGTAAAAACCATTGCTGATGATACCAAAACAGATAACTTATTGCGATTGCCAGAGTGTAAATAATTACAAAAATTGCTTTGCTTTTTCAAAAAAAAGACGTATTTTTAACATAGCAATTGCAGCTAAAACGTATTAAAAAAATAGTGAGTAATTCAATGAGTAGAATTACAAAATAGTCTCAAATACTATTTAAACGCTGATTTTTACACTAGGTGTCAATCCCAGCGGGATCACAGAAAAGCCTTACAGAAATGTAAGGCTTTTTTGCATTTAAGATTGTGAAAATCACAGAAAGTGAACCGAAATTGTTATGGCTAATTCAATAATTCCGCCAATTGCCATTCAACATATAAATCTAAATACCTTAATCTTAACTGATAATAAAGACCTTACTTGTAAACTATTTATAAATAAATACAAAAGTAGCGGGCAAATAATTTTTAAATGTGATGAAAACCATGTCTTATAGTTTTCATCACATTTTAATAAGTATTTTATTTCCCCAATTGTTTGATATGAACTGCAGCGCCACCACCAGGCGCTAAAGCCAGCTTTAATGTGGTTGCAGACGTAACATTTATTTGTTTGATTTCATAAGCTTCAGGATTAGTTTTCCAGTCTGCATTTTTCCCATCAGCTATAATTACAGCCACATATTTTTTCCCCTTATCCAGGAAATTAAGACTTATGTTTGCTTGTCTTTTAGCGCCATTTGTTATTGCACCAATAAACCAATCGTCTTTTGCTTTAGCTTTTCTGGCAATGGTTACAAATTCGCCGGGCTCGGCTTCAACAATTTTAGTATCATCCCAATCCACGGCAACATCTTGAATAAATTTAAAAGCATCCATGTGTTCGGCATAATTTTCAGGCATATCGGCAGCCATTTGCAGCGGACTATAAATTGTAACGTACAATGCAAGTTGCTTTGCTAAAGTAGAATGCATTTGCCTTTCTGGTACGCCTGGAGCATAATTTCTTAATTTAAATATACCAGGTGTATAATCCATCGGTCCACCAATCAATCTGGTAAATGGCAAAATCGTTTCATGTTCAGGTGGGTTACCATCTGCAAAGAAATTCCACTCATTTCCCCTACCCGCTTCCGATGCCATAAAATTTGGAAAAGTACGTTGTAAACCCGTTGGCCGGGTTGGCTCGTGAATATCAATCATCACCTGATACTTTGCCGCTTTTTTAATAGAACGGATGTAATGATTAACCATCCACTGGCCATCATGATGTTCTCCACGTGGTATAATTCCAGAAACGTAACCAGTTTTTACCGAGCCATAACCATATTTATTCATGAAACGGTATGCAGTATCCATTTGCCTTTCGTAGCTGGTTACGCCACCACCGGTTTCATTATGCATTATCATTTTAACGCCTTTGGATTTAGCATAATCCGCAATCTCCTTAACATCAAAATCCGGATAAGCCTGTACGAAATCAAATTTATCTTCCTTTTCGCCAATCCAATCTTCCCAACCTTTATTCCAACCCTCTACCAGCAAACCTTCGATACCGTTTTTAGAAGCAAAATCGATGTACTTTTTAACATTCTGTGTATTGGCAGCATGTCGGCCATTCGGAATATATTTTCCAGTTTTAAGAACTGTATCCAGTTGGTCGGTATAATTCCAGCTACTTTTTCCAACCTGCATTTCCCACCAAACGCCCATAAACTTCATTGGTTTTATCCATGCAGTATTTTCAATTTTCGATGGTTCATTCAGGTTTAAAATTATTTTTGAAGCTAGGATATCTGTAGCTTTATCGCTTACAATAATAGTTCTCCATGGGGTTTTGTAAGGTGTTCGCAGGTAGGCTTTATTTCCTCTAACATCAGGAACAAGGCTTGAAATAAGCTTAAAACTCGATTTATCAACATGTAGTTGCATCGATGGATAATCGATTAAAGCTGCTTCGTGAATGTTTATGTAAAGGCCGCTTGCCGATTTTAGCATTAAAGGGGTTTGTACAGCGCTCTGGTCGGGGATATTTTCCTCTATTTTTCCCGTTGAAATAATGCCCCACTTTCTCGCATCAACCTGGCTTAATAGAGAAGCGGTGTACTTGTATTCGTTAGAGTCAAAATCAGCAGGAATCCAGAAAGATTTATGATCGCCACTCATGTTAAATTCGGTGCTCTCCTCTTTAACAACAAATGATTTTAGATTTTGCTGAGCAGGAAAATCATATCGAAAACCTAACCCATCTTCAAATATTCTGAACACAATATCCAATAATATTGGCTTTTCTTCTCCTTGCGATAAATGAACTACCAACTGTTTGTAATGATTTCTAATTTGAGCAACCTCACCCCAAACAGGTTTCCAAGTTTCGTCAACCACAGAAGAATCGACACCAAGCAGAGTTAGATTTTCTGTTAACGAAATATTCTGATCTAACTTAAAACCTAAAGAAGATGGTAAAATGGCCTTCTGCTTGCCATAGAACAAAGCGTATGAAGCTGTACCTTTCGAATCGATTGCAAACGTGAAAATAACATTTTTCATTTTTACCGAAATTGGCTGAGATTGCCGGGCAAAACTAATTAATGCAATGGCTGTAAAAATTATACTCAGGGAAAGGCTTCTTTTTAAAAACATAAATATTGAATTGGTAAAAAAAATAAATAAAGTGCTGAAATTTTGAATAAAACTTAATGAGCAATAGTCAAAGGATGCGAATGTAGGTAAAAACCATAATTAAAAGCCTTATTTTAATACCTGGTAAGTCATCTACATATAAAATTCTACATCTTGTGTTCAGAATTTTATCTTTACCAATGCATTTCTCGAATTTGAAATTGAGAAAGCTCAATCAAAAAAATCCCTCATATGAAATTAAGTTTTTTCTTGTTCAACTCTTTTCTTTTACCAATTATTTTAGCGGCTAACTGGTTTTTAAATCCAGGCCAGCCTGAAAACAAAACGGTAACAGTTGTTATAGATATGAGCAAAAAAGAACAGACAATCGATAACTTTGGGGCATCTGGCTGTTGGTTTTCTGAAGGAATAGGTAAATATTGGCCTGGTGAAAAAAAGGAAAAGATAGCAGAATTACTTTTCAGCAAAAAATTTGATATAAATGGCCAGCCTTTAGGAATTGGTTTATCAGCCTGGCGGTTTAACATAGGTGGAGGCACACTTGAGCAAGGTGACGGTAGCGGAATCAAAGATTTTAGAAAAAGAGCCGATTGCTTTTTAAGTGCAAACGGTGAATATGATTGGAACAAACAAGAAGGTCAGCGCTTTTTCTTACAAAAGGCAAAAGAATATGGCGTAGAAACGCTCATTGCGTTCTCAAATACGCCACCAGTTCAGTTTACCGATAACGGCTTGGGCTTTAAAACTAAGAAGGATTACTTATCAAATTTAAAAGCCGCTTCTTACGGTCAATATGCAGATTTTTTATCAACTGTGGTTGAACATTTTAACAAAATTGGGCTAAATTTCGATTATATAAGTCCTGTTAATGAACCCCAGTGGGATTGGTCTAAAAAATATATGGAAGCCGACCAGGAAGGTAGCCCATGGACAAATGAGGAAATTTTTAAAATTACGAAATCTCTTGATTCATCCTTAACGGCAAAAAATCTCGACAATAAAATTCTGGTCACCGAAGCGGGAATGCTGAATTATCTTTATGGGGGTTCAGGTTTTTCATCGCACCAGATTCAACGGCTTTTTAGTCCGAAAAGTGGAATCTATCTTGGTAAATTAAATCACGTTCCGAAGTTGGTTGCCGGACACAGTTATTTCACCGAATCGAGTGATAGCGTAATGACAACAACCCGAAAAAAATTAGCAGATACTGCAAAAGCTTATGGTGTAAATTTTTGGCAATCGGAATATTCTATGCTTGCTGATGGTTTTAGAGAAGGCTCCAAAGAGCGCAGGAGTGCTATGGATTGCGCTATTTTTCTTTCAAAAGTAATCCATAGCGATTTAACTGTTGGCAATGCTACTGCATGGCAATTCTGGAACTCCTTTGAACCAGGCAGTGCCGAATTTAATACCCGCTATTACCTAATTGCCCTTCAGCCAAAACCCGATTTCAAAGATGGTGAATTTACCGTTACTAAAAATCTTTGGGCACTTGGCCATTACAGCCGCTTTATAACACCTGGAATGATCAGAATATCAACCAAATTTATTGAGGTGGGAAATAAGAATTTGCTAACTACAGCTTTTACCAACCAGGCCGGAAAATTGGTAATTGTTGCTACAAATACAGGTGCCGAAAAAACGGATTTAAAGCTTAATATCAAAAACGGAATAAAAAAATATAAAACAGTGCAAACCTTTTTAACTACCCGAGCAAAAGACATGAAGCCGGCCGTTGCAAAATATCAGTCACCAATTGAATTACCGGGAAGATCGATTTGCACGATAATTTTAGATTGAAGTAAAGCATAAATGAGGTTGATAGGCCTTTACGACTAGTTTATTCAAGAAGAATAGGTTTTGTATAATCATTTATTTTTCCGTTTTGCGGAAATGATTACGCATTACTTTGTTGCTATTTCTACTTTCCCGCCGTTTTTAAATAAATCGTGAGAAACAAAATATCCTTTTAAATCTTTTCCATTCACCTTGATATTAGTCATATCGCGGCCTTTTTCAGGTTTTGAAATGGTTATATATTTTCCGTTGCTTGTTCTCCATTTTACTTCATCAAACAAAGGTACAGTTACAATATATTCTGCATCGGTAGCAGAGAAAGGATACAATCCCAAAGCGCTGAACACATACCATGATGACATTTCGCCGGCATCATCCATTCCACACAACGCCAAACCATCATCGCCAATTCCATATAAATTGTTTAAAATATTATCTAAAATCTTTTGCGACTTTTCGGGCTTACCGATAAAATGATAAGAAAAAGGTGCCTCATGGTCAGGTTGATTTCCGTGGCAATATTGACCAATCATAGTTTCCACATTTCTGGCGATGTAATTCGGATTCCATGGCACGGTAAACAATGAATCGAGTTTCGACTCAAAACCTTTGGCGCCACCATACAGCTCAATTAACCCTTTCATATCATGCGGGGCGAAAAACGAAACCTGCCAGGCATTCGCTTCGCGGTACATATATTCATAGTATGGAAATTGAGGATTAAAGGGCGTGATCCAGCTTCCATCGGCAAGTTTGCCACGCATAAAACGTGTTGTTGGGTCGAACATGTTTTTATAATTTTTCGACCTTGCCATTAATATTCTGTAGTTAGCCGTATCTCCCAATTTTTTTGCGATTTGAGCAACAGAATAATCGTCATAAGAATATTCCAGGGTTTTAGAAACACCAGCACTTGCTTTGGTTTCCACTTTTGGATCTTTAATATCGGGCTCGGAAATAAATCCCTTAGAAATATATTCTTCCACATGCGGACGGGCACCACCTGGTGTATTGGCATTTTTTAATAAAACTTGATAAGTGCCTTTAATGTCAAAATTATCAATACCACGCAAATAAGCTCCGGCAATTGATGAAGAGCCATGGTCACCATGAAAAAACGTTGGAATAAATCCTTTTTTATCACCAACATCTTTCATAGATTTAATAACATCAAGTGTAACATCAGGCGAAATTAATCCTAAAAGAACATCTTTATTTCGATACGTATCCCATAGAGATGGTTCAGTGTAGTACCTGAAATTAGATTTTACAACGTTTTTAGCTGCATCCGTAAATTCACCATTTACATCGCTTCGCAATGCAGGCCATAAAAATGAGCGATAGAGGCAAGAATACAGCATTATCTTTTGCTTCTCTGTGCCGCCTTTTACCTGGATGGATGATAAAACTGATTCCCATTTCTGAGTTGCCTCTGTACGAACTTCGTTAAAAGATTTGTTGCCAATTTCTTTAAGTAAATTTTCTTTCGCATTCGCACTGCTTACAAATGATAATCCGATTTTGAGCTCTACTGGTCCGGCATTTAAATTTGCCAAGTGAGCAATGGCAAATCCACTTCGTTTACCTTCTTCAGTTTTAACAAGTTTTTCTATTTTGGTATTTATAATCGCATAGAAATAAACATTTTCTCCACCCTGAAAGCCTTTGATGGCATGGTCCCCATCCTGCGCTATAGTCCAGGTTGATACTCGGCTGTTTGCCTTCCCCATATCAAAAAGTATTTGTCTGCCCGAATTGTTTTTGAACTCATATTTGTGGAAACCGGCTCTTAAGGTTGAGGTTAAACTAACATTAACATCGTAATCATCCAAATAAACCTGGTAGAAACCTGGGGCAGAGCTTTCTTTTTTATGAGAAAACTTCGAACCAAATTTAGTGCCCGGATTCGACATAGGTAAAATCGGAATGTTACAAAGGTTCCAATGACCTTTGTTTGTGTGCGTAAACCCGTAAATAACTTCATCCTCATATTCGTAGCCTGCGCCAGAACCGTACTCTGTCATCGGGCTTAATTGTACCATGGCATTCGGCAGCGAACTTCCCGGAAAAGTTAAACCTGCCCATGAACGCCAGCCTTGAGGTAATTCATAACCTAAAATTTTGGGATCAGTTAGCGGAGCACTTCCGATAAACGTATTTACGTACCTTGAATATTTACCTGCTGATTGACCTTTTACTGTTGATATAAATAACACAATTATTGATAAACTCAATAAATTTTTTCTAGGGATATTCATAATTATTGATATATTTTGGTTGGTAATTCAAATATATAAATTTATGCTATCGAGTATAAAAAGTAGCATTAACGTTACGCTAAATCGATTTAATTAATGTGTTAATTACTTTTTGCCAAATGACAAATAATAAATGAATACTGTCTGTTATATTTAAGCCATGGAAGAAATGATTAACTACATTTTAAGGTTTGGCGGTATAACTACGCAACAAATCGATTTGGTCAAATCCAAAGCTGAAGTAATTCATTTGAAAAAAGGAGCATATTTTTCTGAAGCTAATAAAATTGCCAGGCAGGTTGGTTTCATTATAGAAGGCGTAATCAGAGTTTGCTACTACGGAAAAAATGGTGAAGAATATACCAGATGTTTTGTTCGTGAAAAAAGGTTTGTTGTAGATTCTGTAAGTTTTTTTAATGATACACCCTCATCAGAATATGTAGAGGCGGTAACTGACTGTACTTTAATTATTTTTAGCAAAAATGCTTTTGCAGAATTAGCTGTGGCAATTAACAACTGGAACGATATTTTTACCAGAATATTAACTGATGCGCTGATGAAAAAAGTGCAAGACAGCAATACAATGTTGAATCAGGACGCTACGACCCGTTATTTAAAGTTTCTGGAACTTTTCCCAAATGTAGCCAATCGGGTTCCACTCTCAATGCTTGCCTCCTATTTGGGTATTACGCAGTCGTCTTTAAGCAGAATAAGAAGAAATATTAGTTAAGTTAGTTTTTGCCAAATGGCAAATCTTTTTCACTTTTTATGCTTCAACTTTGTTGTACAAAAAAAGATAAAATGAAAAAGAAAGTATTAATAACAGGTGGTAATAAAGGAATTGGCTTCGAAACCGCAAAGCAATTATTAGCTAAAGATTATTTCGTTTATATAGGCTGTCGCGATAAGGAAAAAGCAACTGACGCACTTAAAGAGCTGAAAGCTTTAGGCTACGAAGATGTCGAGGCAATCGACTTGGATGTAACCAACACAGAATCAATCAAAAAAGCAGCTGATAAAATCGAAGTTCTTGATGTCTTAATAAACAACGCCGGCATCCCAGGTGCTTATCCTCAAGTCGCATCAGAAACTTCACAAGAAAACCTAAAAAATGTGTTCGAAACAAATTTCTTTGGATTGATTGAAACTACACAGGCGTTTATTCCTGCACTCAAAAGATCAGCAAATCCACGAATTGTGAATGTTTCTAGCGATTTAGGGTCATTGGGTTACCATAGCAACCCAAAATGGGAACATTACGATGTTAAATTATTAGCGTATTGCTCATCAAAAACAGCATTAAACGCATTTACAGTCATGCTTGCGTACGAGTTTAAGGAAACAAATTTTAAAATCAACAGCGTAAATCCAGGATATACGAAAACAGATTTCAATAATAACCAGGGACCAAAACCAGTTGAAGAAGCTGGCGAACTAATTGTGCGCTATGCCACTTTGGAGCAAGATGGGCCAACAGGGAAGTTCTTTAGTGATAATGGTGAATCGCCATGGTAGAAGATGAAAAGTGCCCTTAACAGGGCACTTTTCTTGTCGCAAATCGCCCTTTTTATGTCGCTTGCGTGTATGGTTCAATGTCTTTTTCCTTATTAAATTTGATTAATTGCTACCCAATAATCGAAATTGTTATGGAAAATAAAGTTGTAACACCTAAAATAACACCAAATTTATGGTTTGATATAAATGCTGAAGAGGCCGTTCATTTTTACCTTACCATTTTCAAAAACAGCAAAATAAATGCAATAACCAGATATGATGATGCCGGGTTTGAATTTCATAGAATGCCGTCGGGAACCATCATGACCATTGATTTTGAACTTGATGGCCAAGCATTTGTTGCACTTAACGGCGGACCAATGTTTAGTTTTACTGAAGCGGTATCATTTATAGTAAACTGCGATACACAGGAAGAAATAGATTATTACTGGGATGCATTGAAGGTGGGCGGTGATGAAAAAGCCCAAATTTGTGGTTGGTTAAAAGACAAATTTGGCGTTTCGTGGCAAATCGTACCAAATATGCTTACCGAAGTTTTAAGGAAGGGTAATAATAAACACACGTCCAGCATGATGAATGCAATGATGCAAATGAAGAAGCTCGAAATAAGTAAATTGCAGGAAGCTTATAGCCATGAATAAAAAAAGACCCGTTCCGGTTACCGAAACGAGCCTAACAATTAAACTTTTAATAAAGCAGGTTTTTCATGGTAAGTTCGCCAAAGCAACTCGCCAAATAAAGTGTTTGACCAGGCGAACCATGCCCGGGTGAATTTTGCCGGGTCGTTTTTATTAAATGATTCGTGCATAAAGCCTTTACCGGCATGCGTTTTTTGTAAGGTTTCGATGCACATTTTTATTTCTTTATCATCTGTTGATGTTAAAGCCCTCATGGTAATGCTCATTGGCCAAATCATATCCTGGCCGGCATGCGGGCCACCAATACCTTCAGCAGCAGAACCTTTAAAGAAGTACGGATTATCGAGAGATAGTGCAAATTTTCGGGTATTCTGATATATGGGATCATCTAACTTAACTGCACCTAAGTATGGTAGTGCCAATAAGCTTGGAACATTAGAATCGTCCATTAAATATGAACTTCCAAAACCATCAACTTCAAAAGCGTATATTTTTCCATATTTAGGATGGCTCACAATGGCGTGTTTTTGAATGGCGGCATTCACCTCATCCGCAAGATTTAATAAGCTGCTCTGTAAAGCCGCATCAGGTTGTAACGCCTTTATCATCTCTGCCGCTTGCTTTAAGCTTGTAACAGCAAAGAAATTTGATGGTATTAAGAAGGGAAATATTGTGGCATCATCACTTGGGCGAAAGGCAGAGCAAATTAAACCAACCGGATTTACCGGAAAACCATATCCAGCCATTGGTAAACTATCAGTTGGTTGTGTAGTTTCCCTTTGGAAATGATAAGCACCGTTAGAGGTTTTGCGCTGTTGATCTTTAAAAGTTTTTAAAGTTGCTTCAATTCCTTTTTTCCAATCACCATCAAAAGGCATTTTATCACCGGTCTTTTTCCAGTAGTAATAAGCTAAACGAATTGGGTAACACAATGAATCTATTTCCCATTTTCGCTCATGAACGCCTGGCTGCATAGCAGTTTTATCTGTTTTCCACTCCCCAACTTTGTTTGCGTCACCATAAAAAGCATTAGCATAAGGGTCTTTCAATACACATTGAGTTTGATGGATAATTACACCTGCAATAAGCTTTTTTAGTGGAGCATCGTCATTTACGAATTGTAAATACGGCCAAACCTGTGCTGAGCTGTCGCGTAACCACATGGCATCAATATCACCAGTAATAACGTAAGTATCGGGGCGACCATTTTTTTCTGAATGGTAAACTGTTGTGTCTAAAGTATTTGGAAAACAATTTTCAAAAAGCCAGTTTAACTCAGGATTTTTAACATTCGCCTGGAAAGTCTTTATCGCCGAATCTACAGCTTTACTCTTAAAATGTCTTTTGCCTTCTGCAACCCTTACAACAGGAAATTCAGGTATTAAATCTGCCGCAAGAGAAAATTTCGAAGCGACAATACCAGCTCCTAAAAGGCTTGTATTTTGTATAAAGGTCCTCCTTTTCATAATTATTATGTGTATTATATTTAGTTTCGGTTAAATGGTGTTCACAAGTAACAATACTAAACGTCATTTGTAGATTGAAGCTAGTCAAGATTATTTGGTTAGAACTTAACAAATATATATTAAAATATGTTGAAGATCAAAATCGAAAAAGCCTTTTAGGCTATTACTAAATCGTTTTTTGTAAGTCTATTCAACATATTACGTTCGTGGTGGCTTAATAAAGATTTTTTCCTTACTTTTTTCAGGATGAGGCTTTGAATTTAAATAAGCTTTATGAACTAAAATCTAACTAAATTTAAAATTTTTCGAGCCTTGGTTTTTGATGATTATTCACTTTCAAAAATGTGAATTATTAACCCAACGAACTGGTTTAAAAAAAGTTATGATTTTAAAAATCTTTTTATCTATATTTAATTAAACAATAAAATTCCCCGTGTTTATTGCAGAAGCTCCTAACGTTTAATGTTTTTGTACGCTAAACAAAACCTCTTATGACGACCAAATTCGGTTTTACCAAAATGGATATTAATGAATTTGAAACCTGGATTTCAAATTTAAGAGTGGCACGCACAATTCTTTACATTCAGGAACATCACACTTGGAGCCCAAGCTACGTTCAATGCAAGGCAAACAACCAATTTGATATTCAGCAAAGCATGAAAACGTACCATGTTAGCACAAATGGGTGGATGGATATCGGACAGCATTTCAGCACCTTTCCAGATGGAAGTATTGTAACTGGAAGAAATCTGGAAAATACGCCAGCCTGTATAGTGGGCTTTAATTCGAATGCAATTTGTATTGAGAATGTTGGTAATTTTGATGTCGGCAAAGATGTTATGACGGCGGCGCACAAAGATACAATTGTTCGGATGGCCGCTGCGCTTTGTAAAAAATTCGGAATCGCAGTAAATAGCAATAAAATTGTTTATCACCATTGGTTTAACCTAAGTACAGGTGCAAGAAATAATGGTAGTGGCAATAATAAAACTTGCCCTGGAACAAACTTCTTTGGTGGCAATAAAGTTGCAGATTGCGAACGAAACTTTATACCGCTGGTTAGTGCTGCCCTAAACGGTACGCCTATCCCAAAATCAGTTAACGTTGAAAAATACATTTTCGTTAATACAGATATTTTAAATATTCGAACTGAACCCAATGCAAAAAGTAAAAAAGCAGTAGATAGAGCGGCAGCGACATTAGGTTCTGTTTTGCGGGTTTTCGAAACAAAAAACGGATGGTATAAAATTTCGAACGCTCAGCAAAACTGGGTTAATGGCGCATATACACTAGAAGTGAAACGGGGCACGGTAAATACTACTACACTAAATGTGCGTAGTGGACCAGGAAATACTTTCCCAAAAGTCTCTGCATTTACAAAAGGGCAAGAAGTTTTTATTATCGAGGAAAGTAACGGTTGGTGCAAAATCAGCTCCGATAATAAATGGGTTAAAAAAGAATATCTGGATATTGACTAATTTGGAGGGCTTTGAGATTTAATTTTTCTTAGTTCGGCATCAGCATGTTTATCTAAGCTAGCTTTCGTTATCGACCCGGAAGATGCAATTACTGTTTTACGAATAACATTTTGAATTGAGCCCCCTGTTAAAATGTAATTATTTGCTATTTCAGTCAGATTAACGTCATCAGCCAGCTTAATATTTTTAGCAAGGCTTTGTTTCCATAACGGGAGGCGTTCTTGATTATTCGGAACAGGAAATTCTATTAAATACCGCATTCGGCGTAAAAATGATTCATCCAAATTTGATTTTTGACTGGCAGAGAAAACAGCCGACAATTTTCGGGATTCAAGTTTTTCAAGAATGAAATTTGCTTCCAGATTTGCGTATTTATCATGGCTATCTTTTACATCACTCCTTTTACCAAATAGGGCATCTGCCTCATCAAAAAAGAGAAATGCATTGCTAGCGACTGCTTTTGTTAAAATGTGTTCCAGGCTTGCCTCAGTTTCATTAACGTAATTTGATATGATGGTTTTTGCATTGATTTCCCATACAGCTTTATTATTTGCTTTCCCTAAAAGAGAGGCCACAAGGGTTTTTCCTGTCCCCGACACACCTAAGAACAACGCATTAAAAATCCCATTCATTTGTTTCCAATCGATATTTATTTCATTTATTTGCGCTATAACGTTAATGGGCAAAACCAGGTCGGAGAAATTTAGTTTAGTTTCAACGTGTTTTACGTAGTTTTCGTTTTTCATTTTTAGATAAACTTCTGATTTCAGGTCGAAATCATATTAACACTTAATTTAACAATAATAAATTCGGCTGGTCTTGTAACTGCCAATCCCACTTCCAGAATCATTTTTCCTTCAAGAATATCGTTTGCTGTCATGCTGGAATTTAAACCAACTTTAACGTAAAATGATTGTTCGGGTTTATTGCCAAGCAAAGCGCCTGTTCTCCACAACTGAATCAAAAAATTTTCGCACATTCCTTTAATCCTTACCCATGTATTTGCATCATTGGGCTCAAAAACGAACGATTCTGCCGATTTTCTCACACTTTTTTCAACAAAATTGCAAAATCGTGTTGTAGAAATGTAGCGCCACTCATTATCATTTCCGGCCAAGGATCTTGCACCCCAAACCACGGCACCTTTACCGATAAAGGTCTTAATAGAATTTATCGATTTGCCTTCGTTACTATCAATATTTAGTTCTTCAACATTAAACTTACTAAGCTCAACTACCGGCTTTTTTACAAGATTTAACGAAACATTGGCAGGCGCTTTCCATACGCCCCTTGTGCGGTCGGTTGCCGAAATTATGCCTACAACCGCCCCTGAGGGAGGAACATCAATATTTAATTTTTGTAATTCCGCTTTAAAGATGTTGTATAAGTCAACATTGAGCATACCTATTTCATACAAACTTTTTTTATCGTAGATACCAGCTAGACCATTAATTATATGGTTAACTCTGAATTTTGATTCATCAACCGTATACGCTAATCCAGAAGTTAACCAGGGATAATAAACCGCACCATATTTTAGATTGACATTTTCAAATTCTTCCCTAATTAACCTTGCATCTTCAGGAATGTTAGTTGTAAAAATCCAGGAATCAAAAACCGCAATTCGGTCTTTTAATTTTGCACATATCGCTAAAGTAGAATTATATAGTTTAGCATAACCGCTGGAATTTTCTGTTTTTGCCACATGCCGGTCTGTGAAAACTATTATCGTAGGTTCATCAGTATCGGCAACGACTTCCAAAGCGGCATGTCCATCCTCATCACCAAACGGTTTTGAATAATCCCCTGTAGATAAAATGTAGCAAGGACCGCCACCATTGGCGTAAAACATTTTTACGGAATAGTACATATAATAACCACTAACACCATTTTTATCTGCCGTAACATTAATTTTTTTGTAAGACTTTGTTTGGATATCCTCAATTATTTCGCCTTTTAAAGCTTGGTGTTCTGAATTTCCGGCGCCAAAATAACTTTCATATTCTAACAATGATGAAATTCTTTTTGCTTTAAATGCTTTGTCTGAAATTTGTGTTTCCAAATTCAATAACTCGTCTTTAACAAATTCTGTGCACCCAATAAAAATAGGAATAGCTGTTTCTACGGGAGCTACTGAGGGTGGGAATTTGGCTACTTCCTCTAAATAAACACCAGGCGCTTTATATGTTTTAGCCATGATTAGATAAACGATAAGTAATTCAATTTCAATTTATTAAATATAAATATATTTTACAGTCTAATACTCAATAACGCAACAATAAAATTTAAATACTTATCAGTTTTTTTGCTAACAGCTTTCGCTATGACTATATTTTCTTTAACTTTAAGAGTACCTTTAAGATTAATCGCCGCTTCTAACCAAAAATAAAATAGTGCAATAACTAAGCATTTTTTATCATCAAAATCAGAACAATAGTAACCCAAAATACCATTTCATAACCATTCATCCCTAGTACAATGAATTCCGACAAAACTTTGCTGTCAAGACGTGTCTTATCTATCGATATTTTGAGAGGCCTTGTAATGGTGATTATGGCCTTAGACCATACACGCGATTTTTTCCACATTGGAGCAATGACAAGCAACCCACTAAACCCCGAAACGACAACGGGATTACTGTTTTTTACCCGGTGGATTACACATTTCTGTGCACCAACTTTCGTATTTCTTTCTGGCCTATCAGCCTACCTTTCTGCCCAAAAGAAAACACCATCACGGGCAAGTTCCTTTCTTTTTAAAAGAGGCTTATGGTTAATTATTGTCGAGATTTTAATTGTTACACTGGGCTTAACCTTTAATCCTTTTTATAATTTCATTATCCTGCAGGTAATATGGGTAATTGGTTTCAGCATGATTTTGCTAGCCATTTTCAGTCGCTTATCGTACAAATTTGTTTTAATAGCTGGACTAATTCTGGTTTTCGGACATAACATTTTCGACTTTCTACCAACACCTAAAAATGAAGTTGCTGCTGTAATAATCAAAATTTTATTTACTGCCTATGGAACGGTACTACCGTTTGGCGCCAATCATTTCATTGGAGTTTTTTACGCCATTTTACCATGGACAGGGATTATGTTTCTAGGCTATGCAGCAGGTAAATGGTTTAGCAAAGATTATAACCCAGGCAAACGGCGTCGAAACCTAATTAACTATGGCTCCGTAGCATTGATTCTTTTTGTGGCCCTGCGTTTGCTTAATGTGTATGGCGATCCTGCTCCAAGAGCAGAATTTCATGATGTTTTTAAAAATCTTCTGTCTTTCTTCAATGTAAGTAAGTATCCGCCATCGCTACAATATTCGTGTATAACCATGGGAGCTGCCTTACTTTTCTTGGCAGTTACCGAAAGTGCAAGAAATAAATTTAGCAGGGTATTAGCTGCTTATGGAAGTGTACCCTTCTTTTACTACATAATTCATTTCTATCTGTTACACACCATTTTGATTATATTATTCTTTCTGGAAGGAAATACAACCAAAGAAATTGTCCAAGTTCCCTTCTATTTTAGGCCAGTTAAATTTGGTTACGAGTTATGGATAGTTTATTTAATATGGATTTTCGTTGTATGTTTACTCTATTATCCGAGCAAATGGTTTAAAAAGTATAAATCGACCCATAAATATTGGTGGTTGAGCTATGTATAATTAATTTTAAAACATTTGCATTTTAAATTTCCGTAAAATAATTTATCAAATTAGCACTCAAAATTTCAAATACTAAAACTCCGTAAATATTATAGAACCTGCGAACAGGCCTTTAAACCTATTGCGCTTTAAATAACCAGCAAAAGACAGCTACGGCCATATCAGGGCAGATCTTCAACTTATTTCGTTCGAAAAATATGCCATCATTCTTATGCGTTGAATGATCAAGTTATTTAGAATCATGATAAATCACATAACTTCAGAATCTCTACAGATTTACGCCTGATATTTATGTATTGGCTGCGTTACAAACATTTGATTGTTGCACCAATACGCTCCCCGAAAATCATATTATTCAATCACTAATTTTTAAAAGAGATGAAACTTTTAATTATAGCATTTCTTTCAGCCTTTCTAAATACAGTTGTGTGGATGGGAAATTTTAATGAAGCAAAGAAACTAGCGGCTGTTTCGCATAAAGAAATTCTCATAAATTTTTCGGGCTCTGATTGGTGTGGACCTTGTATTCGCTTACGTAAAGAAATATTGGAATCACCAGGTTTCGAAAAGTATGCTGCAGATAACTTGCTATTGGTAAGGGCAGATTTTCCAAGGCAGAAAAAAAATCAACTGCCCAAAGAACAAATTAAGCTTAACGAAGATTTAGCTGAGCAATATAATCCTGACGGAAAGTTTCCTTTTACCGTTTTGGTTAATGAAAATGGAAAAATTTTGAAAACCTGGGATGGTTACCCAAATGAAACACCTGAAAAATTTATCGCAGAGATTAAAACCAGTAAATAATAATGGCTGAAAAGATTTCGAGGGTTACGAAATTGATGGGCAATCGCTTTGAGTTCACCGTAGTTGCCGGAAACAAGCAAAAAGGCAACGATGCCATTGATTTAGCTATAGCAGAAGTTAGCAGAATAGAAGCACTTTTATCTACTTACAAGTCCAATAGCCAAACAAATCTGATAAATGATTATGCTGGTATCAAAGCTGTTAAAGTTGATAAGGAAGTGATTGATTTGATTCAACGCTCGCTTAAAATTTCGACACTTACGCAAGGCGCTTTTGATATTACTTACGGCTCTATAGATAAAGGTTTATGGAATTTCGACACAAATATGACCTCCTTGCCGGATAAAGAAACAGCCTTGTCATCAGTTAAACTCATAAACTATGAGAATGTTGCAGTTTTTCATGCAAACGGTACGGTGATGCTTAAAAACAAAGGCATGAGGATTGGTTTCGGAGGAATTGGAAAAGGTTATGCGGCAGATAAGGCAAAGCAAATTTTAATAAATGCCGGAATTGAAAGCGGAATTGTAAATGCTGCCGGTGATTTAATTACCTGGGGAAAGCAGCTGAATGGTAGCAACTGGACAATTGGTATTGCAGATCCTGACCAGAAAACACAGCCATTCTCTGCCCTGAACATTAGCAACATGGCCATCGCTACATCGGGTAATTACGAAAAATATGCGACCATAAATGGTGTTAAATACTCACATACCATCGATCCAAAAACTGGTTTGCCTGTTGGCGGCATAAAAAGCATAAGCATCATTTGCTCTAGTGCTGAACTTGCCGATGCTTTGGCAACGCCAGTTATGGTAATGGGTGTTGAGGTTGGTTTAGACATGATTAATCAACTCCAAAATATTGCTTGCATCATAATCGATGAAAACAACAAAATGTATACTTCAAAAAATATCAATATAAAATGATAAACAATCCGATAAAAATGAAGCTGATGCTTGCCGGCGTAGTAACGACTAGCCTTTTAAGTGCTTGTGCATCCGTAAAACCTTATCAAAAAAACAAACTAAACGATTCGGAAATGACTTTATCAGCTCGCTCTGCCCAGAAATTTGAACAGAGCTTTCAGCTTTACAGAGAAGGAGCTTCGGGAGCAAATGGCGGCAAAAGTGGTGGTGGTTGTGGATGTAATTAATGTTAAGGAAAAATGAAAAAATCATATCTGCATGTAGCCTTCCTTTTTCTTGGGATTTTTGGTTCGTACGCACAAAACAAACCTGCCGTAAAAACTGATTCGACTTACCAGGCACGAAAATTAAAAATTGAAGAAGTAAACTTTGTTTCAGCCTACTATGACCAGAATGGAAACAATTCTGCCGTTACTGGCGGTATTGGTACCGAAAAACTAACCGATTTTGCCAATACAATTGATTTACAGGTTTCTAAATTTAGTAGAAATGGAAGAAAAAACCTTTTCACATTCGAATTAGGGGTTGATCACTATACATCGGCATCTTCTGATAAAATTGACCCAGGCACAATTTCTTCAGCTTCCTCAGCCGATACCAGAATTTATCCATCTTTAAACTGGACGAGAAGCAATGAAACTACCGGAAATAGTTACGGTTTCACAGGTTCATTCTCCACCGAATTTGATTACCAATCGCTTGGTGCCGGCTTTAATTTAACCCGTTTATCGAAAGATAAAAATACACAATTCGATTTTAAAGTACAGGCATTTTTAGATACGTGGACGGTTATTTTACCAATAGAATTACGATCAGGAAATGCTAATCAGGGCCATGAAAATTACGATTCGAGCCCGAGAAACTCATTCAGCACAAGTTTTTCTCTATCACAGGTAATAAACACAAAATTACAGGCGCTAATTACCATAGAGCCAGCTTATCAGCATGGTTTACTGGCCACAAAATACCAACGAAATTACTTTACTGATGGCTCATTGAGAGCAGAAACATTACCTGATAAAAGATATAAGTTACCGATAGCCGCAAGGCTGAACTATTTCGTTGATGACCATTTCATAATCCGTACTTTTTATAGGTACTACATGGATAGTTGGGGAATCAGAGCACATACAGCAGAGTTAGAGTTACCGGTAAAGTTGAATTCTTTTTTCTCGATAAGTCCTTTTTACAGATATAACAAGCAAACCGGAACCAGATATTTTGCACCATACGGCCAGCATAATCCAACCGAACAATACTTTACTAGTGATTATGACTTATCAACCTTGAATAGTGATTTTTATGGAGCTGGAATTAGGTTTGCACCGCCAAAAGGCGTATTTGGCTGGCAACATTTAAATATGCTGGAGTTACGTTATGGACATTATAACCGCTCTACAGGACTGGTTTCTAACATCATTACCTTGAATTTAAAAGTTAAATAATCAATAGCCTTGCCTTTCTCTGCCAGGCTTTTAAAAGAAATAAAATGGCTTTAATTGAACCAACCCGCAAGGAAGTTACTAATCCTAACCACGTAAAAAAACATCTGGCCTCATTACGTTTTTGGCATTGGACAAATGCGTTGATAATTTGTGGTTCCTTAATAACTGTATTATTAAATTCTACCGTGTTTGATGTTAGAGATAATACAAATTATATTCAGGCGCAATTGAAAGATGCAGGTGCAGTTGTAAATGCGGAACAGGCAAAAAATGTTGCTCATGGTTTAGAAGATAAAGTTTGGGGAATTCATATTTATTTTGGTTATGGCTTGGCAGCCTTACTCCTGTTTAGATTAATATCAGAATTAATCAACCCAGATAAACATAAATTTTTCGGGAAACTAAAGCTAACCTACGCTGCCTATAAAAATAATCGACCAGATAAAACCGCGAGACATGATTTGTTTGTTAAATTTTTGTATATAATATATTATATCATCATGATTATAATTGTTTTAACAGGTTTATCTGTAGCTTTTGATGACATTTTAGGCATCAGCAAATCATTAAGCCACAGCATAAAAGAGATTCACGGGTTTTGCATGTATTTGATTATTGCATTTATTCTGGTACATATTATTGGCGTTTTGTTAGCAGAAAGAAAAGATGGTAAAGGCATCGTATCGGATATGATTCACGGCGGGGAAACAGCTAATAGAAAATAATATGAATCCATTTAACATACGCTTTAAACATAAATGGAGGTACATTACACTAACCATTCTGCCTGTTGATGAGCATTGCTTTGACGTTATCTATTTCGGAGGAATTTTAGGTGTACTATGTAAAAAGAGAAAAAAATATAATGCTGTTGATTTAGATAAAATAACAGACAGGGATTTACCTTTCTATTCAGCCAAGTACAAAAAAGATGCAGAGCGATTGAATTTAAAACTGACAGATAAACTTGTTGCTAAAATAGGATTTGAAATAGAAAATGTATTAAATCCTGTTAGTCACGATGATTTAAACCACTAAATTATATTACTATGTGGAAATTATACGCAATCCTTTCTGCAATATTCGCTGCTGCAACGGCTATTCTGGCTAAAGTTGGCTTAAAAGGCGTTAACGGAAATTTAGCTACGGCAGTTAGAACAGTTGTAATATTGTTTGTTGCCTGGGGGATTGTACTTGCTACCGGAGAGGTAACCGAACTCAAGTCAATTAGTAAAAACAACCTAATTTTTTTAGGTCTATCCGGGTTAGCAACCGGTCTTTCGTGGATTTTTTATTTCAAAGCATTGGAAACTGGAAACGTATCGAAAGTTGCGCCTATAGACAAACTTAGTGTTGCCATAGCTATGGGACTTGCATTTTTAATCTTAAAAGAACCCATTGATGTAAAAACTTTAATCGGTGGCGGAATGATTGTTGGCGGAAGTCTGGTTATTCTCCTTTAATGCTGCTACAGATTTCAAACAGATTTTCGCTCTTTATTTGTAAAAAATCATTTCATGAAATTTTGCTTCAAACTTTTCGTTTTATTCCTCATCACACAAAATTCCTTTGCACAAAGTAACTTTAGGTTAATTGTTAAAGATGCTTTTAATAATGTATTGCCAGGCGTAAATGTTCAAAGCAAATCAAATCCTTCCATATCAACAAAGACCGACAAAAAAGGTATTGCATTATTCATAAATTTAAAAAATGGCAATGACACACTTGTATTCAAATCAATTGGATTTCAAACCCGCGAGTTGGCTATTTTACTTCCAGATTCATCACTGCATCAAATTATACTAACTGGTGATGAGATGGCACTAGATGAGGTAACAATTGTCGCATCAACAAGAAATAACGAAAAAATTGAAAATGCGGCCACAAAAGTTGAAGTGCTCGGGTTGGAAGAAATGAACGAAGAAAGCATGATAAAACCTGGAAACGTAGCGAGTATTTTAGGCGATATAAGTGGCGTACAGGTGCAACAATCGTCGGCAGTCTCCGGAAATTCAAACGTCAGGATTCAAGGTTTAGATGGGAAATACACACAATTGCTCCGCGATGGAATGCCTTTATACGAAGGTTTTTCGGGTGGCTTCGGCGTACTCTCCATTGCGCCATTAGATTTGAAACAATTGGAATTAATTAAAGGTTCTTCATCTACATTGTACGGTGCCGGCGCAATCGGCGGGCTGATAAATTTCATTTCCAAAAAGCCAGCCTTCGAGCCAGATGCAACTATAGTTTTAAATACATCGACCTTAAAGGAAAGCAACGTTAATGTTTATTTAGCCAAACGAGGTAAGAGTACCGGTTTTACACTTTTTGCAGGCAAAACCATTCAGCATGAAGTTGACGTAGATAAAGATGGTTTAAGTGATGTTTCGCGTTTAAACAGCACAATAATTCATCCTGTTTTATTCTTTTACCCCACTCAAAATAGCAGCATTTCACTGGGCTGGGCCGGAAGTTTTGAGAAACGTATTGGTGGAGATATGGTTGCGATTGGAGCAAACGCCAGCAGCATGCATCCCTATTTTGAGCGTAATAAACTAAACCGAAATACTTTCACCTCAATAGCAGAGAACAAGTTTACCAACAGTCTAACCGGTACCATCAAAGGAACTTTTACCAACTTTCAAAGAAACATTTTAACGAATACTTATCTTTTTAATGGAAATCAACAAAGTTATTATGCTGAAGCGTCTTTATCTGCTTTTCTCAATAAGCACACCTTGATTGGAGGTGTAAATTTAACTGGAGATAATTTTCAACCATCTGATGCGACTCCTGTAAAAGTGGGCCAGATTAAAAACGATATCCAAGGTGTTTTTCTCCAGGATAGCTGGAGATTTCTGCTGAATAGCAAAATTGAAGCAGGCATAAGGCTAGATCATAATGATTATGGGACCTTTCTTTTACCAAGGCTTGCCATTTTTCACCGGTTAAATGACAAATTCGGGCTACGTGGTGGCATTGGAACTGGTTATAAGGCCCCAAATCCGCTTACGCCACAGATAAAGGATTACGATATCAATAAAATTAACCCACTTGGACAGGATGCATCTACTGAGCATTCATTCGGGGCAAATCTGGAAGCAAACTATAAATATAGCTGGGATGAGGAGCACAATATTTTTATAAACCAGGCTCTATTCATTACTCGTGTAAAAAATCCTTTCGTTGCCACCGAGGATCTTAATGGAGACTTAAGCTTTTTTAACGCAAATAAACCCATAATTACACAAGGCTTTGATAGTTACATTCAGATGAAACTCAGCCAATGGGAAATTTACTTTGGTTATACATTCACCGATGCACGAAGAACTTATTTAACTGAAAACGAGTTTGTACCCTTAACTCCAAAAAATCGTGCCGCAAGCACCCTCGTTTATGAAATCGAAAATGAGTGGCGATTCGGGATTGAGGCATCTTATAATGGCAAACAGTTTAGAGATGGTGAAGCACAAACACAGGATTATGTTTTTATGGCCGCAATGGTCGAACGCAAATTCGGCCCGAAATTCAGCCTGGTTTTAAACGCTGAAAATATTTTTGATAAACGACAAAGCCAATATGAAAGAATTTACACAGGAGATATAAAAAACCCAGCGTATAAGGCGCTATGGGCTCCGCTTGATGGTCGGGTAATTAATCTTGCACTGCGCTATTCGCCATTTGCAAAAGAAAAACCTGAATAAAATTAGCTTACTTGCCTGTTAATCGAAAGTGTAAAACAATGATTTCCACCTGGAAATGAATATCTGATGGAGAAATTATAAAGGGCACAAATTTGTTTAATTATTGCCAATCCAAGACCCATTCCCTCAGAAGATGCTGATTTAAAAAACCTTTCAAAATGTTGTTCGGTTAATGCAAAGTTTTTTCCGGAATTGGTAATTTCGATAGAATCAGCTTTGAGAATAATGGAAATATAGCCGTTTGTTTTATTGTATTTTATAGCGTTGCCAAGTAAATTATTTAATAAAATATCTGCAAGATAACGACTCATTTCAATTTCACACGGTTGTAAATCTACGCTAAGAACTATATTTTCTCTGTTCAAAATTTCCTGGAATTGCCTGCATTTCTCTGTAATTACCTCCCGGAAATCAACTACTTGAACATCAGAAAGCAGGTTGTTTTCTATTTTTGTTAAAAGCAGTAAAGATTGATTCAACCTGGTTAGGCGGTTAATGGCGTTATAAATATCTTCCATTAAAACACCTTGTTTTTCCGTTATCGGGCCAGCCTGTAATAAAGTATCGAGTTTCGAATTGATGACCGCAAGCGGCGTCATCATTTCATGTGAGGCATTATCGGTGAAATTTCTTAGTTCTTTATAATCCTGGCGAACACTTGTTGCCATTTGTGCAGCCGAGCTATTGAGTTCCTGAAATTCATCAACCTCAGTTTTGTTGAGTTCAATATCACTCATTTTAACCAAATTGAATGCTTTCATCTGGTCGAGAATTGAGTAGAACGGTTTCCATAATCGTTTTAAAAATAAACGGTTTATTAAAATTAAACTTAACAACAGCAGGCAGGTAACCCCGAGGGTAATTAGCAAAATTATCCTTACTAAACCTTCAGCCTCCAACCTAGATTTGGTTATGGTAACTTCGTATAAATTATTGCCTTGCGATAACGTTGTAACCAAACTCCTTCCTGGCTCTAATTCGTTTTCTTTGACATTGAAAAAGGTGGTATTTTTAAAAATCCTGCTTTCTTTAATACCTCTGTTCAGTAGTTTATAATGAACCTGTTGATCGAGAAAACTTGCCGGAAGCGGTAGTTTATTATAGGTTGCAACGTACTGCTTAATTTCATCTTCCTCTACGGTTAAATCACGATCAAGTTTTTCAGTAAAAATAAAATGGATAACGACGTAATAAATTAAGCCGGTAATCAGTAAAACGATTAGTGCAGTAAGCAGGTTAACACGATTGTATCTGTCTGCTAATTTCATAAACTAGCAAACTTATATCCAATTCCATAAACCGATTGCAGATAGTCGTTTGCGCCAGCCTCAATAATTTTCTTACGAAGGTTTTTTATATGGGTATAAATGAAGTCGAAATCGTCAGAAATATCCATTTCATCGCCCCAAAGGTGCTCAGCAATTGCATTTTTCGTTACAACCTTACCTTTGTTTGATAAAAAATATATCAATAAATCATACTCCTTTTTGGTTAATGTAATGGGATGATTATTTACTGAAGTTTCCATGTTGGTTATGTCTACCGTTATTTCGTTGAAAGTAATAACGTTATTGCCATCAAATTTTTTGCGGCGAACAATTGCAGTTACCCTGGCTTTTAACTCTGATAAATGAAAGGGTTTAACTAAATAATCATCTGCACCTAAATCAAGTCCTGTAAGTTTATCATCCAATGAGTGCCTGGCTGAAATAATTAATACACCGTCGCTTTTTTTTAGCTTTTTTAGTTCTTTCAATAAGTTTAATCCTTCGCCATCCGGCAATCCTAAATCCAATAAAATACAGTCGTAATTGTAAAGATTTATTTTCTCGGACGCTGACGTATAACTCGAGGCAAATTCGCAGATGTTACCAACTTCAGAAAAGTAAGTTAACATACTTTCAAGCAATGGCCGCTCATCTTCAACTATCAGAATTTTCATTTAATCTAAAATAGAAATTAACTACGATATTAAAGTTGAAATCTGTAGTAAAATTGAAGCTGTTTTTCTAAAGCAAAAAAAGCGTAGTCAAAATAAAAGTCGCCCAATGTTGAGCGACTTTTAAATGTAGTATTATTTTAAGCAGCCAAATAAATGGCTAACAAACATTAATTTTATTTTTTCGGTTTTGCCGACATGTAAAAGGTTAATTTACCTCCATTGGTAATGTCGGCATGTTTAATCTGATGGTTGGTTATTTCTTTTCCGTTAAGTAAAACCTTTTCTACGTAAACATTTTTCTCACTTTGCTTAAATGCTTCAACTGTAAAAGTTTTACCATTTTCTAATGTTAGTACGGCATTGTTAACCAGCGGACTACCCAATGCATAAATGTCAGAACCTGGTGAAACAGGATAAAAACCTAAAGATGAAAACATGTACCAGGCACTCATTTGGCCGCAATCATCGTTGCCTCCCAAACCATCGGCGGTAGGTTTGTATTGCATATTTAATATGTGTCGGATTTGCGCCTGCCCTTTATAAACTTCATCAGTCCAATTATATAAATAAGCAACATGATGCGCAGGTTCATTTCCATGAACATAACCACCAATAATACCTTCGCGGGTAATATCTTCTGTATGTGCAAAAAATTCATCAGGTAAATGCATGGTAAACAAAGAATCTAAACGTGCTGCAAATTTCTTTTTACCGCCCATAATTTCAATCATGGCAGCTGGATCATGCGGAACGAAGAAACTATAATTCCAGCTATTTCCTTCAATGAATCCTTGGCCTTCGGTATCTTTCGGGTCAAAAGCTTTTTTAAAAGTACCATCGGCTAATTTTGGGCGCATAAAACCCGAAGTGGTATCGTAATTATTTCTCCAGTTACCCGAGCGTTTAATAAATTCATTGTAAACATCCGTACGGTTTAATTTCTTCGCTAATTGCGCAATTGCCCAATCATCATAAGCGTATTCTAAAGTATTGGATACTGAAACACCACTTTTTTCGGCAGGTATATAGCCTAAATCCATGTAGTAGCCAATGCCTTCATAATCGCGGTGTTTTGCTGTTGCAATACATGCATCCAATGCCTTGTTTGGGTCGCCATTGTAAGTTCCCTTGATAATCGCATCAGAAATTACCGAAACACTATGATAACCACTCATACACCAGTTATCGTTGGCATAATGCGACCAAATTGGCAACATATGTAAACTACTTTGATCGTAATGTGCCATCATTGATTTCACCATATCATTGCTTCTGCCCGGCTGCATAATATTGAAGAAAGGATGCAAAGCACGATAGGTATCCCAAAGAGAAAAGGTTGTATAATTTGTAAATCCATCAGCTTTGTGTACGCCCTGATCTAAGCCTTTATACTCCCCGTTTACATCCGTGTAAGTTGTAGGATTAATAAAAGCATGATAAAGTGCCGTGTAAAAATTGATTTTATTAGTGTTTGAAGTACTGACCTGAATCTTATTAAGTTCTTTGTTCCAGGTAGATTTCGCCTGGGCTTTCACTTTATCAAAGTCCCATCCATTTATTTCGGTACGCATATTTTGCAAAGCATTTTCCTGACTTACAGGAGATAACGCAAATTTTATTTTTACTTTTTCACCCTCTTGAGTATCAAAATCAAAGAACATTTTTATCTTCTTTCCGGCAATTTCAGGGAAGTTTTTATCCTGGTTAAATTTTCCCCAGAAACCTCTGTAAGCTTGTTTTGCGTCGTAACTTTTTCTTCCGTAGCTTTTAAAAGGTTTTGAGAAACTCATTGCAAAATAAACGGTTCTAGTTCTTGCCCAGCCATTTGTTTGGCGATACCCGGTAATTAAAGTATCGTTAACAACGCGAACATAAGTCCAAACTGTTTTCTCCTCATAATTGTAAATTCCGGCCATCAAATCTAAAATGATATGCGATTGGTCTGATTTCGGAAAAGTATATTGATGCATCCCAACTCTATTCGTTGCCGTTAATTCAGCAGTTATATTGTCGTCATCTAATTTAACTCTATAATAACCAGCTTCCGCAACCTCATTAGCATGCGAGTATGCAGACCGGTAACCTGATTTAGGGTCTGATGCTGTTCCCGGGTTCATCTGCAATTTTCCTTGTGTCGGCATGATTAAAAAATCGCCTAAATCAGAATGGCCTGTACCGCTGAAATGTGTGTGACTAAAACCTGTAATCGTTTTATCTTCATATTTATAACCTGCACAATACTTGTAAACATCGCCGTTGTATTTACCGTTTACTTCGTAAGATAAGGTGTCGGTTTCAGGACTTAGCTGTACTGCACCAAACGGAACCGTTGCACCAGGATAAGTATGCCCCATTTTTGATGTTCCTATAATTGGTTTAACATACTGCACCAAATTCTGCTGAGCGGAGACGGCAAAAGCAGAAAATAAAAGACAAGGCAGGATAATTTTTTTAATCATATCAATTTAATATTTGACTTATTTTTTTCGATTTTCGAAGGTATTAATTTTAAAGGAAAACTTTTTAGGTTACTAAACTAAATCGTTTAACCAACATAAAAAATACAATGGGCTTTTTACAAGTAGCTGACGGGGGCTTGATAAAATGAGCTAAATAAACCTTATTTTTGCACCCAATAGTTTTAAAATGAGCAAACACGGTAGAATTCTGGTAGCCATGAGTGGCGGGGTTGATAGTTCGGTAGCAGCAGTTATGCTCCATGAACAGGGTTATGAAGTTATCGGCTTAACCATGAAGACCTGGGATTATGCAACCTCGGGTGGTAGCAGTAAAGAAACTGGATGTTGTTCATTAGATAGTATAAATGATGCCCGTACGCTTGCCGTAAATTATGGTTTTCCCCATTACATTCTGGATATTCGTGATGAATTTGGAGATTACGTTATTGACAACTTCGTTGATGAATATTTAGCCGGCAGAACGCCAAATCCCTGTGTTTTGTGTAATACCCACATTAAGTGGGAAGCTTTACTAAAACGTGCCAACAAACTGGATTGCGAATTTATTGCAACGGGACATTATGCAAATATTCGCCAGCAAGATAGCGGCAGATATGTGATTTCGAAAGGTAAAGATGAAAATAAAGACCAGTCTTATGTACTTTGGGGGGTGTCTCAGGAAAACCTTTCCCGTACAAAGTTTCCTCTAGGCAGTTTCGCTAAATCTGAAATCAGACAGATGGCTTTAGATATGGGACAAGAAGAGTTGGCAAAAAAATCTGAAAGCTATGAAATCTGCTTTGTGCCTGATAATGATTACAGAGCATTTTTGCGCCATAAAGTAGAAGATTTAGAAGAACGTGTTGCGGGCGGAAATTTCATTTTAAGTAATGGAATGGTTGTTGGTAAACACAAAGGTTATCCTTTTTATACTATTGGCCAGCGTAAAGGTTTAGGTGTAGCTTTTGGTGAGCCAATGTTTGTTACGCAAATTTTACCAGAGAGCAATACAGTTGTTTTAGGTCGTGCTGATGAACTTGAACGTAAAGAAGCAATGGTTCGCAATGTTAATCTTGTAAAATACGCAAGTATTGAAGAACCCATGAACGATGTGATTACCAAAATACGCTATAAAGATGCAGGAATGCTAAGTACAATTGTTCAGGAAAAAGATAGAATGCGTGTGGTATTTGAACATAATGTTTCTGCAATTGCGCCAGGCCAATCGGCCGTTTTCTACGAAGGCAATGATTTACTTGGTGGCGGTTTCCTAGTATAAATTTGTAAAATCTTACCTATAATACAATCCCGATAGTAAAATACTGCCGGGATTTTTTGTATCTATTTCCTTTTGATTTATGTCAAGCATTGGCTTATTTATTCCAAAAAGCTATATCAATCAATAAATTTTTCTTTACTTTGAATCGTTATCGTCCCTATATAATTTCAGTTTAAAAACTTTTAACAATAATTATATGGAAACATCAAAATTCTCAAAATTCACAGCCGAATTTCTTGGCACTTTAGTATTGGTTTTAATGGGCTGTGGCAGCGCAGTAATTGCAGGGGCAGATGGTACAACAGGCGTAGGCTTGCTAGGCATTTCTTTTGCCTTTGGATTGTCGGTTGTTGCTATGGCCTATGCAATCGGTCACATATCGGGTTGCCACATCAATCCTGCAATTTCAATCGGTATGGTTGTGGCAGGAAGAATGAAAGCTGGCGAAGCAGCATATTACATCGCAGCACAAATTCTTGGTGCTATTGCAGGAGCAGGATTACTTTACCTGATTGTAAGCAACGGCGCAAATTTTGAAATGAAAGAATGGGCTCTAGGTGCAAACGGTTGGGGTAAAGGCTATCTGGCCGAATACAATTCAACTGCCGCATTTATTGCCGAAGCAGTATTTACTTTTATCTTTTTACTGGTAATTTTTGGCGCAACCTCAACTAAAAACATTAACGGCGGGTTTGCAGGTTTAGCAATCGGGCTTTCACTAGTGTTAATTCACATCGTTGGCATAAAAATTACAGGTGTTTCTGTAAATCCTGCACGCAGTATTGGTCCGGCAATTTTTGCCGGTGGCGAGGCTTTAAAACAAGTCTGGATGTTTATTGCGGCACCAATTGTAGGCGCTGTTTTAAGTGCTGTGGTTTGGAAAAGCGTTTTGGAGAGAAACTAGTTTTGATGACGAGCGTCTCAAATCTATTTAGTTAAAATACAATAATTAAAAAGGGTAAAATGGAGTTTCCATTTTACCCTTTCAGCTTTTATTTGATGTGCAAAATTATATGCTTTTCACATCTGCTATTCTTTTTAGAGATTTTTTACAATTGCGTCATCTAAAGGCTTTGTTTTTGAACGGAAACGGTGAACCAACTCCCCTTTTTCGTTAATCAAAAATTTCTCAAAATTCCATTTAATATCACCTTGCTCTTCTGTGTTGGTTTGAGCGGTTAAGTATTTAAATAATGGACTAATATCATCACCTTTAACGCTGCTTTTTTCAGCTAAAGTGAATGACACATTATATTTTCCTGTACAAAATTCTTTAATTTCAGTATTTGTAGAAAATTCTTGTCCACCAAAATTGCCCTCAGGAAAGCCAATTACAACAACTTTTTTGCCGTATTGCTTATGAAGTTTCTCTAAATCTTCGTATTGAGGCGTGTAACCACATTTAGAAGCGGTATTCACAATCAGGATTTTCTTTCCTTTAAATTTCGATAGTTTAACTTCTTTGCCGTCAATCGTTTTGAAGCTGAAGTCGTAAACATTTTTTGGCGGGTTAGGCACCAAAAAGTTTAACAGGATGAGGATGGTATTTATCATTGTCGTCTTTATTTTATATACGAATATAAGTACAAATAGTTTTCGCTTGTGTGATTTGCATGTAAATAAAATGATAAGCTTGTTTAAAGAAGCTATGTTGTTAACCACCACCCAGGATTAAACCTTGTTTCAAAATCCCTGTCGTATTAAAAACTAAAGCCACTTACGATGAAAATTAAACTTATACTATTAATCTTAACTACATTATTTCTCGGTTGCAAAAAAGGAATTGAGGCTCCAAATTCAACGCCCTCCGAGCAAATGTATTTCCCACCTAACAACACTTCTTCCTGGGAGATAAAATCCATTGCAAGCCTGGGATGGAAGCAAAGTGCTGTAGAAGATTTAAAGCAATTTCTTGCTGATAAGAATTCCAAATCTTTCATGATTCTTGTGAACGGCAGAATTGTAGTGGAAGAATATTTTAATGGTCATAATAAAGATGCATCATGGCAATGGAACAGTGCAGGCAAAACGCTGGTTTCCGCTACAACTGGCATTGCTCAACAGGAAGGTTTATTAAACGTAAATAATCCTGCATCTCAATATTTGGGCTCGGGATGGACAAGTGAGCCAACAGCAAAAGAAAATTTAATTACCGTAAAGCATTTGTTGACCATGACATCAGGACTTGATGAAAGCAGTGATTTGGTTATCAAATCGAAATTAACTTATGTTGCTGATGCAGGTACGAGATGGGCTTATGCTAACGTTTTCCAGAAACTGATGGATGTTGTAGCGTCTTCAAGCAAGCAGACTTTCGAAACCTATTTTAATGCTAAAATAAAAAATAAAATAGGCATGGATGGTTACTGGGATGACGGACTTATCTTCAAAATTTACAACAGCAATACCCGAAGTATGGCAAAATTTGGTTTGCTGGCCTTAAATAACGGCAAATGGAATAATGAGCAAATTATAAACGATACCTTTTTTACTGAAAGTATAAAAACATCCCAGAATATAAATCCCTCATATGGTTATTTATGGTGGCTAAATGGTAAAAGCAGCTATATGGTACCTGGCAGTCAGAATATTTTTCAGGGCAATTTGGTTTCCAATGCGCCAAGTGATATGTTTGCCGCAATGGGGGCATCAGACCAACGTATATACCTAATACCGAGCAGGAATATGGTTATCGTGCGAATGGGTAACGCATCCGATCCCGCTAATCCATCATTTGCTGTTTCAGGTTTTGATAATGCACTTTGGCAAAAAATAAATGCTGTAATAAATTAGATAGGAAATTTAACTCAATCAACTTTTTTGAAGTCAAATTTTTAAAATATTTCAAAAAAAAATTGTATTAAATACTACTCAAGTTTGGATTTATACTTTAATTATAGCTTTATTTGCACAAAATCGTTATTTCATGGCCAAAAATTTATTAATCGTAGAGTCTCCCGCAAAAGCTAAAACTATAGAAGGCTACCTAGGCAAAGATTTCCTTGTGAAATCGAGCTATGGGCACATTCGGGATTTAGCGAAAGGCGACATGGCGATTGATATCGCAAATGATTTTGCGCAGAAATACGAGGTACCCGCCGATAAAAAAGCTTTGGTCGCCGAATTAAAAAAACTTGCTAAAGATGCTGAAATGGTATGGCTAGCATCCGATGAAGACCGTGAGGGAGAAGCAATTTCGTGGCACTTATTCGAAACTTTAGGACTTAAAGTAGAGAAAACTAAACGCATCGTTTTCCATGAAATTACAAAACCAGCTATCTTAAAAGCAATCGACAGCCCCAGAAGTATTGACTACAATTTAGTTAACGCTCAACAAGCCCGACGGGTTTTAGATCGACTGGTTGGTTTCGAACTATCTCCGGTTTTATGGAAAAAAGTTAAACCATCGCTTTCTGCAGGTCGTGTTCAATCTGTTGCGGTTCGTTTAATTGTTGATAGAGAAAGAGAAGTTCAAAACTTCAATGCTGCTGCAGCATATAAAATAACAGCACAATTTTCTACTGGTAAAGGAAAAGAAATAGTAAAGGCAGAATTGCCGCAACGTTTTGAAAGCGAAGCTGATGCTGAAAAATACCTGCAGGATTGTGCTTCAGCAAAATTTGAGATTACCAGTTTAGAAACAAAGCCGGCAAAACGCAACCCTGCGGCGCCGTTTACGACTTCGACATTGCAACAGGAAGCATCTCGTAAATTAGGATTCCCCGTAGCGAGAACCATGCAGGTAGCACAACGCTTATATGAGGCTGGTAAGATTACTTACATGAGAACAGATTCTGTAAACTTATCAGAAACTGCTTTAAATGCTGCTGCAGCTGAAATAAAATCAGCCTATGGCGATAAATACCACCAGCAACGAGTTTACAGAACAAAATCGGCAGGTGCGCAGGAAGCTCACGAAGCCATCCGCCCTACTTACTTTGATAGACATACCGTTGAAGGCGATATTTCGGAAAAACGTTTGTATGACTTAATTTGGAAGCGCTCTATCGCATCGCAAATGAGCGAAGCATTGTTTGAAAAAACAACGGCTCAGATTACTGCATCAACAAGAAAAGAACATTTAGTTGCAGAGGGCGAAGTTTTAAAGTTCGACGGTTTCTTAAAAGTTTATTTAGAATCTACCGATGACGAAGAAGGCGAAGAAAGAGAAGGTGGTTCAATTTTACCGCCTTTAGCTAAAGGACAAGAATTATTTTTAAAAGAAATGCAGGCAACGGAACGTTACTCCCGTCCGCCGGCAAGATATACAGAGGCCAGTTTAGTTAAGAAATTAGAAGAATTGGGCATTGGTCGTCCGTCTACCTATGCCCCAACAATTTCTACGGTTCAGAATCGTGGTTATGTAGTTAAGGAAGATAGAGATGGTAAACAACGTAAATTCACCGCTATCATTTTAGCTGATGGAAAAGTTACGAAAGACTTAAAATCTGAAATTACAGGCGCTGAAAAACAAAAACTATTCCCTACTGATATTGGTGAAGTGGTGAATGATTTCCTTGTTGAACATTTCAAAGGGATTGTAGATTTTAACTTCACCGCAAAAGTAGAGAAAGAATTTGATGAGATTGCACAAGGTTTACAAGAGTGGACTAAAATGTTGCACTCTTTCTATAGCCCTTTTCATGCAGAGGTTGAAACCACTTTAGAAACTGCTGAACGCGCCACCGGCGAACGTTTACTTGGCTTAGACCCTGCTACAGGCAAAAATGTTTACACAAAAGTTGGCAAATTTGGTCCGTTAGTGCAAATTGGCGAGCTTGATGAGGAAGAAAAACCACGTTATGCAAGCCTTATGCGTAATCAATCGGTAGCGACTATTCAGCTGGAAGATGCTTTGGAATTGTTCAAACTACCGATGCAACTTCCTGATTTTGAAGGTAAAGAAGTGATGATTGGTGTTGGCCGTTTCGGTCCTTATGTTAAATGGGGAGATGCTTTTATTTCTCTGCCGAAAAATGAAGAACCACTTTCTGTTACCTACGAAAGAGCAGTTCAGATTATTCAGGAAAAAATGGACGCTGATGCACCTATAGCCTATTTCGAGGGCTTAGGTGTTACAAAAGGCAAAGGTCGTTTTGGTCCGTTCATCAAATGGAACGATTTATTTATTAATATCCCGGCTAAAGGTTATGATTTTGATAATTTAACTCAAGCGGATATAGAAACTTTAATCGGTAAAAAAGTAGAAAAAGAAGCAAACCGTTACATTAAAACATGGGATGCTGAAAAGATTTCTATAGAAAATGGTCGCTGGGGACCGTTTATTCGTTTTGGTAAGTTAATGTTAAAATTGCGGAATAATGAAGCTACCAAACAAAAATATACTGCTGAAGAATTAGCTGATGTTGATTTGGAAGTGATAAAAAAAATGATTGTAGAGCAAGTGCCAAACGCTTTCGAAACAAAGAAAAAAGCTCCTGCCAAGAAAAAAGCACCAGCGAAAAAAGCAGTAGCAGCAAAGAAAAAATAAACAGAAATTAAGGATTTTGAATTTCCGATTTTATTTATGAAATCCGTTTTAATAAATCATGGCTCTGAAATTTAAGTGTAAATCGGTTAGTTGTTTTAATAACTATTAACCGATTTATTTAGTTTAAACAGTAAAACAAAATACATTGAAAGCAGATTTACCGGTGAATACAGTTGAAGATATTGCTATGGCAGTTGTGCTGATGAGCGAAACGCCGGAAGTAAAGAACTGGACTGTTTACCTTATTAATTTAAAGAATGAACCGATTACTAATGTTTTAATCAGTTCTAAAGGTTATGGAGAAAAAGATGGAAAGCAAGTTAAAACCTCTGTTTTGAGGCATTTCATTGGCGACATGGATGCCAACGACTTTAAAGGCGTTGAAGCCATTGACCCTGAAGTTTTCGGTTTGACAAATGAATATTGGTTAAGCTATTACATTGGTTCTACCATTTACGATAAGAAATTTATTTTCCTGCCTGAAAGCATTATAGATGCTAACCTGATTAAAATTCCGCTAGTGAACAGACCCGGAGTGATGATAAAGTAAGCTATAAGTAATACGTTAAAATAATCAACAATTAAGTAACTTCTAAGTTGTAATTGATAACTATAGACGATAATACTATTTTATCACTCAAGGCTTAACTTAAAACGTAAACCTAAAAACTTTTTAAGGTACTTTAACTGCCTGTCGGCCGAGCAACTTCCACCCTGCTCTTTCCTTGCTCCAAATCAGTAATATATATAATTTTACATTTCCCGGAATATTTTTGTCGTTCGTTTTGGCATTTAAAGTATGGCGAACCAGGGCTGTTTTGTTTTGTACAACTATGGTTTGGTCAGTTAAGCTAATATCTACGAAATCTGATTCTCCCGATAACAACGAATGCATAAACTCTTGCTTGGTTTGAATCTTTCCACTCGAATGACCGTAGCTCAAATTGTTCAGAATCATCTTATCTAGTGATAAACTATCAGGAGCAACCATCAATTTAGTTAATCTGGTTACAGCATCTTCTACCTCGGCTTTTTGTGCAAAAGAAATGTTAGCTAGCATAATAAGAAAGGAAAAAATCAGGATTCTCTTTAACATATCTGGTTAATATTTGGATTCATTTTGTAAACTTATCCAAATCAAAGCAAAGGTGCAAATAGAAACTTCCTAAACTTCGTATCAGTTTAGGTTTTTAGCAAATAATAGTTAGAATCCGGCAAAAAGTAAAAACTTCCTTACGGATATATATTCAGTAAATTTTGAGATGATAAAAACGATAGATTTAAATGATAAATTGAATTATTACCTAAGTAAATCCTCACAATTCTGAAATTTTCAACATAATTTATTTTAACGATAATTTTAGTTTATTTTGAATCACATCTAATTAGAATTTCAAAAAATGGAACAACCTTCTACCTACAAGTCTTCCTCCAGAAAGAAATTTATTTTTATTGGCCTGCTTGCTGTTTCCATAGCGGCAATTTTCTTTTTTTATTTTAACCGGAAGAAAAAAACAAATGAAGAAAATCAGGCCTATGCAAAATATATTGAGGCCTACACTTCCGGAACCATTTCAAAAACGAGTTTCATTCGTGTGCACTTAGCAAATGCCGCTACAGGAATGCAAGATTTAGGCAAAGCCGATTCAAGGGAATTGTTTGATTTCTCACCGTCCATTTCTGGAAAAACATATTGGATTGACCCTCAGACTGTGGAGTTTCGGCCTGATGAGAACTTAAAACCCGGCAAAGAATATGAAGCTACTTTCAAACTTGCTGAAGTTTCAGCTACCGAAAAAGGTTTGGAAGATTTCGATTTTGAGTTTAAAGTGATTACGCCTGGTGTAGCGCTCTCGCAAAATGGTTTGGTTTCACAAAACAATACTTCATTGGATTATATGAAACTAACCGGTGAAATTGCAACAGCTGATGTTGAGGAAACGTCGAAAATAGAAAAGATAATCGAACTTGATTTTGACCAGAAGCTTAAAGTTAAATGGCAGCATAATCCTGCTAAAAACATTTCAAAATTCACAATTGATAGTATTAAAAAGAAAAGCGCAGACCAAACTTTAAAAATCGAATGGGATGGCGATGCTATTGATGCCGAGCAAAAAGGTAATGAAGAAATCAGGATTCCGGCTTTAAATAAGTTTGAGATTTTGGATATGAAAGCCATTCAAGGCGAAGAAGATTATGCTTTAGTGCAATTTTCGGAACCAATTGGTGTGGGTCAGGATTTAACAGGAATGATTTCACTTGGCAATTTAAGTGATTTACGATACACTATTGACGCAAGTCAGATTAAGGTTTACGCGGCTGAAGAATTGAAAGGCAACTACACATTAAATGTTAATAACGGAGTAGAAAACATAAACGGAAAAACATTAACAGGCGGCAAAACAGCAAATCTTGTTTTCGAAGATAAACTACCATCAGTAACCATTGCAGGTAATGGTACCATTTTACCAAACTCGGGTAAGCTGGTTTTACCATTCGAGGCTATCAATTTAAAAGCTGTTGATGTTACGGTTATAAAGATTTACGAGAATAATATTCCTCAGTTTTTTCAAGCGAACAGTTATAAAGATGGCAATGAATTACGTAGAGTTGCCAAACCTATTTTACAAAAAACAGTCCGTTTAGATGAGGATAAGGCATTAAATCTCCACAAGAAAAATCGTTTTACATTAGATTTAGATAAAATGATTCGCACCGAACCTGGTGCAATGTATCGGGTAACAATTGCTTTCAGGCAAGAATACAATGCTTATAACTGCAAGGAAGGTGAAGAAAAAACCGGTGATGGAGGTGCTAATGAAGAGGATGGTGATAGTGAAAGTTACGGCGAGAAAATTGATGAAGATGACGATTTCTGGCAACGATACAATAATTATTATCCGCAAAATTATCGTTGGGATGATAAAGATAATCCTTGCACGCCATCTTTTTACACAAATGAGCGTTGGGCAAGCCGAAACTTAATCGCATCGAACATTGGCTTAGTTGCCAAACGTGGTAACGATAACAGTATGTTAATCGTGGCAACAGATTTATTGACGGCAAAACCTTTGAGTGGCGTGAACCTGGAGTTGATGGATTACCAGAAGCAAATCATTTTTACCACTAAAACTGATGGGGATGGTTTCGCCAGATTCGATTTAAAGCGTCAGCCGTTTCTACTGATTGCCAAAAATGGTTCGGAGCGTGGGTACTTAAAATTGGATGATGGAAGTTCGTTACCATTAAGTCGGTTCGATGTTGGAGGAGATGTTGTTCAGAGTGGTTTAAAAGGATTTATTTATGGCGAACGAGGTGTTTGGCGCCCGGGCGACAGCTTGTTTGTTTCTTTTATTTTAGAGGATAAACTGAAAAAACTACCTGCTAATTACCCGGTTACGATGGAATTCTACAACCCCAAAGGACAGCTGTATAAAAGACTGATTAACGGAAAACCTGTAAATGGTTTTTACAGTTTCAAAACAGCTACCGAGAGCACTGCTCCTACCGGAAATTGGATGGCCAAAGTAAAGGCAGGTGGCGCAACATTCACCAAAACCTTAAAGATTGAAACGGTGATGCCAAACCGCTTGAAAATCGATTTCAATGTGGGCAACAGAACTTATTTGAGTTCGGGTACATCGGCTGCTACCCTATCGGCAAAATGGCTTTTCGGTACACCTGCACAGAATTTAAAAGCCAAGGTTGATGTAAATCTAAACACCACAGAAACAAAGTTTAAAGGTTTCGAGGGTTTTAGTTTTGATAACCCAACCGTTAATTTCGAGTCGCAGGTAAAAACCATTTTTGAAGGTACATTAAATGGCGCCGGAACGGCACAAATTAATACCAATCTAAACGAGAACAATACCGCTCCCGGCGTTTTAAGGGCAAACTTCACCACAAAGGTTTTCGAACCGGGTGGTAATTTCAGTATCGATAATTTCAGTATTCCATATCATGTTTATAAAAGCTATTTAGGGATCCGTCCGGAGAAAGGCGATAAACTAAGTGGTATGTTGGTTACCGGAAAAGACCACAAAATTGAAATTGTAAATGTTAATACGGATGGTAAACTACTTGGTGGAAGTAAAACCGTTCAGGTAGAATTATACAAAACGCAGTGGCGTTGGTGGTGGGAACAGGATAACCAAAATACTTACGCAAACTTCACACAAAATCAATATAACAAGTTAGTTGAAACACACAGTGTTACTCTGACAAATGGCAAAGGAAGCTGGAATCTACGCATTGACGAGCCGGAATGGGGCCGTTACCTAATTCTTGTTCGCGATGAAAACGGTGGTCACGTAACAGGAAAATCAGTTTATGTAGATTGGCCGGGTTGGGCACAGCGTGAGCAGGGCTCAAATCCGACGGAGGCATCAATGTTATCTTTTACCGCTAACAAAGAGAAATTTACCGTTGGCGAAGACATTACTTTAACCATTCCGACAGGTAAAGACGGACGGGCCCTAGTTTCGATAGAAAACGGAAGTCGCGTTTTAAAAACTTTTTGGATTGATACCAAAGCAGGACAAACACAATATAAATTCAAGGCCGAGAAAGAAATGGCGCCTAATGTTTTTGCAAACGTTACGCTGTTGCAGCCGCATGCACAAACCGTAAATGATTTGCCAATCAGGATGTACGGCGCAATACCTATTTCGGTTGAAGATCCGCAAACGATTTTAAAACCAACGATTAAAATGTTGGATAAAATCAAGCCTGAAACCGAAAATACAATTACCGTTGGCGAGCAGAACGGTAAGGCTATGACGTACACCATCGCTTTAGTTGATGAAGGATTATTGGACTTGACACGTTTTAAAACTCCAGATCCTCATAGCGCATTTTATGCCCGCGAGGGATTAGGCGTTAAAACCTGGGATTTATTCGATTACGTGTTAGGCGCATGGGGAGGCAATTTAGAGCGCATTCTCAGCATTGGCGGAGATGGAAGCATTAATAAAAACCTAAACCCTGCAAAGGCCAACCGATTTAAAGCGGTAGTTAAATTTATGGGCCCCTACACAATCGGTAAAGGCGAAAGCAAAACGCACAAGTTTAAATTACCGCAATACATTGGAGCTGTCAGGGCAATGGTGGTCGCCGGACAGGATGCAGCTTATGGCTTTGAGGAGAAATCCGTTCAGGTAAAAAAACCTTTGATGGTTTTAGCTACATTGCCCCGGGTTATCGGTCCTGGCGAAAGCTTTACCTTGCCGGTTACTGTTTTTGCGACGGAGAACAATTTGAAAAATGTTTCCGTTCAACTGCAAGCGAGTAATTTAATTGTTCAGGGCACGAATAAACAGCAACTTTACTATCAGAAAACTGGTGAACAGATGGCTTACTTTGAAGTTAAGGCGCCAAATACGGTTGGCATTGCCAAAGTAAAAGTAATTGCGCAAAGTGGCGCTGAAAAAACAGTCTATGATGTAGAAATGGATATTCGAAATCCGAATCCTTATGTTACCAATGTGGTTTCGGCTACTGTTCAACCACATACAAAATGGGCTGTAAATTATCAACCTATCGGGATGGCAGGTACAAATTCGGGTTCGTTAGAGGTTTCTTCAATCCCTGCAATTAATTTAGGCAAACGCCTGGGCTATCTAATTCAATATCCTCACGGATGTATTGAGCAAACTACTTCAGGCATTTTCCCTCAATTGTATTTAGATAGATTGAGTCCGTTGAATGAGCAGCAAAAAGCCAAGACAGAAGCGAACATTAAAGCCGGAATTAACAGGTTAAAAGGTTTTCAAACTACAGATGGAGGCTTATCTTATTGGCCTGGCGAAGCAAGTTCTGATGAATGGGGAAGTAATTATGCCGGCCATTTCCTTGTTGAGGCGCAAAATGCAGGCTACACTTTACCTGTCGGTCTGCTCGATGAATTATTGCGTTATCAAAAAACGAAAGCAGCCAACTGGGCGCCTAACAGTAACAATTTTTATGGAGGAGATTTAGCTCAGGCTTACCGTTTATACATGCTGGCCTTGGCCAAAAAACCAGAAATGGCTGCAATGAATCGTTTAAAAGCCTTCGAATATTTATCTGTTGCTGCAAAATGGCGATTGGCTGCAGCCTATAAACTTGCCGGACAAAACACCATTGCTCAAAATATGATAAGCGGATTAGCTACTTCTATTCAACCTTATAAACAGTTGGGCGGCACATATGGTTCTGATGTCCGAGACGAGGCAATGATTTTAGAAACCTTGACGCTACTTGGTCAAAAAGCTAAAGCTGCAAGTTTACTTCAACCTTTGGCGGCTAAACTTGGCGAAAATACCTGGTACAGTACACAAACAACCGCGTATAGTTTGTTGGCCATTGCGAAGTTCTGCGGGTCTAATCAATCTTCAAATAAGCTGCAATATCAATATGTTTTAGATGGAAAATCGGCTCCGGTAAATTCTAATCAATATTTAAACAGTACTTCTGTCAACTTCAAAGGTGGCACTGCTTCGGTTACCAATAATGGCAATAATGTTCTTTTTGTTCGTTTGGTTCTTGAGGGACAGCCTATTGCCGGCCAGAATAATTTCTTACCAAACAGACCTGATGTTTTAGACATGAGTGTTGCTTATAAACGTTTAAACGGTACACCTTTAGACCCGACAACCTTAAAACAGGGAACTGATTTTTATGCTGAAGTAACCGTAAAAAATCCAGGCAGGATGGGCTATTACGAACAAATGGCCTTGACACAAATCTTCCCGTCAGGTTGGGAAATTATCAACACCCGTGTTAATGATAACCAAAGTATTCTAGCTTCATCGCCATTCACTTATCAGGATATTCGCGATGACAGGGTTTTCACTTATTTCAATATTAGAGAAAATGAGAGTCTGGTTTACAAGGTATTACTGAATGCATCTTATACCGGAAAATATTATTTATCAGCTATTCAATGTGAGGCGATGTACAATAATGATATTTCGGCTACGCAAGCCGGCAAGTGGGTTCAGGTGGTGAAATAAAATAACTTGCGAAGCTTTAGTGGCAAAGGCCAGATTAAACTTCGCAAGTTTAGTGTTCAACAAATCTTCGAGTAAGATATTTAAGTAATAAGATTGCTTCGTTCCTCGCAATGACGACCGACATATATGAGGCACGAAGCAATCTTTAAGAAAGCACTATACAATCATAATTAAAGTGACCTAACCACTCGTCATACTGAATTTATTTCAGCATCTTAATAGCAAAGCAGCCCCTTGAATAAATTCAGGGTGGCGACCGTCTAACAAGTCGTATAATGTGATTGTGGATACAACTTAATCTTAATCAGCGTACAATATAGCATGAACAAACCCCCGAAAGCATTTCTAATTACCGATATTATTTGTGGTGCTTTGCTTGTGGCTTTTCTTTTTTCATTACCTACAAAACAGTTCAAATCCCCTACCTCTTATGTAATTGAGGCGAGCAACGGAAATTTACTGAGTGCTGCAATCGCCAGTGATGGGCAATGGCGTTTTCCCGTTGCGGATTCTGTTCCCGTGAAATTTAAAGATTGTATCATAGCATTTGAAGATAAACGTTTCTATAACCACTTCGGGATAGATTTTTTGGCCATGAGCCGAGCTATGCAGCAAAATTTTAAGGCAAAAAGTGTGGTGAGCGGAGGAAGTACTTTAACCATGCAAGTTATCCGGCTTTCTAGAAAGCAAGACCGAACAATCTGGCAAAAGTTACTGGAAGTAATTTTAGCTGTACGTTTGGAATTGAAGTATTCAAAAGAAGAAATTATTGCTTTATATGCAGCTAATGCGCCTTTTGGTAGCAATGTTGTAGGTTTAGAAGCGGCAAGCTGGCGTTATTATGGCCGAGATGCTGAAACACTTTCTTGGGGCGAAATGGCAACATTAGCAGTCCTTCCAAATAGTCCGTCACTGGTTCACCCAGGTAAAAATTCAGCTCGATTAATTAAAAAACGAAACGATTTACTGGATAAACTTGCGAAACTAAAATACATCGACCAATCGACAGCTAATCTTTCAAAGCTTGAACCTGTTCCCGGCAAGCCACTACCCCTGCCACAAAATGCCCCACATTTACTCAACCGCTTCAAAGCCGAGCGAGCAAGTTTGGAAGTTTCTTCAACGAGAATAAAATCAACATTAAATGAAGATATTCAGCTAAAAATTAATTTAATTTTAAAGCGATACAACAACCGATATAGGGCAAACGACATTAATAATATTTCTGCTGTGGTTTTAGATGCTAAAACGGGAAATGTGGTTAGTTATGTTGGAAATATTTATCAACCTGAAAATGCTGATTTACAAAGCCATGTTGATATGATTAAAGCACCTCGAAGTCCGGGTAGCACGCTAAAACCTTTGCTTTATGCCAGTATGCTGAATGATGGGTTTATTTTACCACATACCTTGGTGCCCGATATTCCGACCCAAATTGCAGGATATTCACCACAAAATTATGATTTAGGTTATGACGGAGCCATATCAGCAGACAAGGCTTTAAGTCGCTCATTAAATATCCCCGCGGTAAAAATGTTACAGCAGTATAAATATGAACGCTTTTACGATAAACTTAAAAAACTCGGGATTGGTACACTCAACCAACCTGCCGACCATTATGGGTTATCGTTAATTTTAGGCGGTAGTGAAGTAACCATGTGGGATTTGGCCAACACTTACATGGGCATGGTTCGAACGCTTAACCATTTCAATACCTATAAAGGTTTGTACAATCCTGATGATTATGCTCAGGCAACCTATTTTACGTCGGATAAAAAAGAAGAAAAGGATTATCGACGGAATTCATTTTTAGACCACGGCGCAATTTGGGCGACCTTTAATGCGATGGAAGAAGTAATGCGACCTGGCGATGAGGGATTATGGGAACAGTTCTCGTCTTCACAAAGAGTTGCCTGGAAAACCGGAACCAGCTTTGGTTTTCGCGACGCATGGGCAGTTGGTTTGACACCAAACTTCGTAGTTTGTGTTTGGGTTGGAAACGCTGATGGCGAGGGTCGTCCGGGTTTAGTTGGCATCGAAGCCGCAGCTCCTGTTTTATTCGATATTTTTAAGTTATTGCCAAATGGAAAATGGTTTCAAACACCAATTACAAAGCTTAAAAAAATTAAAGTGTGTAAACAAAGTGGTTATAAAGCGGGAGAAAACTGTGTAGACATAATGGATGAACTGGTGCCGGCTGCTTGTGAAAAAACAGCGGTATGCCCTTTTCATAAAGTGATTCATTTAGACAGAACCGGAGCTTACCGCGTAACAGACCAGTGTGAAAGCGTAACCAACATGCAACACAAGAGCTGGTTTATTTTGCCACCGGCGATGGAATATTACTATAAAATTAAAAATAGCGATTATAAAAGCTTACCGCCTTTTATGCCGGGCTGCGAAAATAATGGCGGCAATAATGTTATGGAATTAATTTATCCTAAAAACGGCGCTATCGTTTATATTCCATTAGAATTAAATGGCGCAAGAGGTAAAGTCGTGTTAAATGCAGCCCACCGCAACCAAACTTCGAAAATTTATTGGCATGTTGATAATGAATATATCGGCACAACTACCAATTACCATCAGTTGGCTATTAGTCCGGCGCCGGGAAAACACACCCTAACCCTAGTTGATGAGAATGGAGAAAGATTGGTGCAAAATTTTACCGTTTTAGATAGAGAGAAAAAGTAAACCAACTAGAGTTGAAAAGTTTGCAAACTGTTATTATGAGCCTGAAATTTTGGAAATTAATTAACTCAACTTTGCTAAGACATAGATGCAAAATACTCTAAAACCGTTAACAGGAAATTGGCAGTATTTTTTATTTTAGTTGAGTTAATACGAGCCAGTTAATTTAAACTTGGGTCTATTGGAAAATTACTTACATGAGCATATTTCGGCCCCAGATTTACAATAACATCACGCCATAATTTTTCATCATCGTTTCCGAAGATAATATCTGAATGAGAGATATCGCTTATCATCCAGGCATTTTGTTCTAATTCCCTCAATAACTGTCCGTTATCCCAACCAGAGTAGCCCATAAAAAATTTGATTTCACTTTCATCGATTTGATTGGTATTTATAAGAATTTTCAATGTTTCGAAATTGCCTCCCCAATAAATTCCATTCCCTATTTCCGCTCCACTTTGCAGCTTATCAAAAGCCCTGTGAATAAAATGTAAAGTATCCGCAGCAACAGGTCCTCCAAAGTAAATCTGGTTATCTGCATCCCACAAATCCTGAATAACATCCTTTAAAAGTAAATTACCAACTTGATTCAAGATATAGCCAACGGTTCCATCGTTACCATGTTCAGTTAATAAAACTACTGATCTTTTAAAATTAGGATCTGCCATGAATGGCTCAGAAATTAGTAATCTGCCTGTTTTCGGCTTTATATTGTTAAGCATGACGATAATCATTTGCAGCACCACAAAAGATGCCTATTTTTGTTTTATGCAAGTTACAAATGAATTTCTACAAAACCTGCGCCAAGATTATAAAAGCGCCACGTTAGATGAAGCTGACGTAGATAATAACCCAATTACACAGTTTAAAAAATGGTTTGACCATGCTGTTGAAGCACAGGTTTATGAACCAAATGTAATGACTTTGGCCACAGCCGATAAAGCAGGAAGACCTGACGCCAGAATTGTATTGCTTAAAGGTGTTGATGAAGATGGATTCAGGTTTTTTACCAACTATTTAAGTGCGAAAGGAAAAGAATTAAAACGCAACCCTTTTGCAGCTTTGGTTTTCTTCTGGCCTGATTTAGAGCGCCAGGTTAGAATAGAAGGCATAGTAGAGAAGCTCGATAAAGAAACCTCTGAAGCGTATTTTTTAACCAGGCCTGTCGCAAGCCAAATCGGCGCTGTGGCATCTCCTCAAAGCCAGGTTATACCTAGCAGGGAATTTTTGGAAGAAAAGTTCGAAGAACTGAAATCAAAAAGCGAAGGTAAAAATATTGCAAAACCGGCACATTGGGGAGGTTATATCGTTAAGCCGACCAGAATCGAATTCTGGCAAGGTCGCCGCAGCCGCCTTCACGATAGAATTAATTTTGAATTAGTAAAAGGCAATTGGACTAAGGTGAGACTTGCTCCTTAAATCCGTATAAAAATAAATAGAGATACGCCATCCGGCCATATCTCTATTTTTAACTAATCATTAACTAACCTAAATTTACTAGGAAGTACCTTTATCAAAACGTCTTCAGTTTTATTTAAACTTTGGGCGATTATTGTCTTATTTAACTAAGCATTGTAATTGCGTTTTTGTTTTTTTTGATGACTCAAATATCCGAACAAAACAGACTTATTTTAGGCATGTATCGATGAATAATTGCAATGTCTCGATAAAAAAAAACTACATAAAGCTTGATGGTTCATTTAACATTTTTTAACCTTATATTTTTGTTAATGAGGATTTTAAAACGTGTCATTTTAACAAAAAAATTAAAGTTCATGAAATGTAATTTGTCTTGAAATTTAAATATTTGTACTACACGCATTTTTGTGGATTTAAGATGGAATATTGATTTTTCTAAATCGAGCAAAAGTTTGTCCTGTGGTGAAAAATCCAACATTGAAAATTCGAATCGATTTTTAATGCTGAATGGTTAATTGATGAATTTCCTCAATATCATAATTAAAGAATCAGGCTTAATGGCTTTCGCCACAATTTTACCATTTGGTGCCACTAAATAGTTGGCTGGAATGCTATCGAATTTTACGGTATTAATTGCTTTACCATCCCACAAATCAACATCAATCAGATTTGTCCAGGCAATTTTATTTATTTTCAGGTAGTCTTCCCATATCTTTTTATCGGGATCCAAAGCAATACTAACCATTCTTAGTTTATCTTTATCAAATTTGTTGAAAGTTTCCATTTTTGGCCTCGTGTACAATAAAGTATGTGGATTCCACGATGCCCAAAAATCTACAAATGTAAATTTTTTCCTGCCCGCTAAAACGGACTCCTGACCATTGATACCAGGTAATTTAAAATCAGGGAAATTATCCCCCACCAAAAGTTCATCTTTCATTACACTCAAGTAGTTTTGAACTTTTTTTTCCAAAAGTAGGAATGGTAGGTAAAATTTAAACTTGACTTTTGCTCTGGCAATAAATTTGGATAAAGAATCATATTGATTTCCGAAGTCGACATTATTATAAACCATCATGAAAGCGGTTGGATTTTTAACCGAATCAGCGTAGTTGATATAGTTTAAACTTATTTTCTTTTTTAAGGCATTTATTTTAACCACATCATTTTGTAAATCCTTTTTCTTTTCAAAATTATTAAGCTTAACAAGTAATTTCGACTGTTCAGTATTAAACCAAACAATACTTTGAGTTGCTGGAGAATTAGATATAACACTCGTTCTATTAAAGAAATCTGCTTCAATATTTATAACTTCATTATCCTTTATAAAGTCGATTTTATAATTATTGAAACCTGAGGTTATCGAATACATTTTTGAAGTATCATTTTTAAGAAAAAAAACCGTTGGAGTTTTATTATCTTCTACTTTAAATGAATCAACAAGTTTTGAGTTGCCTTCACCTTCAGATACAGATAAATACAGAAATTCGCCTAAACCAATTTTTTGATTGATTATAATTTTAGATTCTCTTTTTAAGCAAGCAAAAAAAAATAAGGATAGAAATAACAAATAGTAATTAGATCTGATGTTCATTTTTTAAAATTATGAATCATAATTCAAATTCAATAAAAAAGAGAGGCTCCTTGCGAAGCCTCCCTTTTGGTAAGAATATTATCAAAAATTATTTTCTCACCCATTTTTCATATACCTGACGAGTCCAGCTGGCTTGGCCGGTTCCTCCAGTGGAAACATAACCTACATGCATGTAAAAGGTTTTATTTGTTGCATCGTAACTGTTATTGTAAGTTGAATGTAGCCATGGCGAAGTACCTGGTTTATCAGCAGAACCAGAGGAGTTGACCCATGTTGCACTGGCACCTGCCTGGTCGGCTGTCATAAACCCACTATTCAAACCCGTTGGTGTAGAGCCCAGTGGTGCATAATTAGTTAAAGTTGAACCACTAACATCAAATGAGAAATTATAGCTCGAGGAACCTAAATCGCCAAACGGAACTGAACATTTATCGATACCTAAAGTGCTCATTGCATAAGTTGCACTAATTGCTCTGCCCGCTGTCGGGTGAAAGAACCAACCAGTTACGCCGTAGCTGGCTTCGTATGCATTTTTAGCAACAACCCTGAAAATACCAGTACTGTAGTTTCCACTAATAGTACCGGCGCTTGCCGAGGTAATAGAAATTCCTAATGCATAAGATTTACTAAAATCGAATGAAGAAGTCTTTAATTTGATATGAAAAGTTCCCGTTTTAGAACCTGCCGGAATCGTTACTGTGTTTGTTGCAACAGTATATAATGTGCTAGGCAAAATTAGGTAAGAAGTGGAACTTGCAGTATTGTATGCGGTTACAGCGGCGTCATTTATAGCTACATTTAAGGTAATATCACTTGGTACTCCAGAAGTTCCTGTATAATTAATGACTACCGGAAAATCAATTTCCGTTGCTGCATCGAATGATTTTGTAACAATTGAATAAATTGTAGAACTTGTTCTCGAAGGTAAATCTGCAAGTTCGATAATACCATCAGATCCACCCTCCGTATAAATACCAGCCTCTTTGGTACATGATGTTACAACGCACATTCCCAGAGCGATTAACATCGAGAATAATTTTATATGTTTTTTCATTATATCTTTCTTTTAGATTAGTTATTATCCCAGAATATTTTTGATGTATAAGCATTCAATCCTGCTGGTACATTTGGATTTAAATTATATTCAAGTGTTGGATAGATGCTTCTAACGGGTAATCTATCTGCAGTTGTTGCTGATGATTGTAATGATGCGAATGTTGTAGTTGCACCAGTACCAGAAACTGCTGGATATCCTGTTCTTTTATATTCTTGCCAAGCTTCGAAACCATTTACCCAGTTTAAAGCAATGTATTTTTGCGTAATAATTGCTTCTAAACGTTGTGCATTTGTTGAAGCCAAACTGTAATTAACTAAATAACTTGCAGCGTTAGCAGCTTTATAAGCGGTTAAGTAAGCTGTTTGAGAAGCAGCTGTTGCCGATGTTGTTGATGCTCCGGTTTTTTGCAGGTAATTGTATGAAGCTTTCATACCGTTATCGAAGTTAGTTGCAGCATCGCCAGATAAAACATGACCATTTAAGGCCGCTTCGGCTAACAAGAAATAGGTTTCAGCGGCAGGCATCATTAACTGACCCATAACTCTGCTTTTTAAAACGCCTTGAGTCTCTACTGCAGCTGTACCTGTTCCTGTACCAATGTACCAGGCCGGGTAACCAGAAATCCATGATGGCACACTTGTTTCGTTTCCTAGCTGGTTGGTTGGTGTACTACTGGCTGAAAAGTTCTTATAAATTAAACCGCCACGAGTTGCATCATTTAATTTCGTTCCATTATAGAATGAATACATCCATTTAGTTGGAATTCTTGATGCTGCATAAGAACCATTTGCACCGGTATAAGTTGAGTGGTAAAGATTCCATAAAGGATTTTGCCTTGCACTTGTACTAACATAACCAGGGTTAATTAAAACATCGTCTGTTAAAAATCCTTCAGAAGAAAACGTTCCAAATTCATTTTGCACAAAAGCAGAAATTGAACTGTTTTGAGCACGGGTCAAAATGCGGAGTTTAATATTGTTAGCAAACTGAATCCATTTAGTAACGCTTCCACCAAGCATAATATCCGATGTACCTAATGCTGTAACAGCCGAACTTGTGCTGTATGTTTTCAATTGCGCAACTGCAGCATCAATTTCTGTTACCAGAGATTTGTAAACAGTTGCAGCATCATCATACTTGGGTGTAACATTATCCGAACCTTGTAAGCCTTCTGAATATGGAATGTTTCCATACTCATCAACCAAAATTTGATAGTAATATGATTTCATAATTCTCGCTACCGAATTAAACAATGCATATTTGGTAACACCTGTTGTAGAAGTAATAATGTATTGATAACTCCTTAAATCAGAAAATGCATTATTAAATAAACCGTTATTACTTGATGCATTCCAGTTATATGTAAACACAATCGAACCAGCGAAAGAATACCCACCAGCGTTTGCTTCATAACCCGCAGTAAAAGCGCCATAATCAAAATAAGTCATGAAGTTTGATGCTGTGTTATTTAACACAGCCGGTAAAACCAATTCGGGTGTAGATGATGTTGCCGAGTTTGTATTCGTATTTATGTCCAAATAACTCTTTTTACAACCCGGCGCTATAAAAATTATTAAAAGCAGGACAGCTAGATTAAAAATTCTTTTCATAATTCTTGTAATTAGAAAGTTAATGATATAGTACCACCAAAATACCTTGTTGGCGGTGTTTGAGATAAAGATGTAATACCCACAGCATTACTATCAGAACCGTTATTACTGTAATCAGGGTCTGCATATTCGTTTGATTTTGGCAACCAGATAAACAAGTTTCTACCTTGCGCACTAATCGTTGCCGATTTAACAAATTTAATGTTACGTAAAACTGAAGAAGGCAATTTGTATGCTAATGAAAGCTCTCTCAACTTCCAGTAATTACCTGAATAAACATAGTTACTAGTTACGCCAGAATACAAACTGCTACTGGTCCAAAAACCAGCACCACCATCTGAAACTGTAATGCTGTTATTTGCCACATAAGTACCTGATGTAGAATCGTAGTAAGATGAGTTAGGGAAAACAAATTTTTCACGATTGTAATAAGCACTTCTTGCTGATGAACCTGAGAAATCATAAGTAGAACCTGCGGTACTGTATTGAACGTAGTTGGATCTGTACTCAAATAAGCCTGATAAGGTTAAACCTTTATATGATAACTGAAAATCTAAACCTAATCTGTTTTTAGGAATGGTGTTGCCCAAAACATTACCAGTTGTTGTACCTACAGGATAACCTGTATTTTTATCAACAACAACTCTTCCTTCAGCGTCTCTAATATAATCAGAGCCAATAATTACCGGATAAACAGAACCAACTTGTCCGTAAATTGTTGTGCTATTACTGACGCCAATTCGAGTTAAATCGTTTGATAATGAAACTAACCTATTATCATTAAATGTGTAATTACCACCAATTCTTAAGTTCCAGTTACCTTTTTTGAATGGACTAAAGTGTAGCGCTGTTTCCCAACCTTCATTAGTTAACTCTCCAGTATTTAATAGGTAATACGAATAACCGGTTGAAGCAGCAACACCAGCAGTAATTGCCTGCCCGGTTGAACTTGTATTATAATATGTTACCGTTCCATCTATCACACCTTTAAATAACCTAAAATCCATACCTGCCTCATATCCGGTAGTAATCTCTGGCTTCAGATTATTAGAAACTACCGTGTTGTTTGGTGTGTAACCTGTTCCGTAACCATATCCTGTTTGCGAATCGAAAGTTGATGTCAAAGCATAAGTTCCAACGTTAACATTACCCACCTTAGAAACACCTGCTCTGATTTTCATATAATCAATAACCTTGTTGTTTTTCAAGAATTCGAAGGCATCAGTAGGTATGAATGAAACATCGGCCGCAGGATAGAAAAAAGAACGGTTGGCAGGAGAAAGTACAGAAACCCAGTCGTTACGACCTGTTAAATGTAAATAGAGATACTTTTTATAACCAAAGGTAATATCTGCCCATAAACCATATTGGCGGGTGTTATAGTTCGATTCACCAGCTGATGCTGTTCCTGTGATGTTACTTAAATTATATAAATCATAAACTTGCAAACCACTTCCCGATGCTGTAAGGTCTTTCGAGGTATAACTTTTTAATGAAGCACCCAACAATGCATTTACAGAGAAATCTTTGATATCTTTTTTAATATTAGCAAAGAAATCAGTACTAAAATTACTTGTGTTATACATCTCATCACTTACACCGCTACTTTCATTTGTTTTGGCAGAATTTGCCAAAGTGTATGCCGTATAAGTATAACCTTGTGTGCTGTTTTTATTTTGGTAATAACGATTTGATAATGCAGCCCTGTAAGTAAAATCTAACCAGTCAGTTGTTTTGTATTTAAGCTCTAATAAACCAGTTAAATAGGCGTTGGTTGTTTTTTGTCTGTAGTTATCAATTGCCCAGTAAGGGTTTTCGTAGTAATCATTGTAATAGTTGTCTGGATTTCCCCAACTAGAAGTATTTTTCCAGTCTGAATAATCTAACAACGGAATTTGTGCAGGTGTATTTAATAAGTTATTGTAAACTGTTGAAGTAGCACTCGTGATATCATATTTATTTTGAGTAAAACTTACATTGTAGTTTGCAGAAAATCTTTTAGAAAAGTTTCTTGAACCGTTAAACCTGAAAGCCGCTCTGTTATATTTATCTTTTGGAGTTGTTCCAGAACCATCAAGGTATTGAGCAGATAAATAGGTGGAAGATGATTCAGTTGCTGAAGAAAGAGAGAAATCTGTTTGGTTAGAAACCCCTATTTTCCAAAAATCATATTTATCATCTCGGGCAGAATAGGTTGTATATTGTTGTTGTCCGCTTTCTGTTAAACGGCCTATCTCTCTCAACGATCCGTCAAAAGCTGGTCCATATTGTTGGTTTTCGATAGCTTCATAAACTTGTGCTCCTGAAGTAGAACCAGAACCAAACGAGTTTTGTAACAGAGGATAAAAACTTACCTGCTCTAGAACAGTTGTGTTTGCAACTTTTATAACTGGCGTACCAATTTTACCTTTTTTCGTAGTAATGATTAGGGCACCGTTTGATGCATCAGAACCATATAAAGCAGCTCCACTGGCACCATTTAAAACTGTAATATCTTCAACATCATCGGGATTAATATTCCCCAGTAATGCATTGGGCACAACCGCACCATCCAAAATTAACAAAGCCTGATTATTACCAGTAATTGAACGGTTACCGCGTAAAACCAATCTGTAGTTGGGATTTACGCCACTACTTACAGCATTAATTTGCAAACCAGGCACTTTCCCGATTAAGCCACCCGCAATAGTTGGAGATTTACCGGCAGTCAATGTTTCGCCGTCTACTCTTGTAGAAGCATAACCCTGCTCTCTGGCTGCTCTCTTAACACCACCTGCTGTAACAACAACTTCATCCAAGGTATTGGTGTTTGGCTCCAATACAACATCAAGATTATTGTTAGAAACTGATATCTCTTTGGATGTGTAACCAACAAAACTGAAAACCAAATCAATTTTGCCACTAGAAACTTTTAACGAATACCTTCCATTGGCACCGGATGTTGTACCATTTGCCGTCCCTTTCACTTTAACGCTTACCCCCGGAATAGGTAAACCGTCATCTTTAGCCGTTACCATACCGGAAATGGTCCTGTCTTGTGCGGAAACTTTTGTTACCAGCAAGATCATAAAGAATAACAAACATTGTAGTAGTTTTCTTTTCATTTACATTTAATTTTAGTTTAAATAGTTAATAATATATTTGAAGAATTAATCACAACATGGCGCATGTAGAACTGGTAAGTCCTGCTTAAATAAAACCACAAAAATGATTAGTTGAAATTTTTCATCTATCGGAAAACCTGAGCGGAATTCCAGTCCGTTATGAACAAATGCGATGATTAAATAATTCGAGAACTAATAAAAAGGATTTGAAAAGGATAAAATGTTAAGTAACGATAAACAAGTTTATTGTATCGATGAAGGAATTTATAAATGTTAAATAGTATTTTTTGATTAAAAACTAACTTATTTCGCCAACTAGAAATATTTAGTCTTGAAAAAACAAAAGTATCAACAGAAAACCTATCATTAAACAAAAATTTTACTGATTTTTTAACTTTTCAGCAATAAATAATTATCAAAGAATAATAAATATGAAAAATATCTCTGTAATTGGCTCCGGAACAATGGGAAATGGTATAGCACATACCTTTGCACAGTTTGGATATGCAGTAAACTTAATTGATGTCGATCAGGAAGCACTTGAAAAAGCTTTGAATACAATTGCTAAAAATTTAGATAGGCAAGTTTCTAAGGGAACACTTACTGAACAACAAAAAGTCGAAACCATAAAAAATATTTCAACTTTTACTACGATAGAAGCTGGCGTTAAAACTGCAGATTTAATTGTTGAGGCTGCTACAGAAAATATCGATTTAAAACTTAAAATATTTAAAGATTTAGACACTTTTGCTCCCGCTAAGGCTATTTTAGCCTCCAACACATCATCAATTTCGATTACCCAAATTGCATCGGTAACCAATCGAGGTGAGAAAGTTATAGGTATGCATTTTATGAATCCGGTTCCGTTGATGAAACTAGTTGAAGTAATTCGCGGCTATCAAACCAGCGATGAAACCACTAAAACTATAATGTCTATTTCTGCGGATTTACAAAAAACGCCTGTTGAAGTTAACGATTACCCTGGTTTTGTGGCAAACAGGATTTTAATGCCAATGATTAATGAAGCAATTTATACATTATATGAAGGCGTTGCCGGTGTTTACGAAATAGATACTGTGATGAAACTTGGTATGGCACACCCGATGGGACCATTGCAATTGGCAGATTTTATTGGATTAGATGTTTGCCTGGCAATTCTTAAAGTTTTGCACGATGGTTTTGGCAACCCTAAATATGCACCGTGTCCGCTGCTCGTAAACATGGTTGCAGCTGGAAAGAAAGGCGTTAAAACTGGTGAAGGTTTCTATCAGTATACCCCAGGATCTAAGGATTTGGTTGTTTCTAACAAATTTAAAAAATCCTAATTTTTTTAGCATTTAATTTTATATTTGCTTTATGAATGAAAATCTGGACCCAGACGCAAGCAACCTAACGCCTACAGATAGAGATATTGAAAGGGTTTTACGTCCGCAGGCTTTTGAAGATTTTACCGGACAGGAAAAAGTGATGGAAAACCTTCGGATTTTTGTGCAGGCTGCAAAACTTCGTGGCGAGGCCTTAGATCATGTTCTTCTTCATGGCCCTCCGGGATTGGGAAAAACCACTTTATCCTACATTATCGCAAATGAAATGGGTGCCGGAATTAAAGTTACTTCAGGTCCGGTTTTAGATAAACCGGGAGATTTGGCAGGCTTATTAACCGGCTTAGATACTGGCGACATTCTTTTCATAGATGAAATTCACCGTTTATCGCCATTGGTAGAAGAGTATCTGTACTCTGCAATGGAAGATTTCAAAATAGATATTATGCTTGAAACAGGGCCAAATGCCAGGTCTGTGCAAATATCTTTAAATCCCTTTACACTTGTTGGTGCAACAACGCGTTCAGGTTTGCTCACAGCACCACTAAGGGCTCGTTTCGGCATCAATGCCCGTTTAGCTTATTATGATGCTAAACTTTTAACTACCATTGTGCTGCGCTCATCTGATATCTTAAAAACACCGATAAACGATGAAGGCGCTTATGAAATTGCCCGCCGTAGCCGCGGAACCCCTCGTATTGCAAATGCTTTACTTCGCAGAACCAGAGATTTTGCTCAAATAAAGGGAAACGGAAATATCGATACAGAAATTGCCCGCTATGCGCTTAATGCACTTAATGTAGATGAACATGGTTTAGATGAAATGGATAATAAAATTTTAGTAACCATTATAGATAAATTTAAAGGTGGGCCTGTTGGCTTAAAAACAATCGCAACTGCGGTTGGTGAAGATGAAGGCACAATCGAAGAAGTATATGAACCATTCTTAATTCAAGAAGGGTATATTATGCGTACTTCCCGCGGAAGAGAAGTTACTGAGGCCGCTTACAAGCATTTGAAGAAAAATTTCCCAGGGCAAACAGGAAAGTTATTTTAGCTCCTTGCCAAATAGTTGTTAATCATAATATTATTACATTAATTTATTGCCACAGATTTGCAGATTAAATAAAATCAGTAAATCTGTGCCTTTAATATTATTTCAAACATTTGAAGATGTATTACGTTGATTAATTGTAAAACCAACAAATTATGAATATTGAATTACGCAAGCTGACGCTGGAAGATTATGCTGATTTAAGGGAATCGATGATTAAAGCATACGACAGTATGGGTGGTTCCATCTGGCCAAAATCAAGCATTGAAAAACTTTTAAAAATTTTTCCCGAAGGCCAGCTTTGTATCGCGGTTGATGATAAAGTTGTTGCCTGTTCTCTAGCAATTATCGTTGAGTATGATGAATACGGCGACAGGCACACCTACAAATTAATTACAGGCGATTATTCGTTTACTACACACGATCCCAATGGGGATACCTTATACGGGATAGAAATTTTTGTTCACCCCGAATTTCGCGGGCTCCGTTTAGGCCGAAGATTATACGAAGCACGAAAAGAACTTTGCGAAAGCTTAAACCTTAAAAGTATTATCGCCGGAGGAAGAATTCCTGGTTACCATGCTTATGCAGATACTTTAAATCCGAGGCAATATATAGACAAAGTAAAGGCAAAAGAGATTTACGATCCTACTTTAACGTTTCAAATTTCAAATGATTTTCACGTAAGAAAAGTGCTTAAAAACTATCTTCCCGGCGATCATGAGTCGAAAGAATATGCAACTTTAATTGAATGGAATAACATTTATTACCAGGGTTTAGATGCCTCGGCTCGCTCTGCAATGACTATCCGCTTAGGTTTGGTTCAGTGGGAAATGCGACTTTTTCCAGATATGTCGGCCTTTTACGAGCAAGTTGAGTTTTTTGTTGACGCTTTAAGTGGCTACAAGTCGGATTTTATTATGTTTCCTGAATTGTTTAATACGCCATTACTGCAACCCTATAATCATCTTCCTGAAATTGAAGCAATGCGAAAACTCGCAGAGAAAACGCAGGAAATTGTCGATAAAATGCATGAATATGCTCTAAGTTATAATGTAAACATCATAACAGGAAGTATGCCTTTACTCGAAAACGGGAAACTTTATAATGCAACTTATTTATGCCACAGAACCGGTAAAATTGATGAATACCGCAAAATTCATATTACACCGAATGAACAAAAATATTATGGAATGATTGGTGGAGATAAAGTTCAGGTTTTTGATACGGATTGTGGCAAAGTTGGTATTTTGATTTGCTACGATGTGGAATTTCCAGAACTTAGCAGGATATATGCAGACCAGGGCATGCAGATCTTGTTCGTACCTTTTTTAACCGATACACAGAACGGCTACACACGTGTTAGACATTGCGCACAGGCACGGGCAATAGAAAATGAATGTTATGTAGCTATAGCTGGCTGTGTGGGCAACTTGCCAAAAGTTAACAATATGGATATCCAGTTTGCACAGTCTGCCGTTTTTACGCCTTCAGATTTTGCTTTCCCAACCAATGCGGTTAAAGCCGAGGCAACGCCTAATACCGAAATGGTTTTGGTTGTCGATGTCGATTTGCATCTTTTAGATGAATTGCATCACTACGGAACGGTTAAAGTTTTAAAAGACAGGAGAAAAGATTTATATCAAACAAAATTATTAAAATAAAATCATCCATAAAAAATGCCGGTCACATCACTAACCGGCATTTCAAATTTACTAAAGCTACTATTTTCTCATTGCAAACCATACAATTAAGCCAATAATTACTGCAATCGGCAAAATCCATTTTAGTACCGACCCGGCTCCGTTTTCATCTTTTTCAGTAACTGCAGGTTTAGCAGGCCCTGGATCTTCTTTATGACTTTCGTAATCTTTTTCTATCGGTTTTGGAGCTTCTCCACTTTCCGTATGTTTTGGATCTATGTTTTCCATTATTCAATAGTTTAATGCGTTTAATGAGTTGCAAACAAACATCAATCATTAATAATCGAAATTTGCGAGGCTCATATTTATTTAATTTAGCTTTCAAAATAACAACAAGCAATTAGGCAAAAGGTTTTAATTCTAAGCCCTATCTTTGCAAACGATGTACAACAACTCTGCGAAATATAGCAAGCTCATTAAAGATGAAGCCATTCGGTTAGGCTTTATGGCCTGCGGTATTTCCAAAGCAGCGTTTTTAGAAACTGAAGCGCCAAGACTCGAGGCCTGGTTGAACAAAAACCATCATGGTGAGATGAAGTATATGGAGAACTACTTCGATAAAAGACTCGACCCTCGCCTACTTGTTGAAGGGGCAAAATCAGTTATTTCACTTTCATTAAATTATTTTACCGAAGAAAAACAACAAGACCCAAATGCGCCAAAAATTTCTAAATATGCGTATGGAAAAGATTATCACATTGTGATAAAAGATAAACTTAAGGAATTGACCCACTTTATCGAGGAAAATATTGGTGAAATATCAGGAAGAGCTTTTGTAGATTCCGCCCCAGTTTTAGACAGGGCCTGGGCACAGCGTTCAGGAATTGGCTGGATTGGGAAAAATTCCAATCTGATTAGTAAACAAAATGGCTCCTTTTTCTTTCTAGCTGAATTGATTATTGATTTAGAACTTGATTACGATCACCCTTTTCAAACTGACCATTGTGGCACCTGCACACGATGTTTAGATGCCTGCCCGACTGATGCAATTATCGCCCCCCAGGTTGTCGATGGTACAAAATGTATCTCTTACCTAACAATAGAACTTAAAAACGAAATCCCGACGGAGTTTAAAGACAGGATGGATAATTGGATGTTTGGCTGCGATATTTGCCAGGATGTTTGCCCCTGGAACCGGTTTTCTAAAGTACATAACGAAGAAGCTTTCAAACCTGAAAACGGATTATTGGATCTAAATGCCAAAGAACTAACTGAAATTACGGATGAGGTTTTTAAAAAAGTTTTTAAAGGTTCGGCGGTTAAGCGAACAAAATTTACGGGTTTAAAGAGGAACATTGATTTTTTAACCAAATAATTATAGCGTTATATTAATTTTATTAATCCAAATTGCTTTTCTATCCATTGTTTCTTTAAAGTTTTTTATAAGGAAATCGCGATTATACTTTACTTTTTCTTCAAGTTTCTTAACACCGTCAACAAACACAGTTACGGGTTTGTTAACATCGACCATTTCAGGTGAAATCAGTATAGATAATGATTTTACGTTTGAGGTTTCTAAATGAAATTCATTATTACTAAAACTAGCTTTAACAGCGCCTGATTTTCTAGGAAAGCTAAATGCCTTGAATAAAGTATCTTTAGTGATTAAGTTTTTATTTGTATCATAAGCCAATAATTTGCTAATATTAAAATTTAGATCTGTTTTCCATGGAGCCGATTTCCCTGGTGTATCTAATTGGTTAATTTGTACCCAATCTGCTTTACCATATTTGACATCATCACATTCCCAGTAAATAGTTGGTGGAAAAGAATTTCGTTTCCTACCAGAAATATCTCTAAATATCATCGGATAAACAGGTTCAGATTCATCAAACTGAGGAAACCAATGTGGCCAGCCTATGTATCTATGATCCTGATAATCTGCTATTAAATCGGTCATTATTACATTTAAAGAATCATTTGCATTAGGCGGATAATAATAATCTTCATCCGTAGAAACGTTAAAATAAGACCTGTTAGCTATGTTCCGAAGAAAAGTTCCGCCATTTCTAACTTTTGGCTGGGTATTAAAACCGTAGAAACCAGCGAAAGGACTTTGCTGTTTCATCAAATAGGAAAATGAACCTGTGGCACCATTTGAATGTCCTGTAATAAAAATCTTATCATCATCAATGTTAATAGATTGCTTAATTTCCTTAAGGATGGCAGGGATCATAAAGAAGCCGTCGTCCGGATTCATCCAATTGTATTTTTTCGAACCGTTAGGATAGACCATAATCACATTATCCAGCGCAGCATATTTGGTGTAGAACCTATTCCATCCACCAATTACATCTTCGGTTTGAAAATCGGTGAAGTTGTTATATTGAACTGCCCCATGCAAGAAAAATAATAGCGTATAGCTTTTCTTTGGATTGTAACCCTTAGGCAAAGAGACGAAATATGATGTATTTAAACTATCCGTTACCTTAAATTTTATAGAATATTTAGAATCAACTTTGCTGGTGAAAGCATTAAAGTTTTTAATTTTTTTATATATCGACTTACCATCCTCTGTTTTCTTAAACGAGATATTATGCAAACCACCTTCCTGAAATTCCCTTTGTTTGTCGGATAAATTCTTAAAAAAATCGTTTTTTAGCTTTTGAGCCTTGCCAACAATAACGGGCCACCTTTTATCGGTTAATAAATTTGCATATTCTTCTTTGGTGTACTCACTGGTTAAAGAATGCCATGTTGTATTTTTGGAAGTATTGACAGCAAGTAATTTATTAAGAAAATTAAATGCCTTATCATTTTCCTTCAGCTCGCCCGATAGAACGGCAGCCTTGTAGAACCCAATTTCGTTTACATCTTTAGGATATAAAAGAAATGCCTTTTCATATAAATTTAAGGCTTTGCGATAGCCCACTGTGTCTTTTGCATCCCACATAATATGCAAAGCACTGTCTGTAAGTTTTTTATATGATTGAGCTTTAAGTCGAACTGACGGAAAAAGGATTAGCAATAAAAACAAGTATCTTTTCATGTTCGTTTAATTTAAATATTCAAAAATACTATTGTCCTGATGTTAAAAATTGTAGAATTGGGACATTTAGCCTATCGACTAAAATTCCAGAAAATATCTTCAGAACCAATTACTTCGCCCTCTTTAAAAAACTGCGAGGGCGTTAAACTGGTGAGCTGCTTGCAAGTCTTTATAAAATGAGACTGGTCGGTATAGTTTACCTGATGAGAAAGTGCGCTATAATTATCTCCTTTAACAGCATTTAGTTTAAAATCCATTAACTGCCTAAATTTCAAAATCTTTCTATAGGTTTGTGGCGTTGTACCGATATACTTTTGAAATAATCTATTTAAGTGTTTTCTGCTGATGCCTATTTTTGTTTCAGCAAGTTCGTCAATACTAAATTCATTTTCAGGTTGGTGTAGTAACTCAATCGCTTTACTAACATACAAATTCTCAACGCTATTGAAATTCGCTAACAGCTGTTCCTCCAGCATATCGACTGAATAATCTATACGCCAATCGCTAAAAAGTTTGATTAAAAAATCGTTTTCAAAAAACTGAAAAGATGGAGATGAGGTTATCTTATTAATTTTAATATCCTGACTAAGAAACTGGTTTATGCCAAATGGGTTGAATACAATACCTATTTTATGCACAGGTCCATTTTGCGTTACCCTTAAAATTTCTTCCCGAAGTGGCGTAAAAATTTGAAGTGGTAAAGCTTCGTCATCATAAGTTATTAATGAATGTCCTTTATCAAAAACTGAACGATGACTTTTGTATAGCGAGATGGTATTATTGTAATGCGGATAACAAATATATTTATTAAAATAGTTGTCATCATCAGCTATATCAATGTAATAATAGCTGATGTACTTTTTAAGAATTTTATCTTTTGGCCTTATTGTTTCAAATATCCGCATCACTAAGAAGACATCATTTGCTTAATGATGTTGCATAAAATTAAAACATTCATAACCATCGCGAAATACTTATAAATATTTTAAATGTTATTAATTCACCGAAAAGCTGTTATCAGATTTAACTTTATCGGGTGTATGAGGATTTCCCATCACTATTTTTGTTAATTTTTTGTTCGTTTTAATCTCAATTGTTATTTGATTATTTCCCTTTTCCCAAACACCAATAGTGCTGTGGTTTTGCGCTGAAGAGCCATCCTCATAAGTTAGTGTTAAATCAATCGGCAGTGCTTTTGTTCCTTTATTTTCAATGATAATCGCATACCCTGCAGCCGTTTTTGTTGCCGATTTAATTGCCATATCCAAAACACCTCCTTCAAAAAACCAAGGTTTCCAAAACCAGTTTAAATCTTTTCCGCTTCCCTCATTCATGCTGTAAAAGAAATCGTAAGGCATTGGATGTTTGCCATTCCAATTCCTGATATAATTGTGTAACGCTTTGGTAAACAATTCCTCACCAAGGTAATCTTTAACAAAAAGATAAGCTAAACCCGGTTTCGGGTAAGAATTTGTAAATGAACCCGAACCTTTCAAATCGGGTGTTAAAGTCATAATTGGCGAATCATCTTTACCGCCGGAACTGGAAGCTGTTGGCTGAATGCCATATTCATCAACAATTGTCGAATCTATCATTGGCGAAATCAGCCACTCGCCTATCGTTGCCCAGCCTTCGTCCATCCAGCCGTATTTAGTTTCATTTATACCCATGTAAAACGGGAACATGGTATGAAAAATTTCATGGTCGGTTAGCGTAATTGCATCTTCCCTCTTATCAACTGGATTATCATTTACCATCATTGGGTATTCCATTTGGTCTAAACCATCGAAAACCGTTTCATGATTATAAGGATATGGCCATTTTGGAAATTTGTAGCTCATTGCCTCAACTGTTTTACGTGCAAAATCGATTACTTCATAATAATCTTTATGTTTCGGATTAAAAACGGCATCAACACGTGTACGTCTTTTTGTTGCCGGATCGACAATTAAACTCGAAGATTTCCATAAATAATGATCGCTCAAAGCAAAAACAAAATCAGTAACGTTCTTCGCTTCAAATTTGAATGTGTTAAACGATTTTGATTGAGTTACTTTCCTAGCAGCCAAATCATTATCAGTAATTATATCAACTACAGCATCATTCTTTTCTGCAGAAACTATTCTGGAAACAATTTCTTTCTGGAATACATCAGAAGCATTTTTTAAGTCGCCGGTTGCCCATACGCTATAACCTCCAGGAACGGTGACCTCTGCACTAAAATTATCGAAATCGTTATAAAACTCTTCTGCGCCTGTATAAGGAAATTTGTTCCAGCCATCGACATCATCATAAACGGCAATTCTTGGAAAGAAATAAGCAACAAAATGCGAACCCTCATCCACCTGACCGGTACGCATGTGCGAACCTTTATTTAAGGTATAATTATAATTTATTGCAAATTTGATGGTTTTTCCTGGTAAAACTGCCGGAACTTTAACCGTCATGTTTGTTCCATCAATATTAAAATCTGACAGTATTTTACCATTTGCAGCAAGCTTTTCAATGGCCATACCTTCACCTAAATCAGCTTCGGCGAAGCGTGCCTTTCTCGGTGTACCTTTTTTATATAGATTCGGATAAAGCTTAAACCATATCTCGGTTAAAGTATCAGGACTATTATTGATGTAAACCACATCAACCGACCCCTTTAATAATCTGCTAAGGGGATTGAAATCTACTTTTAAGCTATAGTTAGCACTGTTTTGCCAATATTTTTTACCTGGCTTACCATCAATGCTCCTGGTACCTTTCTGATAGGTGTTTTGAAAAACAGGCTCCACCGGAAGATTAACCTGAGCCTTTACAAAAACAGTTGTAAGAAGGAGAAGCGTTAATATTTTTATTGATTTCATTAAGATTTTTCTGTCTGCTTTAAAATTTATTAACTGAAATGAAAGTTTATTTACCAAATTTCATTTTTAATTGCTCCAACATATCCGTATTTATTGGTTGCGCAGGCTTATCTTCTGCTTTTGGTTTACTGTAATGAGGCTTATTTACAGGTGGTTGGTTTTGAGTTTTTGGAGGTTTGTTCTCATTTTTTTTAGCATTGAACTTCGCCCATTCCTCATCCAATTTCTTTTTAGTGTATAGCGGGAAATCACCTTGTTTCATCCACGCGTAATAACTTGGTTCAATAGCGAAAACCTGCGCTGTAGTTTTGCCCTTGTGCTTTCCAAAGTTAATGCAAACCTCATCTTTATCATTGTAAACTAATCTGCCGGCAAAATCAACCGGCCTGTTTATATTGGTGAAGGTGTGCAAAGCGTCAACATCGTTAACAACAGGCTTACTTTTCACACCCTGCTTATCTTCGAAATCTTTATCCTTGTACATTTCCAGTTGCCCCAAAAGCACTTTATAGGTTGCAATAACATCTGCCTCAGCAGCATGTGCATTTACCAAATCATCATTGCAATAAAATTTATAGGCTGCCTTTAAGGTACGTTGCTCCATCTGGTGAAAAATATTCTGGACATCGACAAATTTTCTACCATTCATATCGAAATCTACCTCTGCTCTTAAAAATTCTTCGAGCAACATCGGGATATCAAACTTATTGGAATTGTATCCTGCCAAGTCACTATCACCTAAAAACGCTGCTATTTCAGTCGCCAATACTTTAAATGTGGGCTCATTGGCAATATCCTCATCATAAATTCCGTGGATTAATGATGTTTGTAAGGGAATAGGCATTTCGGGGTTAACACGCCAGGTTTTAACCAATTCTGTACCATCAGGCATTGCTTTTAAAATCGCTATTTCTACAATTCTGTCTGCACCAACATTTATACCTGTTGCTTCCAGATCAAAGAAAGCTAAAGGGCGTTTTAAATTTAATTTCATTATCTAAGCTACGAGATTAAGATATCCAAAAATGGACACCATGAATGTTTCATTAATCAAAAGTGCTAAAAAGGATTGGTTACTTATGTAAAATCTATGTACAAATAGTAAAATTTAATTGGCAAATTATTTCTGAATATAAGAGCGTAAATTTAAATTGCGCTGAATTAACCAAACTCAAATGCGAAAAATTTTCTTGCTCTTAATCCTTTCATTTTCTTTATTTACAGCCTCTGCACAAAACTTTAACTTCGGTGCAATTACTTTAGAAGATGTTGAATACGACCGTAACAAAATAGATAGTAATGCAAATGCCATTGTTCTGAAAGAATTTGGCACAGCATCGGTTCAAATTAGCGACAGAACTAATGGAACTGAACTGGTTTTTGAATACCATGTTAAAATTAAAATTTTTAATAAGGAAGGATTTAATCACGCCAATATTGTTATTCCCACTTATAAAGATGGAACACGCGAGGAGTTGATAAGCGCTGTCAGGGCATCGACGTTTAATTACGAAAACGGCCATTTCGTGGAATCGGTAATGGACAAAAAATCAATTTTTACAGAGAACAAATCTAAATATACGGTATTAACAAAATTTACGCTGCCAAATATTAAGAATGGTTCGGTGATTGAATATAGTTATCGGTTAGAATCGCCGAATCTTTTCAATTTCAAAACCTGGGAATTTCAAAGCGATATTCCAAAGGTTTACAGCGAGTATCTGGTATATATTCCTGCCATTTATAACTATAACGTTTCTTTAAGAGGCTTTAATAAATTGAGCGATACCAAAAGCGAACTGGCTAAAGAATGTATGCGGATTAGTGGTACACCGATTGATTGTTCGAAAATCTGGTACATTATGAAAAATGTTCCTGCGTTTATTGAAGAGGATTACATGACGGCTGCAAGTAACTTTAAATCAGCCATATATTTTGAACTATCAGACCAGCAATTGCTAAATGGAGGTAATCAAAAATATACTAAAACCTGGCGTGATATTGATTATGAGCTTACAGGGGAAAAAAGTTTAGGCGCTCAAATGAAGAGAAAAGATTTGTTTAAGGATGTGATGCCGGCAATTCTTAAAAATTCGACAGATGATTTAAGTAAAGCCAAAGCAATTTTCGAATACATTAAAAAACAAATTAAATGGAATAATTATTACGGAAAATATAGCGAAGACAACATTAAAAAAGCCTTGGATATGCATTCGGGTAATGTTGCTGATATAAACTTAAGCTTAATTTCTGCTTTATCGGCCGCTAGTTTAGATGCTGAAGCGGTAATACTTTCCACACGTGATAACGGGGTAGTTAATAAGCTTTTCCCTGTAATGAGCGATTTCAATTACCTGATTGCGAAGGTAAACATTGACGGAAAAAGTTATTTGCTCGATGCATCTGAGCCTTTAGCGCCATTTGGTTTATTGCCGCTGCGATGTGTAAATGACCAGGGACGAGTTATCAACCTAAAAAAACCATCTTATTGGATTGATTTACTGGCCGGACAAAAAACCTCAACCAGTTATATTATGGAAGGGAAATTAGAAGCAGATGGAAAAATTAAAGGTACAATCACAACACATTCAACTGGCTATGCAGCGCTTAACAAACGCAGAGAGATAAAAAAATATAATTCTCCGGATGAATATGTCGAAAAGCTTGATGAACGTTTGCCAAAGATTCAGATATTAAAACAAGAAATAAGAAATATCGATAGCGTTGAAAACACCTTAACTGAAGTTTACGAAGTTGAGTTTTCGCCAATTGCCAATGCATCCAAAGATGACCTGTTTTTTAGTCCGTTTTTTATAAATCCGGTTTCTAAAAATCCTTTTAACTTAAGTTCAAGAACATATCCTGTTGATTTAGCTGCTGCATCTGATGAGCGTGTGATTATCAATATTGCATTGCCAGGAAAATATCAAATGACCGAGCAGCCTAAAGATCTGGCTTTGGGACTACCAAATAACGGTGGAAGGTATCTTTTAAAAACCCTTGTTGAAGATAATACGCTTTCATTCAGTCAGGTTTTGCAGTTTAATAAGGCAATTTATGAGCCAGAAGAGTATCCTTACTTAAAAGAATTCTACAGCAAAATTATCCAGAACCAAAAAGCAGATGTGCTATTAAAAAAGGCTAAATAATGAAATCAATATTTATATTTTTCAGCTTAATGTTTCTGGCGCAAGCGGGGTTTTCGCAGGATAATTATGATAGTGATTTAATTCCTTCGACCTTAAAAAACCGTGCTAATGCAACTTTAAGAAATGAAGAAACCTTGATTGATATGCGCTCGCCGGATAATGTGTTGTTAACGGTTAAAAAAGCAATTACCGTATTAAATAAAAATGGCGACGATAAAGCCAGATTAGTTCTATTTTACGATAAAAACACTTCAATAAAAAGTATTAAGGGAGAGGTTTTTAATGCCGCCGGAATACTGATCAAGAAGTTTAATCAAAGTAATTTTAGCGATGAAAGTGCAGCCGATGGGTTTTCGCTCTTTGTTGATAGCCGGGTTAAACATTACCTGCCTTCAGAAAACATTTATCCATATACTGTGGTTTACAGCTATGAGGTAAGGTTTAAACAAAATTTAATCATTCCTGATTGGATACCTCAGGATGAAGACGATATTTCTGTTGAGAAGAGTAGTTATACTTTCATTTGTAAACCTTCTGATGAACTTCGGATTAAAACACAAAGCTTTCAGGGCAAGCCCGAAGAAACGGTAAACGAGAAACAAAAAATATTAGTATGGAAGATTGCTAATATGTTGGCTGTCAAACCCGAACCTTATAGTCCTGGCAGGGAAACCTATCAAACAGCGGTAAAAATAGCCGTAAAAAATTTCACTTACTACAACCATAACGGGAGTTATACGAACTGGATGGAATTAGGTAAATGGAATTACGATGATTTACTAAAGAACAGAAGGATTTTACCTCCGGCAACTGTTCAAATGATAACAGAATTAGTTGCAAATGAAAAAACTGATAAAGATAAGGCCCGGAAGATTTACGAATACATGCAGAGAAAAACACGCTACATCAGTGTTCAAATTGGCATTGGCGGTTTCCAACCTGTAACTGCTTCAGAGGTTGATAAGTTGGGTTATGGCGATTGCAAAGCTTTGGTAAATTATACACAAAGCCTTTTGGATATTGCAGGAATAGAATCATACTACTGCGTTGTTGAAGCTGGCAACAAAAAAGTAAGTTTCGACCCAAATTATGCAAGTATGGTGCAAGGAAACCACGTAATTTTATGCATGCCATTAAAAGGAGATACGACCTGGCTGGAATGTACAAGCCAGAAAATTCCATTTGGATTTTTAAGCACATTTACCGACGACAGGCTTGTTCTTGCCTGCACCAAAGATGGCGGAAAACTTTTGAAAACACCAAAATTAAGCATGGCAAATAATCTTCAGGTTAGAAATGCTGATTTGAAAATTCTGGCAAATGGTAATATTTCAGGAATTATGCGAACAACTTTTTCCGGCTCCCAATATGATAATAATGAGGAAATAGTTGATAAAGCCCCGACAGAGCAGAAAAAACTTTTAGCGCAGGTTTATGACATAGATAATATTAATTTCAATGCCGTAAACTACATTCAGAAGAAGAATATTATGCCCGAGCTAACTGAAACCATAAATTTAGAACTGCCTCACTATGGCACAATAAATAATAACAGGCTGTTTTTGAAGGTAAATGCATTTAATGTTAAAAATACAATTGCTGAAGTTCGAAACCGTACCAAGCCTGTTTACATTAACCGTGGCTTTACTGATGAAGATACCATTGTTTACAACCTTCCGGAAGAAATCGAAACAAACCTGTTACCCGAAAGCGATAAAAAATTAAAAAGTATTTTCGGTGAATACACTTGTAAAACTGTTTTAGAAGGAAAAAAATTAACCTATTACAGAAAACTTGTAATGAATGAAGGAACCTTTCCACCAGAAACCTATGCTGATTTTTTTAAGTTTACCACTGAAATAAATACAGCTGATAACCTGAAACTGATTCTTAGCTTAAAAAAATAATTCCTAAAGTAATACCAACTATCATTATTAAATACATCAGAATTTCTGTTGTCGCAAATCGTTTGTATTTAGTCCAGAATGAGTAATCTTTATCTTGATTTGGCATTATTAATTGTTTTAATGCCAAAAATAGGCATTTAGATTTGCTTTTTCCCAGCTGGTTTATAGGTTGTGATTTGCTTAGCCATGCCTTTGAAAAGCACTACATGAAAAGGCCACATGGCATACCAATACATTCTTCCCCAAAGGCCTTTCGGTCTGAAGGTTGCAATTTGAGAAAGAAATGCTTTGCCGTGAAAGTCGACAAGTTTCAATTCGAGCCATGCCTCACCGGGAACCTTCATTTCGGCATAAAGCAGTAATCTTTTACTTTTTTTATCTGCTAACAAAACCCTCCAGAAATCCAAAACATCACCAGGTTGAATATCTACATTGCTTGTCCTTCCTCTTCTGGTGCCAACACCGCCAAATATTTTATCCAGAAAACCTCTAAATTGCCACAACCAGTCCATATAATACCATCCCCTACTACCACCAATACTCCAGATATTTTCAAACACCTCTTCAGCTTTACGTTCAAAAGGCATTTTAACCTTATATTCCAATGTACCGTTTTGTGGCACTTTAATTTGATCCATAAAATTCGAACGAAGATATCCTCGGTTAAATGCATCCTTCCAGCTCGAAACAATAGAGTTTTGGTCAATTTTTTCGAAGGCCAAATGCAAAGATTCGGCGTATGTTAAACATTCACGCGGCACAACCTCTTTTATTCGATTGTCTTTACAAATCACTTCATTTTTCATACTATCCACTAAACTTCTGGCCAGTGAATAAGGTACTGGCGTAATCATGTTAAGCCACAAAGATGAAAGCCTTGGCGTAAGAACCGGAATGGTAAAAATCCATCTTTTCAATCCGCGTTCTTTTGCATAGCCAAACATCATTTCTTTGTAGGTAAGAACATCCGGACCACCAATATCAAAAGTTTGATTATATGCTTTCTCGTTATAAAGTACACCAATTAAATAGGCCAAAACATCCCGAATACCTATAGGCTGACATTTTGTGTTAACCCATTTTGGGGTTACCATAACAGGAATTTTCTCTGTTAAATCTCTGATAATTTCAAAAGAAGCGCTTCCTGAACCTATAATTATTGCGGCTCGTAGAATGGTGCAGGCAACGCCAGATAACTTCAATTCTTCTTCCACAGCTAATCGCGAATTTAAATGTTTAGAAAGATGCTCATCATTGGCAATTCCTGTGAGGTAAATAATTTGTTTGCAGTTAGTTTTCTTAATTGCTGATGAAAAGTTCGAAGAAGACTGGCGTTCCATATCATCAAATTCTGAGCCGCTGGATGACATAGAATGAACGAGATAATAGGCTGCATCTATATCGGTTGGAATCTCCGAAAGACTTTCCTCTTCCAATAAATCGCCACTAATAATTTTTACCTGCTCACTTAAATCTGATTGATTTGCAAATCGTCTTTTATCACGTACCAGGCAAACTATTTCATGTTTTTCTTCGAGTAATAGCGGGAGTATCCTTGTTCCGATATAACCGTTTGCACCTGTTAAAAGTATTTTCATTTTGAAGGATGTAAATTTGATAACAGATGAAACGAGCATTTGTTAGTCAATTTTAAGGCTTGTTTTACAAATCGTACTCCATAAAGCTATACACCAACTATTGAAGTCATATTAATGTCAAAGTAAAGTGTTGAATTGTCATTGTATCTCGTCTGTTACAATAATAACTCGATGATAGCGTATAAGTTGTTCATTATCATACACAAACATCCCTGAATGAATAAAAAAATGATGGGCATTGTTGGGGCCGTATTATTCGGTATCATCATTGTCGGAACGAGTTGGAAAGCGGTGGAGCAGCCACAAAAAGAAAAAAAAATAACCGGGCAAGTTGAAAGTTTATCAAAGGATAGCCTTTACAACAACTACATTACGAATCTCTATCATACAGTACACTTAGATTCTGCCGGTTTAAATATTAGCGTTTTTGAAAAGGCGCTAACGGGGTTTTACAACATTAAGTCGCAGCGTTTTTTACAAATGAAATCAATTTTGACCATTGCTGATTTTGACCAGGAAAGTAGAAAAAAAAGGTTGTATATTATTGATTTGGATAAGAAAGAATTGATACTAAATACCTGGGTGGCACACGGCCAAAACAGCGGCGGCGATAAACCTGATTTTTTTTCAAATGCGATAAATTCAAATTCAAGTAGCCTGGGTTTTTACCTTACGGGAGAAATCTATTTTGGAAAACATGGCCGCTCGCTGAAATTGGATGGCATGGATTATGGTTTTAACAACAATGCCCGCGAACGTTCAATCGTTGTTCATGGTGCAGATTACGTCTGTCAGGAAAGCATTAATCAACTTGGAAGATTAGGGAGAAGCCAGGGATGTCCTGCTGTTCCAACTAAATTAGCCAATAAAGTAATTAATACCATTGCCGATAAAACCGTTTTATTTATCAATAACTCATCGCAGCCTTATACCTCAAATTACCTGAATGAAACCTTGGCAGCCAGTGTTGCCCTAAATCAGCATGATGTGCTGGCCTCGAATATGGATTAAGTTTTCAAATTTTTATTACTGATATTTTTTGGCAGAAACAATGAAATTATAGTTTTGAAGTGAGACAGAAAATCCCACACCCAGCGGTTTGTATCAAGTTGTTTTTCACCACAATCAATAATTTCGGCTCTTTCTATTCCTTTCTGCAAAAGGTTTTGGATCCATTTAATTTTTAGGTATTTTTTTACCAGCAGTCCAAAATAGTCGCTATACACATGTGCCCAGATTTCGACCATCAATGAGTTATCAGAAATTTTTAAGCTTTTATTAAATTCTTTTTGATAATCATTTTTAATGAATTTAACCAGCTCCACAGTTCTAAATTTGACCGCCCCATCGAGATAATGCCATAAAGCATTAGTGCTATAAATACGAATTAAACCATCATTCAGGCACACTTTAATATTGCAGTTTCTTAATTCGTAAACTTTTTCCATTCCACTTTATAATATGTTTAGACACTTAAAAGAACAAATTGTTATTCAACTGAGATAAAAAATTATCTGTATAAACAGTAAATAAAAATTATTAGGTAAGCCAATTATTATAACTTCCCGGATACCAATACTTTACTTGGAGAACTTAATTTAGGTGCTGTTAATAAAGATTGTGAGTAAAATTTTAATCATAGCAAACATAATTTTAGTCATCTTTGAGGTTTGAGAAACTAAACCGATTAATGAAGATTGTAATTGCAGAGAAGCCATCTGTTGGTCGCGAGCTTGCGAAAGTTTTCGGCGCTACCACAAGAAAAGACGGGTATATAGAAGGGAAAGGATATTCATTTACCTGGGCGTTCGGGCATCTTTTACAATTGGCTCCACCACAAGATTATGGATTTATTGGCTGGAGAAAACAACATTTACCAATGTTGCCGGCAAAGTTTAAACTTGCAGTTCGCAAGATAAAAACGAAAGATGGTTTTGTGGAAGACCCGGCGGTTAGAAAACAACTCGATACCATTAAAAGACTTTTTGATGAAGCGACTGAGATTATTGTTGCAACCGATGCCGGGCGTGAGGGTGAACTTATATTCAGGTATATTTATTATTACCTGAAATGTAAAAAGCCTTTTAAGCGATTGTGGATTTCATCTCAAACAGATGAAGCAATAAAAGATGGTTTTAGAAATTTAAAGCCAGGAACAGATTACGATACACTTTTTAATTCTGCACATTGTCGTTCGGAGTCTGATTGGCTTGTTGGAATGAACGCTACACAGGCACTGAGTATTTCTGCAGGCAACCGAACTGTGCTTTCATTAGGTCGTGTGCAAACGCCAACGCTTGCAATGATTTGTGCCCGTTATCTTGAAATAAAAAACTTCGTACCACAAACTTATTATCAAATTAGTATTTTACTTACTAAAGATGAGCAAACTTTTAAAGCTGTATCGATTAGTAATTATAAAGACAGAGCAGAGGTTGAAGCCATTTTTAAACTTGTTGAAGATGTACCTTCAGGATTTACAAATGGCGGAAACATTACTACCGTAGAAGCTAAACCACGAAAAGAACCACCCCCACTTTTACATGATTTGAGTTCGCTACAGCAAGAAGCGAATAAGAAAAAAGGCTTTACAGCAGACCAGACACTCAATATTTTACAAAACCTCTACGAGAGTAAACTTGTTTCTTACCCACGTACAGGCAGCCGCTATATAGGCGATGATGTTTTTGCAGGCGTGCCAGCCTTGATAGAGAAATTTACCAATCACCCGGAGTTTGGTAAACAGGCTCAGTTTTTACAAACCATTAGTTTAAATAAACGAAGTGTAAATGCTAAAAAAGTAACCGACCACCATGCCGTACTGCCTACAGGAGAAGAAGCGTATGGTTTGAGTGCCGATAGACAAGCCATTTACGATATGGTTGTTGGCAGAATGATAGAAGCATTTCACCAGGAATGTTTAAAAGAAATTACCAAAATTACAATTCAATCGGGAACATCATTCGTAGCCAATGGAACGGTTATCCGATCTGCCGGCTGGCGTTCTGTTTTTAACGAAACGGAAGACGATAAAAAAGATGAGGACAATGCTGCTTTACCAAAAGTAGCAGTTGGAGAACAATTGCCAATTGTTGAAAAAGCTTTGCTCGAAAAACAGACAAAGCCAAAGGCGATGTACAATGAAGCATCTCTGTTAAAGGCGTTAGAAACCTCGGGCAAGGAAATAGAAGATGAGGAGTTACGTTATGCCATGAAAGACAGCGGATTAGGAACACCTGCAACCCGTGCATCGATAATTGAAACACTAATTACCAGAGAATACATTAATCGTGAAAAGCGAAATCTGGTGCCAACAAATAAAGGTTTAGCAGTTTATGAAGTTGTAAAGGATAAACAAATAGCTCAGGCTGAACTAACTGGGCAATGGGAAAAACGACTGGAAGAAATAAGAACAGGTTCATCGGTAAAAGATTTTAAAGCCGAAATAACGGAATATACCAAAACGATTACAAATGAACTTTTAATTGCAGGTGCTTCAATATCTTCAAAATTAGAAGAAAGAAAGCCAGAAAAAGTTAGCTAAAGTATTTATCTATCAGTTCTTTAGTGTTAGCGTTTATATGTTCATCCTTTTGTATAAATCCAAGTGCGCCGGCATCTAGGTAACCACCTTCAAATGTTTTTTTATCGTTGCCACTAAAAATTACCACTTTTAAACTCGGATAGCTTTTTTTTATAGCTATAACCGTTTGCGGACTACTATCGCCATTAGGCATGTTTATATCCAATAGTAGCAAATCAAAATTTTCAGCTTTTAGTAGGCTATGGGTATCTTCCAGATTGGTTGTTTGCTTTATAACCGGATTTATTAGGTATTTGACAAAAAAACCACGCATCATCGATCTCATCAATTCGCTATCATCGGCAATTAAAATTTTAAGATTTTCTTTCATGAATGGGATAGATTGGAGTTCGCTATTTAAGTAAATCAGCCATCACCAATCAAAAAAAAAATCCACAGGTATTGTTCGAAAAAAGCCTGTGAAATTTCTATCAATAAGATTTAATGAGATGATTAATCAAAAGTAACAATTTAATTGGCTTACAGGAGAAAAAAACCTATTACATATATTATTAAATCTCTAAAAACTCCCAGGCACTATGGTAGGCATCTAATTCTTCGCTATATTTCATAAAATCATTGTAAAATACTGACCTTGACAATGTTGCGCCATCGCCAATAACAACTAATTTCTTTCTCGCTCTGGTCATAGCAACATTCATTCGTCTTACATCAGCTAAAAACCCGATAGTGCCGTCCGTATTACTTCTGGTTAAACTAATATAAACAACATCCCGCTCCTGCCCTTGAAAACTATCAATAGTATTTATAGAAATTTTATTTGCATGAATCGTTAATGCCGGGTATGATAACATCAACTCCTTAAGTAAATAAACTTGCTGCTTGTAAGGAGAAATTATTGCAATAGATGGAAAATTAGATATGTGAAGCTGTTCAAGCTGCTCGATTAGTGTTACCAAATGATTTAAAAGAAAGGCCGCCTCATCAGGATTTGTTATACTCGTACCATCTGCTTTTTCATCAAAACCGCAACCCGCCGTATCGATAAACATTAAAGCTTTATCAGCATCAAATAAAGTATGGTTTGCAACAGCCGGGTTTGCCATTAACTTATTATGGTAAAATATTTTGGAAGAATAACCCATAATTTGGCTATTCATTCTGTACTGCTCATTTAAAAGCACTACACTTTCCGGATGGAGTGATACAGATTTCTCTAACAAAGTTTGGTCGAGACCATTCCTAGCCGCTTCATTTGATTTTATTGTTGGCGACAACTGAAAATGATCGCCTGCAAAAATCACTTTCTCCGCCTTTAATATAGGTATCCAACAGGCTGGCTCTAGTGCTTGCCCGGCTTCATCAATAACTACGGTTTTATATTTTAAGTTCTTAACAGTATAATGGTTTGCGCCGACAAGCGTTGCCGTAATAATTTGAGCGTTATTGAAAAGATTATCCATTATATACTTTTCAGAATTTTCAATCTCCCGTCCAATTTTATGAGCCTCATCAAACAACGCTTTTCGCTGGTCGCGTTCCGCTTTTCCGAAGCTGCGTTTATATTTGTGAGCCATGTTTTTGTACTCATTTGCCCGCTTTTTTAAGGCTTTAATTGATTTCATTTCCGGGTGTTCAGCCATTTTATAATCAAGCGTTGCATGAATTAAATTCTCTGATACTCGGGCTGGATTACCCACACGAATGACATTTAATCCTTCCTCTACTAGTTTATCTGTTAGCAAATCTACGGCTGTATTACTCGGAGCCACAACGAGAATTTTCTGATTTTCCTGTTTGCTTAATGCCTTAATTGCCTGTACCAAGGTTGTTGTTTTCCCAGTGCCAGGCGGACCATGAACAATGGCTAAATCATTTGCAGCTAAAATTTTGTTTACGGCTTCCTGTTGGGATATGTTTAACTTTTCAGATGTAAATCTCGGTGTATTTTGGTCAAAATGAGCCTTTTCTCCTTTGGTTAAAATTCTAATTAATCTGTTTCCCAAATCATCATCAGTCAGCGAAATTGCTTGTTTCAATGCGTTATGCATCTCATCGTAACTGTTGTTATCAAAAAGCAAATCTACACCGAGTTTCCCAGCTCTGGTCCAGTCAGGCAACTCATCCAACCGTAAACTAATTTTCATTTTGTTTCGATTTAGGTGCGTTATTGTACCTTCTATCCTATCATTCTTAGCGTCATGGTTGGAGAATAAGGCCACAGCAGATCCAAATCTGAACTGCTGCGATAAATCCTGATGTGTTGTTCTTTCAACTTCGAGGGTTAAGTAATCTCCTCGACCTATTTCAGTATTACGAATAGCAATTGGATACCAGCTCAAGCCTAAATTCCGCCTATCAGCAGCCGAAGTATTTTCAGTTAATTTAAGAAAGGATTCGTGGTCGGCTTTTCGTTCAGTATCGAGTAATTCCTGAAGTTTTTTAAAGTAATCGTTTTGCAAGGATAAGGCAGATAAAATATAAAATTAATTACAGCACTAGTTGTTCGTGAAGTTTTAAAAGCGTTTCTTCGGCGTTAATGCAAAACCCGGGATGAACCTTTGAGCATTGTACAACGGTACTTCTGGTTGCTGTTAGCCAGCGAAATCGCGATGCCATATCATATTCGCCAATAGTACCCGAACCTTTGGCGCCCAGGCTAATCCGTACAAGCGCCAGTAAGTTTTCTTCAACTTCCTCGATATCTAAATCTGGAGAAAAAGCAGCAATCCTAGTTTTATCTAAAGAAAAAATGCTGCGCAAAAACTTTTGTTTTGCACAATATAAGATAATACCCACATTAAGAAATTCTTCGCGTTCTACCCTCGGCATAATGCGAATTACAGCATACTCAAATAAGTTTTTCTCTTGCATGCTGTGCTTCTTTTAAAAATACATCTGAATTTTCCAGTCTAGTTTCCAGAAATTTTATATAGGCCTGCCGATGCTGGTATATATTTTCGAAAACATTTTCGCCTTCTAACCAGACATCAGGAATTAATGACACAATCGCCCTGATGTGTTCGGGTTTTAATAATGCACGAAACTCCCTGTCAACCTCTTCTAAATCTGTTGCCCACGGTAATAATACGTGGTCTTTAATTAAAACAAACGGACGTTTAGCCTGCTCCTCCCAATTTTGCCACGAATGGTGAAAATATAAAGCTGCCCCATGATCGATTAACCATAATTCCTTATGCCACAAAAGCATATTTGTATTGCGGCAGGTTCTATCCATATTGGTTAAAAAGCAATCCAGCCATACAATTTGCGAAGCAAGTTTAGCATCTATTTTAGTTACAGTAGCATCGAAAGTTATGGCGCCGGATAAATAATGAAGCGCCAGGTTTAAGCCAACACTAGCCTTTAATAAATCCTGAATCTCCTCGTCAGGCTCGGTTCTGCCAAAAGCTTCATCTAAATTGGCGAAAACTAATTCGGGTACACGCAGTCCTAAAACTCTTGCTATCTCACCGCCGATTAATTCAGCAATTAAAGCTCTTGAACCTTGCCCTGCACCAAAAAATTTTAACACATACAAAAACCCATCATCAGCTTCTGCAATGGCAGGCATAGAACCACCCTCTCTTAAAGGCGTAACGTAGCGGGTTACATTAACGGTTCGCAATTGAATATCATCCATAAATTGTAAGCGCAAATTTAGAAGAATTATGTTAGATAATTCTAATTGATGCAAGCGTTAAGATATTCGCCTCAATTCGATAAAATTAACAATAGGACGCTGAAAATAGACCAAGAATAAGCCAATTAGTATCTTCCCGACACTAAGAATTATATAGCCCTTATTTTTATTTACTTGTCCAGCTGACATCATTTTTTCCAATTCTATGTAATTAAAAATATGATTACATAGATTTGGAATCTCTGAAGCAAATAAAAATCCTCCGATAACAATTAGCGCTATACTCAAAATACTCGAGCGATGAAAATTAATTGAAAATTCTTCCTCTTCAAAACCTTCGTCCAGTTTAAAAAACCTGATGATTGTACTTGTTTTGAAAATCAATAAATAAGGCAACAAGAAGCTGATAAAAATAATGAGGAGATAGGAGATAAATCCAGTTGATAGATTAGAAAGTTCATTACTTAGAGCCATGGAGACACCAGCATAAACCTGGAGCAGGGTAATAAATATCTCTTTAATAAGAAAAATTCCAATAACCTTTAAAAGAATGGTAAATAAACTACGAGGCGACATATTATAGATTTTTAATCAAATTTATAATAAATCGCCTAATCACAGAAAGATTTTAAAAAGCCTCGTAGTTATGCAAAAAATTCATGCCCGCTGGCGTAATTGAAGAAGACCATTGAACCGCTTCCCGATTTATTTTGATATAACCCAAATTTTCAAGTTCTTCATACTGTTCATCCATTCCGCCAAGAATAGCCGAACTTACCTGTTGGTCGATAACCTCCAGTAGAGATTTTATTTCTGCTCGTTCCATTATAAAGTTGTTTTGCTTTTAAACAATTATCGGTTGAGAAAGTTTTGATAGGCCATCGGCAATTCCCCTGAGTTAGTAGCTTAAAATAGCTGAAAACCTTTGGCAGTTTTATCGGTTTTACCTATATCTATCATCGTAAAAATGAGCACACACATTTATTACCTTTTTATTCTGGCATTGCCCGTAGCCTGTATTGCGTGGACAGTTACCAAGGAAGAGATTTTTAGGGAGGCACGAGAATTTTGCGTAGGAAAATCTAAAAACTGTAACCGCTTAATAAAAAGAAAGTTTTTCTACGTTTTTACCTGTGAGTATTGCTTTAGTCATTACGTAACCATACTGTTCTTGATGATAACGAAATTCACACTGATTTATCCAGATTGGCGAGGTTACATTATCGCAGGTTTTTCGATAGTTTGGATAGCAAATATTTATATGAGTTTATACAATTTAATCAGAATCGACCTGAAAAAAGAAAAAATTAGAGCTGAAAAGGAAGAATCTGAATTAAACAATAAATAGTTTATTATGCCATCATCGGTTATAAATTATTTTTATTATGATGAGCGAACAAAATCATTAAAAATAATTTTTGTTACCGGGATGGTTTATAGGTATAAAAAGGTACCTCAGAGAATATTTGAAATGTTTAAGCAGGCAGAATCTAAAGGAAAATATTTCAACGAGTTTATTAAAGACAAGTATTCATTCCATAAAGTTGGGGAAGTTTAAAATGCCAGAAGGACCATCAATAGTTATTTTAAAAGAACTTATTCAAGAACTCCACTTAAAAAACAAAGAGATTTTGGAAGTGTCTGGTAATGTAAAAACAATTGACAAAGAATTGTTGCTCGGCAAAAAAGTTAGGAATTTTAAAACATGGGGAAAACATTTTCTAATCCTTTTTGATGATTTTACGGTTAGAATTCATTTATTAATGTTCGGAACTTATCTATTTGATGAGAAAAAATCTACACCATTAAAACTTGGCTTAACGTTTAACAACCATCAGGTTAATTTTTACACTTGCGATATCAGGTTAATTGAAGGCGACATTAATCTTAGTTATGATTTTACAGCAGATATTATGGCTGACGAATGGAAGCCTGCAAAAGCAATCAAAAAACTAAAAGCGGTGCCCGATGCATTAATTTGTGATGAGCTTTTGAATCAGGAAGTATTTGCCGGAGTTGGTAACATTATTAAGAATGAGGCTTTATACCGTTCAAAAATACATCCACTAAATAAAGTTAAAGATATTCCACCAGTAAAACTCAGGCTGCTGGTAAAAGAAGTCAGACGTTATTGTTTTGATTTTTTAAAGTGGAAAAAAGAAGGAACGCTGAAAAAGCATTGGGAAGTATATGCTAAAAAAGAATGTCCATTAGGGCATAAACTGAAGAAGCAAGTGGTGGGTAAATCACAAAGACAAACTTATTATTGTGAGCATTGCCAGAAGCTGTATTCCAATTGAGTAAAAAAATCAGTTTAAAGTAAAGAATTTGTTAAAAAATTCGCTTTTATCAGAACTAAATATATCTTTGCCCTTGAGAGCGTTAATTTAGATGCGGGTATACGACGAAAGTTGTATGCCCGTTTTTTATTTTAACCTAATTAACAGCCTCTACTACCCTTTCAATGCATATTTTTAGCCAAGGTGTGTAAAGCTCAGGATTCGTGTTAATGTCATCAGTTAAAAATTTCAGATTTACATATCTGTAAGATTCAACCTCCGTTTTATTAATTTCTGGCAATTCATCAGAAACACCAAAAAAAACATGGTCGAGTTCGTGTTCGATTAAACCATCGGCGAGTGCCGCTTTATAAATAAAGTTAAAACCATAATTTAATTCACACTCCATTCCCATTTCTTCTTTTAACCGCCTAATTGCAGCAACTTTATTACTTTCTCCGTAGCGGGGGTGACTGCAACAGGTATTAGTCCAGAGGCCTCCAGAATGGTATTTGCTTTCTGCTCGTTGCTGCAAAAGTAACTCGCCCCTGGTGTTAAAAATAAATATCGAAAATGCACGATGAAGCAAACCTTTCTCATGGGCTTCCATTTTTTCCATTTGGCCTATTGGCTGATCATACTCATCTACAAGAATTACTTGCTCGGTCATTATTTTGAAAATCTTCGGGATAATTAGAAACAAAAATATGGATAAATTTTAGATAGCATTAAGCTTGTGTCGAATCATCGAATCGAACATCAATCCAATTTTACGATGATTAGAAATTCTAATCCGCTCATTCATAATTCTTTCGGCAGTTAAACCCTTAATTTTTTTGAAGAGTTTTTTATAATAAATATAGGATAAGTAAACACCATTCCTTGATGACGGAGGTAGCATTTTTATGCCTAAAAGCGCCTGTTGAAATTCTGATTCTATATCAGCTTCAATTTCACGCTTTTGCCTATCGCAAAATGCTGCCAGATTTACATTTGGAAAATAACTTCTATTTAAAGATTGGCTATCAGCTTTTAAATCCCTTAAAAAATTCACCTTCTGAAATGCCGAACCCAACTTCATAGCATAAGGTTTTAATCTTTCGTAATCATCTTCATCACCATTCGTAAATACCTTTAAACACATTAAACCTACCACTTCAGCTGAGCCTAAGATGTATGTATCATACAATTCAGGTGTATATTGTTTTTGTATTAAATCCATTTCCATGCTGTTTAAGAACAACTCGATAAGCCGGTGATCTATTTGATACTCATTAACCACACGTTGAAAAGAATTTAATACCGGATTTAAACTAATGCCTAAATGGATAGCTTCAAAAGTATCTTCCTTAAATTTCCTGAGTAAATACTCTTTATCAAAATCATGAAAACTATCTACTATTTCATCGGCCAAACGTACAAAGCCATAAATTGAATATATTGGCAGGCGCAGCTTTTTACTTAAGAAATATATTCCGAACGAAAAACTTGTGCTGTATCTTTTCGTTGTTATTTTGCTGCATTCGGCAGACAGGTTATCGAATATATCTTTCATACATTTAGGGGATTTTTAATAAGATTTTCAAATTCTTCGAGAGAACTGAAACGAGTAATGTTTTCGTTTAATACTAATTTATCAATTACCTGAGCATTGCCGGCCAGGCTTATTTTTATTGCTGAAGTAATTTTTTGCAAATCGTTTATATATTTTTGAGCAGCAGTTTTTGGTCTTAAGCGCACCATAAATAACAATAATTTATCAACTTTATTTTCGTCCAATACCCTTTCTATTGAAGAAAGAGGAACTTTCGAACCTAAAAATATGACTCTTTTTTTAACTGCCTTTAAAAGATAATGTGCAAAAAGTAAACCTATATCGTGGTCTTCATCTTCAGGAAGAAACAATAACCAGGTTTCTTCGTAAGCCTTTTGCAAAGGAACACTATCTATAGCTATAAATATTTTTCTTCGTATGATGTTGGTTAAAAAATGCTCCTGTGCCGGACAAATATGATCTTGTCGCCACATTAACCCTAACCTAACTAGAATCGGATAGAGTATATTCCGGTATGAATCTAAAATTCCAAACTTTTCAATGCAGGAAGTTATAAGTTTATCAAAATCATATTCGTTGTAGGCCAATCCAAATTGTAATAACTGCGTAACATAATATTCAAATTTAGAGCGCTGTGGACTTAAATTCAATTCTTTGTTTAACAGATGCTCTAAATCTGTACTAGTTAAGCTGCATATTTTGGAAATTTTTAACCCAGATTGATTTAAACTGACAATGTCAAGAAGTTTTTTCAATTGCTCATCATCGTAAAGACGCGTATTCCCCTCTGTGCGCATTGGCTTCAAGGCGTTATATCTCTGCTCCCATATCCTTATGGTATGAGATTGAATTCCCGAAAGCTGCTCAAGATCTGATATGGAATACATCATTTTGTTTAAATATATTAATTAAAACTTAAACAAAATAATATTTAATAAGTTTTTCATTTATCGATTAAAAATAACATTGAAAAAGGATTTAAACACATTGAAAGCGGTTACGAACTAAAATACCGTATTCATTTCAGGAATATCCTTTCTGTACATTAATTTATCCTTTACGAAATACCGTAAAACCTTTATGAAGACATTTTTTTTCCTAAATTAGAACTCTTGAGTTAATTTGCATTCGTTTTAGCCGCTACCAAATATGAAATTAAAGTGTAGTTATTGATGATGAAACCCACGCCATCAACGGAATTAAAGGATATATCGATACACTTAAAAACCTCCAACTCATAGAAATATACACAGACCCGCTGCAGGCTTTAACCGAAATAGGTTCAGGACCCGACGTCGATCTTATTTTTATGGATGTAGATATGCCAATGATTTCGGGTATTGAGCTATCTAAAGCGATAAGGCATAAAACTGGAAAACTTATTTTCACCACATCCCATAGCAAATATGCTTATGAAGCGTTTGAAATGAATGCAAATGCCTACTTACTAAAGCCTTACACTTTCGCACGCTTCGCCGAAACCATAAACAGGTTGTACCCCCAAGAACCTTTTCAAGCAAATATATCGATACAGCAGGACGAAGCTTTTTTCTTTATCAGAAATAAAAACGACAATAACAACCTGGTAAAAGTTCGATACGATGCAATTATTGCAATTGAAAGCTTACAAAATTATGTTAGAATTTATACTGATGCAGAAACAATTGTTTCGTATATCGGTCTTTCTGAGGTAAAAGAAATTTTGAAAGAACACCCAAATTTTATCCAGGCGCACCGCTCGTTTATTATTTCTAAAGCACATATAGAAAAGGTAGAAAACAATGCCCTGAAAATGAAAAATCAGCTTGTCGTTAATCTCGGTAATATTTATCGTGAAGATATTTTAGCTTTTATTAAAGAAAAAACAATCAAAACAGGCCGATCTTAATCTCTAAATTCTCGCTCTAAATCCATGATATCAAAAAAAGGTAAAAGCATACACCAACGTCGTACATTTTTAAGTTGGCTTGTAGGAAACAGGTTCCACATAATAGGCTGGGTAATTTTTTTGTTTTACGAAATTGTAATTGTTGGTTTGTATGCCGGAAAATTTGGCGAACCCGGAGCTTACATTTTCCACTACATCATAAATATCTCCATATTTTATGTTCATGCGCTGTTGGTTCTTAAATATGGATTGATGTACCGCAAGCAAATTATTTGGCGCCTGCCGCTATTTTTAATTCTTGAAATGGCTGCCTATTTATTGATTATGTACGTTGCCTATGCCTTTGTAAATAAAAATTTCCATATCATAAGAACGATAGATGCAGAAATAAATACAACGTTTTTTTTAGGTGGTATTTTCAGGGCAGTATACTTTATAATTTTTGGAACGGGATATTACTTTTTAATAACTTTTATAAAAGAAAGAAGAAAAACTGAAGCGCTGGAGCAACATCGATTAAATAACATAATTCAGCTTGCAAAATCAGAAAATGCTTATTTAAGAGCTCAGATACAGCCGCATTTACTTTTTAACACCTTAGATTTTATTTATCAAAATGCAAGAGAACATTCTCCGGTAGCGGCCGAAACAATAATTGCTTTATCAGGAATGATGCGTTATGCAGTTGATAGCAAACATAGGGAAGAATACATCGAGCTGGGCGATGAAATTGAACAAACAGAAAATTTGATAAACCTGCATCAACTCAGGAGCAATCACCAGTTGCAAATACGCTTTACCTACGATGATAATATCAAAAAGGAAAAAATTATCCCAATGGTTCTAATTACACTGGTTGAAAATATATTTAAACATGGTGAATTAAAGGACATCGCCAATCCTGCCAATATCACATTATATGAAGATAAAAATCATCTAATTATTGAGACAAGCAACGCATTTAAAAACAAAGTACCTGAAGATAAAAGAACTGGGACTGGTTTAGAAAATATACGAAAAAGGTTGACTTATACTTATGGGCAAAACTTCACATTAAATCAGTATTTTAATGATAATGAACACTTTAATATAAAAATTACGATAAAAAAAGTAGAATCTTAAAAAGATATTCCATAAATTAGCTTTAATTTTATTCTTCGTACGGGTAAAATGGCATAAAATCTTTGTAAGTAAATATTGACTTTTCAAAAAAAAGTGAGGTTTATTACATCAAAGGAAAAATTTAAATTAAATCTCAAACCCTATAAAATAATATGCCGATTAATTGTATTGCTATAGATGATGATCCAAATTCTTTAGAGAACTTAAACGCTTATTTAACTAATTTACCAGATTTGCAGTTAGTTAAAAGTTTTACAGATCCTTTAAAGGCATTAACCGATATTTCTGTTTCTGATAAAGTTGATATCATTTTCATGGATATAGAAATGCCCTCACTTTCGGGCATAGAGTTAGCCGCACTTTTAAGGCAGAAAACCAAACACTTAATATTTACAACTGCTCACCCAAGATATGCGCTCGATGCATTTAGTGTTAATGCAGACGCTTATTTACTGAAACCCTACACGATGGTTCACTTCGCAGAAACCATTAACAACCTTTACCCTAACGAAAAAGTAAATAATAGTGAATCAGATAACGATTTTTTCTTCGTCCCTATTCATGATGAACCTGAAGATTCTGTTAAAATAGAATTCGATGATTTAGTTGCGATGGAGCAAATCAATGAAATGATTTATTTGAGAACCATTAAGCAGAATTACATGAGCTTCAAACTCAACTTCAGTAAAATGCTAAGTCTACTCAGAAATCATCCATCATTTATTCAGGTTAACTCTACTTCAATTATTTCTAAACTACATATTAAAAGTTTCCTCGGCGACCAGATAGTTTTAACCGGTGGCGTTTCAATATCATTGGCTAATAAATACAAAGAGTCATTTCTATCATTTGTACAACAGAACCTTTTAAAGGGTAAGCTGATAAACGATAATTAATTTATATATGATTTAAAATGTGGCTCCTGATTGATTTCAAGAGCCATTTTTCTAATTACTTTGATTCTAAAGTTATTTGTTTAATTGTGAGGCTGTTTTTAGATTCTTCTTTTAACAATTTGTAAACAATATAAAGATTATGAAATTTACCATCCGTAACTGGTTCAAAAGAAAACATTGATTTACTTAAACTACCCCCTCCCAGTAATTTTCCACGTTCTGTATCTAACCTAAACTCAACTTCATAATTGGTATTTAAAGGTTCTGCCAAAGTGATTGATGAAATACCCGTTAAATCGATTGAAGAGAGTTTTAGCCAACCGGTATTTTTCGAAAGATTAAAGAAATTACTGTCATCACGGGTAAAACCGTAAAACTCAACAATATCAGAGGCGTTAATGATGTTGCTTTTTAAATTGTATGTGTTAGTGGTTGTTAGTGGTTTTAAACCCTTTGCACCTAAGTCTGCATAACTGGCTTTTATGGTTAACACAGTTTTATCTTTATTAGCTTTACCTGCAGGAATAATTTTACCAGTTGTTGGCAACGATGCTACCGCATTACCTTTTGCCGACAAACTTAAAACCCATTCAACAATATGTTTAACTTCCGATTCTTTCATCGAAGGATGAGCAGGCATCGGAACTTCGCCCCAAACACCTGTACTCCCTTTTATAACTTTCGAAGCCAGGTATTCTATTGCCTTCGGATCTTTCTGGTATTTAGCTGAAACCTTATCAAAAGCTGGTCCTATTGATGTTTCTGAAACTTTATGACACGTACTGCAATCAGATTTCATCATCAGCGACTTACCTATTAATGTTTGCGCTGCTTGTTGATGCCCCAATTGCGCTCCAGCCAAATCGGAACCTTCTGTATATGTACTAGATACGAAAATCCTGTCTTTATTAACAATTGCCCCCTTATCTGTTACCAAAACCTTATAATCTATAGCCTTACCCGTAAAATAGAAAGATTTATTGCCAGACAATAATATATCAACTTTAGGATGTTCATTGCCTGCAAAAACAGAAACAACAGAACTTTTTGCACTTGCTTTTGCATTATCTACTACTTGTACACTAACCAAATATTCACCAGCTTTGGTGTAAGTATGTTGTAATTCAGGAACAGTTGTAGTTTTCTTAATGCCATTTCCCAGATTCCATATATAGGTTAGTGTACCGCCATCAGCATCAGTAGCCTTAACTTTTGCGGTCATTTTATAAGGAAGCAACCCGCTAGGCTTATCAATAACCAAATTAGTAACTACAGGCGGGCGGTTACCTTTCAAATAATCAACTCTTGAAATACCAGCATCAGCATTTTTTGAAAACCAACCTTTACCATACTCCAAAACATAAATTTTACCATCCGGACCAAGTTCCATGTCAATCGGTGCAGAGAAAGAAAGATTAGACATGATTGGTTCCATACTCAAATAATCGCCGTTTGGCGCCATTGTAACCGCTTTTACCCAACCTCGAACCCATTCGTAAATAATGAGTTTTCCATTATAATAAGTAGGATAAGGCGAAAAACCAGCTTTGCTATACAACACTGGTCCGGCCATTGCTGTTCTACCTCCTGAACCAACCTGAGGAAACTCTTTAGATTCACCATAAGGATACCAGATAAATGCCGGATTAGCTAACGGAACATTTTCCATACCAGTATTATTAGGAGAATTATTTATTGGATTGTTGGCATCGAAGGCCGGACCATTTTTCCCATTTGTGAAATCATACGCTTTGTAAGCATAATTATTTCCAATAAAATAAGGCCAACCGAAATTTCCTGCTTTCCTCGCCTGGTTTATTTCATCATAACCCCTCGGACCCCGCAAACTATCATCATTAGCGGCATCCGGACCAACTTCACCCCAGTACAGGTAGCCATTCTTTTGATCAACAGAAATACGATATGGATTTCTATTACCCATTACATAGATTTCAGGGCGGGCTTTATCTGTACCCTTTGGAAAAAGATTGCCTTCAGGTATGGTATAAGTGCCATCTTCCTGAACTTTTATCCGAAGAATTTTCCCCCTCAAATCATTCGTATTTCCTGCAGAGCGCCTCGCATCATATTGTTGCAACCCTTTTCTATTATCTAACGGAGCATAACCTTTATTCACAAACTCTTGTTTAGGCACATCGAAAGGTGTAGAATTATCGCCAGTTGATATATATAGCAACCCATCAGGACCAAAGGCTAATGAACCTCCAGTATGGCAGCAAATTTCCCTTTGAGAATAGAACTCCAATATAACTTTTTCAGATGACATGCTTAACATATCATTTACCATTTTAAACCTGGACAATCTATTTACAGATTTACCCATCGGACTGTAAAAGAGATAAACGTAACGGTTTGCAGCGTACTTCGGATCGACAGTTAAGCCCAGCAGCCCTTCTTCTGCATTAACATCAGCAACGCTGGTTTTTGAATAAACATCTAGTTGGGCAACTTTAATCAATTTCTTAAGGTCATTTTTATACAACATTAACTCTCCCCTTCTTTGCGCCACAAGAATATCCAAATTAGGCAAAACAGCCATTTCAGTGGGCTCAGTAAACTGTCCCTGAACCAGGTTTACCTTAACAAACCTATCTTGAGCTGGTGTATCAATATTTAGATTTTTGTTGCCTGATTTTGACAGATTTTTGTTACTAAATGTGTTGTTAAGGCGTGCGGTAGACAAAAAAGCAGTAAAGGCTATACTTGTAAGCAATAAAACTGATGAAATTTTCATTTTTCGGTTAGATGATTTTGATTCGATAAATATAATTCAATGTTTTATAACGAATAGAGGTTACACCACAAAATAGCGTAATATTATTATTGATATAAGAAAATACATCTTTATTTTTTAGCGTTTGCTAATAATTAGAAGGCAACAAAGTATATTTGTTTTAAATTTGATTATTCTTAATATCTTCATTAAAATCATCCCGAAATGAAAAAATTATTATTGCTTTTATGTCTGGTTTTTGCAGGATATTTTGCACAAAGCCAAACCTTAATTTTAGCTAAAGATGCCGCTCAATATATCGGCAAAACAGTTACAGTTTGCGATTCTGTATACAGTACAAAAGCACTGGATAAATTAAGTTTAATCAATCTTGGCGGCGTTTACCCAAAAGAACTTTTAACGGTTGTGATAAATAAAGAAGATGTTTCAAAATTTTCTTCGGAACCTGCAAGTATGTACTTAGGGAATAAAATTTGTGTAACAGGAACCATTACCGAGTTTAAAGATAAAGTGCAAATTATTGTTACAGAACCAAAACAGATTGTGGTTAAATAATCAATTAAATAACGAATCGGTTAATAAAACGCCTTTTTCGCCACATGCAGTTTCAATGGTATGAATATGCTTATAAGAATGAGAAAAGTTATCATAGGCCCTCTTTACGGCATTTACCATCACATCCTTAACAGGAAATCTTCTGTTTGTTTGCATACAAAGCAAAATTTTGTCGTCAATTAAAAAGAAATCGCAATCGTAGCCCTTATCATGTAATTCGATAACTTTTTCGGTCATAGAACCATTCATTTCTAACTTTCCATTATTTACCATAACATTCATTTTAGTGGTGATTAGTTAAATTATAAGGAGAGCTACCTAATGAAGACACAGATTATTAGCACTTTATATAATCAATTACAATAGTATTAACTATATTTTTTATATTCTATGTTCTTTTTGTTCAGTTAAATAATTAAGGTATTCAGATTTTTTTGTCCAAAAGAACAAGCGTCAAAATGTATAAAATAATCTTGCATTAAATTTTTTTCATTTTAATACATATTAATTAAAACGAAGTCTTATACACAATTATTCTTTCTTTGGTTTTAAATAAGTTAGAGAAGCCAATCTTAACCATTTTAACCCTTCCTTTTAACAGGAAGGGCGAAATGATGAGCGTGATAGATGAAGGGCTTTGAGATTGGTTATTTATATTTTGGTTATAAATTCACTTTTGGTGCTTTAGCAGTCGACAAGGAGGTAGCCCTGCCGACTGTTTAAGCTTAGATTTCCTATAATCTGCATCGAAGATTGTTATTCGTAATAACAAATTCTAACCAATTATACAGATAGCTTAAAATCCGTGTTGGAAAGGTTAAATTCCGTGATAAACCTTTTCTTTAGAAAATAACCAGAGCCAGCCAACTTTTCCAGTATTTATTTGTTACGTTCTAAACCTAAAATTTCAAATGGCAAGAGCCAACAAATCAATTTATAGCGCTTTGGCCGCTAATCTTTTAATTGCAGTTACAAAATTTATAGCTGGCGCATTTACAAATAGCTCATCGATGATTGCAGAGGGTATACACTCTACGGTTGATACGAGCAACCAGCTTTTATTACTTTATGGATTAAAACGAAGTGTTAAAGCTCCAGATAAATACCGTCCTTTTGGATACGGTAAAGAGCTATATTTTTGGTCGTTTATTGTTTCGATAATGATTTTCGGTTTAGGTGGAGTACTCTCAATTTCACAAGGAATTTCTCACATCAGGCATCCTGAAACCTTGCAAAACCCAGGATGGAATTATGTAGTACTAGCATTATCATTTGTTTTTGAGGGCGCATCACTATTTGTAGCCATTAAAGAGTTTGATAAAACCAGAAAAGGAGTTTCATGGTGGAAAGCAATCATCAAAAGTAAAGATCCATCTGGCTTTTTGGTTTTATTCGAAGATGGTGCAGCGGTTTTAGGTCTTTTGATAGTATTTATTTTAATGCTGCTGAGTCATAACTTAAATTTACCGTTTCTTGATGGCCTTGCATCTGTTTTAGTTGGCTTATTACTTGTTTTTGTTTCATTTATATTGGCAAGAGAAAGCAGAAGTTTGCTTATGGGCGAAGGATTTACACCAGAAACACAGCAAAAAATTGAAGATTTTATTGAACAAGATCAAGATGTTTTAAGCTTAATAAGCCAGCTTTCCACTTATCAATCACCAAAAGAAGTTCTACTGATGTTGATTATCGAATTTAAAGAAGAACTTACCACCAAAGCGCTTACGTCGGCCATAGAAAGATTGAGAGATAATATAAAGCGTGAATTTCCACTGGTTAGATTTGTTATTATTCAACCTCAGCAAATTGCAGAAAAGTAATTTTTCTATCTCAGGCCAGACATAAAATAATAAATTTTATAGCTTTGAATTTCTGTCCACCTCTTATCGTTATGACCAAAAAGCCCCGATTATTAGTTTCGCTGTTCATTTTCTTAATATTGATTTTTATAGGATTAAGTGTTTTAATAGCTTATAATCCAATTTTACAGTTTGACATCAACGTTTCTCTGGCAGTTCAGGAATACCAGGCAAAGTGGCTGGATTACCTAATGCTTGCAATAAGTTTATTTGGTGAACTACCTTGGTCGTTACTTTCTGTTTTAGCCGTTGCTGCTATTTTTTATGTTAATAAACTTAAGCGTGAAAGCTACTTCATCGCTTTGGTTTTGTTTTCAGGATTAGTAATACTCGGCATAAAAAACATTATTAATAGGCCCAGGCCAACGAGTTTTTACGTTCGGCTTGTAGAAGTAAATAGATTTCAAAGTTATCCAAGCGGACATGTTTTATCCTACGTTTTGTTTTTTGGTTTCTTAATTGTTTTAATGCAAAATTTAAAAACAATTGATAAAGTTTGGCGAAATTTAATCACCACCATTTCGGTATTTCTTGTTATTATGATTGCACCCTCAAGAATATATTTAGGTGCACATTGGTTCACCGATACTTTGGGCGGATTTTTACTCGGCTTGATTTGCCTATTTCCCCTTACTTATTTCTACTTAAAAAAACCGGGGAATATAAATTAATTTGCCATTTAGTAAAATTAGTACAAACCTACTTTTGGGGCATGGTTTTTCTTCTAAAACGACTGGGATAAATTGTTTTTTAATTCGCATAATAATATTCACGATAATTTTTTGCTACTTAATTATTATAATTAAATATGGGATTAACTTATTTGAATAAATTTAGAATCAAGTGATTAGGATCGCAATACCATTTTTAGCGTATTTGGAAAATTATCGGCCTGTTTTTGCCCTAACTCTCGACAAGGTTTCCATTCTCATACCTAAAAAAGATGCTATATATTTTAACGGCACACGATCTATTAATCCAGGGTATGATTTTAAAAATCGCAGGTACTTCCTTTCCGCAGATTGTAATCTACATAAAAAACCTCTCTCAAAAGCCTGCGCATAATGCAACTCAGTCATTTTCCGGCCAACATAATTGGCGATAGGAAATTTTTCATAAAGTTCTTTAGACATTTCATGTGGAATAGCAATAGCTTCAATTGGTTCCAATGCCTGGATATATTCATCCGTTTCTTGTTCTTCCCATAGATTTCTAATCGTCCCTACCAGTTCATGCTCTTTCGCAATCCACGTTGTTATTTCTTTACTCCCATGTTTCATGTAGCCACGAACAGTACCTCTTAAAACCAGAAAAATATACTTGTTTCGGTGAAGTGGAGATGAAATAAATTTTCCCTTTTTAAAAACCACCGGAAATGTGCTATTGTTAATTATCGTTTCAATTTCTTTATTTAAAGGATGAAAATGCTTAAATACGCTAATCAAGGGTGAAAAGCCATTATAATTGGCCCATTTATCTTCTGAAAAATTCTTTTGGGGATTCATGCGCAATAATTAAAGTTAGGGCCCTGAAAATAATCGTAAAAGTATTAATAAGCTCGGAAAACTAGTACAAATTATTAACGTAATAGCATGAAATTGGTTTTAAAATAGAAAAATGAGTATTTATGATTGATTACTAACACCATATCAATCCTAAATCTTTTGTTACAAATATTTAACTGAAAAAATTGGTGTTTTTTAACGGAAAGGTATCTACAAAAAGAATTTATGCTATCAAAAAACCCATCAGTTTTGTAAGTTTGGGTCATAAAAAATTAATATGCAATTTATACCCAAAGCACTCTTATTCGATCTAAATGGAACTATGATTGATGATATGGAATACCATAACAAAGCCTGGTTTACTATTTTGAACGATGATTTAAATGCCAATATTACCTATTCTGAGGTAAAAGAGCAGATGTATGGTAAAAATGATGAATTACTACAGAGAGTATTTGGAAAGGATTATTTTTCTCAACAGCAAATGGATGATATTTCTATAAAAAAGGAGAAAATTTACCAGCGGGATTATTTACCCAGTCTGCAGTTAATTCCTGGTTTACAAACCGTGCTTGATAGGGCCAGGAATTTAGGAATTTTAATGGCTATTGGATCGGCAGCAATTCCATTTAACATAGATTTTGTTTTAGATGGTTTGGATATCCGACCGTATTTTAAGGCAATTGTTAGCGCAAATGACGTTGAAACCAGTAAACCAAATCCCGAAACTTTTTTAAAAGGAGCTGAAATTCTCGGCATTAAACCTACCGATTGTTTAGTTTTGGAAGATGCCCCAAAAGGTGTTGAGGCAGCACTTAACGCAGGTATGCCCTGTATTGTGCTAAGCACTGCGCATGCAGAAGAAGAATTTAGAAAATACCCCAATGTTTTAAAAGTTGTGGACAATTATGACGATCCAATATTTACTGAATTAATAAAATGATTTTTTAAGTAAAGGATTAATGACATTAATTTAAGTTGACAATTAGCCAGTATCTTTGCGCAAATTTAATTATATGAAATTTCGTTATTCATTTTCTTTTCTAACCATTGCGATTAGTTTATTCTTAATTTCATGGGGCTACACTGGTCACAGAACTATTGGAAAATTAACTGAAAACTACTTAACACCAACAGCCAAAGCAGCAGTTACAGATTTGCTGGGTGTAGAACCTATCGCAGATGCTTGTACCTGGGCCGATGAAGCAAGAAAGTATCCTGAGTTAAAAGAAACGGCAAATTGGCACTTTTTAAACTTACCCTTGGGTTTAAGTTTCGAAGCGTTTAAGAACACAATCGACACGATGAAACAAGCGAATGTTTATAGTGCTCTTAACAAATCAATTGAAACCTTAAAACAAACGAGTGCAACACGGAAAGAAAAAACAGAAGCATTGAAATTTGTACTTCATTTTGTTGGTGATATTCACCAGCCAATGCATATCTCCCGTGCAGAGGATAAAGGCGGAAATACAATTCAACTGAATTTTGATGGAAAAGGTACGAATTTACACAGTTTGATAGATACCAAACTGCTTGAACGTGATGGTTTAAAATATGACAGCCTGGCCATCGAATTCAATGATATTCCCAGGCGTAAAATAAGAGGATGGCAAAAAGATCCGATTATTAAATGGGCTTGGGAAAGCTACCAAATCAGTTCAAAACTCTATAATGAAGTTGATAATATGAAGTCGAGAAATATTGGCGATGATTATTACAAATCTCATATAAAGATGGTACGTAAACGTGTACAGCAAGCTTCTGTAAGATTAGCTGGCTTACTTAATATTATTTTCAAAGATTCTACATTTGCTACTCCACCTGGCAACTAACGTTTGCAAAGAGTATTAAAAACTAAGTTATCAACAGTTTTCAACAGGTGTTTATAATTATTTTAGGTTAAAAACCTTTCAATGCATAACTTGTTATTGTTATAAGAAACAACCGAAAATAAGTCCTGTGAGCGGGGTATCCGCGAAGGGCAGGCACACCATAACATCAAAACAAAACATTGAACCACAGAAACAAAAAACCCCGCAACATGCGGGGTTTTTTGTTTAATTAAAATTTTTACTTACCAATAAAAATGGTTCCCTCATTCTGAAGTTTATAAAAGAATTTTTTTAATCCTTTAACGCAAACAACTTGTATTTTAACCACAATGCCACATTTTCCATTGCGGTATTTTATCGCGTCTCCTTCACGGATACTTTCCAATTCATAAACTGGTGTATTTTGACTAACTTCTTTCATGATAATTGAGCTGATGGTCATTATCAAAATTGGCTCATGATTAATTTATGAGAAAGAAAAAATTGCAGGTCATTTAATAACCTGCAATCCTCTAAATTAATCATTGCTTCCAATCCTGATAAGCTTTGTATGATTAACTCGAAAGTAGAAAAACTGTTTATTTTTTTGCTCGTTTGAATAAAGTGAATGAATTTTGATGATGGTTTTCGAGGTCATTTTCGTTAAAATGAACAATAGAATCTTCTAATTTTCCGTTTAAATTCATTGCAAAGAACAGATTGTGCTTAAAGATTGTCGTAGAAAACCATTTTCGTTCAGCTTACCTAAATCGGTCGCGGCTTAACAAATTATTCGCAACGTTTACAATTATTTAGGAATTTCAATGTAGAAGTTACTTCCAACGTGTTCCTTACTATCAAACCATATTTTGCCATGGTGCATTTCAACAATAGTTTTAATAATCGCCATCCCTAAACCCCACGATTCTTCTCCATGCAAACCTTCACGCATGGCAATACTGAACCGTTCGAATAAATATGGTTGTAAATGAGCCGGAATACCGATACCATTATCAGTAACACAAATTAAGATAAAGTTGCCCCTATCGCGTATCTCCACTTTTATTGTGCCATTTATTTTCGTGAACTTAATTGAATTTGATATTAAATTATTAATCACCTGTAGAAACTTCATGCTATCCACACTTGCATAAATTTTAAGCTTATCGCTAACAAATTCAAAATTTCTAAACAGATTAACTTCAGCCTGCTGATAGAAACTCATAACACGCTTAATTTCGTGAACCAAATCAGTACGCTCTTTTCGAATTTCAACTTCAGATGAAGTTAAAAACTCGTGGTTAATTAAATTTCTGATGAGTAGTATATTTCTTTCGCACATGTCCTTAATAAACGTTAGCGATTTTAATATCCTTTCCTGTCCATTAAACAATTTATTGCCAAGTAAGTCAGAAACAGCTAGGCTAATCATAGCTAATGGCTCTTTTAAATCGTGAGAAACAATTTCCAGGGCTGTGTTTTTTCGGGCATTTATTTTTTCTATGTGGAAATTATTATGTTTTGATATAGTTACATCTTCGGCAATGCCTGCAATCTGCATAAGCTTTCCGGCAATAAAAATTGGGTAAGCGCTAACGCGGATATATTTCTCCTGTTCATCTTTCACAACAATTCTGAATTCGTATTTTCGGGCGATATCTTTACGCATGCATTCTTCAAAGCAATCCAGAACATGGGCTTTATCTTCAGGGTGTACCGAATTTATAAGTAAGGAGAAATTCGCCTTAACATCCACAATATCGATCTCAAAAATACCTTTAAATGCTTGACTTAAGTATTGGAAGGAATTTTCATTGAAATCGAAAATAAAAAAGATGTCTCTCGAGGCATCGCCAATATGACGAAAAAGAGCTGGATTTAGTTCGGACATTTATTAGTTATCAATAGAGTCCGACAAATTAAGCATTAGAATTAATGCTTTCTTTAAAACCAGTAGTTGTTTTGATTTTTGAGTATTTATACGATACCTGCCCTTACCTACCTATCGTTATTTACTTCAAGCCAATGTCCATCAGGATCGTTAAAGTAAATTTGTTTAATTCCATCTACTCTTAAGGTTACTTCGCCTTTTTCTCCTGCCCAATTTTCAAAGGCAATGTTTTTTGATTTTAGTTTAGCGATAAAATCATTTATGGAAGCGACACTAAAACATAAATGCTCGTTTTTATCATGCAACTCAGTTTTTTTCGCTCCCTGAATTAAATGTAATTGTCCGGCATTACCTAAGCTGAACCAGGTATGTCTCCCATCATGAAACGGTTCAGGAATTATTGGTAAATCAAATACAGTCTCGTAAAAATCTGTAGCTACTTTCAAATCAGCAACATAAACTGCAATGTGATTTAGAACTGCCGCCTGCTGTTTTTTTGTATTTTGTGCCATTGATTTTGGTGTAGTAAATAAAACTATAAGTGATAAAATGAGGATGAAAGTTTTCATAAAAACAAATGGTTAGCCAAACAATATCTTAAAAATTATCGAATAATTGTTATCGAAATAATAATCATTATCATGTAATGAGACTAATTTCGTAATTTATAAATTGTGATTTTAAGCCTGTTTATCGGATAATTTCAACAGACTTAAAATTTTTTCAATTTTACGCTCCAAGTAAAGTCAACTTTGTTTCTGTTAATTTACGCTGTTCCTCTTCTTCTAAAACAGGAAATTTTAAGTTAAGTGTTTTAAGTTTCTCTTCAATAATTTCGCTTATTGCTAATCTGGCAAACCACTTTTTATCAGCAGGAATTATATGCCATGGCGAATCTTTTGTACTGGTTTCATTAATTGCTTCTTCATAAGCTTTCATGTATTCATCCCATAAAGCCCTTTCCTTAATATCGCCCGAAGAAAATTTCCAGTTTTTTGTCGGGTCTTCTATTCTTTCTAAAAAACGAAGCTTCTGCTCAGCTTTACTAACATTTAAAAAAAACTTAAGAATAATTGTGCCATTGGCTGTTAAGTGTTCTTCGAAATTTCTTATGCTTTGATACCGCTGTTTCCAAAAATCTTTGTTAACCTTTTTTACATCTGCGTAACCAGGTATATTTTCACTCAAAATATATTCGGGATGAACTTTACAAACCAACACATTTTCGTAATGACTGCGGTTATGAATGCCAATTCTACCTCTTTCGGGAAGTGCTTTGTAGTGGCGCCACAAAAAATCGTGCTCGTATTCTTCCGCTGTTGGCACTTTGAAACTAAAAACCTGGCAACCCTGCGGATTTAACCCACTCATAACATGCTCAATCGCACTATCCTTACCTGCGGCATCCATCGCCTGAAAGATTATAAGTAGAGCGTAAGTGCCCGATGCATAAAGTTTTTCCTGAAGCTGGCTTACTTCAATTTTTGATTTCACCAAAGCATCTTTTGCTTTCTCTTTATTATAGCCACCAACGTAATCAGTTTTAGCATTTTTTATCGAAAATTTTTTATCTCCTTCTACAATCAGGTTTTTAAATTCGTTCTTCATATTTTGCATTATGTTATAAAATCGGGTGTCAATTATTTAAATATAGACTAAAAAATAAGTAAATTAAATACGTTAATTTGCATTTATAGTTTTTTATATTTAACGCCAAAGCTTTTACCCAATACATCATCTTAACCAATATGTTTAAAGAGATAAAAAACAAGTACTTACGTTATTCGGCTATCGGTCTATTTTTTATAATCATTTTCTTTTCAGCACTTCAACTTAACTTTTTATGGCTATTTGGTTATTCACCAAGTTATCACGATATCAAAATACCAACTTTAAGAGTAGGCTCCGAATTATATACTTCGGATGGAAAGTTAATCGGCAGATATTTTAAGGAAAACAGAACACCCGTAAACTACAATGAAATTGCTCCGAGTGTTTTAAATGCGCTGGTTGCCACTGAAGATGTTCGTTTCTATAAACATTGGGGAATTGATATTCAAGCAGTTGGAAGAGCAGTGATTGGTTTTGGTAAAGATGGCGGTGCTAGTACCATTACACAGCAGTTGGCTAAAAATCTGTACCGCACAAGATATAATAAATCTCAGGGTTTGTTATCGAAAATCCCATTGGTTAGAACAATAGTTTTTAAGCTTAAAGAATGGATGACAGCCGTAAAACTGGAATCCAACTACTCAAAAAACAACATCATTACGATGTATTTGAATACAGTTTCATTTGGTAATAACACCTATGGAATTAAAACAGCAAGCCGAATTTATTTCGATAAGGAGGCAAAAGATTTAACAACTCCAGAATCCGCTCTACTGGTTGGCATGTTAAAGGGAACTACATTTTATAATCCTACAAAAAATCCGGAAAGGGCACTTGTTCGCCGAAATACTGTGTTAAGCCAAATGAACAAGTATAAATATTTAAGTAAGGATAGCTTAACGCAATTAGCAAAAGAGCCGATAAAACTTAAAGAAGGCAAAATGGAAGATGGCAGTGATGGCGATTCATATTTGCGTGCCGCTGTTGCCAAATACCTTGAAAAATGGTGCAAAGACAACGGATATGATTTGTATGAAGACGGTTTAAAAATTTACACCACAATTGATTCAAAGCTACAAAAATATGCAGAGGAAGCGGTTCAAGAACAAATGAAAACATTACAGCGTCGTTTTTACAGTGTTTGGGGAAATGAAGACCCGTGGTACGATTCGGAAAAACAAAAGGTTGATTACCCGGATAGGGCAATGAAGAATTTGCCCATCTATAGCTTGCTTCAAAAGAAATTCCCAAACAGTCCTGATTCTGTAGATGCCTATTTCAACAGAAAGAAAAAGATGCAGATTTTTACCTACAAAGGTGATAGAGATACCATGTTTTCAACTTTAGATTCAATTCGTTATTACGGTAAAATAATGAATACTGGTATGATGACGATGGAACCAGCAAGCGGGAAAATTAAGGTTTGGGTTGGTGGTATCGATCATAAGTTCTTCAAATATGACCACGTAAATCAGGCAAAAAGACAAGCGGGTTCTACTTTTAAGCCTTTCGCATATTTAACAGCCCTTGAACAAGGCATGAATCCTTGCGATAAATTTACCGATAAGCCGGTTAAAATTGCTTATCAGGATAAAGGCGAAACCAAATACTGGGAACCGAAAAATGCTGATTACAGTGTTACCTATCGCGAGATGAGTTTGCGCTGGGCCATGGCAAAATCGGTAAATACAATTACTGCACAGGTTACCGAAAAAGTTGGTTGGGATAATGTAGTAAAGTGGGCTCACGAATGTGGAATTGATAGCCACCTGGAATCAGTTCCATCGGTTAGTTTAGGATCTAATGACGTTTCCGTTTACGAGATGGTTAAAGCATACAGTACTTTTTTAAATAAAGGAGTAAAAACAGATCCAATCCTGGTCGAAAAGATTACCGACCAGGACGATAACGTAATTGATGATTTTAAACCTAAAACGAAGCGGGTATTAACGGAGGAAATTGCCTGGTTGATGCTTTACATGTTCCGCGGTGGTATGGAAGAACCGGGTGGAACTTCGCAGGCCTTGTGGGAATGGGACTTATGGAAAAAAAACAATCAAATTGGCGGTAAAACAGGAACTTCTTCAGATTACGTTGACGCCTGGTACATGGGGATAACAAAAGATTTGGTAACTGGCGTTTGGGTAGGTTGCGATGAGCGTACAGCTCATTTTAAAAATGGCGAACAAGGTGAAGGCTCAAGAACCGCTTTACCAATATTTGCTAAATTTATGGAAAAGGTTTACCATGACCCAAATTCGGGTTATACTTATGGCCCCTTCCCTAAAGCTACGGTCGAAATTACCAGAACTATTAATTGTCCAAGTCCGCGAATTGTTGAAGATACCACTTCTACCGACAGTGTTTTGGTTGATTCTACTGATGTTGCCGTGCCGGAAAATCAGGAAACCACAACCCCAACACCAACCACAGAAACCGAAGTTAAAAAGGAAGAGAAGAAAACAGAGCCCGCTCCTATTCAGCCTGCAGTTGTAGTTCCATTGACAAAAAAAGAAGAAAGAGAATTAAAGAGAAAACAGCGGCAAGAAGAAAGAGAGAAGAAGAAAAACGGCAATAACTAAAGCAAATTTATTCTTTAAAACTGTTAAAATAGAAATTGTGGTTTCAACAATCGCTATTTTTATTTTTCCAAACTTTCCGAAGGCTGTTTCGTAAATTATACAACACAAATAAACCAAGACGTATGAAAATAAGCTCTACTATTTTAAAGCAATTTATACCGGCTTTGCTTTTAACCATATTATCTTTCTCTGCTGAGGCACAGTATTTCGGCCAAAATAAAGTAAGGTACAAAAACCTTGATTTTAAGGTTTTACAAACTCCCCATTTCGAAATTTATTATTACATAAAGAATGAAAGCCTGTTGAAAAAGTTTTCTCAGGACGCTGAAACCTGGTACAAAATGCATCAGGAAGTTTTCAGAGATACTTTTATGAAGAAAAACCCTGTTATTCTATATAATAACCACCCCGATTTCCAACAAACAACAGCGTTGAACGGCGAAATTGGCATAGGAACAGGCGGTGTTACCGAAGCATTGAAAAACAGGGTTATCATGCCTGTTATGGAACTTAATAGTCAAACCCGGCATGTGCTGGGCCACGAATTAGTTCATGCGTTTCAGTATCACTTACTGCTCGAAAAAGATTCTATAAGTTTAGAAAATGTAGGACAAACACCATTGTGGATGGTAGAAGGAATGGCAGAATATTTGTCTATCGGTAAACGCGACGCATTTACTTCTATGTGGATGCGTGATGCCATGCTCAATCGGGATATCCCTTCTTTAAAAGATTTAACAAATTCAAACAAATACTTCCCTTATCGTTATGGACAAGCCTTTTGGACTTATATTGGTTCTCAATATGGCGATACAACCATCGTGCCTTTGTTTAAAAATACTGCAAAATATGGATACGAAAATGCGATAAGGTATACTTTTGGTTATGATGATAAAACTTTATCGGGCTTATGGAAAAATGCAATTGATGCGCACTACAAGCCAATGCTAAAGGCCGATAGTTCTCAGATAAAGATAACGGGAACTAAAATTATAGATAATAAAAATGCGGGGAATATGAACGTTGCGCCTGCTATTAGTCCTGATGGAAAATATCTTGCTTTCATGTCTGAAAAAGACCTGTTCGGGATTGATTTGTTCCTTGCTGATGCTAAAACCGGCAAAATAATCAGAAAACTGACCAGCCAGATTTCGAATGGCCACATAGATGATTTCAATTTTATAGAATCTGCCGGAGCCTGGTCGCCCGATAGCAAGCAATTTGCATTCAGCATTTTTAGTCATGGTAAAAACCAAATGATGATTATCAATGTAGATAATGGTTCAACGGTTTCTCAAACGGCCATGGGCGATGTAGCACAATTTGGTAATCTTACTTGGTCTCCTAATGGTAAGGATATTGCGTTTTCAGGGATGGTTGAAGGTCAGAGTGACATCTTCTCATACAACCTGGATACAAAAAATGTTACTCAAATTACCAATGATGTTTATTCGGATTACGCTCCAAGCTATGCTCCTGATGGAAAGAAATTAGTTTTCTCATCAGATAGAGGTGCGATTCAGAACAATAATATCGCTGCCGTTAACCCTATAAATCTGGCGATTTATGATATTGAATCTAAAACTGTTAGTAACCTTAATGTTTTTCAAGGCGCAAATAATTTAAATGCCCAGTTCTCGCCAGATAGCAAATACGTATATTTTTTATCAAATAGAGATGGTTTCAGAAATCTTTATAAGTACAGTTTTGCAGATAATTCAGTTGATCAATTAACTGATTATTTCACGGGTATCAGTGGGATTACCGAATTCTCCCCTGCCATTTCAATCTCGCAGACTAACGATATCGTTTACAGTTATTACAGATATCAACGTTATACTTTGTATAACGCAAAACTTACCAGCTTTAAACCAAAACGAATAAACAATCAGGATGAAAATTTTGACGCGGCAATTCTTCCTCCAATGGAAAATATTGGTGTAAACATCATCAATTCAAACTTAAATAATTTTGATAGGTTTGAAAAAATCGTCGCCGACTCGATGAAAACTGTTCCTTACACACCAAAGTTTAGATTAGATTACCTTGCAAATAGTGGTGTAGGTGTTTCTACGAGCAGGTTTGGAACAGGCGTGCAAGGTGGAATCATTGGTATGTTTAGCGATATACTCGGCACAAACCAAATCATAGCAAACTTATCCGTTAATGGAGAAATTTATGATTTCGGGGGATTAGTTGGATATATCAATCAAAAAAGCAGAATAAACTGGGGTGCCGCAGTATCGCATATTCCCTATGTATCAGGGTTTAGCTCTTACGGATTTGAAAAATTACCGGTTGGCGCCGTATCAACTGATGCAATCAACTACCGAACAGACATTATCAGAACTTTTGAAGACCAATTTCAATTATTTGGTTCATATCCTTTTAGTAAAATTCACCGTTTTGAATTAGGTGGAGCATTTTCGCATTATAGCTACAGAATCGACAGGTATAGCAATTATTATAGTACAGATGGTTATTATTTAGGTTCGGATAAAACTAAAGTTTCAAATGAACAGGCCGCGATAGATTACGGTGTTCCTTTTAACTCTTTTACATTATATCAACTAAACGCAGGTTTTATAGGCGATAACTCAATTTTTGGACTTACAGCTCCACTTGATGGTTTCAGGTACCGGGTTAGCGGCGAATTATATTTTGGAACTTACAGGTTTTCGGGAGTTACTGCTGATTTACGTAAGTATTGGAGAATTAAGCCGATAACATTAGCGGCACGTTCTTACAACACTTTGAGAATTGGTACCGATGCAGACAGACTTTATCCAATGTATGTGGGCTATCCGTATTTAATTAGAGGATATGAAGCAAATTCAATTTACAAAAACAATACTTCAACAATTGGCAACAACTACGATATTAATCAATTAAGCGGAAGTAAACTTGCTGTTTTCAATTTCGAGGTTCGTTTGCCTTTCACTGGTCCAAAAAAATTAACAGCAATACCATCCAAATTTCTATTTACAGATTTAAACTTATTTTTCGATGCAGGAGTTGCCTGGACAAACAATACTAAGGTCGTATTCAAAAAAGAACCCACATACACTACAACTCCTATTTTAGATGAGAACGGGCAAGTTGTCGGTGCTTATCAAAATTCTAACGAACGTGTCCCGGTGATGAGCGTTGGGATATCATTAAGAGTAAACGTTTTTGGTTACTTTGTACTTGAACCTTACTATGCAATTCCGTTTCAGCGAAAAGATGTTAAAACTGGTGTATTTGGATTAACCTTCGCTCCGGGATGGTAAAACAAAAATTACTAAAGGCTTTGAAAATATCAAAGCCTTTTTTTATATACACTTCGCTAAGACAAGCTGCTGAAAGATAATTTTACCTGATTGGTAATATTTCTATGCAACAAAATATTCTCAAAATCCAGGCCTACAGTCAGATCAATCCAATCAGGATTACAAGATCTAACCAAGCGCTCCTTTTGCATGCGGGTAAATCTGCTTACCAGTTTAAAGCGACTTAATGCCTGGGCCTCAGTTTTAAATTCTTCAAAATAAACCAATCGCGTTAACTGTTTTCCGTTATCAAAGAATAAGTTCGGCATCTGCTTGTAAAAATCTAGTGTTTTAATCAAATCAGAACTCATGCCAACATGCATGCTTGTGCGGTTTCTGTCGGTAACGATGTAAACAAACTTTTTCATAATAACGAGGTTAAAAATTAAAACTAAACTATTTAGTATACCTTCTTGCAAATCAAAATAATATTACTAACTTTATGAGCATAAAATTACTAACTATTTTAGTATTTCCAAATTTATTTTAAAATTTATTTTTATGTCGAATATTTCAAACAACTTAAAGTACCTAAGGAAGAAAAAAGGCCATACACAGCAAGGATTCGCTGATATTATGGAAATTAAAAGATCACTTATTGGTGCGTATGAAGAAGACAGGGCTGAACCAAAATATGATTTACTAAAAAAAATAGCAGAATATTTTGATTTAACAATAGATGAATTCATCAACGAGAAAATTTCTGACAGCTGGAAACCTAAACCAAAAAGTACAGGTTCCAACCTTAGAGTTCTTAGTATTTCCGTTGATGCCAATGACAATGAAAACATAGAATTGGTACCTGTTAAGGCAAGTGCAGGATATCTAAATGGTTTTTCGGACCCTCAATATATAAGTGATTTACCAAAATTTCAATTACCCATCCCAGCCTTACGCCAGGGAACTTTTAGAGCTTTTGAAATTATGGGCGATAGTATGTTGCCTGTACAGCCTGGAAGTGTTATAATCGGCGAATATTTAGATAACTGGAATGAAGTTAAAACAGGCGAAACCTATGTTATTATAAGTAAGAACGAAGGCGTAGTTTATAAAAGAGCCGGTAATCGTTTCAGAGAAAACAAAGACTTAAAATTGATTTCGGATAACAAAGTATACGATGCCTATACAATCGCGGCAGATGATATTTTAGAAATCTGGCGAGCTAAGGCTTATATATCTACATCACTACCAGAGCCAACTCCAGACCCAACTATGGAAACTTTGACGCAGATGATGTCTCAAATGCAAAAATCCATTTCTCAACTGAATAAGAATTAACATATTTTAACAAGTTAAGATTAAACCGCAGGGCCATTTTTACATCTATTAGTTTAAAACACATACAACATGAAAAAACTAATTTTAACAATGGCAATTGCAGTAATGGGTTTTACCGCGACATTTGCCCAAGATTCTACAAGAAGAACAAAAAGACCAATGGCTAAATTAACAGCCGAACAACGTGCAGAAAAAAGCACAAGCATGATGGAGAAAAAGCTAAACTTAACCACGGCTCAAAAGGAAAAAGTTTATGCCATAGAGTTAGATAGAGCGAAAAAGATGGATGCTTTCCGTACAGAAGATAAAGCTGCAATGAAGGGAAAGATGAAAGAGCGTAAAGCAGATTTAGATAAAACCAAAGCAGATTTAGATAAAGTTTTAACTGCCGAACAAAAGACTAAATTAGATGCTTTTAGAGCAGAAGCTAAAGAAAAAGGTGGCAAAATGAGAAAAGGAATGGGAAGAGGTAGAAAAGATAAAGCACCAGTTGTTTCTAGTCCGCCGGCTCAGGGCTAAACAATAAGTAATTGAAATATTTAAAGCGTCAAGATTTTATATCTTGACGCTTTTTGTTTATAACCAACTTGAAATATTACTTTAAATAATCATTTGCTTTAAGATAATCTGCCCAAACCTTATAACCAGCAGGAACAAGATGCAAACCATCTTTTGTCAATTCCGCTTTTAATCTTTTTTCATCATCAACAAAAACCGGGTACAAATCAACTATGGTAACAGTCTTTGATGCGAATTTTCTGATTTCATCATTCAACCAAAGAATGTGATTATCCTTTCCGTAATGATTTTTAAACTTCTCAAACGAAGCATTTACAGGTAGAAGTGTTGTAAAGTAAATATGTGTTCTTTTTGAACCACTTCCAACCCTTTCAATCATTGTTTTATAGTTACGAAGTATAATGCTATCGGGAATGTTTCTCGAAATATCATTTATACCAATCAGGATAAACAATTTAGACGGTTTTCTATCGATAACTTCCTGCAGCCTTTCTAAAACCCCAAAAGTAATATCACCAGAAATACCTCTGTTCTTTGCATTAGGTAGATTTAAAAGTTTAGACCAATCGGTTCCGGCAGTGATACTATTTCCCAAAAAAATAAATTCCTTTTTGGATTTTGGTTCGGCCTTAAACTTTTCTACCAACTCAACATATTTACCGGGGCGGTAAGTGCTATCCCATTTAACAATTTGTGCATTTACATCTGTTAAACCTAAAGTGAGGACTAAACAAGCCGTATAAAATATGTTGTGCAGAATAGATTTCATAGTATAGATTTTTATTAAAGATAATTATTTTGATTGAACCAATAAATCCGGATAATCAGAAATTATACCATCGACACCTAAAGCCCTCAAAGCATTCATATCTTCAATTTTATTAGCCGTCCAGGGAATAACTTTAACGCCATCGGCATGTGCTTTTCTAATTAGTTCTTCATTAACCATCTGCCAAACCGGACTTAATATAAAGGGTTTATAGCCTAAATCAGATATATTCTCTTCGTAAGTTTTTTTATTAGCCACTAAAAATGATGTTCGTACATTTGGATACTTTTCGTGGATAATTTGAATCGTTCTTTTATCGAAAGACTGTATGACTACGTATGGAGTTATTTTTTTCTTTTCGATGATATCCATTAATTTTTTTACAAAAACCGCTGGTTCAGGATTAGTGATACCATCGCCCGGTGCATCGCATTTGGTTTCAATGTTATAAAAAAACTGTTTTCTTTTATTCACCTTAATATCTCTTTGAACTGCATCGATTAAATCTTCGAGCAACGGAATATGAGTTTTTATTTTTTGCTGCCTGGGGAAACCAACTAAGGGTTTCGTACCTAAATCGAAAGCTTTCAACGTCTTATAATCCATCTGGAAGATTGGATATTTTTTAGCGTCTGAAACCGGAATTTCTTTTCCATCGGGTGTAAGCATAAAACCAGGACTTAAATAATCATCGTGGGTTACTACAACTTTACCATCTTTGGTAATATGCGTATCCATCTCCAGCGTAGTAATTCCGTCAATTTTCATTGCGTTTTGCATAGCTATAATGGTATTTTCCGGCCACAAACCTCTCCCACCTCTATGGGCTTCTGCACTAAAAGAAGGAAATTTAACGATTTGAGCATCGGCTTGCAAGGCCATGGAGGTTGTACAAATCAAAACTAAGAATTTTGAAATTTTCATAATGTTTTCTTATAAAATTAAGCAGTAAAATCAGCCTCAAACCGTTCACCAAATCTATCAGTAGCAACAACTTTTACCTTTTTAATTGACGGTTCAAAATGTGCTACAAATAAATGGTCAGTTTTACTAGGCTCGGGAAATGTTCTTCCTGCAGGCAAGGTATCACCCTTATATAAACTTACTGATAACGGATCGTAACCTTTTTGCTGCTCTAATACGCCCATTGACTTTCCATCTAAAAAGTATTCTACTTTCCACTCCGGATCCCAATTCCAAACATTGGCAATAAGACGTTTTTGATTTGTTAAATCATCAACATAAATGTGCACTTGTTCTTTTTTAGTAGATCCGGTTGGTTGATAATACCATTTCAACTCTGTACCGTTAACTTCGTAAACACCGTATCCTCGTGGGGTGCCATCTTCACAAATGGGGCCTGTCCACCAGGCGCCGCAAACAGCACCATGATTGTGTTCGAAAATGCCGTTAGTTATTACATTCCGATTGTAGTGTGTATGACCAGACATGATGTGAACATTGGTAAATCCGTTTAATACGGCATAAAAATCGGCGTTATTTTTTACTGCATTATGTACCGGGATATGAAGATTAATTATCAGTAAGGCATCTTTCGGAACGAATTTCAAGTCTTTGGCCAGCCAATCTAATTGAGCCTGGGTAATAAAACCATCGTAAGTTCTTTCAACTCCTAAATAACGAACATCATCTAAGACGACATAGTGTGCTTTCCCCCTGTTAAACGAATAATAGGTCGGGCCATAATGCTCTTGAAATGTCTTGTCCGACGTTTCATCGCCACCCATTCTGTAATCCATATCGTGGTTACCTAAAGCCTGGAAAAATGGAATTCCCATTTTATTGACAGCATTATTGTAATCGGCAAATAATTCATGATTATCCCAAACAATATCGCCTACAGTAATTCCATGAACTGGAATTTTTGGATCTATAGCTTTTATAATTTTTATTGTATCAGGGACTGAGGTTTCCATCATCTGCGCAACATCCTTTTTGTTTTTTACCTGAGGATCGGCCCAAACGATGAAATTGTGGCGGTTATCACTTTGTTTAAGTTTTGTTAACTCGAAGTTTAGATTGCTTTTACCAACTGCGCTTTCATAATGTTTAGCAACGTAGCTTTCCGTTTTAAACTCATATCCAGAAGGCGTACTTATCCAAACAAATTTCGCCAATGGATTGATATCAATTATGTAATTACCAGAACTATCGGTTTGAACAACATTAAACCCATCAGAAACGACCACATTCGCTACGCCTCTACCTTTGCTGGTTATCTTACCAGAAATTTTTGAGTCTAATAAAGTTGAAAATGAAAAGGTTTTAAGGCTTACAAATAATGTTGTTCCTAAAAGTGCTGACTTCTGAATAAATGATCTTCTATTCATATATTTTTGGGGGATGACGTTTAAATTTTCAATTGAGCCTGTCGATTTTTAAAATCTAACAGGCTCAACGAAGCAGTTATTAAGGATTACTTAATTTACGAGGGTTGTAAAACCAGCAGCGGTTTCTATTGTTGATAATGGCGAAGTTGCAGTTAACGTAATAAATTGTGCTGTTCTACCTGTGCTCCACAAACCGGTTTTCGCGTCGTAAACGCCACCAAGCATTGTAAAGTTTCCTGTATTAGTTGGAAAAGCAAATTTGCTTGTGTTTGATCCCGCTCCATAAAAAGCAACAGCTTTCCTGTTTTGAATCGTGCTATATTTATCGGTATTGGTAATTCTATAACCAGCTTCTGGTGGCCCGGCAGAATAAACAGCCCCGTTACCACCATACATAATTACATCTAAAGGAATGCTATTTCCATCTACTTTAATTCCATCAAAAACTGCTACACCAGCAACGTTTCCGCTATTAGCCAGCAAGTTAGCGGTTGCAGTTCCAAAATCAACACTATTAACAGTTGAATATTGCGTACTGCTAATCCAAACCGCTGATGAAATACTAGTTGAGCCAGCACCCCAGATATTTTTATTACCACCCACGTAGCAGAACTGTCCTTTTTTAACTGTTCCTGTCGTTATATTTATCTTATAAGTCCTAACGCCACCTAATGCCCAGCCTGTGGCCGGTGCGGCCAAAATTCCGGCATTGTTACAGGTAACTATCGAATAAGGAGTCACAGCAAAGTCGATATCTCTGGTGGCTTTAAACTGAATGTATTCATAATTATTATCAGCGCCACTTGGATCAGTCAGGTAACCTGTAATTACCAATGCAGATGGTTTAATTACCGCAAGCGGGAAAATATCATCAAAAGTACGAGGCCAAACCTGCGGGCCTGATGTGGTATTGAAAACAATTCCTGTAAAATCGGCAAAAGGTGTCACCTCTTCGCTGGCAAAGCTTGCACCAGTTTCGGTGTGCACGACTGCGGTTCCATAGCCATCATTTATGTTTTTGTTTCCAACAACTTTTTCCCCGGATGCAGGAACAGGATCTACATTCCCTTTGCTAACCGTTATTAAAGTACTTTCATAAAATTCTGGCCGGCTTACTAATGATGCGGTGTTTACCGCCCTGGTAATGATCGTTCTTCCAGATGCTTTTTTCTCAATATTTGAGGCAAGAACGCCCGAAAGTTGCAACATTCCACTAACTTTTTTTAATGTAGATCCAGTAATGCGAACATGAACAGAATCTCCGGGAATATATTTAGCGGCATCAGTACCAATATTTATGGCTATACCTCGCAGCGAATCGATACCGCTACCCGCAATGCGGCTGTTTTGTATTATTAGCAAACCTGCGGGTGTATTATTTCCTGTAAAATTTGAAATTACTACACCTTTAATAAAATCGGCTCCCCCTAAATTTTCATTATTTAAAGTTAAATCGGCATTTTTAAAAAGTTTGCGTAAATCGAAATTCGAAATATAAGGACTTACCGTTACGCCAATATAATCGGTTTCACGTTTACATCCCATCCAAGTGCCACAAAACAAAATTATCGCACTGATATAAAGTATTATCTTTTTCATATTATTTTTGATATGATTAAGGTTTTTGCCACCAAACAAGTGTATTTATATCATCGGCACCTTGCGATGCAACGGCGTTTCTATAACTTGTTGGGTTGGTTGATTGTGTAACTAATGGATAATTTAATCTTGATGGCATTCTACCGCCATTTGCTAATCCTGTTCCTTTTGGAATAAACGGATGACCAGTTCTGCGGTACTCTATCCATTGCTGAAAATCGGTTAAGAACATCGCATAATATTTCTGCAGATGAATTAATTGCATTTTACTCGATGAGTTTGTAACGGTATTTTCTAAAGGAAGACTATTATTCCAGTTTATATCTGCACCAACAACATAAGCCGCAAGAGCAGGATCGGAAACCGAAGTAAATCTTGTTGGTAACCAATAATTTATCGCATCGGCAATTCCTTTTAAATAGTAACTTTCGCCTGTACCTGAAATCCACCCTTTAGCAGCCGCTTCGGCCAAAATAAAATCTACCTCAGCACAGTTCATAATAATTCCGGTATATGGGTCTGTTTGTAATGTTACTCCTGCACTTTGTGCATCCGAGTAAAAATACGACTGCTTTAATACAGATGTGCCAGCATCATAGCCACTGGGTACGCCGATTAATCCAGCTGGGCCCGGTGCAATTCCGAATCTGCTCACTCCATTTACACCAAAAGTTGTGTTTACACGGGGATCGGCCCAGTTTGCAAGGTTTCCAAGAAAAAAGTTAGTAATAGCTGGCGTTCTAAAATCAACCGCTCTAACATTTATCATAAATGGAGATGAATAAACTGCAGTACTGCTATTAGTACCATTCCACAAAATTTTTGCGGTATGTGTATTATTTTCCATTATCGGATAAGTTGATTTGTTTGTATCCGCAATCTCTTTAATTTTCGCGATTACCTGAGCGCTCACTTCAGCTTTACCAGAAATCCGAAGCAATAACCTCAAATACAATGAGTTTCCGAACCTGCGCCACTTACTAATATCGCCCTGATAAACAGGGTCGCTACTTGCACTTATTGCTTTCCCTTCAGATAACAGTTTGTTTGCTTCTTCTAATTTTGTAAACAAATCAAGATAAATGTCTTTTTGTTTATCGAAAACCGGTTCGTAAACACCCTCTTTTCCTTGATTTGCCTGCGTATAAGGCACATCGCCATAAACATCGGTAAGCAATTGAAATACCCAGGCTTGCGTAATTAACGAAATACCTTTATAAGAGGCATTTAACGATTCTGGCTTATTGGCTATTGTGTAAATATCCCTTAGGTTTGTTAATTCCGGATACCATGCATTCCAAGTATAATCGGCCCATGTACGCCTAACATCATATCTGAAAACTTTACCTTCAGCATCACTGATATCAACTGTAACTTGCATTAACTCGTTGTTGAAGTTTCTGTTACGAACCATATTTGCTGATAAAACATTTACCAACGCAGGCGCCAGAAGCTGACTTGCCGTTACTGTAGATTTACCGATTGGATCTGTATTTACCTCATTAAAATCTTTTTTGCAGGCGGATGCGGAAATCCCTACAACTGCAAGTAATATATATTTAGTTATTTTATTTATCGTTTTCATACTATTTTCTTTATAAGCCCACAACTAAACGCACACCATAAGTTCTGGTTGCTGGTAGCTGACCAGTTTCAAAGCCCTGAACAATATCTGTTCCCGATAAGGTACCGAATTCAGGGTCGAAAGCTGGCCAGGGTGACCAGATAAATAAGTTCCGACCGTAAGCGCCGATTGTTAATTTGGTAAAACCAATTTTCTTAAGAAAAACCTGGCCAAACGCAAAAGTTATATTTGCCTCTCTGAATTTTAAGTAATCAGTTCTGAAAACGCTTCCCTCAGCTTGGTCTGAACCATAAAGTGAAGTATAAAAACTTTCGAGGTTTGTTGCAACAACATCATTCGGGCGGTAAGTTCCGTTTGTATTTTGAATTACTCCATCACCAATAACACCATTATACCTGCCTGGCAAAGTTAGGTTCAACTTACCCAGAGCAGCCATTCTTGAAAAAGTAAGTGAGTGCGCGACAGCACCAAGTTGTGCATCGAATAATCCGTTAACGCTGAAACGGCCATATGTTAAGGTTGTTCCAAAGCTAAATCTGAATTTAGGCATGGTATTACCCAAATAAATTAAGTTGGTTGATGTTTTGGCGTTGCCTGTTGCAGCATCATAAACAATTTGGCCATCAGGAGATCTTAAGTAGCCGTTGCCATATAAATCGCCCATGCTGCCACCAACATTTGCAACAATTTGTCCGCCACCTAAAGCACCAGTTCTTAAAACAACCGAGCTATCTGCAAGTTCTACAATTTTATTTCGATTAGCAGTAAAGGTTCCGGTTAATTCCCATTTAAATTTCCCGGCTTGTATTGGTGTACCATTTACCGCAACTTCAATACCTTTATTTTCTACTTTTCCAACATTAAATACGGCAACATTGTAACCTGTGGCTCTATCTACAATACGACTTAATATCTGATTTTTTGTGTTACCTAAATAAGCAGCAAAATCAAAATTTAAACGATTTTTAAACAAACGCAATTCTGTACCAATCTCAATAGTAGTGGTTTTGAGCGGTTTTAAATTGGGATTTGGTAAAATTGTTGGATTAGTCATCGCACTATCCGGGTAAATTCCATTTGAAGCAAGGTTGTAGTTATAAGCTGTACGATATGGCGTTGTACCACCACTACCAACTTGTGAAATGGAGGCCCTAACTTTGAAAAAACTAATTTGGCTTGGAAGTTTCCAAAAATCAGAAAGTATAAATGATGCACTTGCAGATGGGTAGAAAAAGCCAACATTATCTGTTCTGAAAGGTGTAGCTAAGGTACTACTCCAATCCTGACGGCCAGTCAAATCTAAATACAGGTAGTTTTTATAACTGAATGAAACTGCTGCATAAAAACTATTAATTCTATAGCGGGCAGTATCAGGTACAGAAACTAAAGGGTTCGCATTGTTGGTTAAACTGTAAACGCCTGGTACCACCAAACCATCAGCACGAAGTTCTGATTTGCTATATTGATTACGCATCTGACTTCCACCCACGTTTGCAGTCATCCTTAATGATTCAGTAATTTTTTTATCATACTTTAACAAGAAATCGGCGTTAACCTCATACGAGTTTATGTCTTGCAAACGATATGAACCTTGCGCAAACTTATTTCCGGCCGCATCCCAGGGGCGTTGCGTTTCACGAATGTCATGGTTGTAATCAATCGATCCGCGTATTAATAAACTAAGTTCGTTGGTAAATTTATAATTTGCCTGCAAACTGCCTAGAACGCCATTTCTACGCTGCTTATTTAAGTATTGTTCGGAGATGGCGTAAGGACTTTCAGGATTTGTTGTTGTGATATTTACAAACTGAACATTCTCTTTTCCCGGAGCCCAATAATCGCGGTACCAATCTGTATTAACATTTGGCTGGGCAAACATAAACCAGTACATTAAAGATTGGTTTCCATAACCTGTTGCCGGCAAATTATCACTATGCCTGTTATTGTAAGCGGCTTTAAAATTGATATTCAGTTTTTTGGTTAAATCTGCGTTTGCCGAAAATGATGCTGACGTACGTTCTAAACCAGTATTTGGTACAATCCACTCATTGTTGCCATGACTTGCAGAAAAACGCATACCAACTTTTTTATAAGTTCCATCTAAACTTACGGAGTTTGAAGACTCAAAACCAGTTTGAAAAAATGCATCAACAGGATTATCGTAAGCTACCCAGGGTGTTCTTGTTAACCCTCTTGTTTTCGTGATCGGGTCGTATTGGTAATACATACCACCGTTTGCAAATGGCGCTCCCCAGCTGGCACTCGTACCATTTGTACTTGGTCCATCTTCGGTTGTACCATAAGAAAAATAAGAAACCCCGAACTGACCCTGACCATATTGATTCTGAATATCGGGACTCTTACTTACCTGCTCCCAGGTACTGTTTGAAGTAAAAGTAATGTTGAGTTTTTTGCTGTTTTTTCCACCTGATTTGGTTGTAATGATAATTGCTCCATTTGCACCACGTTGACCATAAAGTGCTGATGCACCAGGCCCCTTTAACACGGTAACACTTTCAATATCATCAGGATTCAAATCATTTAACGCCGAACCAAAATCGGGCGGCATAATATCGCCCGAAGTTCCGTAAACACCGCCTGAAGAGGCAGCTGTACGACGGGCAGAACTACTTGCCACAACTCCATCAATCACTATAAGCGCTTCATTATCTCCTGTCAGGTTGTTTTCACCACGTAAAATTATTTTGTTAGAGGCTGCAGGTCCGCTATTTCTAACCAGATTCAAGCCTGCAACTTTTCCAGATAATGCGTCAGTCCAATTACTGGCAACGGCATTGGTGAAAGCACTACTATCTACTTTTGTAGTTGAATAGCCGAGTGATTTCTCCTCACGTTTGATACCTAACGCAGTTACTACTACATCATTTAACTGGCTTGAAGATGATTTTAAGCGAATCGCAACATTATTCTCAGCTTTATCAACAACTCGCCTTACCGCAGCATAACCTAACATATTAAATACAACAGTTGTTCCTCTTGGCACCGAAACAGAATAATTTCCATCATTATTCGTCGAACCTAAAGTTTTTTTATTGCTATCCGTTATGGTAACGCCACTTAATGGCTGGTTATCATCTTCATCCACAACAACACCCTTTATTGTAATATTCTGAGGTGTTTGTTGAGCAGTAGCATTAGTTGCAAAAAATGATGTTACAAATAAAACTAACGTTAACATTTTAATCCAGCGGCGATAGAGAATTAAAAGTTGATGATGTTTTTTTTGATTGTCAGGAATGCTACCATTTACTGGTAACATGCACTGAAACCTAGATTTCTTTTGTGTAGAAATTTCATTCATAATTGTTATATCCGGTTAGTTATTAGGAAACTGATTAATTAAGTTATTTTAAATCCGGACGTCGGCAAAATAACCTCATCAACATTAAATCAATATTAACTAATCGTTAAAATTACGAAAGCAAGGTTCATAACCTTGCGATTTGTTAGCTTTATATTATTTAAGGTTTCGTTAAATAAAATTAGTAAAACAAATCGAAACAAAAAACAAATTATTGAAATCAAGAGCCCGCGTTAGAAAAGCATGTAGCAGGCATGGTGATAGTAAATTGGATTTAAGTTGAATAATAATTAAAAACAATGATTAAGACCTAAAATTGAATACTTTTAGAAAAAATATTTTTCAAAATGAATTAGATTTTTCGAGTAATAATTTCGTTACGTCAAAATATTAAATTCAGAACAATACGAAACCTTACCTTTGTAACAATAACATACAACAAAAAATCGAAAGGCATAAAAACACTTAATTTTTAGAATTTGTATACTTCAATATGTATTTATTGTAAAGTGAACTTAAAGCAAAAGTTCTTTCCAGTATAATTAATCCAGCAACTGGAAAAATTAATAATTCGAAAATATTGAAGACATAAAACAAGTATGCGAAAACTGAAATTAATCTAAAACACTCCAGGTAATAGATCCACTTTCTTTGTTCCAAAAGTGCACCAACATTTATAAGAGTTATCATTATAAATATTAAAACGGCAATAGCATTGGGCGTGCTCAGCGATTTAAAAAACATTGTTGCGAAGGTTAATAACCCAACTATTAATATCATTTGAAAATTAACATAACCTTTGAATTTTATCTTCTTTTCTTGACTTTTATTCTGCAAATATTTCAATTCTAATTGAGGTCTGATGTTTTGATCCATCAATGCTGGACTTCCGAATATGGCTTTCCACTTAGCTTTAAATCCATGCGCTCGCTTATAAGCTTCGAAAATTTCGAGATAATAATGAAAGTGCTGCCAAAGAAAACTGTAGCTCTTAATCGGATGCGTAAGTCCATATTTTGGTGGCTCTTCTTCGGTTTGAAATGTTCCAAAAATTTTATCCCAGAAAACGAAAACATCACCGTAGTTTTTATCCAGATATTTTTCATCAGATGCGTGATGAACGCCATGCAATGAAGGCGTTATGAAAACATATTCTAACCAGCCAATTTTACCAATAAGCTGTGTGTGCGTAAAGAATGAATATGCACCATGAGCCAACAAAATTACGATTATCATATTCGGGTGAAAACCTAAAAGCGGTAAAACACACCAGAATACATTTCTAAACACAGCTTGAATTGTTGTAATTCTTGCCGCCGCAGTTAAATTAAACTCTTCACTTTGATGATGAACGATATGAGCTGCCCACAAAAAATTTATTTCGTGACCCAATCTGTGGTACCAATACCAAATCAAATCGGTAGCGAGCAGTAAAAACACCCACACATACCACTTATTTGGGATTTCAAAAATTGAGTAGTTACTGTAAATCCAATTGTAAACCTGGTAAAAACTAGCCGCAATAAATAAGTTAAGTAATCGCTCTGCAATACCAACACTAAAATTAGCTACCGAACTTTCATATTTAAAAACCGAACTTCTTTTTTGCTGTTCTGCCAGCTTATACTCCATATATACGAAAAGGAAAAACGCCGGAATTGCAAATGCGAGATAATTTATTGTGGCCATACCAAACTTTTAGTTTATAACGATGCAAACATAAAAATATTCTATAAATTACATAGATTTAGTAGTTTATTTATTTACACACAAATTACTTCCACATCGATTTAATATTTGTTGTTTTAATTTATTTGCAGAACTTCGATTTTTACAAAAAGCATAATTATGGCAACAAAAAAACAAGCTGAAAACACCAATGTTTTATCCATAGATATTGGCGGTACAAGTATCAAAACAGTATTATTGGATGAAAACGGTAATATGTTATCAGAGTATTTGAAGCTAAAAACTCCAGATGGCGCAACACCAAAAGACGTTTTAACGGGTATTATTGAACTTATAAAACCTTTTCCAGATACATATAGTAAAGTTTCAGTTGGTTTTCCAGGTTATGTTAAAAATGGAATTGTAAAAACAGCTCCAAATCTTGCTAAAAACAAATGGGACAATATCGATTTAGGGCAGCGAATTGCAAATGCATTGGGTAAATCGGTAAGATTGGTAAACGATGCTGACCAGCAAGGTTTAGGCGTTGTAGAAGGCAAAGGATTCGAAATTGTTTTTACTGTTGGAACCGGATTTGGAACAGCTTTACTTTTCGACGGAACATTACTCCCACACCTGGAATTGGCTCATTTTCCAATAAGTAAAGAAGAGGACTATGATGACTACATCGGTAATAAGGCTTTCGAAAAAATTGGTTCAGAACGCTGGAACAAAAGATTAAAAAAAGTAATCGAAATTTATAAAACAGTTTTTAATTATGATACCTTATATATAGGTGGCGGAAATTCCAAACAAATCGATTTTAAATTAGAAGATAACATTAAGGTTGTTTCTAACAGAGATGGCATTAAGGGCGGTGCAAAACTTTGGAAACTGGCAGATGGAAATAATATTACTACATTAACACCAGTCAAATAATCCTTTATTACAATCTTTTAACATCACTAATAAGAATATTAATTTGTAAACCCTAATTTTGGGCAGACATTAAAAAACAACAAATGGCTAGTAACGATTCCAAACAATATAAATTAGGCATGATAGGTTTAGGCACAATGGGCCGAAATCTTTTGCTAAATATGGCCGATAAAGGCTTCTCGGTAACAGGATATGATAAAGATCATAAAATGATTGCTAAGCTCGAAGAAGAAGGTAAAAACCATAATCTTCAAGGTTTTGACAACATTGAAAATTTTATTAATAGCCTCGCAACGCCAAGAACTTTAATTCTCCTTGTTCCGGCAGGGCCAATTGTAGATAGCGTTATTGCAGAACTAAAACCTCTTTTAAGTAAAGGCGATATCATTATCGATAGTGGTAACTCGCACTTTACAGATACCAACCGCCGCGTTGATGAATTAGAAAAAGATGGCCTTCATTTCTTTGGAATGGGGATTTCTGGTGGAGAAGAAGGTGCTCGTTTCGGTCCGAGCATGATGCCGGGTGGCGATAAACAAGCTTATAACGTTGTAAAAGATGTGTTTGATGCAATCGCTGCAAAGGTTAACAACGACCCTTGCGTAACTTATATTGGCCCTGGTGCTTCTGGCCACTTCGTTAAAATGGTACACAATGGAATTGAGTATGCCATAATGGAACTAATCGCTGAAGTATATGGAATTCTTAAAAACGGTTTGGGTTATTCAAACGATGATATTTACAAGGTATTTAAGAAATGGAATGAGGGCAGATTACAATCGTTCTTATTAGAAATTACGGCCGAAATTTTTGTTTTCAAAGATGGCGATACCGATATCGATTTATTAGACCAAATTAAGGATGAAGCCCGCTCAAAAGGAACAGGCAAATGGACCTCTGAGGTTTCCATGGAGCTTCAATTACCAATCCCAACAATTAATGAAGCGGTTTCTAACAGGGATTTATCAAAGTTTAAAAAATTACGTGTCGCTCTGGAAGAAGGTTTTGGTAAAAAGGACACCAAAATTAACGTAACAGTCGAAGAACTTGAAAATGCTTTTTATTTCTCAATGATTAGCGCTTATGCACAGGGAATGCATCTTTTAGTTCAGGCTTCAAAAGAATATCAATACGATTTAAAGCTGCAGGAGATTGCTAAAATCTGGAGAGGTGGTTGTATCATCAGAGCTAAATTTTTGGAAGACATTTATCAGGCTTACGAAAAAAATAATAGTTTGGAACACCTTTTCGGCGATGCAGGCATTCAACATATTATTAAAGGAACTTTAAGCGGAACACGCAAAACAGTTTCGGCCTGTGTTAATTCTGGTTTAGGTATCCCGGCATTTGCTTCTACCCTAACCTATTTCGATACAATTACAACAGGCCGCATGCCGTCGAATTTAATACAGGCGCAGAGAGATTTCTTTGGTGCACATACATTTGAACGCATCGATCAAGAAGGCGTATTCCATGCCGATTGGAACAAATTATCATAACAAAACCGGCTTTAAAAAACTCAAAAATGAAATCAAATACCGCATTAAGTCCTACAATATTTGTAATATTTGGAGGTACGGGCGATTTAAATAAACGCAAACTTGCCCCTGCACTTTACAACTTATTTATAGAAGGTTACATGCCTGAAAAATTTGCCGTAATTGGAACAGGGAGAACCGAATTTACCGACGACAGCTACAAAGCGGCTTTGGAAGAAGCGGTGAATGAATTTTCACGCTCAGGAAAGGTTAAGAAAGAAAAATGGGAAAATTTTGGAAATACCATTCATTATTGCCCTACAGATTTTGCGCAGCCAAAAACGTTCGAAAACTTAAAAGCTGCTGTAGAAAAATATCAAAAAGAATACGGGCCGAACACTCAGGTTATCTTTTATCTTGCAGTTGCGCCTAACTTTTTCCCGGTAATTGCAGAATGCTTGCAAAAATATAAGTTAACGCAAAACGAAGATAACAGCCGCATTGTAATAGAAAAACCATTCGGACATGATTTAGAATCTGCTAAAGAACTGAACAAACTTTTAAGTACAATTTTCACCGAGAAGCAGATTTATCGTATCGATCATTACTTAGGTAAAGAAACTGTACAGAACATGATGGCTTTCCGTTTCGCAAATGCACTTTTCGAACCGCTTTGGAACAGATCATACATTGATCATGTTCAGATTTCTGTAACTGAACAGTTGGGCGTTCAGGATCGTGGTGGTTATTATGAAGGTGCTGGTGCTTTAAGAGATATGATTCAAAATCACTTATTGCAATTGCTTTGTCTTATCGGGATGGAGGCACCAATTACTTTTGATGCTGATGAAATTAGAAATAGAAAAGTTGAAGTTTTAAAGGCAATGCGCCCTTTCTCTTCAGAGGATATCCGTTTCGGAACGGTTCGCGGCCAGTACAGTAAAGGCTGGGTAGAAGGAAAAGAAGTGCCCGGCTATCGCCAGGAAAAAGGTGTGGATGCACATTCTAATACAGAAACTTTCGCAGCAGTAAAATTCCATATTGATAACTGGAGATGGCAGGGAATTCCGTTTTACCTGAGAACAGGAAAACGTTTAAACCAAACTTCATCTTTAATTACAATTCAGTTCAGAGATGTTCCACATCAAATATTTTCATCAGATGTAACCGAAAACTGGGTTCAAAACAGATTAGTTATCAGCATACAACCGGAAATGAGTATTCGTTTACAGGTACAGGCGAAGAGACCAGGTTTGGATATGGTATTAAATCCTGTTGATATGGTTTTTGATTATAAAGGCACGTACGATAGCGATACACCCGAAGCTTACGAAACATTGTTACTTGATGCAATGATGGGCGACCAAACACTGTTCATGCGTGGGGACCAGGTTGAAGCTGCATGGGAATTGGTTATGCCAATTTTAAATACCTGGGAAAGCAAAAAATCAATCAATTTCCCTAATTACCCTGCCGATAGCTGGGGACCAGAAGAAGCGGAAGCGCTTATTGCAAGAGACGGTTTTCACTGGTTTAATTTGCCTTTGAAGAATAAAGAATAATATACCCGATCTTTTAAAATATGAATCTACTTATTTACAAAACGCTCGAAGAATTAAATCAGGATTTAGCTGATTATGTTATTAAAATTGCGGAAATGGCAATCGAAGATAACGACAGATTTAATTTTGTTTTAACAGGGGGAAATTCTCCAAAAGAGCTGTATAGAATTTTATCGATTGATTGTAAAGACAGAATTGATTGGGGAAAGGTTTATTTTTTCTTTGGAGATGAACGAAATGTACCTGCGACAGACGATAATTACAATGGCTTAATGGCTAAGAAAAATTTCTTCGATAACTTAAATATCGCAGATGACCATATTTTTTATGTTGACACGACATTAGCGCCAGAGAAAGCCGCAATTGAGTATAAAAAAGCAATCGACAAACACTTTGAAGGCAGCGATATAGTTTTCGATTTAATTTTGCTGGGCATGGGAGATGATGCACATACAGCTTCAATTTTCCCACATACCGATTTAGTAAAGGATGAAGAAGTTAACGTAGCTTCGGTTTTTGTAGAAAAGCTGAACACCTACCGAATAAGTTTAACAGCCCCTTTGATTAACAAGGCAGAAAATGTAGCTTTCTTAGCTTTCGGAGAAAATAAAGCCAATGCATTAAGTCATGTTATCGGCGACGAGCAAAAAGACTTTGATACGTATCCTGCACAGTTAATAAATCCGGTAGATGGAAAATTAACCTGGTTTGTTGATGAAGCTGCAACAAAATTATTAGAAGATTAAATAAATTGCAATGTCTGAAGAAAGAGATTTATCAGACTTTTTAAATGGAAAAACGGAATATACCATTGAGTTATTCCGTTTTTTTGTTTCTGAATGCGATAAAATCAGTTGCGTTCAACTTCGAGTATTAAAGTCGATGATTGCGATGGATGCGCCCAAAACATTTGCCTACGTGGTTCAATTTGGCAAAAATTTTATTCATATTGTAATTCCATTTAGCCAAGCTTTTAATGATAACCTATGTTTTAGCAAAATTGCCCAGGTTCCGGGGACAAACCAATTTAATCATCACTTAAGAATTTATTTTAAAGATGATGTAAACGAGGAAGTTAAAAGTTTCATTAAATTGGCAGTTTCGAACCCTAGTACTTAATCCAGTTTTTCTTCAATCAAAAGATTTATAATACCATCTGCCATACCAACTTTCGGTACGAATATTTGTTTTATTCCCGTCCATTTCATCAAGGTTAGGTAAATCTCACACGCCGGAATAATAACGTCTGCTCTATCAGGATTTAATCCTAAAACGTGAATTCTTTCTTTTAGAGAATAACCCGTTAAACGGTTGTATAAGGAATTTAACTTTTGTAAAGACATTGGCGTGCCGTCTTTTTCATCAGCCATGCGAAAAAGTTTATTAATATTTCCACCTGTACCAATTCCTGCCAAATGCTTGTACGCTTTAGTGTTATCCTTAACCCAGGTCTTCATTTCTTCCCAGGTTTCTTCTTTATCCTGGTTATCAAGCATTCTTATTGTGCCAATATTAAATGATTTTGAAGCCTCTGGAGCGCCATTTACAAATACTGAAAGTTCTGTACTACCGCCACCAACATCTATATATAAATAAGTTTTGTTTTGGTCTAAATCCTGTTCTATGTGGTTTGCGTAAATAATGTTTGCTTCTCGCTGGCCTTCAATAATTTCTAAGGTTAAGCCTGTTTCATCTTTTATAAGTTTAACAATTTCCTGTCCGTTTACAGCTTCACGCATGGCTGATGTTGCGCAGGCGAGATATTCGGTAACATGATAAACATCCATCAGATTTTTAAAAGCAGTCATTGTTTTCACTAAATCACCAGCTTTTTTTGGAGATATTTTCTGATCTAAAAACGCATCGTCGCCTAAACGTAGGGGAACGCGAATAAGTGTATTTTTTTTATACTTGTAGATGCCATCTTGTTTACTAATATCAGCGATAAGCAATCTTACTGCATTCGAACCGATATCTATGGCTGCGTATCTTAACATATTACTGGTGCTTGGTTTTCAAATAGTTATAAATATCTACCTGTGCTCTTGTTTTTTTACTCAATCTGTTTTTGTGGTATTTATTATTATTCTGAGCGTTTATCTGTCTCGATTTAGTATTATCCTGAAGCTGTAAATCAATAATATCCTGAATTTCCTGCTTAACATCAGGGTCTAAAACCGGAAAGCCAACCTCAACACGATGTTCAAAATTTCTGCTCATTAAATCGGCAGAAGACAAGTACATGTCATTTTTACCATTATTGCTAAAAATGTAAACACGTGCATGTTCTAAAAATTTATCGATAATGCTAATTACTGTTATGTTTTCACTAAAACCCTTAACACCTGGAACTAAACAGCAAATCCCTCTAATAATCAATTGTATTTTAACACCAGCATTGCTCGCTTCATATAGTTTTGCGATGATTCCCTCATCAGCCAGACTATTTACCTTTAAAAGGATGTAGGCTAATTTTCCGGCCTTTGCATTTCTTATTTCCCGGTTAATGAAATTAGTTAACCTGGAGCGACTTTCGAGCGGGGAAACGATTAATTGCTTAAAACCTTTCGTTACCGTTCGTTTCATCAGTGCATCAAAAAGCTTCACCAAATCATTAGTGATTTCCTTTTTTGCTGTAAAAATACTGTGGTCGCAATACAAACCAGCAGTTTTTTCATTAAAATTCCCGGTGGCTAAATTGGCATAATAAACAGGTTTATCTTTTTCAATGCGCTTAACCAAGCATATTTTAGAGTGTACTTTGTAATCTGTCAATCCGTAGTTAACTTTTACGCCTTCTTCCATCAGTCTACTCGTCCAGAAAATGTTAGCCTGCTCATCAAACCTTGCTTTAAGCTCTAACAAAACAGATACATTTTTACCATTTTTAGCGGCGTTGATCAAGGCATTTATAACTTTAGAATTTTCTGCAAGGCGATATAAAGTAATCTGGATATCGGTAACTTTTGGGTCGATTGCCGCTTCACGGAGGAAAAGGATAATGTAATCGTAAGATTGATATGGCAAATTAACAAGATAATCTTTGCTGGCAATTTTGGCGAAAACGCTTTCAGTTCGATGTAGACCATGAACTTTTAAAGGAACATTTGGCGCATATTCGAGTTCTTTACCTCCTACGTTTGGAAATGCAATAAAATCGCCAAATTTATGATAGCGATTGCCAGGAATTAAACTTTCCGCCTCGAGTTTTAATTTATTAACTAAAACGGTAAGCATATTTAATGGCATTGCCGAATCGTACAGTAAACGCATTGGCTTGCCTTTTTTGCGCTTCTCAAGACTACTTTTTAAATCTTCAATAAATTTATCATTTATATTTTTATCAATATCCAGCTCAGCGTCGCGAGTAAGCTGAATAGAATAAGCCTCTAAATTATCGTAGGTAAAAACATAGAAAATATCATCCAAACAATAGCGAATTATATCTTCTGCAAGAATTATGAATTTCAAATCATTCGTTTCTGGTAGCACCAGGAAACGAGGCAAATTTGGAGGTATTTCTATTAAAGCATATTTTTCCCTTAACTTAGAATCAGTTCTCGATAGCTTAACAAAAAAGTATAAAAACCTATCCTTTAATTCTGGAAAAGGTTTATCCATATCCAACATAATCGGAACGAGGTTGGAAAGTATTTTATCTCTAAAATGGTTCTTTACAAATCCCCCCCTGCTAACATTCAGCTGCGTATCATTGAGAATAAAAATTCGATTTTGAGCCAGCTCATTTATCAAAGTAGCTTGAAAAAGCTGGTCGAATTTACGTTCTTGCTTAACAACAATGTTTTTAATTTCGTTTAAAATTTTCTTCGGATTGAAACCTAACAGTGCTTTTGCCTTCTCGTTTAGGTTGGTAAGGCGTGTCATTGTTGCCACCCTTACTCTATAAAATTCTTCGAGATTTGAAGAGAAGATTGATAAAAATTTAATACGCTCTATTAAAGGCACTGTTTCGTCAGCTGCTTCCTGAAGAACGCGTTCATTAAAATATAACCAGCTTATTTCGCGATTTAAAAAAGGTATCTTCTTCTTGCTCATTTAAAAAAATAAAAATCCCTGCAAAACAGGGATGCTCAAAACTGCAAATTAATTTGTTAAATCGATGTTAATTAATGACGATTTTAATATTAACAAATTATTTAGTCGACGGTGTTTTAGTTGTTTTCTTAGCCGCTGGTAATGTCTTTGAAACTGCTTTAGAAGCGGCGGTTGCGGCTTTAATACCGGCAGTTTTTAAAGGTGCCTTAGCTGCACTAGCGCTTACTGATTTTTCTGCTGCTTTTTTTACTCCAGCTGGTTTTTTAGCAACAGTCGATACTGCTTTCTTAACCACAGGCATAACCTTTTTCGCTTCTGTTACCGGTTTCGCAATTACTTTTTCTGCCTTTTCTTCAGATGCAATTGCAGCAACCTTTACGCTTTGAACTACAGGTTTAGCTTTGGAAACAGCTTTTTTAACAACTTTTTCTGCTTTAGCTGTTGCTTTGGTTACAGGTTTCTTCCCCTCTTGTTTTGCGGTTTTGGCAGTGTGTAATAAACCGTCTATTTTATGACCAACATCAGCTTTAATTACCGTAAATTTTTTGGTAAGTTTTTTTGCAACTCTTTTACTCGCCTTAGCAACTTCAGCACTGATTTCTGATGCATCATGCCCAAGGCTTTTAACAACTTCTAAAAACTGAGCAGTTAATGATTGCTCCAATTGCTTTTTTGCATCCTTTTTAGTGGTTTTTTTTTGAGTCTTAGCTTTAGTGGTTTTCATAATATTTTTCGTTTTTTTGTGCTATCAGTATTTAACTATTAAATCTACTTATTTTTTTACTTTAAAGCTAAAACCATGCCTTCTTTTGATATAGTAAGTAAAGTTGATGCGCAAACTTTAGACAACGCCATCAACAATGCAAAAAAAGAAATTTTAAACCGTTTCGATTTTAACGGCTCAAAAAGCACCATCGATTTGGATAAAAAAACAAATGTTGTAACCATTGTTACAGAAGATGATATGCGTTTAAAAGCGATTGAAGGTTCTATAATTTCGCGAATGATGAAACAAAATCTTGACCCAAAAAGTTTAGATTTTGGCGATGAACAACAGGCATCAGGAAATATGATCAGAAAAGAAATTAGCATTAAAGAAGGTTTAGACAAAGAGGCCGCCAAAAAAGTTGTTGCGAAAATAAAAGCAAGCGGCTTGAAAGTTCAGCCATCAATCATGGATGATCAGGTTAGGGTTACGGCAAAAAAAATTGATGATTTACAGGCAGTGATCAATCTTTGCCGGAATGAAGATTTCGGCCAGCCGCTGCAATACATAAATATGCGCAACTAATTGTTTACAAATGTTTTAAATTTATTTAAGCCATCATTGTAAATCGATAGTAAATCATGGAAATAATTGAGAATGGATTTATTTTTTCTGACAAAAAAGAACTGCTTCAGGTTGAATCTATTCATCGTTATTTAAGTGAAGAATCTTATTGGGCTAAAAATATCCCGTTAGAAACCGTAAAGAAATCAATTGAAAACTCGCTTTGTTTTGGTATTTATAAAAATAATATTCAGGTTGGTTTTTCACGTTGGGTAACAGATAAAGCCACTTTCGCTTATTTATGCGATGTTTATATTGAAAAGAATTACCGCGGACTTGGCCTCTCAAAGAAATTGATGTCTTTTATGGTATTTCATCCCGACTTGCAAGGTTTGCGCCGTTATCAGCTCACAACTTTAGATGCGCACGAATTATACCGTCAGTTTGGTTTCTCAGAATTAAAAAATCCAGAAAGACAAATGGCAATTGTAATTGAAAACATTTACGCAAACCACAGCTAGATTTTGCACCATTTAAAACCTTTTTATTGCTTTCTTGTTTTCTAATCAAACATAATAGAAAACAAATGAAAAAGATATTTTTGGGCTTAGCGTGTTCTGCATTGATTATTTTACAATCATGCCAAACGGCCGATAAAAAGTCATCAACAACAAAGGATAGCGTTTCAGGTGATACATCAATGGTAAATGGGGTTCATGTTACAGGCTCGGAAACCACAGAAGCATCATTAGATGAAGAAGGCGCAACTTTTTTAAAAAAAGCGGCCGTTGGCGGTATTATGGAAGTTGAGGCAGCTAATATTGCCTTAACCAATGCTCAAAGTGCCGATGTAAAGAATTTTGCACAGCAAATGCTCACCGATCATACAAAAGCTAATAAGGAATTAAAAGAACTGGCCACAAGAAAGAAAATTATTACTCCTGATGCGTTACCTGCTGATGATCAAATTCATATTGATGCCATGAAAAAAATGAACGGAAGCGAATTTGACAAGCATTATATTGCTATGATGGTTACAGACCACGAAAAAACAGTTAAGCTTTTCGAACAAGGGAAACAAAATAAAGATGCGACTCTAAAGACCTGGGCTACTAATACCCTGGCAATAATCGAAGGCCATACTGAAAAAGCAAAAGAATTAGCTTTGAAGATTAAGTAACAAAATTTTAATACCTTAATTTAAGGCAGAATTTGTTAAACGAATTCTGCCTTTCTTTTATTATTTTATATTGGTTTTTATGAAATAAATTAAGCCTCAATGCGACAGAATGAATTGTTCTCAGAAAATCATATTTAATTACAGTTTTTAGAATAAAGAAAATTAAACCTATATTTTGCCGTTAAATACAAAACAACACAAATGAATAAGCTTAAAACTATTAAACCACTGCTGGCTATTGCCGTGGCAATCTCTGTACCTTTCTTTGCTAGTGCACAAAAGGCAAACTGGCAAAATCTTGATTTAAAAACCGATTCTGTATTCGGAATTGGCACAGAAAAAGCATATAAAGAACTTTTAAAGGGCAAAAAATCTACAAAGGTAATTGTAGCCGTTAATGACGGTGGTGTTGATGCTCAACATGAAGACTTGAAGCGGATAATGTGGGTAAATACGAAAGAAATAGCCGGAAATGGAAAAGATGATGATAAAAATGGTTATGTAGATGATATACATGGTTGGAATTTTATCGGCGGACCGAAAGGTTCTGTTGACCACGAAGCACTTGAATTAACACGTCTGGTTCGCCGGGATATGGTAAGATTTGCCAATACAACTGATGCAAATGTTACGGAAAAGGATAAAAAAGATTATGAAGCATTTAAAGTAATGCGTTCTGATTTGGAGAAACAACTCGGCGAAGCAAATGCTAACCTAGCTGGTTTAACAGGATTTAAAAATGCTTTAGATGCTGTTGTAAAAAAAATTGGAAAAGCAAACCCAACCGCTGAAGATTTTGCTAAGTTCAAACCAGAATCTAATGCTGATGTCCGCATTCAGGAAGTTTTATCTGAGGAATTAAAGAAAGGAAGTTTCGCCGATTTCTATGAAGACCAGATTAATGAAGGTGTAAAATACTACACCGAGCAAGCCAGTTACAATTTAAACCTTGATTATAACCCACGTGATATTGTAGGCGATGACCCAAATAACGAAACCGAAAAAAATTATGGAAATAATGATATTAAGGGGCCTGATGCAATGCATGGTTCGCATGTTGCGGGGATAATTGGCGCAGACAGGACTAACAAATTAGGCATTCTAGGTGTTGCTGATAACGTAGTTATTATGGGCGTACGCGTAACGCCGAATGGCGATGAACGTGATAAAGATGTTGCCAACGGCATCCGTTATGCAGTTGATAACGGCGCAAAAGTTATTAACATGAGTTTTGGTAAGGCTTACAGCTGGGATAAAGCGGTTGTTAATGAGGCCATGAAATATGCAGCATCGAAAGATGTGTTAATTGTGCAAGCTGCAGGTAACGAGAATAAAGACATTGATACAGAGAATAATTTCCCTAACCATAAGGATTTAGATGAAAAAACTATTGCCTCATGGATTACCGTTGGTGCATCAGGCCCGAAAGATGATGCAACCCTGAAAGCCAGTTTCTCTAACTTCGGTAAAACTCAGGTGGATGTTTTTGCGCCTGGCGTTCAAATTTATTCAACCATTCCCGGCTCAAAGTATAAAAATTTAGACGGAACAAGCATGGCTTCGCCAGTTGTAGCAGGTTTAGCAGGCTTAATTCGTTCTTATTACCCTAAATTAACTGCTGCCCAGGTTAAAGAAATTATTGTAAAATCTGTAGTTAAGGTAAATCATAACGTAGATTATGCTAAAGGAGAAGGTCCTGACGCTCCAAAAGTGTCCGTTCCATTTGCCGATTTATCTATTAGTGGCGGTATCGTAAATGCTTATAATGCGTTGAAATTAGCAGCCACTTATGATGGCAAATCAACCACAAAGTAAATTCAGCACAATATATTACAACAAAGGCAAACCTATTGGTTCGCCTTTGTTGTTTAAATAAAAAATGACCTTAAACAGTATCCATATCGATTACAAAACGATATTTAACATCACTTGCTAAAACCCTTTCATAAGCCTCATTTACATAATTTATATTAATTACTTCAACTTCTGAAACAATGTCGTGTTCAGCGCAAAAATCCAGCATTTCCTGCGTTTCTTCTATTCCACCGATACTTGAAGCCGTTATCGCTCTATTTCCATGCATTAAAGCCGAACCCGGAAATTTTAATGGTTCTGGCGGCAACCCTACGCAAATGTGAACCCCATTAACATTCAATAATTTCAAATACATTTCATAATCATGCGGAGCTGAAACCGAGTCGATAATAAAATCGAAATGTTTGGCATATTTCTTCAATTCTTCGGGGTTCTTAGTAATCACAAAATGATGAGCACCCAATTTTTTAGCATCATTTTCTTTAGATGGGGAAGTACTCAAAACTGTAACGTCTGCACCAAATGCAACTGCGAATTTGACCGCCATGTGCCCTAATCCACCTAAACCTAAAACAGCAACCTTATGGCCTTTTTTAATTCCCCATCTTTTAATAGGGGAATATGTTGTAATCCCCGCACAAAGTAAAGGCGCAACACCTGCCAATGGTAAACTGTCAGAAACACTTACCACAAATTCTTCGGTGCAAACAATTTTGTTTGAATAACCACCATAAGTCGGTGTGGTTTTATCACGTTCCACACTATTATAAGTCCAAACGGTTTCGCCTTTCTCACAAAACTGTTGCTGACCGCCTTTGCAAGTCGGGCATTCTTTACAGCTATCAACCATACAACCTATACCCGCGAGCTGGCCAACTTTAAACTTCGTTACTTCCGAACCAACCTCAGTAATCCGACCAACAATTTCATGTCCGGGAACCATCGGATAACGAGCAGGACCCCACTCGCTACGCACCTGATGAATATCCGAATGGCAAATTCCACTGAACAAAATTTCTATCAAAACATCTTTCGGCCCAACATTTCTTCTTTCGAAATTCCATGGAGCCAATTTATCGGTTTGGCTGTGAACAGCGTATCCTTTTGCAGCTATCATATTATATAAAATTTTTACCAAAGCTATGTAAACGACTCGTTATCGCGATGAAGGAGGCAATCTAAATGCGTTAGTAATTTGTAAAATTAACCTGCCAAAATTTTATCAGGGGTAATTGGCAACGTTCTGATTCGCTTTCCTGTTGCATTAAAAACCGCATTTGCTACAGCAGCAGAGAAACCAATTAAAGCAATTTCACCCATTCCTTTTGCCCCCATCGGATTAATGTAAGGGTCCGGTTTGTTAATGAAATGGACCTCAATTTCAGGAATATCTGCATTAACGGGAACATGGTAATCGGCGAAATTATTATTGATGTATCTTCCGTAGCGGTGGTCGATTATCGACTCTTCCGTTAAAGCCATGCCTACGCCTCCAACTGCGCCACCAATCATTTGGCTGCGAGCCGTTTTCGGACTTACAATCGTTCCTGAATCGCCAACAGAAACAATTTTATCAACCTTAACAACCCCCGTTAAGCTATGAACTTTTACTTTAACGAAGTGGATAGAAAATGAATACATCGAATAATCTTCACGCTCTTTTCCTGCCTGGCTTTGCTTGGTTACTTCAATCGATGGAAGATTATTTTTTTTCAAAACATCAACAAAGTTTGATGTGGCATCCATATTAGAATTTGCGGCAAGTTCAGCAATAGTCGATTTTAATGAAACACAAACATCATTAACAGCCGAACCGACAGTAGAAAGCGTAGCAGAACCACCCTGACTTGGTGCTGGCGGAAGAGATGAATCTCCTAATTCAAACTTTATTTTTTCACCAGGAATGCCTAAAAGCTTGCTTGCGATTAAAGTCATTCCCGTTCCTGTTCCAGGACCAATATCACTGGTTGCACTTTGCAAAACCAATGTTCCATCTGCTTTCAAAATACCTTTTACACTTGCCCGGCCTCTGTTTGCATTGAAAACGCCGATGCTTACGCCAAAACCTGTTTTCCATTGGCCATCTACCAGGCTACCAGGTTTATTTTTTCGTTCGCTCCAACCTATTTTTTGTGAACCAATTCGATATGCTTCTTTAATATTTTTATCTGAGAATGGTTTATTTCGTTGCTGGTCTTTTTCCGGGTCGTTCTTAATTCTGAATTCGAGCGGATCCATATTTAAGGCATGTGCCATTTCATCGATAGCACTTTCAAGGGCAAAAGCACCAGTTGCCTCACCAGGGCCGCGCATCCAGATTGGCACCCCTAAATCGACCGGAACTACGCTATATTGTGTATTCACGTTATCGCATTGATACATGAATTTTGCCATGTTAACCACACCTTCCGTAAAGTTTTCGTAAACAGAAGTTTCTCCAAAAGCACGATGCGTAATGCCTGTTAAAATTCCATCTTTATTGGCACCCAAACCAATAGTTTGTACCGCCGCAGGGCGATTGCCAACCATTGTAAACATCTGCATCCTCGTAATCACTACTTTTACTGGTTTAGAGATGTGTTTTGAAGCCATTACAGTTGCAATTTCCAATGGCCAGGTTCTTAACGCCATACCGAAACCGCCACCAACAAATTCAGAATTTACCTGAATGTTCTCGATTGGGATTTTAAAAACATTGGCAATTGTGCCCTGAGTAGCCTTTACACCTTGTGTTTTGGCATAAACCGTAACCTGATTATTCGGCCGCCAATCGGCAATTATCCCATGCAATTCCATCGGGTTATGGGTTTCAATTGGTAAATGGTATTTAGCCTCAATCTTAACTTCAGCAGTTTTATAAGCATTTTCTACACCTCGTTTATAATCTGGCTGGCCTTGAAGTTTCTTTGCTTTAACATCAGCTACAGCCTTTTCAAAATCGGTATTGAAAGTTTCCTTGTAATAAGTTGCTTTAACCAAAGATGCTGCATAAGTCGCCCTTTCAAAGGTGTTCGCAACTACAATTGCAATAGGTTGTCCGTTGTAGAAAATTTTATCTGTGTAAAAAATCTTCATCGCTGGTCCACCCTCCTGCTCATAAGCAGGTGCCGATGGCTTATTCAAATGTGAAATAACTGAAATTACGCCAGGTGCTTTTTCTGCAGCTTTTGTATCGAGTGAGGTAATTTTGCCTTTAGTAATTGTACTGGTAACCAAAACGCCGTAAGTTAAACCAGGCAATTCATATTCTGCAAAATATTTAGCCTTTCCAGTAACCTTGTAAATTCCATCTACGCGGTCAGTTTCATCTTTTAAAAATTGTTTTTCCATGATTACGCTTTAGATTTCGCCATAGTTAATGCTTCGATTATTGAATTTGGAGCCATTTGAAGTTTAAAATCATTTTCTCCAAACCCTTTTGCATCAGTCATGGCTAACCTGGCCGCCTGCTCAAAGTTTTCAGTCGTTGGCTCTTTACCTTTGAGGTAATTTTCTGATGCTGATAAGCGCCAGGGCTTATGTGCAACGCCACCCATTGCCAAACGAACATCGGTAATTTTATTATTTGAAATCTCTATTGCAGCAGCTACAGAAACCAGTGCAAAAGCATACGAAGCCCTGTCTCTAACTTTAAGGTAATAAGAATTTTTGATAAGATTATTTGTTGGAATTTCCAATCTTACAATCATTTCATCAGGTTTTAAGTTATTGTCTAACTGTGGTGTATCTCCCGCAAGGCGATGAAAATCTTTAAATAAAAGCCTGCGTTCGCCTTTGCCGTTAGCCAATATCACTGTTGCATCCAACGCCGTTAATGCAATACACATATCGCTCGGGTGAACGGCAATGCATTTATCTGATGTCCCGAAAATGGCATGCATCCTGTTAAATCCTCCGATGGCACCACAGCCAGAACCTGGTTGCCGTTTATTGCAAGGCATCTCAACGTCATAAAAATAGCCACAACGTGTGCGCTGCATCATGTTACCGCCAACTGTAGCAACATTTCTTAGCTGGGCAGATGCACCGGCATTTAAAGCCATTGCCAAGAGCGGTAATTTTTCTTTAATCAACGTATGTTCTGCAACAGCCGTATTTGATGCCAACGCACCAATTACGATTTTATCGCCAATAAGCTCAATTTGCTTCAATGGAACATGATTGATATCAATTAACTTTTCAGGCGCCGTTACACCTCTTTTCATTAAATCGATAAGGTTTGTGCCTCCTGCAATAAATTTGGAGCTTTTATCTTTCACAAGTAAAGCCAACGCGGCTTTTGTGGAAGTTGTTCTTAAGTATTGAAAATTTATCATGCTTTAGTTCCTCCTTTCGAAACCTCAACAATTGCATCAACTATGTTAGGGTAAGCGCCACATCTGCAAATATTTCCACTCATATATTCACTAATTTCTGCCCGCGAATTGGTATGCCCCTCATTTACGCAAGCCACAGCCGACATGATTTGGCCAGAGGTGCAATAGCCGCATTGAAAACCATCATGTTTGATAAAAGCGGCCTGCATCGGATGCAGTTCTTCTCCGCTTGCCAAACCCTCAATTGTGGTAATTTTCTTTCCCTCATTCATCACCGCTAAACTCAGGCATGAGTTTACACGCTCGCCATTCACATGAACGGTACATGCACCACATTGGCCATGGTCGCAACCTTTTTTGGTTCCCGTTAAGTGAAGTTCCTCCCGAAGATAATCCAATAGAGTAACCCTGGGTTCGATGGAAGTTTTGTAAGCTTTATTATTTACGGTAAGATTTAAAGGGATTTTTTCGAAAAGTTCGGCGAATCGTTCGTCGGACTGGTTTTCAGCAGCTTTAATGGCTACAGATGGCGTGAGAGCAATAGCCGTAATGAATGAACTTTTTTTGAGGAAGTCTCTCCTGCTGTCGCCCTGGTTTGAATCCTTATCAGATGATTGCATAAAAATATGTTTTGAGATGTTGCACTTAAAGTTCGTCAATCTAAACCGTAAAATAGATCGATTGCGAAATTTAGAATAATTCTAATGAGATGGGAGATTAGAATAACAGAAGTTTAAGATTGGGGGCCTGTGTGAGCATGGCAGCAGCTTTACGCTTTGGCAGAAGAAATAATCAAAAGCAGCGAATTAATTTCGAAAATGTAATCTCTATTTCTATTTTTATCGAATGGAAGATAATAAACCATTACCTGATTTATCTGCAGAAGAACAACGTGTTTTAGGTTCTTTAATTGAAAAAAGCAGAACTACCCCTGATTATTATCCAATGACTTTAAACAGTTTAACTGCTGCCTGTAATCAAAAGAGTTCCAGAAATCCTGTGGTAAATTATGATGAAGAGACAGTTACTTTGACTTTAAATTCGTTAAAGATAAAAGGTTTAATATCCACTGCTACAGGTGGTTCTAGCAGGGTAATTAAATACAAACATAACCTGGGGATTGTTTACCCCTTGATTCCTTCAGAACTTTCCATTATCTGTCTTTTACTGTTAAGAGGACCTTTAACACCCGGAGAAATCAATAGTAATTCAGGAAGATTATTTGAATTTGAAAGTATCGAGGAAATATCAGATCAACTGCAAAAACTATCAGCCGGAGAAACACCTTTTGTAAAACTTTTACCAAAAAAGGCAGGACAAAAAGAAGCCAGATTTATTCATTTATTAGGCGAACAAACCGACTTTCAGGAAGAGGAACAGCAATTAGTGCAAAAAACAATTTTCCAACCCAATGAAGCGCTGGAAAATCGTATTGTTAAACTAGAGCAAGAACTCGAGGAGCTTAAAGAACTTGTCAATCTTTTGATGGATAAATAAATTATCCCTCGTATTTTTTAAAAATGGTACTCGCCACATGTCCGCCGAAACCAAAAGTGTTATTTAAAACGTAGTTGATTTCCTGTTTAATCGGTTGACCAAGAACAATATTCAACCCTTGAGGAATTTTTTCATCAAGCTTTTGAGTGTTTATTGTTGGCGGAATTATACCATCTCTGATGGCGAGAATGCTAATTAAACTTTCTACTGCTCCCGCTGCACCAAGTAAATGTCCGGTCATAGATTTTGTTGCGCCAATTACTACTGGCAAACCCTTAAAAACATTGTTTATTGCGTTTAACTCACTTAAATCACCTAAACCGGTTGACGTTGCGTGAGCATTGATGTAATCGATTTTATCTGCAGAAATATTCGCATCACTCAAAGCTTTTTTCATGCCTAAAGTTGCACCAATCCCATCAGGGGGTGTTCCTGTTAAATGGTAAGCATCAGCAGCCATTCCGCCGCCAACAATTTCAGCATAAATATGAGCACCACGATTTAGTGCATGTTCCAAATCTTCCAAAACCAATGCACCTGCACCCTCGCCCATCACAAAACCATCGCGACTTTCATCAAAAGGTCTTGAAGCCGTTTCGGGACTATCATTTCTCTTAGACAATGCCTGGGCGGCGCTGAAACCACCAACTGACGCTTCGGTAATTGCCGCTTCAGATCCTCCGGCAATCATAATATTTGCTTTACCTAAACGAATCGTATCAAACGCATTGATAATTGCTGTATTTGAAGAAGCACAAGCCGATACCGTACAATAATTCGGTCCACGAAGTTTGTGACGAATGGAAATTGCGCCTGCGGCAATGTCGACAATCATCTTTGGTATAAAAAAAGGACTAAATCTTGGCGTTCCGTCTCCCTGATGAAACTCCGCCAATTGTTGTTCAAAGGTGGTAATTCCACCATTTCCAGTAGCCCAAATCACACCAATTTCTGCCAACTGGTCATCACTCATCGAAGTAAAATCCAAACCTGCATCAGTAATGGCCTGGTCGCTCGAGGCGATGGCATATTGCGTAAACGTGTCAAATTTTCTGGCTTCTTTTTTATCAAGGAAAGATTCGGGATTGAAATCTTTTACCTCTGCGGCAAAATGGGTTTTAAACTTACTGGTATCAAATTTGGTAATCGGTCCAACGCCGCTTTTACCATCTAAAATATTTTTCCAAAAGCTTTCTACAGTGTTTCCAAGAGGCGTTATGGCGCCTAATCCAGTTACAACTACTCGTTTCATTATATTAGTTTTTATTTTCCCTTGCGAACAGGTAATCAACGAAAGCCTGAACTTTCGGAGCAATAATTAATATAGCAGGAATGGCCACTATATAAGAAATCCCCCAAGATTTAAGCCAGACGCTAACAAACTTATCGCTGAAACCCAAGTTCACGCTTATCGCCGCAAAGGTTACAATTCCTGTTGTAAAAATTGCCATAATAAAGGCAAAAGTTAATTTCTTTTTCATTCCCGCTAAGTTTGATTGATTACTTTACCGATTCAATCCAGGCTTTTCTGTTTGCATTCATAACATTCAAGGCATCTATGGGCGATTGACGGAACAACTCATAGATTTTTTCGGTATCGCCAACCCTGATTTCGAACACATCTTTTGCCAGCGCTGCGATAAATTCATCGGCAACAACTGATGGTTTGATGCCGTTATGACCGCCAATTTCTTTTGAGAATTCGGTATCAACCAAAGGTGGCATTAACTCGAAAACCTTTACTGATGTACCTTCAAGAGTTAATCTCAACGAAGTGGTGTAAGAATGCAAAGCTGCTTTACTGGCGGCATAAGTTGGCAAAGTAATGCCCGGAACATAAGCCACAACCGATGAAACATTTACAATTGCCGATTCTGCCTGTTCTTTTAATAAAGGAAGTAACTTTTGGTTAATTCTGATGATAGATAAATAATTGGTTAGCATTTCATCTTCAGCATTTGCAAAAGCATCCTGATTGTTATCAGCTAAATTGTAAACAATTGCCCGCCCTGCATTATTTATAACCATATTTAGGTGTGGGAAATTCTTTGCGATTCTTTCTACTAAGTTATCTACCTCTTCTGGTTTGCTTACATCAAAGGGAATTGCGGTTACATTTTTAATGCCCGCCAAAGCATTATTTAAACGTTCTTGATTTCTACCCGTAACAATAACATGGTTGTTTAAGGCGGTTAATTGTTTAACAATTTCTAAGCCTATACCAGCGGTTCCGCCGATAATTAATACTGTGTTTTGTGAAGTATTCATATTTGTGATTTTATTATATACCAATCGGTATATTTTAGTTTAAAATTTTTTAGCCGAGGCTATTGATATATTTTTTTAACGAATTCATAATTAAGTTCCAGTTTTCGAGCTTATTGGTTAAGCGTGAAATCATAATTCCACCCTCGATCATCGCAATAACCGTTAAGGCAATTTGTTCGGGATTGTTATCGGCTTTGATTTCCTGGTTTGAAATTCCCTGCTCCACCAATTTTACAATTCTTTTCTTCCAGGATAAAACAGCTCTTAAAACTTTTTCGCGTAAGGCCGGGTGCGTGTCGTCAGCATCAATAGCCGTATTTAAAATCGGGCAACCACCTTGAGAAATACCTCCAACTAAAAAACTTTGGTATATATTAACATAAGCAAGGAGTTTTCCTTCAATAGTTTCCTGCTTACTTATCTCCGCTTCAATTTTCGATACATTGCTATTAAAATTATAGTCAAACGCCGCTAAAGCTACTTCATCTTTATTTGCGAAATTGCCGTAAATACTGCCCTTTGTTAAACCGGTAGCAGCAGTTATATCATTTAAAGAAGTACCGGCATAACCTTTCATATTAAAAATGGGTGCGGTTTTCTCAATAATGAAATCTCTTGTTTTTTCTGCCTTAGTCATGCTTATTACGATTGACGAAGCAAATATATACCGATTGGTATATAAAAAACAAATTTATTTATCATCATAATCTCCTTTTTATGTAAAGTTGGTTAAAAGTAGAAACCTAATTTTCGTTACTAAAATAACGAATACTAATGCCCGCGTTAACGATAGCAGCGGCATCCCCCGATTTTTCATCGGGGATACAGCGTATAGCGTGTTAAAACGCCCACATTATTATTATCTATTAAACGTTTGAATTTTGTAACTTTGGTTTATGAGTAAGACAGAATCCATAGAAGAGTTTTATAAAAAAAAGTTTGACTTTTTACCAGACAACCTTCAAAAAGACATAGGGCATTTTAATGTTTTCAGAATGGAAGATTGCATTGGTGATGATAAACCGCCAATGAGTTATAGCAGGAGAGATTATTATAAAATTGCTTTAAACCGCGGTCATAACATTTATCATTATGCTGATAAAAGTGTGGAAATTAACGGTACCGCACTCATGTTTTTTAATCCACTTGTACCCTATACATGGGAACTTGCCAGTGGCAAAATGAGCGACATAAGGGGTTTTTTCTGTATTTTCACCGAGGCTTTTTTCAGAGAGAAAATTCGTGGCAACATTGGCGATTTACCAATGTTTGCCGTTGGTGGAAAACCTGCTTACGTGCTGAATGACCAACAAGATGCTCATGTATCTTCTATTTTCGAAAAAATGTTGGATGAAATTAACAGCGATTACATGTATAAGTATGACCTGCTGAGGAACTATACGACTGAAATAACACACTTCGCCCTGAAAACAGAGCCCTCGGAAGTTTTATACAAGCATCCGGATGCAAATTCACGGATTACATCCGTATTTACGGAGCTGCTGGAAAGACAGTTTCCGATTGAAAATCCTTCGCAAAGGCTTACAATGCGCTCAGCAAAGGATTACGCAGCCCAGCTATCGGTACATGTAAACCACTTAAACAGGGCAATAAAGGAAACCACAGGTAAAACCACAACTCATTATATAACAGAACGCTTACTGAGTGAGGCCATGGCCTTGCTTAAACACACCGACTGGAATATCTCAGAAATTGGTTATTGTTTAGGCTTTGAAGAACCAACGCATTTCAACAATTTTTTTAAAAAATTAACTAACCACACGCCAACTTCTTATCGTATTGTTTGAATTTCGTAATCATCAGTTTGATTAGCGTAATGGTAAACTTTGATTCCCGCAGTAATTTTGTCTTAACAAAAAGGATAAAACTATGGGACTTAAAAAAGTATGGTTTGTAACTGGTGCATCTAAAGGATTAGGGCTTAGTTTAGTAAACCAATTATTAAAGGCAGGTCAATGTGTGGCGGCAACTTCCAGAAATGTTAATGATTTAGTTGCCGCTGTAAATTCAAATTCTGAAAAATTTCTTCCATTAGCTGTTAACCTTGCCGACGAGTTAAGTGTGGAACATGCTATTAATGCCACGATTGCTCAATTCGGAAGAATTGATGTTGTAATTAATAATGCAGGTTATGGCATTGGCGGAAGCATTGAAGAATTAACTGATGCGGAAACAAGAAATGCTTTCGATATCAACGTATTCGGAGCATTAAATGTAATCAGAAAAGCAAGTCCGCATTTAAGAACGCAACGCTCTGGCAACATCATTAATATTGCGTCAATCGCCGGCATTGCTGGTGCAACGGGTTGGGCGGTTTACGCTGCAGCGAAAGCAGCCGTAATTGCTTTATCAGAAGTATTGGCCGAAGACCTGAAAGAATTCGGCGTGAAGGTTACAGTTGTAGCGCCTGGTGCTTTCAGAACAAGTTTTTTAACAGATGAATCGTTAGTGCTGGCAAAAAATCCAATTGATGCGTACGAGGAAGTCAGGGCTGTGCATGCAAGATACTTAAAAATGGATGGTGCACAAGCTGGCGACCCGGAAAAAGCTGCTGCAGCAATGATTTCATTGGCAAGTATGCCAAACCCTCCTATTCATTTGCTTTTAGGGAATGATGCTTTGCAAAGAGCAACCAATAAAACTGATGCGCTGATAAAAGAATACCAAGATTGGAAAGCAATAACAATTTCGACAGATTATTAGAAAGCCTTAGTTGTGAGATTTAGGTTCTGCGATATGTCAATCCCCTCTTTTAAAGGGGTATCCGCAGGACGGGGTGCTTATTTGTCTTGGCCAGACGTACTCTTTTCTTTTGGCATCAAAAGAAACAGAAATGTCGGCTCAAAATTTTTGTATTAAAGTATGTGGTTAGGCTTGGAAAATCTATCCCCAAAAATTTGTTAGGCCGATTTAAGTAGAACGAAGATGTATTGCTTTGGCTTAGTTGGGTGGAAATTATACTTCAAAATTTATTATGAATAGAGGAGCAAAGTGAAATTCTAAACAAATTAAAAACAAAAATCATGGAAAATAAAAAAGTATGGTTTGTTACGGGCGCTTCAAAAGGCCTCGGACTAACATTAGTGAAAAAACTATTAAGCATTGGCCATAACGTGGCTGCAACTTCAAGAAACTTGAGCGACTTATCAAAAGCCGTTGGAGATTTTGAAAACTTTTTACCACTGGCTGTTGATTTAATCAGCGAAGAAAGCGTGGAATCGGCAATAAGTCAAACCATTAGTAAATTCGGACAATTGGACGTTGTAGTAAATAACGCAGGTTACGGAATGCTCGGTGCTTTGGAAGAACTGAGCGATAAAGAATCTCGTGAGAATTTCGATGTAAACGTTTTCGGTTCGTTAAATGTGATTAGAAAAGCATTGCCTCAAATGAGGAAACAACAATCAGGGCATATTTTCAACATCTCATCTATTGGAGGATTTTCTGGAAACTTCCCTGGCTTCGGAATTTATTGTGCCACAAAATTTGCAGTTGCGGGTTTTACCGAATCGCTTGCTGCCGAAGTGAAATCGCTTGGTATTAAAGCTACAGTTGTGGAGCCAGGTTACTTTAGAACAGAATTCTTAACCTCAGGCGCTCTGGCAGTTCCAAAAAATCCGATTGATGCCTACAAAGAAGTACGCGAATCGCAGGCGGCACACCAGAACGATATCAATAACAAACAACCTGGCGACCCAGAAAAAGGTATTAATGTTATTATAGCAGCTGCTGAAAGTGAAAATGCTCCGTTACACTTATTTTTAGGGCCGGACGCTTACAATGTAGCGAATGCAAAAATCATTAGCGTACAGAAAGATATGGAAGACTGGCAAGTATTGGCTACAGCCACAAATTTTGATGAAGTAAAGGCTTAATTGCCTTCAGGTACCTCTCAAAGACGAATTAGTAGGAAAAGGGATAAGAAATTATCCCTTTTTTATTGTAGAACCCATACAGACCCGTATTTTTATTTTGAGTTTAATAAGGTAGTTTTCAGCTCTTCTGCGGTAAATTCCTTTTCATAAAATCGCCTTACTTTTTTGTTCACAAACAACGTTGCGGGTATCGCTCCCGACCACTTTTTATCAATTCGTTCGATGTATTGTTGTTGGTCCGGCTCGTTTAAGAGGAAAACCTCGGCTTTAATATTGTTTTTTTGAACAAATGAAATAACTTCTTTCTGCAATTTTGATTTAAAATCCAAACTCACTAAAAGCACTTTAACCGGCTTTTTAAGGTTGGTTAATCTCAGCTTTTCAAAATTTGGCAACTCTTCCACACACGGCGCACACCAGGTTGCCCAAAAATTGATTACATAAGTTGTATCTTTTCCTCCAGCGATGCGTTTATCCAAATCATTAAGCGTAAGCAACTTCACTTGTGCATTAACCGAATAAGTAATTAAGGATAAACAGATTATAATAAACACACGCATGGTTTTACAACGAAAATTAAGGGATTTTAGTTTGTTTATTTTAAGATATAAGACACATGAGCACATTTAAGCTAATATGTTCTTATATGTTTTATATGGCTGAAGCCTATTTGGCTGTTGAGCAAAGAGACTATTTAATTAACCGAGCCCGATTTGACTAAAACCCGTTGGTAAGCAGGCAAATTTAAATCATCAACAATTACGCCTCTATTCGTACTTGCATGAACAAAAAAACCATTATTCAGGTAAACGCCTACATGGTCAACATCATTTCCTCCAAAAGAAAAGAAAACCAAATCGCCCTCTTTTAAATTATCGATACTTTTTTTATTTACCGCTTTGGCCTGCTCACGGGATATTCGAGGTAAGGTTATGCCATAAATTTCTTTCTCTAATAAAAAAGCGAATCCGGAGCAATCAACACCGTTTTTGTCTAACCCACCGAAACGATATTTTACGCCAGTCCAATCGGTTATAAACTTATAAAGTTGCTTACTCTTTAAGTTTGACATTGCATCGGCTGCCTTCGCGGCTTTGGTATCGCTTTTAACGGTATATTTTTTTGAACCGCAAGCGGTTAAAACAAGTGAGAGTAATAAAATTAGCCAAAATGAATATTTTGTTTTTATCATGTTGTTTCTTTTGCTTTGCCACGGAAACACAGAATACACAGAAAAAATTCCGTGTTAATCTGTGTTTCCGCGGCATATTTATCTGCGAATCTGCCTCTAACCTAATTTTTTATCAACCGTTGTATTTCGTCTAATTTTAACAAAGCTTCAACCGGTGTTAACGCATTTACATCTAAATTATTTAATGTATCCCGAATTTTAACCAAAACAGGGTCATCTATGGCAAACATCTGTAACTGGTAAGCCTGATTCTGAACTTTCTTAATACTGTCTTTAATGCTTTGCCCCTCTGTTCTATCAATTTCCAGTTTTTTCAAAATTTCGTTCGCCCGGCCGATTAATTTCGGTGGCATCCCAGCCATTTTTGCTACATGAATACCGAAACTGTGCTCACTTCCTCCAGGAATCAATTTCCTTAAAAAGATAACTTTATTCGCCATTTCCTTAACCGAAACGTTGAAGTTTTTAATGCGAGGCATGGTGTTGGCCAATTCGTTTAACTCGTGGTAGTGGGTTGCAAATAAAGTCTTCGGACGAGAGGTTGGATGCTGGTGCAAGAATTCTGCAATTGCCCAGGCAATTGAAATCCCATCATAGGTGCTTGTTCCGCGGCCGATTTCATCCAGCAATATCAAACTGTTATCAGAAATATTATTCAAAATACTGGCCGTTTCATTCATTTCAACCATGAACGTACTTTCCCCGGAAGAAATATTATCAGAGGCGCCCACACGGGTGAAAATCTTATCAACCAAACCAACATCAGCGGCTTTCGCTGGCACAAAACTTCCCATTTGCGCCATCAATACAATTAATGCTGTTTGCCTCAAAATTGCCGATTTACCCGCCATATTTGGTCCGGTAATCATAATAATTTGCTGCGAATCTGTATCCAGATAAACATCATTGGTGATGTACTCCTGCCCTACAGGCAATTGCTTTTCGATAACTGGATGGCGGCCACCTTTAATATCGAGCACTTTATCTTTATTTACTGAAGGCTTAACGTAGTGGTTTTTCTCGGCCAATTGAGCAAAACACAACAGGCAATCGAGTTGTGCAATTAAAAACGAATCGAGCTGAATCGGTTTAATGTAGCTGGCTGTTTCGTACATTAACTCATTATACAAACGAATTTCGATGGCTTGAATTTTCTCTTCAGCACCTAAAATCTGTTCTTCGTATTCTTTTAGTTCAGGTGTAATATATCGCTCTGCGTTAACCAGCGTCTGCTTGCGAATCCATCCTTCTGGAACTTTATCTTTATGAGTATGCGTAACCTCTAAATAATAACCAAAAACATTATTGAAAGAGATTTTTAGCGATGGAATCCCTGTTGCTTCGGCCTCACGTTTCTGAATTTGCACCAGATAATCTTTGCCACCAAAAGCGATCTTCCGTAATCGGTCTAACTCCTCATCAATACCATCATTAATTACATTTCCCTTAATCAGCAATGCTGGTGGGTCGGGTTGAAGTTCGCTCTCAATCCTTTCGCGAATGGCCAAACAAGGATTTAGCTGGTCTGCAATTTTAATCAGGAAACCATTTTTAGAATTTGCAGCAAGGTTTTTAACAGCTTCAATGTGGGTTAATGCTCTTTTCAAAGCCACCAATTCCCTCGGACCAACACGTTGCAAACCAACCTTGGATATCAACCTTTCTATATCACCTATCTGCTTAATATGCATCAAAAATTCCTGTTGAACCGTTCCGTTTTTCACAAAGAAATCGACCATTCCTAAACGCTCTTCAATTGGTTTAAGCTCCTTAAGTGGCATAATAATCCACTTTTGCAATAAACGAGCGCCCATCGGTGTGCAAGTATGATCTAGAATATCAAATAAAGTTACGGCATTATCATTGGCAGAGTGTACCAATTCCAGGTTACGAATGGTAAACCTATCCAACCACATGTAGCGGTCTTCTTCAATTCTGCTAATCGAAGTAATATGTTGCAAATTGCGATGTTCCGTTTCGCCTAAATAATGCAAAACAACGCCAGCGGCAATGATTCCGCTTTGTAAACGTTCTACACCGAAACCTTTTAGCGAGGCAACCTCGAAATGTTTGGTTAACGTTTCTTCAGCATAATCAGAAGTATAAGGCCATTCATCCAAACCGAAAGTGTATAACCTATCGCCAAAATTTTCTGTAAAAACCTGCCGTTTAGATTTCTGAAAAATCACTTCCGTAGGTTTAAAACCCTGCAAAAGTTTATCAATATAATCACTGTTTCCCTGGGCAATCATAAACTCGCCTGTCGAAATATCTAAAAACGAGACTCCAATCTGCGTTTTATCAAAGAAAACAGAAGCCAGATAATTATTCGATTTCTGATTTAAAATATTATCACCATAGGCAACGCCAGGCGTAACCAATTCAGTAACACCGCGTTTAACAATAGTTTTGGTCGTTTTTGGGTCTTCGAGCTGGTCACAAATGGCCACACGCTGCCCTGCCCTAACCAATTTCGATAAATAGTTATCTAAAGAATGATGCGGAAAACCTGCCAGTTCCAAGGCGCCGCCATTCGGTCCGGTACCTCGTCTGGTTAATACAATACCTAAAATCTGTGCTGTTTTTATGGCGTCTTCGCCAAATGTTTCGTAAAAATCGCCAACCCTAAAAAGTAAAAGTGCACCAGGATACTTCGCCTTAATCGCGTTGTATTGTTGCATTAACGGGGTTTCTTTATTCGTGTCTTTAGCCAAAACTGAAATTAATTTGCAAAAGCTATAAAGATAACATCATTCATCAAATCTATGGCTGTTTTGTTGAAAAGTTGAAAGATTGTTATCTGTGTAATCCGGTAATTTGGGGATGAATTTAACTATTTTTCGAAAATGAATGTTTAGTAATTCTTCGCATTAATTAGCCCTGCTATCCACTTTACTTCGTTACACTTCGTGCTCGTTCCTATCAGGTTTATAAACAGAGTAGGTTTAGCGAAAGGGCCATGCAGTTTGTATTCGCCTCTACCAGAGGAATGTCCGACGTACGGGGTGTTTATTTATCACATTTTAAAACGTTTCTCCGTCCTGACTGTTACACTAATATAATTTAACCTAATATTTTTATTATGACGATTCAACTAAATACCGACAAAAACTTAACCATACATCAGGAATACGAGGATAAAATTCAAAGTCAGATTACAGATGCGTTGAACAGATTTAGTGATTTAATAACCAGATTAGAAGTTCATTTATCAGATGAAAATGGAAGCAAAGATGGCCTGGAAGATAAGCGGTGCCTGATTGAAGCCAAAATTACCGGTAAAGAACCCATCGCTGTAGCTAACCTCGGCAACAATTACGATTTGGCCATTGCCGGCGCTTTGACTAAATTAAAAAGCAAGCTGGAAACAGTTGCTGGAAAAATGAAAGCTCATTAGAATAACAAAAATGTGATCTCGAAAATTCGAGATTGCATTTTTTTTAAGCCTTTTCTCGCTCGAGTTCCTCAATATAACTCAGAAACAGTTGCAAAGCCTTTTTTCTATCTTCTGTCACATCAAATTGAAGTTTATGATACAAATAATCTTCTAAATCAAACTTTTCTACTTTCGGTAAATCTTTCAATACATCCTGTCTGTGGTCTAAACCAAGTTTCATTGCAGCATTAAATTCAGCCTTAAATTCTTGAGAGATTTCTTTGTTCGCCACCCAGGCAGCATACATAAAAGGCAATCCTGTAAAATTCTTCCACTCTTGGCCCATATCATAAGCGAACGCATAATCATCTTTTTTTCCGAAAGTTCTATCGCCAATTAACACAATAGCATCAGTTTTTACATTAGGGTCTGTGGTAAATTCTACCTCCTGTTTCCAGTAAAATTTAAGCAACACTTTAGCCAGATTATTCGAAGTTCTGGAATGAGAATCCAGTCTCAAGGTTTTAATTTCTTGAACAGGAACGTCACTAAAAATGAATACTGAATTTACGGCGCCGTTGCTACCTATACAATAATCAGCAACGATATTTGCATTAGGCACCAATGGAATCGCAGCCACGGGCATTAAACCCATATCTACCTCACCACTAATCACTTTAGCAGCGCAATCTGATGGAATATCTAAACTTAAATCTATTTTATTAATGATATCCGAATGTTCTAATCCGTATATAAAAGCTTTGGTGTTGGTATACGCAACAGCCGATATTTTAATCTTATTCAATGGTATTATTTTAATGTTTTAAAGTATTTCCGTCATTGCGAGGCACGAGCAATCTGAAAGCGTTTGCTATTGCTATGGTAGTAAGACTGCGTCGTAGCTTGCAATGATGAGTGATTACTATCCAAATACTAAACCGTCTAAATGAACGGCACTATTAAATTCAAGAACAGTAAACTTTCCATCTTCAAAACCCATTTTGTATAAAACTGTATTTTGGTGTGGAAATTCAGTCATTTCACTCAAAGGTTTATTAAGCAATAAGCAGAGAAACACACGCATCGCTCTGCCGTGCATGCAAAGTAAAACAGTTTTTTCTTCTGGCCGGCTCGATAAAACATTCATAGGTTCTTTTAATCGTTCGTAAACATCCTGAACACTTTCGCCACCTTCAAAATGTGCGGTATAATCGCCATCTTGCCAGGTTTGCAACATTTCGCGAAAAGCATCACGAGCATTTTCCGAGTTCGGTTTTCCCTCCCAAACTCCCCAGGCCAACTCATCCAAACCCGAAAGTCGCTCCCAAGGCAAGCCCGAAACAATAAATTTTTGAACCGTTTGCCAGGTACGTTTTAAATCAGATGTATAAATTTTATCGAAAGGAATGTCCTTATATTTTTGATAAAAAGCCTCTGCCTGTGCTCTTCCTGTATCATTTAAGCCAGAATTTATACCTCTACCTTGTACTATTCCTTGCCTGTTAAGTTCCGTTTCGCCGTGGCGGATAATATAAATGTGCTTGACCAAAATTTTTACTATTTAAAGATTATCATGATAATTTAGCAAATGCTAAATGTTGAATATTAGTTTTTGGGTGAAATTTGATTTCAGACTCAGAAATCCTGAAACTCATAGAATCAAATTAATCCTGGTTGACTACAGGCAACTTATAATATTGCGGTTTCTTTTCCTCCTCAAAAACAACGTTTTCAAAATCGGTAACTACATTATATAAGGTGTCGCGTTCTATTGCTTTTCGGCCAACCTGTTTAATTAAGTTAACCAATTCGCGGGTACTCATTGCAGGCGTTTGCTCTTCAGCGCCAGCCATTGAATAGATTTTGGTGGTGTCATCTAAGGTTCCGTCGATGTCATCAACGCCATAATTTAAGGATAATTGAGCCGTCTCGCGACTAATCATTGCCCAATATGCTTTAATGTGGTCGAAGTTATCCATGTAAATACGAGCAATTGAATAGTTTCTTAAATCTTCAATAACCGAAGATTCAGCCACGTTGCTCATTTGGTTGTGTTGATTACGGAATTTTAGCGGAATAAAAGTTTGGAAACCACCTGTTTTGTCTTGCAACTCGCGAAGTTTTTCCATGTGGTCTACACGGTGCCAGAACTTTTCGATATGACCGTACAGCATTGTTGCATTACTTCTCATTCCCAGCTTATGCCATTCTTCATGTATCGCCAACCATTGTTCGCCTGTACATTTATCTTTAGCAATTTGCTCGCGAATTTCAGGATGAAAGATTTCCGCACCACCGCCAGGCATCGATTGCAAGCCTGCATCTTTCATCAATTTCATACCCGTAGCATAATCAATTTTAGCTTTCTTGAAAATGTAGTGGTACTCAACTGGTGTTAAAGCTTTCACATGTAAATCAGGACGATGTGTTTTAATAGCAGTAAATAGCGCCGAATAAAAAGCGACATCATATTGCGGCAATACACCTCCAACAATATGAACTTCGGTTACGGGCTCATCATCATATTTCTTAACTATATCGAGCATTTGCTCCATCGTTAAAGCCCAACCCTCTTCTTTTTGCTTAATTAAGCGAGAATAAGAACAAAATTTACAATCGTAAACGCAAAGATTTGTAGGCTCTAAATGAAAATTGCGATTGAAATAGGTCTTATCACCGTGCTTTTCTTCACGAATGAAGTTGGCCAAAACGCCCAGATAACCTAATTCTGCATGCTCGTAAAGGTAAACACCCTCATTAAAAGTTATACGTTCTTTATTGAGGACTTTTTTTGCTATGGTTTGTAATTCAGTTGATAATGAAGTATCAGCTAATATTTTTTCAACTTGCTCAGTTGTATTCATTCCTGATTTATTTTCAACAAAAATACAATATTGGCATGATTAGAAAATCATTTTCTTGTAACAAACAGAAAGTTCATTGGTGTATTAGCCATTGGTTATTAGGTACAAGTTCGAATAATTGAACTAATGCGCTATTGAACAAATGAACTAAAATAAAAAAAGCACCCACTTCTCAGCGGTGCTTTTGTACTATGTTTTTCGTAGGTAGGTAATATTAATTAGTTGTAGGGGAAAATGTTAACACGATGTTAGCCGTTTTTCCGCCAAATTCGATTGGCGATTTCAGCACCATACTGCCTTTAGAAAGCTGGCTTAATACCAAACGATAACCTTCAGTAACATTTTTAGCCTTATCGCCCTCAAAAATTTTCTTGAACTGGAACGTTTCATCAGCAGGGGTTGCCGACCAGAAGATAGTTTGCATTACGGCGCCGCAACTACTTGATGCTGGCAACGTGTACGAACCGTTTCCGCTATTGGTTAATTTCCAGGTACTTCCCTGAAAACATTTGTATGATTTTTCGCCAAACAAACCTTGAACTGCCTGATCTGGTAAACCTTCTAAAGCAATATTGTTTAAAACCCATGTGCCGGTAACTGTACCTCTGCCACCATTAATACCTGTTGTAGCATTTTGAGTAGATGAACAACTTTGTAACATTACCAAGGTAGACCATGCTATTGCGATAGCTATAAATAATCTTTTCATTTTAGTGTAATTTAAATTTCGGGAAATTGAATACATAAATCTTGCCAAAACAATTTTGAAGCTTAAATTAGCGCCAAATTATTAAATTGCCTTGCGATTAATACGCATAAAAATCAAATTACCATGAAGCCAGAAACCCTTGCTATTCACGCCTCTAATCTTGTTAAAAACACCACGGGCGATGTTACACCACCAATAAATTTATCTACAACTTTTTTTCGTGATGAAAATGGAGGTTATCCGGGCGGGCACATGTATAGTCGGGTGAGTAATCCAAACCGGTCTGCTTTAGAAAACACTATCGCTAAATTAGAATACGGAGCAGATGCTGCAGCTTTTGCTTCAGGCAATAATTGTGGCATGAGCTTATTCCAGGCATTAAAACCCGGCAGCCATATCATTGCGCCAGATGATATGTATTGGGGAATAAAAAAACAGCTTTTAACCATCTTTAATGAAACTTTAGAATTCGATTTTGTTGACCAAACAGATTTGGATTTAATAAAATCGAGTGTAAAACCAAATACCTCGCTGATTTGGATTGAAACACCCTCAAACCCATTATTGAAAGTTACCGATATTGAAGCCATTGGTAAAATTGCAAAAGCAAATAATATTACTTTTTGTTGCGACAGCACTTTTGCATCCCCTGTTTTACAGAATCCTATTTTATTAGGCGCTGATATTGTAATGCACAGCAGTACAAAATATTTGGGTGGCCACAGCGATGTGCTTGGGGGCATTTTGGTGACCGCCAAAAAAGATGAACTTTGGGAAAAAATTAAGAATATCCAACAAACTGGCGGAGCGGTTCCATCGCCGTTTGATTGCTATTTACTTTGCAGAAGCATCAAAACGCTGACTTACCGCATAAAAGGTCATTGCGAAAACGCGAAACTGGTTGCACAATTTTTGGTTAATCATCCTAAAGTTGAGGCCGTTTTCTTTCCAGGCTTAGAAAGCCATCCCCAGCACGAAATTGCTAAAAAACAAATGAAAGATTTTGGCGGAATGATGTCTTTTTTGGTAAAAGGAGATGTTGAGGCAACCAATAGAGTGGTAAATAAAGTAAAATTATTTGCGCAGGCAACCAGTTTAGGTGGTGTAGAAAGTTTAATCGAGCATCGTTATTCGGTTGAGGGACCAGATAGTAAAACACCAAAAAACCTGTTAAGAATTTCTGTTGGTTTGGAACATGTTGATGATATTATTGCCGATTTAGAACAAGCGCTGGGCTAATTAAGCATCTCATTTGCGAGGCAAGAAGCAATTTTATTCATTCGATACAATCATAGTTGGAAGATTGCTTCGTGCCTCGCAATGACAACCGCTGAGTGATAGACCCGAAATTACGAGTGGATAATCATTATACGGACTACCCCTTGTTTTTAAACCCGATTGCAGCGGCAGCCCCCGATTTTTCATCGGGGCTATAGCAAAAAGCGGGACTGCGAATTCCTAAGAATTACAATCCCGCTCATTTTCAAATTCTATTTCGGATTACAAACTGTTACCAATTTCGCAGAATAATTTGCATTAAGCGGCTCGTTAGTTTGGGCCAAACGTTGCGAGCCTGTATTTGCAGGACAAGCAATATCTCCCGCGGCATCGTAAATCAACTTATTCCCATTAGCCAATAACTCTTTAGGCACATAAACCTGTACTTTGGTAATTGAATATCCAGATGGGAAATAACGAATGTAATATCCATCGGGATGTTTTGTCCAGATGCCACTTGGAACATCGGTTCTTGGTGGCGCCATACCAGCAATGATGGCGTATTTTTCCATATCGGCATAAGTGTAATTGCCAGACGAAACCAGCTGGCGAATGTTATTTTCGGCCTCAAAAACTGCTTTAATGCCTGAAGGAAGCTGGTCTTTTGCTTTTTCCATTACATCAAACGGTAAAACGCCTAATGCACCACCCTCTAATTGAGTCAACTGTTTTGGCGTTAAAAGTTTCAGGGCTGTTAATTTTACTGTTCCTGCGTAATCGGCAAATTTTGTCCTGGCAATAATTGTCCAAAGCAAAACCTGAATATCGTGCTGTTCTACATCCGGATGTTTCTCTGCGCTCTTTAAAATCGAAACCACAATTTCTTCTCTCGGTCCTAAAACAGGCGCAAACATATAACCATCGCCTTTTGATGGCGCAAAAGTTCCGGCCTTTAAGCAGTAGCTTTTATTAGTCATTTCGTAAAAACCTTCACATAAAACATAACCACCATCGGGGTTTTTAGGTAATAGATATAAGGGTTGAAATTTTGCGCTGGCGTTAAAATCGGGCATCTTTTCACCCTCCCGATTTACATCTTCGAAGGATGTAGTGATTGCGGCCGGTTGCTTTAAAAATTTATCAACGCCAAGAGCTTTCGCACCCTGAGCAGTTCCAACTTTTAATAACTTGTCTTTTAACCCGCCGAATTGAGCTTGAGCTGCTAATCCTGAAGCTGCGAAAAGCAATGCCAGGGAAATAGATTTGATTTTTTTCATAATGATTTAGATAGGTAGCACAAACATAAAAGTTTTGAACTTAATTTAAGTTTTTGTTTTTCTATTTTAAAATCTGAAATCGTTTCACAGGAAATTTACAAAAAATCAAAATTTAATTTTGTTGTTTAAAATTTAATTCAGACATTTGGAATATTATTTGGCTAGAAACTAAATAAAAGTCAATCTTAATCGGATTGATTTATAAAGAAGTGGCGAGAGACTGGCTCTGTGACCCACTGGCAACCCTCAGAGAGAGAAGGTGCCAATTCCTGACCGGGTAACATGGTGTTATTTGGAGATATAAATTAGAACTGATGAAAACAATAAATCTTCAATCGCAAAGCGAATCTAAGCCAGGCCGTAGAAAGGCAGAAAACTCTTCTATTTTGATGATTTGTTGTGATATGCATGCGATTACATGTATGTGCTGTTGCATACAGTAATTTATAAATCTTCCTCTGTTGTTTATTTTTTCAAATTGGAAGGTCCCGAGAAATCGGGATACGCCCCATGCCAGGATATCTGATTTCAGAATTTTCCTGATTCAACAAATACATTATTTAACCATTCAAAATATTAGAAATTATGTCAACCTCATATAAATTCGAAACATTACAATTACATGCTGGTCAGGAAATTGATCCAACTACAGGTTCGAGAGCAGTTCCAATTTACCAAACCACATCTTACGGATTTAAAAATGCAGAACATGGTGCCAATTTATTTGCTTTAAAAGAATTTGGCAATATTTATACCCGTTTGATGAATCCTACGACGGATGTTTTTGAAAAAAGAATCGCCGCATTAGAAGGTGGCGTTGCGGCTTTGGCAACGGCGTCAGGACAAGCTGCACAATTTATTGCCCTACATAATATATTGGAGGCTGGCGATAGCATCGTTTCATCATCACACATTTACGGTGGCACCTTTAACCAGTTTAAAGTTGCTTTTAAACGTTTGGGCATTCATGTTGAATTCGCAAATCCTGACGTACCTGAAGAATTTGAACAAAAAATAACAGAGAGAACGAAAGCAATCTATTTAGAAACCATTGGCAATCCTGCTTTCAGTATTCCTGATTTTGAGAAAATTGCCGCGATTGCAAAGAAATTCGATATTCCTTTGATCGTTGATAATACTTTTGGCGCTGGAGGTTATTTATTTAAGCCATTGGAACACGGCGCTAACATCGTTGTAGAATCTGCAACAAAATGGATTGGCGGACATGGAACCAGCATCGGCGGTATAATTGTTGATGGTGGAAATTACAATTGGGGAAATGGAAAGTTTCCTCAATTTACAGAACCTTCAGAAGGTTATCATGGATTGGTTTTTAATGACGTTTTTGGTATCGGCGGGCCATTCGGGAACATCCAGTTCATTATCCGTGCTCGTGTTGAAGGTTTAAGAGATTTAGGCCCTGCCCTTTCCCCTTTCAACTCATTCTTACTATTGCAAGGCTTAGAAACTTTATCACTTCGAGTACAACGCCATGTAGATAATGCTTTGGAATTGGCAACGTGGCTAGAAAATCATCCATTGGTTAAAGAAGTGCATTATCCAGGTTTAGCGAGCAGCAAATACAATAATCTGGCTAAAAAATATTTGAGCAACGGTTTCGGTGGCGTTTTATCATTCGAGTTAAATGGCACCAAAGAAAACGCTACACAAGTAATTGATAATCTGAAACTGGTATCTCACCTGGCAAATGTTGGCGATGCCAAAACGTTAATTATTCAGCCGTCGGCAACAACGCACCAACAGTTAAGTGAAACAGAACAGTTGGCGGCGGGCGTAAAACCAAACGCTTTAAGGGTTTCAGTAGGAATTGAGCACATCGACGACATCAAGGCAGATTTCGAGCAGGCATTTGCTGTTATCGGCGCTTACACAAATGCCGAAAGTTTACAAGCTTAATACCCCCCAGCCCTCTGAAGGGGGTGCAACAAAACATGTTTAAGTAAATTACAGTCAATAATATGACCGATAGAAATACAAAAGCCCCTTTAGGGATTGGGGTGTACAATTATCCCAAACAATTTAAATTAGAAAGCGGTAAAAAAATTCGCAACCTGCAAATCGCTTATCAAACTTTTGGAAAATTAAATGCCAATAAAGACAATGTAATTTGGGTTTGCCATGCTTTAACGGCAAATGCGGATGTTTTTGAATGGTGGGAAGGTTTATTCGGGCAAAATTCCTTGTTTAATCCGCAAGAACACTTTATTGTCTGCGCAAATGTTTTAGGGTCAAATTATGGAACAACCAATCCATTAAGTACAAATCCAGTAACTGGTTTACCATATTATTTAGCGTTTCCACAATTTACCATTCGCGATTTTGTTTCAGCACACCAATTATTGGCCAATCATTTAGGCATTGGGAACATCAAATTATTAATTGGCGGTTCTTTGGGCGGCCAGCAGGCTGTAGAATGGGGAATAATAGAACCAACCAGAATTGAGAACCTGATTTTAGTTGCTACCAATGCTGTTCATTCTCCGTGGGGAATAGCTTTTAATGAGAGTCAACGTTTAGCAATTACAACTGATAGAACTTTCTACGCAAACCAACCAGATGGCGGGAGTAAAGGATTGAAAACTGCCCGCAGCATTGCACTTTTAAGTTACAGAACTTATCATGCTTATGGTAATACACAAGTTGAAAGTGTAAATGATAAAACTGATAACTTCAGGGCTTCATCTTACCAAAACTATCAAGGTGAAAAATTAATTAATCGCTTTAATGCTTATAGTTACTATTATTTAACCAAAGCGATGGATAGCCATAACGTTGGTCGTAACCGTAAATCAATTGCCGAGGCCTTGAAGTTGATTAAAGCCAATACGCTGGTTATCGGAATTGAAAATGATTTCTTGTTCCCGATATCGGAGCAAAAATACTTAGCAGATAATATCGATGATGCAACGTTTGCAGCAATACATTCAGAATACGGCCATGATGGATTTTTAATTGAAACAAATGCATTAACAAACATCATCGGGAATTTCATAAAAGAAAGCAGAAACAAAAAGATTATTAAGCTGCAGCACACTGCCTAATAAGGTAGAGAGTTAAAAGCTGGAATTTAAAACCCAAGGACTAAAAGAAATAAAATAATTTATCAGCCACGGAAATACGAAAGGATGGAAAATAAGGAATCTGATTCCGTGTAAATATGTGTTTCCGTGGCAAAAAAATAACAAAAATAAATGGTAGCGAAAAGCTTTTAAGCACCCAGTCTTGATACCTGATACTGCTACTTGATACAATAAACAACATGAGTAAAAATTTAAAAATAGGATTATTTGGTTTCGGCGTTGTAGGACAAGGTTTATTGGACATTATCCAAAGCCAGAACCTCAATCTCGAAATAATTAAAATAGCGATTAAAGACCCGAGAAAGAAACGTACGCTTACCAAGGATTTATTTACGACTGATAAAAATGAGATTCTGAACAATTCGGAAATCAATACGATTGTAGAGTTGATAAATGATGCTGATGCTGCTTACGAAATCGTAACTACGGCTTTAAAGAATGGCAAAAACGTTGTTTCGGCTAACAAAAAAATGATTGCTACTCACCTGAAAGAGTTGGTAGATTTACAGCAGAAACACGGAACATCTTTACTTTATGAGGGCGCTGTGTGTGGCAGTATTCCAATCATCAGAAACCTGGAAGAGTATTATGATAACGAACTTTTCCATGCCTTAAGTGGTATTTTCAATGGTTCATCGAACTACATTTTATCGAAAATTTTTAATGAAAATCAGAGCTACGATTCGGCATTAAAAGAAGCACAGGATTTAGGTTTTGCCGAAACCGACCCGATTTTAGACGTTGGAGGTTACGACCCAAAATATAAACTGGCCATCGCAACAGCACATGCTTATGGCTTGTTCGTAAATCCTGATGCGATATTGAATATCGGAATTCAAAATCTTTCTAAATACGATATTAAATATGCCCGTGAGAAAAACTTTAAGATTAAATTGGTTCCAACGGCAAGAAAGGTAAATACAAAAGATATTGTTACCTATGTATTGCCGAAACTGGTTGCGAAAGATGATTTCTTGTATAATGTTGAAAATGAATACAATGCTGTAACAGTTCAGGCAGCGTTCGCTGATAAACAGTTTTTCTTTGGCAAGGGTGCTGGTGGCCATCCGACTGGTGCTGCCGTACTTTCTGACATTGCTGCTTTACGTTATGATTATCGCTACGAGTATAAAAAATATCATTCGGAAAATGGCGTAAAACATACTGAAGACATCTTATTGGAAGTGTATTTAAGATATGCTGACGAAGATTTAGTACGCTTATTGGAATTTGACAATGTTAGTGAGCGCTATGCCGCTAGTGAATATAAATATGTAATCGGCACGGTGAAACTGGAAAGCTTAATTAAAAACCGTGATTTGTTGCTTGATAAAAATGTGTTTATCGCCTACACAGGCAGACAGATTTACAAGCAGGAACAAGTTGCCGAAAATGCATATGCGGCAGAATTAGCTGCGCTTTAACAATTTTTTAAGGTTAATTTTTTTATTTGTTTTGTTGTTAAGTATAAAGGTCGGAGCGAGTCCGACCTTTTGCGTAGTACATTATCCTCTACCCGCCATTTCGGTTAACTTTTTGGCTAAATCTTTTCCTAAATAACCATCGATAACTGCATGAACAACATATAAAATTGGTGTCATCAGAATAGCAACAAAAAATTTATAAGTATAGTTAACCAAACCAATTGCGGCAACCATTTGCCAGCTATAATGATACTGGGGATTTAAATAAAAGGCGATGAATATTACGACAAAACTATCAATCAGTTGTGAAACCAAAGTAGAACCAGTTGCCCGCAACCAAAGCGACTTTTCGCCTGTAATTTTCTTAATGCGATGAAAGATTAAAACGTCTGCAAGCTGACCAACAATAAAAGCGATAATTGAGCCAACGATAATCCACATACCCTGACCAAAAATACCAGCGAAAGCATTATTCATATTCAAATCTTCGCCGTTTATATTTTGATGCACCCAGAAATCGGCAGCGCTTAAATGCATGGAACCCCAAACCACTAAAAACGCAAAAGCAATTAATATTGAAGTTAAAATCGATAAAAACCTAACTTGCTTAACACCAAAATACTCGTTAATGATGTCGGTCATGATGAAAATAATTGGCCAGGTAAGCACACCAGCTGACATTACAAAAGATAGATTCGGCACACCAAATAAATTAATATCAAACTTTTTAAAACCCAATGTTTCTTCAACACTGAATAATTTAACGCCGATAAACTCTGATAATATTGCATTTGCCACAAAAAAACTCCCCAGAACGAGAAGTAAACGGCTTTCTTTAGTTTTAAAAGTCATAGCCTATAAATCTAAATATAAATCAAATCACAATCACTTTTTTTAAGTTAAATTTTAAAATCGATACCTTTTTTACAATCGTTCGACCTTAAAAATAGTTTAATAACTTAAATCTCCCAATCTTTGCGACTTCAAAAAAATCGGAAATCTTCATGGCTAACAAAAAGCACTTTTATCTCATATTAATCTTAGGTTCTTTGGCGGCACTCGGACCGTTTTCGATTGACATGTATTTGCCTGGCTTTGTAGATATTGCGAAGGATTTGAAAAGTACCGAATCGACTGTTGCCCTATCATTATCAAGTTTTTTTATTGGCATTTCAGCTGGCCAATTATTATACGGACCATTATTAGATAAGTTCGGGCGTAAAAAACCTTTGTATTTTGGTTTAGCACTTTATATAGTTGCCTCGTTTTTATGCCTGGCCGTTACTGATGTAAACCAACTTATAGTTTTGCGCTTTGTACAAGCCATTGGGAGTTGCGCTACTGCCGTTGCATCGGTAGCCATGGTTCGCGATTTATTTTCTGTAGAAGAAAGCCCTAAAGTATTTGCTTCGCTTATGTTGGTTATTGCAGTTTCGCCAATGTTGGCCCCAACAGCTGGCGGTTATTTAATTTCCGCTTTAGGCTGGCAATATGTTTTTGTTTTTTTAGGTATAATGGCAATTTTGATGCTTTTGGCATCGATATTTAAACTTCCGGAAAGCTACAAGCCTGACCCAAATTATTCTTTGAAACCAAAACCAATTTTAAACAGCTTTTTAAGTGTTTTAAAAGAACCACAATTTTCAACTTATGCTTTAATCAGCTCGATTACCTTTTCAGGTTTATTCGCTTACGTATCATCATCGCCACAGGTTTTTATGAAGATTTATGAAGTCAGCAAAACTGGTTATGGGTGGATATTTGCGCTATTATCTGTTTTTTTTATTGGTTCAAGTCAGGTAAACAGTTTAATTTTAAGATGGTTTACCAGCAAACAAATTGTAACCTGGGCGCTTTTAGCGCAATGTTTATGCAGCTTAATATTCCTGGTCTTTGCCATAAACGATTGGCTAAATTTATATTCAACAATTGGCTTTATCGCGTTATTTTTATGTTGTTTAGGCTTTATCAATCCAAATGCAGCAGCTTTATCATTGGCTCCATTCAGCAAAAATGCCGGAAGTGCATCTGCCTTGATGGGCGCTTTACAAATGGGATTAGGCGCTTTGGCATCGGTAATGGTAAGTCTGTTTAGCGAACATTCTGTTATTCCAATGCCTTTGGTTATGACGGCTGCAGCATTTATTGCCTTGATTTGCTTATTAATTGGAAGAAGATTTATCAAAACTGAAATTGCTGCTTCGGGAGATGCAGCAGTTGTTGGACATTAATTGTTTCAACTTATAAAGTAACCATTGCAAGATTTTCTATAAACATGCGAGAGGTTAACAAAGGCCGCAACTTCGTATCGCGATGGGTTAACTTAAGAGCCATAAATCACTCCATAATTTCTTGCGCTTTGCAACCTTAAATAGAAATTCTGTTCCGGCCACCTAAACCTGATGGCAACGGCAGCCCCGATTTTTTTATGAGGGCTATAGTGAACAGCAGGACAAACCCAAAGCAATTAACTACGGCAACTGCTTTCCAAACATGTTTACCGGATTCGATAAATGCTGGCAATTTATTCCTTAAGGTTTTTTTTGCTATTTTCGCTTATAACATGTTAAATATACAATCGAAACTGCCTGGCGTAAGTACGACCATTTTCTCGGTAATGTCTAAGCTTGCGGCAGAACATAATGCTATTAATTTATCGCAGGGTTTTCCTGATTATCCCTGCGACCCAAAGTTGACCGAACTGGTAAATATTGCCATGAAAGACGGCTTTAACCAATACGCACCAATGCCAGGCAACACTTTTTTAAAGGAAACCGTTGCCGAAAAAGTGGCTAAACTTTACGCTGTAGATTATAATCCTGACACGGAAATTACCGTTACCGCAGGCGGAACACAGGCTATTTTTACCGCTCTGGCTGCGATTATAAACCCTGGCGACGAGGTGATTATTTTCGAACCTGCCTATGATAGTTATGCACCAACAATAAGGCTTTTGGGTGGTTTGGTAAAAACCTACGAGCTTGCACCACCTTCATATGGCATTGATTGGGATATGGTTAAAAAGTTGTTTACGAGCAGCACGAGGATGATAATTTTAAATTCTCCGCAAAATCCGACTGGTAGCATTTTATCTGAAGAAGATATGCAGCAATTGATTAAGCTTATTAACGGAACAGATATTTTAATCCTGAGCGATGAAGTTTATGAGCATTTAATTTATGATCAGCAAAAGCATAAAAGCGTGATGCTGTTTCCTGAATTGAGGGAAAGAAGTTTTGTTATCGCATCATTCGGCAAACTTTTACATGCTACCGGTTGGAAACTCGGCTACTGCCTTGCTCCAGCTCAGTTGACTAAAGAATTCAGAAAAGTACACCAATTTAATGTTTTTAGCGTTAATAGTCCGATGCAACAAGCCATTGCCAATTACATTAAAGACCCAAACAATTATAATGGAATAACTGCCTTTTTCGAAAAGAAACGCGATTATTTTAGAGGTCTTTTAGCTGAAAGCCGTTTTGAATTGCTTCCCTGTAATGGCTCCTATTTCCAATGTGCGAGTTTTAGTAAAATCAGCGATGAAAAGGATACCGACTTTAGCATGAGGTTGACAGCAGAATTTGGAGTTGCCACCATCCCTGTTTCGGCATTCTACCAAAAAGCGACTGACCATAAGATTATCAGATTTTGTTTCGCTAAAGAAGACTCAACCCTTGCCTTGGCTGCAGAGAAGTTAAAAAATGTTTAATCACCCCGTAAAAGAAAACCTATGGAAGCACCTGTTTATACTCAAATAGAAAACCTGAAAGTAACTGTTTTTCAGGCCTATCTTTTTTGGGAAAACATAGAGAAAAACTTACAAAACCTGGCCTTACGTTTATCAATGGGCGTTCGGGAAAAGACCGACTTAATCATTTTACCAGAAATGTTCAATAGCGGCTTCAGTATGAACTCTGAGGCTTTAGCCGAAGAAATGGGCGGCTTTACAATGCAATGGATGCAGAAAATGGCGCATCTGTACAACTGCGTGGTTACTGGAAGTTTAATTATTAAGGAAAACGGAAATTATTACAATCGCCTGGTTTGGATGGAACAAAATGGCAACCATAAGTATTACGACAAGCGACATTTATTCGGCTTAGGTGAGGAAGATAAAAATTTCAGTCCGGGAAAGGATAAACTTATTGTTGAACTTAAAGGCTGGAAAATCAGATTAGCCGTTTGTTATGACCTTCGTTTCCCCGTTTGGTTGCGCAACGTAAATGAAGAATATGATATTTTGCTTTTAGTAGCAAGCTGGCCAGATAAGCGTTCGGCTCACTGGAAAGCTTTGATTCCAGCGCGTGCCATAGAAAATCAAAGCTATGTTATCGCTGTAAACCGGGTTGGCCATGATGGAAATCAGGTTTACCATAGCGGCCATTCCATGTGTATAGACCCTTATGGCAGTACGGTTTACTACAAACCGGAGGATGAAGATTTATACACTTTCAGCATCAATTACGAGGAATTGGTTAAAATCAGACGTCAATTTCCTTTTTTAAAAGATGCAGATAAGTTTACCATTCAAGATTAACCAACAATTTTCAATTAAAATAAACCATTTAACCGATTCCAAAAAAAAATGTTCAACCGTCGAAAATTTATTAAAGCCTCTGCCCTTTCTGCCGGCTTAATCGCCATTGATAAATCAAGCATAGCTGATGCAATTCCCGTTTCAACAAACAGTGCTGCCAGTTTTCCTATTGTAATTTCTACCTGGGATTTTGGTATTGCAGCAAATGCTGATGCATGGAAGGTACTTTCGAAAGGAGGAAAAGCTTTAGATGCAGTTGAACAAGGCGTTTGGGTGCCTGAAGCTGATGAAAAAAATCAATCGGTTGGGTACGGCGGATTACCAGACAGAGATGGCAAGGTAACATTGGATGCCTGCATTATGGATGAAAATGGGAATTGTGGAGCAGTTTTGGCTTTAGAACACATTAAACACCCCATTTCTGTGGCTCGTAAGGTGATGGAAAAAACTCCACACGTAATGCTCGCCGGAGATGGCGCACTACAATTTGCTTTAGAGCAGGGTTTCAAAAAAGAAAATTTGCTTACGCCATCCAGCGAAAAAGCATGGAAAGAATGGTTAAAAACGGCCAAATATGAACCAGTAATGAACATTGAGAATAAGCTGTATGATAAAGCGGCTCCTCAAAAACTACCCGGTAACCAATATAATCACGATACCATAGGCATGTTGGCAATTGACAGTAAAGGAAATATTTCTGGCGCTTGTACAACCAGTGGAATGGCTTATAAACTCCACGGCAGAATTGGCGATAGTCCGATTATTGGCGCAGGTTTATATGTTGATAATGAAGTTGGCGGCGCTACATCTACAGGCGTTGGCGAGGAAGTGGTTCGTAATGTCGGCTCGTTCTTAGTAGTTGAATTAATGCGACAAGGCTACACACCTGAAGCTGCATGTAAAGAAGCTGTAATGCGCATTATTAAGAAAAAACCAGAAACGGCAAAAAAAATTCAGGTTGGTTTTCTAGCCATCAATAGAAAAGGCGAATATGGTGCTTATGCCATTCAACAAGGTTTCAGTTATGCGGTTTGTAATGCCGAAAAGCAGGATTTACTGATTAAAGGAAAAAGTTATTACTAATTTCCAAAATCAGGAATAATAAAATCGGTATAGAAACAACTATTAAGCAGTTTATGAACAAAGAAAATCCTAGCCCATTTGTAAAAAGTTGGGGGTTAGAAGTTTGCGCAAATGGCTATGAATCTGCTTTAAATGCGCAACTTGGCGGGGCCAAGCGGGTCGAATTTTGCGATAATTTAGCCGAAGGTGGCACAACCCCAAGCCACGGACAACTTGCTTTGGCCAAGAAAAACTTAACAATCGAAGTTTGGCCAATTATTCGTCCCAGAGGCGGAGATTTCCTTTATTCCGACATCGAGTTTAACTTAATGAGAGAAGATATAGAAAATTGTAAATCATTAGGTTGTGATGGAGTTGTTATTGGAATACTTAAAGCTGATGGAAGTATTGATAAAGAGCGCTGCGCTGAATTAATTGAATTGGCAAAACCACTTTCTGTCGCTTTTCACAGAGCCTTCGATATGAGTAACGATATGGAAAAGGCGCTCGAAGATTTAATTGATTTAGGGATTGTCCGGGTGCTTTCATCTGGTGGTGCAAATACAGCAATTAGTGGTATAAAAAAATTATCGGAATTGGTAGAGCAAGCCAACGGCCGTATCTCTATTATGCCAGGAGCCGGAATTAATGAAAGCAATATTCAGGAAATAATTAATATTTCTGGTGCTACAGAATTCCATGCTTCTGCAAAATCTTATGTACCAAGTAAAATGGAATTTAGGAATACCGAAAGTAAGATGGGCAGCATTGAAGATGAATATCAATATGAGTTAACATCGGTAGAAAAAGTAAAAACTCTGGTTAAACTAATAGAACCAACTTAAAATGCCTTTTATTTTTAAGCCTTATGTTTTTTTAATTTTAGTTGCTACGTTATTTCTTATCGCTTCTTTTTTTGTAGCGAGCAAAACTATTGAAGTAAACCTGGCAGACGCTTATTACGTTATTGGCTTCATTCAGTTTTTAAGACTAGTTGCCGTAATTCTTTTTGTTTTCAGCGCATTGTATAAACTATTAAACAGATTTCTAAATCTGCCAATACTGAACTATCTTCACATTGGCATAATGCTAATCACAATAGGAATTTTCATTTTTGCAGACGCCCCATTCGGAAGAACTTTCAATTGGATTTTTTGTGATTTTTGGTTTAAGTCAGCTGTTTTTCTTGATAAATATTTTCATAGGTGCTTCCAAAAAGCAGCTCAACAATTCCAGGAGATAATTTTAAAATCTCCTCCCACACAAAAAAAAAATCTATCAACCATTTAATTTTCAGATAATTAGGTATATTTATTAAACTAAATCACCTAAATTAATTGTTATGAAAAAAATCTTATTATTACCTCTTGTTGCATTATTTTTAGCGGCTTGCCAAAATAAAGGTGCAAAAACTACAGATGGTGCTTCAATCGCAGATACAACAAAATATCCCTACACGGTAAAAAAAGTCGAAAATTGGGAAATGAATCCAGATAAGAAAAATTTACTTACAGGAATGACCCTCATTAAAACTTTTGAAAGCCTGGATACCGCCAGCATGGGCAAGGTTCTAGCCGATAGTGTGTGGTTCACACTCGATGGGTACCAGTTTAAAGGGACCAAAACACAATTTTTAAAGCAGATTCAAGGTGAGTTCGCAAAGATGAATAGTTTTAAAATTATGATGCAAGATTATGAGTCTGTTATCAATAAAGATAAAACCGAAGAATGGGTAAGCTTATGGTATAGTCAGATATCGACAACTAAGGAAGGTAAATCTGATACTGTTAACCTTTTTAATGATGTAAAAATGAAGGATGGAAAGGTTGTAGGTCTTTCTGAATATGTCCAGCATCCGATGAAAAAATAATGTGAGCGCCCGACCAAAAACCGGGCGTCTTTTTTTATTTGCCGCTTCCAGGAACGTATCCCAAGCCTGGGGTTAACCAATGCAGTAAAATTACTCTTGAGTAACGGTAATTTATCGGCGATAAAAGTAACACGCCGGCAAGTATTAAAGCAACATAATACCAAAGGTTTTCATAAATCAGGGGTAAACCCAAAACGTACGATGCAACTCCGATTGTTATAATTTCGGCAACATTCATTGCGTAACTCACAAACATGGCAACATAAAAAAAGCCAGGTTCGCGTTCAAACTTTAAGTTACAAACAGGACAATTTACGTTCGTTTTTTGTAGTTTAAATGCATAAGCATTGCCGGTAAAAATATTACCTCTGCGGCAACGGGGGCATTTACATTGTAATACTGCCTGAAATTTCGAAAGCTCTGCCATATTTTATTTTTTGTTAGGCAAATTTACAATACTTATAATGGCTAATTTATGATATACATCATAATCTTAAAACAGGCTACATAAGAATTTCTTTTCCTGATAACCTATATTTTTACAATTTTCCCGCCTTGTAAACCAACAAAACCCTTATCAGCTAATAATTTAACGCCTCTGATAACCGTTTCAACCCTTAACCCCGTCATATCTGCTAAATCCTGGCGTGTTATCTTTAAACTATCACCTGTTTTAGCCTCCAAAAACAAATAGTTAATGATGGTTTCCAACCGGTGTTCAGCCTTTTCATTGGCAAGTTCTTCCAGCATCATCGATTTATAAAAAAGTCTGTTACTGAGCACTTTAATCAGATCCATACTGAAATCTGCGTCATCTTTTAAAAGGTTAAAGAAGTCGGTTTTACCGACAGAAATTATCTCCGCATTTTTACTAACTATTGTGTAGGCAAGATACGGCCGGTTTACTAGCATCGCAGGTTCGCCAAAATATTGGCCGGCTTTGAAAACACCCTGAATAAATTCCTTACCATCTACACTTACGGTAACCATTCGCACCTCTCCTTTTTTGATGAAATACACAAAACGGGGCTGCATTCCGGGCTCATATATAATAGAATCCTTCGAGAATTCTTTAGCAGGATAGCCTTTATCTAGCAGTTTTTGGATGTACATATTCAATTTACAGGCACTATCCTAAGGTCTCTTTCATCAATTGGGTATAAAATTCTTTAAGCGTAAGGCCCATTGCGGCAACCTGTTGCGGGATAAAGCTTGTGGCGGTTTGCCCTGGAATGGTATTAATTTCAATGAAATAAAAATTGCCTGTTTCATGCTGCAGAAAATAATCAATGCGTACAACACCACGGCAATTGAGTTTCTTATAAATCGCTGTAATAATTTGATGAACCCTTTCGTATTCTTCATCATTCATATCTCCAGGCGTTATTTCCTGGGTTGCGCCGGGCGTATATTTTGCTTCAAAATCAAAAAATTCATTCGCCGGGATAACTTCCGTCGTTGGTAGAACAGTAATTTCACCTTTCGTACTAAAAACGCCGATTGAGAATTCCCTTCCACTAACGAACTCTTCAATTAAAACCTGCGTATCCTCTTTGAAAGCCCTTTCTACGGCATGCTCCAAATCATCTGCATGTTTAACTTTACTCATGCCGATACTGCTGCCACCACTATTAGGTTTTACAAAATAAGGAAGTTTTAAATCTTGCTTAATCTGGTTGAGATTATACTTTCCATTTTTAAAAATCTGAACAGATTTCGCAGTATATAAATTTTCAATTCCATCAACAATGGCTTTTGTATAACCTTTGTTCATGGTAATTGATGATGTTAAGGCATCGCAAGTGGTGTAAGGAATACCCAGCATATCGAAATAGCCCTGTAATTTCCCATCTTCACCGGGAGAACCATGAATCGCAATAAAAACACCATCAAACTTTATTTTTCTTCCATCTAATGTTAAGGAAAAATCGTTCTTATCAACCTCTATTTTAACAGAATCTGCCGGCTCATAAAACCAGCCTTTATCGTTGAGCATAATTTTATAAACATCGTATAAATCACTATCGATATTTTGTGCAATTGTTGCAGCGCTTTTTACCGAAACAACCCATTCGCCTGTGGTACCGCCAGTTAACAATGCAATAGTTTTCTTCATGTCGAAACTCCTTAGTTATAAATAGAAATTGAATATAAATATATCTTCAAAAATATAAATATCTTTGAGCAATATTTAATTTTGAATAACAGAATTGATAATTGATGGTATTGTATTTGCTTAAATGTAGGCGTTCAAAAACCTAACAATCGCGTATTCAATTATTAAAATAGCTACATTTGATTTTGCAATCTTACCCAGAAGTTAACATTCATGTCTAAATTTATAGATTATTTAAAAACCAAATCATTCAGAAAGACCATTTTAGCAGCAGTTATTACTGTATTTGTATTGCTGCTTATTGCTTTTTTTAGTTTGAGATTTTATACGAAACATGGTGAAGGTTTAAACGTCCCGCTGGTTAAAGGATTGTCTTTTGCTGATGCTGTTGTAAAACTTGAGGAAGCAGGGTTAAAATATGAAGTCGATTCTGTTTTTATTTTAGATCAGCCTGCCGGAATTGTTATCGACCAAGACCCAGACCCAAATACTTTTGTTAAAGATAACCGCACAATTTATCTGACGATTAACGCCGGCAAAATTCCAAATACCAAATTCCCTGATATTGCCTTTAAAACCTTAAGAGAAGCACAAGCAATCATCGAGAGTTCGAGGCTTAAAGTGGGTGATACAACTTACAAGGCAGATGTGAGCAGAGATGTTGTTTTGGAAGCTAGTTTTGGCGGACAACCTATACAAGCGGGACAAAGTATCCCCGTAGGTTCCAGAATTAGTCTCGTGCTTGGCGATGGCCGTGGGAACCAGGATGTTGATATTCCTCAATTGATTGGCTTAACAATAGATGAAGCTAAATTTAGTTTAAAAGGTTCAGCCTTAACTTTAGGAGACATTATTTACGAAGGCCAAATTACCGATAGTGCAAACGCGGTAATAACAAAGCAAGATCCAATGCCCGCCGACTCGGTAACCAAGGTTACAATTGGTACAAAAATTAACATTACTTTATCTAACAAGCAACAATAATTACGCACATTAAAATAATGACTGAAGTAGAAAAACAGAAAATGAGTAACGGAAAAAAGGCTGCAATTTTTATCGCAGCAATCGTTATTCTTATTGGAGGTTATTTTGCGTTGAACTTTTATAAAGTTTACTTCGCTCCTAACGTTACCGACAATCAAAAATATTTATATGTTAAAACAGGTTCAAATTACGATGCGCTGGTTGATAATTTGAAAAATAAAGAAATTGTTAAAAGCATTTCGGCATTTGCTACAGCCGCAGGAAAAATGAATCTGGCTACCAATGTTAAACCAGGCCGTTATTTGTTGAAAAAGGGTATGACGAACAGGGCTTTGATAAATATGATTAAAGCTGGTAATCAGGAACCTGTCAAGCTCAAATTTCAAAATATCCGTAAAAAAGAAAACTTTGCAGCTTATTTAGCAAGCAATCTCGAAGCCGATTCTTTGAGTTTCATCCAGGTTTTAGACTCAACGGCTTTGATAAGCAAATATGGTTTTAATCAGGATAACGTTTACGCGATGTTTATTCCGAACACTTACGAGATGTACTGGAATACCTCTCCAGTAGATTTCTTCGAACGTATGCATAAAGAATACGATAAATTCTGGAATGCCAATCGTAAGCAAAAAGCGGCAAGTTTAAATTTAACGCCCTCGCAGGTTTATACCCTGGCTTCGATAGTAGATGCGGAAGCGCTTTACGACAAAGAAATGCCGGTTATTGCAGGTTTGTATTTAAACAGGTTAAACAAGGGTATTTTATTACAGGCCGACCCAACAGTTATCTTCGCAAATAACGATTTTACAGTAAAAAGAGTTACCGGTAAATTATTGCAGGTTCAATCGCTATACAATACCTATAAATACGCTGGTTTGCCTCCAGGACCGATTATGATGCCAAGCATTAATGCAATTGATGCCGTGTTAAACCGCGATAAAAACAATTACATTTATATGTGCGCTAAAGAGGATTTTTCTGGTTACCATAACTTCGCAGAAACTAAAGCCGAACATGAAATTAACGCAAGGAAATATCGCGAAGCTTTAAATAAAAGAAATATTTTTAAGTAATGTATAGCCACACGACAAAAATCAGGGTCCGCTATGGCGAAACCGACCAGATGGGTTATATGTATTACGGTAATTACGCTCAATATTATGAAGTTGGCCGTGTAGAAATGTTGCGAAGCCTGGGCATGAGTTACAGTTCGATGGAGGCCGATGGAATAATGATGCCGGTTTTAGAACTTAAGTGCAAATACATTAAACCCGCGTTGTATGATCAGGAAATTACCGTAAAAACAATTATCAAGGAGTTACCCGGCATTCGTATTTTCTTTGAGTATGAATTATATAATGAAAACGAAGAATTAATAAACCTTGGTACTACAACGCTGGTTTTTGTTGATATGAAGAAAAATAAACCAACTAATCCTCCTGTAAATTTCATGGATAAACTATCGGTGTTTTTTAGTTAATATATAATGGAATGGTTACACAGGCAATTACTAAAACTTAAGCTCTATTCAAATTTCATCGAATGGACCAAAGGCTGCATTTTGCCTGGATTTAGCCCACTCCCACTTTACACCGTAGCAACCTTTTTTTTTAAAGAAATAGGTAAAGAATCTCTCGTGAATAAGTCATCATCGCTGGCTTATAGCTTTATGCTCGCAGTTTTCCCAAGTATTATATTTCTATTCACCCTAATTCCCTTTATACCCATATCCGGCTTTCAGGATAAGCTGCTGAGCTTAATTGAGTTAATTCTTCCACACAATGCTTTTGAGGCATTTGAAACAACGCTAAAAGATATTGTCAAAAATCAAAACAGAGGATTGCTATCTTTCGGTTTTTTGTCGGCCATATTTTTCGCTACAAATGGGGTTAAAAACTTAATGAAAGCTTTCAATAAAGCATCATTAATTATCGAAACACGGAGCTGGCTAAAACAGCGCTTAATAGCCTTGGTTTTAACAATGATAATTTTTTTATCGGTTGTGTTATGCATTAGTGCTATGGCAATCGGCGAGCTACTGCTCAATTATATCAAAACTGAATTACACATTAAAGATAGTTTGGCCATTTATGCGATTCAGCTTACACGATGGATCTTACTAACAGCTCTGTATTTTATCACAATTTCAATTTTATACCGATATGGTCCCTCGCATACAAAAAAATGGAAGCTTTTTAGTGCAGGTTCATGGCTCGCAACAATATTAGCATTTTTAACCATCTGGGGATTTGCATTCTACATAAATAATTTTGGCTCTTATAACAAAGTTTATGGTTCAATAGGCACTTTAATTGTTGTGATGATTTGGCTTTATCTAAACTCTTTAATTTTATTAATCGGATTTGAGCTTAATGCAAGCGTTGATGTAAGCAAAAGAAGTGTTAAAATTATCCGCCCTACTTTTAATTTATTTAAAAAATCGGCGCCAATTGAGGAAAATATTAGCAAGAAATAAAATTTTTCTCCCTCTGTGTTAAGCAATTATCAACTTTATATAAAAAAAAGCACATCACAGTTTGCAGATTTAAACTGGATTTGTACTTTTGCCGATGGAAAGCTGGCAGAGTGGTCGAATGCGGCAGTCTTGAAAACTGTTGACTGTAATAGGTCCGGGGGTTCGAATCCCTCGCTTTCCGCTCCAAAAATTTAAATCCTGCATCTAATGATGACAGGATTTTTTGGTTTATCAGCTCTTTGATTTCCACAATTCAAGATACCAAAAGTTGCCACAAAGGTTATATAGAATAGTTCTAAATAAATAATACATTATTCCTCCTCCTTTTAAATTTTTCCAGCTATCTTGCCACAAATTGGTTTAATCCATATAAAACTACTCTTCTTATGACTAAAAACATCTTCATCGCTTCAGCAGAACCCTACACCGGGAAATCGGTAATCGCTTTCGGAATGATTAACATGTTACTGGCCAAAACTCAGAAAGTTGGGTACTTTAAGCCCATTATTGCTCAAGATGATTTAACTAAAAAAGATGAACATGTTGAGGCCATGCTGGATTATTTTTCGCTTCCGGTAAAATATGAAGATGCATTTGCTTTTACCCGCCAGGACATGTTACATCAATCGGAAAACAGTGGCGAGATAATAAATACCATCATCAGCAAATATAAAAAACTGGAAGAAAATTATGATTTTACGGTTATTGAGGGTAGTGATTTTTTGGGAGAAGGAATGGCTTTCGAATTCGAGTCTAATGCTTTAATGGCAAAAAATCTGGGTGCGCCTGTTCTGATTGTGGTTTCAGGAAAAAACAAAACGGCAAGTCAGCTATTTAAAACGGCTATAAATATTTACCGCAATTTCTTACTTCGTGATGTTCAGGTTTTAGGCGTAGTCGCAAATATGGTTAACCCCGACGAGGCCGAAAGAATTAAACAAGCATTATCAAACCAACTTCCCGCGGAACTTCTAATTGCGGTTATCCCTATTGAAAGCGGATTGCAAAGTCCGACGATGAAAGAAATAACAGCTGCTTTAGACGCTGAAATTTTATTCGGCGCCGACTTAATGGATAATCAGGTCGATAATTTTGTTACCGGGGCGATGATGCTGCCAAACTTTTTAAGACACATTAAAGATAACCTATTAATTGTAACACCTGGTGACCGTGGTGATATAATTATAGGTTCGTTGCAAGCAAACTTATCAGCCAACTATCCCAAAATTGCAGGAATTGTTTTAACTGCCGGAAGTTTGCCTGATGAACCAATGATTAAACTTATAGAAGGCTTGCAAACGATAATACCGATTATTTCTGTTCAAAAAGGAACTTTCGAAACCACCACAACCATCGGTTCTATTCATTCAAAAATCACGATAGATAATAAAAAAAAGATTGCGCTTGCGATTGAACTTTTCGAAAAATACGTAGACATAAAAGCGTTAGACGATAAGATTATCACTTTCAGTTATGAAGGGATTACGCCGCATATGTTTCAATATAATCTGGTCAAATGGGCAAAAAGCCACAAAAAACACATTGTGTTGCCAGAAGGAAATGATGATAGAATTTTAAAAGCGGTAGAAAAATTAATTACCCAAGACATCGTAAACATTACATTGTTAGGCGACCCTACAGAAATAGGAACATCCATAAAACGTTTGGGATTAAACTTTGACATAAACGCTATTAATATTCATAATCCGGCTCAATCTCAACATTATGATAATTATGTTGAAACACTTTATGAGTTGAGAAAGAATAAAAATGTAAACATGGAAATGGCGAGAGATATGATGACTGACGTTTCGTACTTCGGTACGATGATGGTTTATAAGGGAGATGCAGACGGGATGGTTTCAGGAGCAGTCCATACCACTCAACACACCATTCGGCCGGCGCTTCAATTTGTAAAAACCAAGCCAGGCGTTTCAGTTGTTTCCTCGATATTTTTTATGTGCTTACCCGAACGGGTAGCCATTTTCGGCGATTGTGCCGTTAACCCAAATCCAACAGCACAGCAACTTGCAGAAATTGCAATTTCATCAGCAGAGAGTAGTGCAAAGTTCGGCATTGAACCTCGGATAGCGATGCTCTCCTACTCTTCCGGAACATCTGGTGAAGGTGAGGATGTTGAGCGTGTTCGTGAAGCGACTGCAATTGTAAAAGCAAGACATCCAGAACTAAAAATAGAAGGCCCAATCCAATACGATGCGGCTGTTGATCCACTTGTTGGCCAGCAGAAACTTCCCGGTTCAGAGGTTGCTGGCAGAGCCAGTGTTTTAATTTTCCCTGATTTAAACACAGGAAATAACACTTATAAAGCCGTTCAAAGGGAAACCGGAGCACTGGCAATTGGGCCGATGTTGCAAGGATTAAACAAACCAATTAACGATTTAAGCAGAGGTTGTACAGTAGATGATATCTTCAATACTGTTGTAATAACAGCCATTCAATGTCAGGATATAAAATAACATATGAATATTTTAGTTATAAATTCAGGAAGCAGTTCCATAAAATATCAACTTTTTCAAATGCCATCAAAGCAACCTGTTTGCAGTGGCTTGGTTGAAAGGATTGGCATTGAAGGTTCTTTTATAAAACACACTGTATTTGCTAACGGTGAAAAAATAAGTATCGAGAAAGATGCTTTTATTTCTAATCACGGCGAAGGGCTGAAACAAGTTTTGGCATTGCTAGCAGAAGGCGAGCTAGCCGTTATTGCAAGTCCTGATGATGTAGCAGCAGTTGGCCATCGTGTGGTTCATGGGGGTGAACATTTTTCCGGGGCCACGCTTATAACTGAAGAAGTTAAACTCCAAATAAAAAAATTATTTTCGTTGGCTCCCTTACATAATCCTGTAAATTACAAATGTATTGAAGTTGCCGAGCAGACTTTTCCTTCAGCTGAACAAATCGCCGTTTTCGACACGGCATTTCATCAATCAATCCCTGAAGAGGCCTACCGTTACGCAATTCCTGAATGGTATTACAAAGAACATAGCATTAGGGTTTATGGTTTCCATGGAACCAGCCACAAGTATGTTAGTGCGCAAGCGATTACTTGGCTGGGGAAATCAAGTTCCAAAATAATAAGTATCCATTTAGGAAATGGCTGCAGTATTACTGCGATTAAAGATGGAAAATCAATTGATACCAGCATGGGTTTCGGACCGTTAAGTGGCTTGATGATGGGTACCCGTTCTGGCGATATCGATTCATCTGTAATATTTCATTTAATGGAACATTCGGGTTACACTTTAGATCAACTAAGCACATTGCTAAATAAACAATCGGGTTTGCTCGGAGTTGCGGGTTCAAGCGATATGAGAGATGTTAACAAATTAGCTGGCGAAGGCAATGAAGCTGCAAAATTAGCACTGGAACTTTACGCATACCGGATAAAAAAATTTATCGGTGCCTACGCAGCAACACTAAATGGAATTGACGGAATCATTTTTACGGCAGGTGTTGGCGAAAATGACCTGGAAATGCGAGCAGCTGTTTGTAGACAAATGGATTACTTGGGTATCGAAATAGATTTGAATAAAAATCGAACCTATAAAGGCGAATTGCTGGATATTAGTGCAGAGAATTCGAAAGTTAAAATCCTTGTAATCCCGACAAATGAGGAGTTCGAGATCGCAAATCAATGTTTCGCCTTACTAAATTAACCAAATTAGAAGTGGTGGCCACATTTTTTTTTTTGCGGGAAAATTATTTTAAGTATTGAATATTTTCAGTTATTCATTTTGTAATTTCAATTTTCATAGTATTAATTTAACCTTAACCAGCCTTTTTTAATCCAGTTAAAACTTTCAACAATTCAGAAAACCCAGAAATCATTATCTTAGGAGAATCTTTTAACTATAATAGCCGAAGCATCCTAAAAAAATGATAAAATTTTCTTTAAGTCTAATTTATTCCTTTGTTCTATTAGGGATATTAAGTTTTTTCAGCACATCGAACCGGGTACAACCAAATCCGCCAGAATTAACTATTTCTACATTTGCTGGCCCTGAAATAACGCCTAGCCCCGCTTGTTTAGCAGTAGCGCCTACGGGCGAAGTTTATGTTGGTATCGACATGATTGGCTCTTTGGGAAAAGATCCGGGAAAGGGTAGAATTTTAAAATTAACCGATAAAAACAACGACGGCAAAATGGATACACATGTTTCTTTCGCCGAAGTTGATAATCCTCGTGGAATTATTGTTCAAGGGAACAAAGTATTCGTTTTGCATACCACCTTTTCGAGAGAAACAAAAGCTGCAACCGGTATGGATTTAGTGGTTTTTGAAGATAATGATGGCGATGGTAAAGCCGATGGACCGGAAAAACCGCTGATAGAGCACATTAGTAATGCTAAATATATACGTGAACGTGGAACAGACCATGCCACCAATGGTATAAGAATGGGTATTGATGGCTGGATTTATATTTCTGTCGGCGATTTTGGGTTCCATGATGCAATTGACCGCTCAGGCAAAAAGTTAACCATGCTTGGCGGTGGAATTGTTCGTGTTCGCCCGGACGGAACTGAGATGGAAGTATTTACGCATGGAACCAGAAACGTTTATGATGTTGCAATTGACCCGTATATGAATGTATTTTCCCGAGAAAATACAAACGATGGTGGTGGATGGAATGTTCGATTCTCACATCACATACAAACTGGTGAATATGGATATCCCGTTCTTTTTCAAAATTTTACCGACGAAATAATTCCTGCTTTAGCTGATTTAGGTGGCGGTTCTGGTACTGGAGCATTGTATATGGATGAACCAAACTGGCCGGAAAAATATAATAACGTTCCGATGATGGCAGATTGGGGACGAAGCATGTTATACATTCACCGGGTTAATCCTGATGGATCTAGTTTTACTCAAAAAGACGAAGAATTCTTAAAAATTCCACAAATTACCGATTTAGATGTCGATGGTTCGGGCAGGCTTTATTTATCTGCCTGGGATGGCGCAGGTTATTCTGGTAGTGAAACCAAAGGCTTTATCATGCGTGCTGTACCAAACAACTGGACTTATAAAGCATTTCCAGATGTTAAAAAAGCCTCTGTTAAAGATTTATCAGTATTATTAAAATCGAACAGTGCTGTAGCGCGGGTTACGGCATCACAAGAACTTTTGTTAAGAGCTAACAAACAGGCAGTTTCTGCAGCATTTAAAATAGCGTCGGATAAAAATCTACCGTTATATGCTCGTGTTGCCGGCATTTTCACTTATGCTCAACTGACCAAGGAAAATGGAATCAGCGAACTTGTAAAACTTTCAAAAGATAATTCTGTTCGTGAATTTGCCTTAAAGGCATTAACAGACAGAAAGACTTACATCGACAAAGTTCCATTAGAACCATTTTTAGCAGCACTTAAAGATGGCTCTCCAAGGGTGCAATCTGTTGCAATTATAGGCTTAAACAGGTTAAACAAAATAGATGCAGCCACTGCCTTATTGCAAACTAAAGTTCCGGCATCATTTATCGAGCCTGCTAAAAACACGGAAGGGCCTCATGCTACACCAAATGCCGGAATTATTTTGCCACACCTTGCTGTAAGGGCTTTGGTTAGTTTAAACGCTACCGATGCATGTATTGCAGCTATTGGAACAGAAAATTCTGACTTAGCATTATGGGCTTTGCGTTACATGCATAATGTAAATGCGGCTAACGGATTAATTAAAAGTTATAACGCATCAAAAGATGAAAAGCTAAAAATACAAATTCTTAGAACCTTATCACGCTTGTATAAAAAGGAAGAAACTTATGATGCAAGTTGGTGGTGGGGCACTCGTCCTGATTCTCATGGCCCTTATTTTAAATCGGTAACCTGGGAAGGCTCTCCGGCCATTGAAACATTATTAAAGGCAGAGTGGGCAAAAGCCAGTATGCAGGGCAAACAGTTTTTTGTAGATTTAGATGAACGCAATCAAATGGGTATCAAAGAATTTGCGGTTGAAGAAAAGATAGCCGCAACTGAAGAGCCTAAAATTGATCTGGATAAAATCAAAAACCAAAAAGGCCAGGTGGGTAAATCATCAATCGAAGATGTTTTGTTAGCAATTAACAAACTGCAGGGCGACCCGTTAAAAGGTAGAACAATTTTTAATAACCAAGGTTGTGTTGCATGCCATAGTTTAAGCAGAACAGAAAAAATGAAAGGTCCGTTTATGGGGCAAATAGGCTCAATTATGAATAGAGAACAAATTGCGGAATCTATTCTCAAACCCGACGCATCAATTTCTCAGGGTTTTGCTACGGTTATGATTAGTGCCAAAGGCGATAAAACCTATATGGGTTTTATTACAGAAGAAACTGCGGCAAAAGTTGTTATGCGTAATATTGCCGGCGAGGTGTTTACTATAAAAACCAGTGATATCCTTTCTCGTAAAGAAATGGAAAATTCAATGATGCCACAAGGTTTGGCAAATTCATTATCTTATGAAGAACTTGCTTCATTGGTAACCTTTTTATCGCAGCAGAAAAAATAATTTAATAATTTTGTAGCGCTGTTATTAGCATTTGAACCGATAAATTCTACGTTAGTTGAAGATATATTAAAAATTTCTTCAATAAAAAAAGGAGGTAAAATTTACCTCCTTTTTTATTTTTAGCCTGCTAGGTTAAGCTTTTTCTGCCTTGCTCGCTCGGCTTTTATCTATTAATGTATTTATTTGCTGCAACACATCATAAATATCAAATGGCTTACTAATGTAAGCATCGGCAAAGGCATCAATTGCCTTTTGTTCGCTATTATTTTGAGCAGACATTACAATTATTGGGATATGTTTTGTAAAAATGTCGGTTTTTAAATCCTCACAAATTTCCGCACCATTTCCGTCCGGCAACATTACATCCAAAAGAAATAAATCAGGCATAGCATCCTGTATATTTTTCTTTAATTCTGAAAATGTTGATGATAACTGTAACTCAAATCCTTCTTCTTTTAAAAGAATCTCAATCACGTTTCTGATTTCCTGATCATCTTCTAAAATATGTATTCTCTTTTTTGACATAATTAAAATTATTGTTTGGTTTTGTATCGGGGTAATTTTTTCTATACGATAGTAACAGTAACACCTAAACTTTCTAAATGTTTTACAATTTGTTCGGAAATTCCTTTATCTGTAATTATATGGTCTATTTCTTCTAAACCACATATTTTACCGAAACCTCGTTTTCCAAATTTCGAGGAATCGGCAAGTACAATAGTTTTCTGAGATGCACTAATCATTTTACGGTTCAAATGGGCTTCCATTGCATTTGTTGTGGTTAACCCAAAATCCAGGTCAATTCCATCAACGCCTAAAAATAATTTATTGAAGTAGAAATCGCCCAAAACCTGTTCTGCATAACTGCCGGTTACTGAAGAAGAACTTTTCCGTAAAATGCCTCCTAATTGTATAACCTCAATACTTGGTTCTCTCATTAACTCTAAAGCCACATTTAGTGCCGAAGTAACCACTGTTAAATTAGAAGCAGGTTGAATATTCTTGGCAAAGTATAAAACTGTTGTCCCTGATGCGATTACAATAGAATCGTTATCATTCAATAATTCTGCAGCGGCTGCCCCTATCTTATTTTTCTCGGAGGATTGAATCTTTTCTTTCTCGTTTACAGGCCTGTCAACCGTGTAAGGGTTATTCATTGTAGCACCACCATGTGTTCTAAAAAGTAAACTTTTATCTTCAAGAAGTTTTAAATCCTTTCTAATGGTAACGGATGAAACTTTCAATTCCTTACATAAGTCTACCACATTAATGTATTGGTCTCTTTGCAAACGGCTTAAAATCAATTGGTGCCTCTCGGCTAAATTCATCATAATACAAACGGTTTTTTCGCAATGCGACAAATTAAACAATTTGTTAAATCATTTAAGTAAATAAAATAATAATTTTTTAACGATGATATTATATTATTTCGATAATGATTACTTATAATTGCGTATTGTTTCGTTTTATTATCTTTTGTTTACAAATGAATAGAATACATAATCCTGTAATACACTCAAGTACCGTTTGGGACCTCATAATAATTGGCGGTGGCGCCACAGGACTAGGCACAGCTTTAGATGCAGCAAGTCGCGGCTACAAAACTTTATTGGTAGAACAATCTGATTTTGCTAAAGGAACATCGAGCCGCAGTACAAAATTAGTACATGGCGGCGTCCGTTATCTTGCCCAGGGCGATATCAGCCTTGTAAAGCATGCACTTAAAGAGCGTGGATTGTTGGAAAAGAATGCTGCTCACCTGGTAAATAGAGAAGAATTCATCATTCCCTGCTACAACTGGTTTTCGGTTATTAAATACCTTACCGGATTAAAGCTGTACGATTGGCTTGCCGGCAAGTATAGTTTTGGAAAATCGAAATACTTATCGAAAAAAGATGCTTTAAAAAAAATTCCCGAGATTAAAGCTAAAGGTTTAAAAGGTGCTATAAGTTATTTCGATGGAAAGTTTGATGATGCACGCCTGGCGATAAATATTGCACAAACCGCAATAGAACATGGCGCAACACTACTAACGTACACAAAAGTTACCGGGCTAAAAAAAGACCATGATTCGATTACAGGAATTGAAACCGAAGACATTTTGACTGGAAATAAAATAAGTTTCTCGGGTAAAGTCGTTATAAATGCCACCGGCGTTTTCGTAGATGATATTTTGAAAATGAACAATCCTGACTCTAAAAACATGGTTCGCCCAAGTCAGGGTGTACATATCGTTTTAGATAAAAAATTTCTAAATAGCGAATCAGCTTTGATGATTCCAAAAACTTCTGATGGCAGGGTATTATTTGCTGTGCCGTGGCATAAACATTTGTTAGTGGGCACAACAGATACCCCTTTAAATGAACATAGCCTGGAGCCAAGGGCACTGAAAGAAGAGGTCGATTTTATCTTAAGTACGGCTTCATCTTACTTTACTCAGAAACCGATGGAGAGCGATATTTTAAGTGTGTTTTCTGGATTAAGGCCTTTAGCTGCGCCAACAAAATCTGATGGAAACAGCACTAAAGAAATCAGCCGTGACCATAAACTAATGGTATCTGCAAAAGGTCTGATAACCATTACTGGCGGCAAGTGGACAACCTATCGACGTATGGCTGAAGAGACAGTTGATTTAGCAATACTTGAAGCAAAACTTTCTGCTAAAGGATGCTTAACCCAAAACTTAAAAATCCATGGCTGTACAACTAAAAAAGATGGAAATTACTATGATATTTACGGAACGGATCGAATTCAAATTGAAGCTTTAATAGCTGAAACGCCAGAACTCAGCACAAAACTCCACCCGGATTTCCCATACAATAAAGCAGAGGTTATATGGGCCATAAGAAATGAAATGGCCGAAACTATTGAAGATGTTCTGAGCAGAAGATTACGGGTGCTGTTTATTGATGCTCAGGCTGCAATTGAAATGAGTACAACAATTGCATCTATTTTAGCAAAAGAGTTACAAGCAGATAAAGATTGGGAAACAAACCAAGTCGAAATTTTTAATAAATTGGCTTCGGGTTACATTTATCAATCTAACAGTAGAGAAAATAAAGTGGCTTAAGCCAATACTACCTAACCAAATTTTAAATTATGAGCAAGTATATCTTGTCACTCGATCAAGGAACCACCAGTTCGAGGGCAATTATTTTTAATCGCGATGGTGAAATTGTAGCCATTGCACAAAAAGAATTTACCCAAATTTATCCCCAGGCGGGTTGGGTGGAACACGACCCTATGGAAATATGGACAACCCAATTATCGGTTGTGGCAGAGGTTATTGTAAAAGCTGGGTTAGCCGCCAGAGATATTGATTCGATAGGGATAACCAATCAACGGGAAACCACAGTAGTTTGGGATAAAGAAACTGGAATTCCGGTTTACAATGCAATTGTTTGGCAAGATAGAAGAACATCGGCCTTTTGTGATGAGATTAAAGCCAAAGGACTGGCGACTAAAATCCAGGAAAAAACTGGTTTAATTATAGACTCGTACTTTTCGGCAACAAAAGCGAAATGGATTCTAGAAAACGTTGATGGTGCCAAAGAAAAAGCTGAAGCCGGAAAACTGGCTTTTGGTACAATCGATAGCTGGTTAATATGGAAACTCACTGCCGGAAAAAATCATGTTACGGATGTAACCAATGCATCGAGAACGATGATTTACAACATCAATACTTTAGAATGGGATAATGAATTACTCGAACTTTTTGGAATTCCGGCGCTAATGCTCCCCGAAGTAAAATCATCCAGTGAGATTTATGGCGAAACTGCAGGAAACATAATAGCAGCAAAAATACCTATTGCAGGCATAGCCGGCGACCAGCAATCTGCGCTTTTTGGTCAAATGTGTACAGAAGTTGGAATGGTAAAAAATACATACGGTACAGGTTGTTTCATGTTGATGAACATCGGGAATAAGCCAAAAATTTCATCAAATAACCTATTAACAACCATTGCATGGAAAATTAAAGATGAGGTGATTTATGCATTAGAAGGCAGCATTTTTATAGGTGGCGCTGTTGTACAATGGCTTAGGGATGAAATGGGGCTAATTTCAAAATCTGCTGATGTAGAAACTTTAGCCAAAAAAGTTCCTGATACTCAAGGTGTATACATAGTTCCGGCATTTGCGGGTTTGGGTGCGCCACACTGGGATCAGCATGCCCGGGGAACAATTACCGGGTTAACCAGAGGCACTAATAAATCGCATATAGCTCGTGCCGCATTAGAAAGTATTGCCTATCAAACCATGGATGTTTTAAAGGCAATGGAAGCCGATGCCGATGTTAATATTGCTGAATTACGGGTAGACGGCGGTGCTACAGCAAATGATTTATTAATGCAGTTCCAGGCCGATTTACTCAAAAGTAAAGTGGTTAGACCAGAGGTAACAGAAGTTACAGCAATCGGTGCTGCGTACCTTGCGGGTTTAGCAACAGGATTTTGGAGTAGCGTTGATGAAATTCGTTCTCAATGGAAAATAAACAGAACTTTTTCTGCTGTTGAAGGAATAGACAATACAGTACGAATTAAAGGCTGGAACAGAGCGGTTAAAGCCGCCCGAGTTTGCGCTGAAGATAATTAACAAAACCCCTGATATCAGAATTTAACTAAATATAAAATGACTGAATTTGTTGCAGAATTTATCGGGACAGCCTTGATAATTCTTCTTGGAAATGGCGTAGTAGCCAATGTAGTTTTAAAAGGAACCAAAGGAAATGATAGCGGCTGGATGGTTATTACCACAGCATGGGCGCTTGCAGTTTTTGTTGGTGTTGTAATTGCTGCGCCCTATAGTGGTGCACACCTCAACCCGGCGGTAACTGTAGCTTTGGCTATAACACAAAAATTTGCCTGGGTCAAAGTGCCTTATTACATCCTTGCTCAACTTTGTGGTGCAATGGTTGGTTCTTTTTTAGTCTGGCTTATTTATAAAGATCACTTTGATATAACTGAAGATAAAGGTTTGAAAGCCGCCCCTTTTGCTACATCTCCTGCAATTCGAAATTTGAGATCTAACCTTTTCTCAGAAATCATAGGAACTTTTGTACTTATTTTTGTGATATTTTACTTTACCAATGCGGAAATGGGTACTGAAAAAACACCAATTGGCTTAGGTTCAATTGGCGCCATTCCGGTTGCATTCCTCGTGTGGGTAATTGGTTTAGCGCTGGGCGGTACAACTGGTTATGCCATAAATCCGGTAAGAGATTTAGGTCCGAGGATTATCCATAGTATTATTCCGTTGAAAGGAAAAGGTAGCAGCGACTGGTCTTATGCTTGGGTGCCAATTGTTGGACCCATTGTTGGCGCCACTTTAGCAGCTCTGCTTTACCTTGCCCTGAATTTTAAGTATTAATTCTCACAGTAAAAAAGCATACAATTAATTGATATATACATTTTTAAATTTTAAATTTAGCTAACAGTCCATCCCTATTTTATTGATTATTAAATTTAACCAAATTGAAAAAACATGGCAAAATTCGTAATTTTAAAAAGAGCAAATGGAGAATTCCAATTTAACCTGGTTGCCGGAAACGGACAGGTAATTTTAACAAGTGAAGGCTACGCAGCGAAAAGTAGCTGCGAAAACGGTATAGAATCAGTAAAAAAAAATAGTGCTAATGAATCAAACTTTGATAAAAAGACTTCCGCAAATGGAAAGTTCTTCTTTAATTTAAAAGCCTCTAACGGACAAATAATTGGTTCCAGCGAGATGTATGAAAGTGAATCTTCAAGAAATAATGGAATTGCTTCCGTACAAAAGAATGCACCAGACGCTAACATAGAATCTGAATAGAAAAATATTCTACAAAATTTTCTCAATAACAGTTTTTTTACCCTCTAAATACGTGTTCAAAACCAATAATTGATAACTTTGCATTAATTCATTCATGTTTGAGCGCATGTTTGGGTTTAGATATGGGATAGGCTTTTTGCCTATCCCTTTTTTATTTATTTTTTTTTGAGATACTTAAAAATGTAAAAATATTTAGTAAAAAAATTACTGCATATCCAATTAACCCGCTGTAAAAATCGTTAGACACTGAAATTCAGTAAAATATAATTAATCAGGAAATGTTTTTTAGTAAATTTAGCTGATTAATCATCCTGTCGACAAATTTTATGATGCAGTTATATTTGGCTTTCTTAAAAAATATAAGAATACTACTATGCCTGTTGCTTTGTTTACTGCTGAATCGCAATGTATTTCCTCAAAATAAAAAAACACTTTTATTTAAACACCTTACGCAGGAAAATGGCTTGAGCGACCCCACAATAAGGGCAATACATGCTGATAAAGACGGATTTTTATGGATTGGCACTGAAAATGGACTAAACCGCTTCGACGGAACAAATTGCATCATTTATGGAAAAAGTTCATCAAAAAAGATAAACCCGGGTAACTACATCACCAACATTATTGAAGATAAACAAGGCGACTTGATAATCGGCTCGCAAAGTAATTTAGTGAAGTACAATAAAGCAGCCGACAGTTTCAGCTTATATCGCTTTGAGTTAGCTTCATTAATGAAAAACTATTACTCCTTCCCTTTCTACATCGACAACAAAAATAGCTTATGGGTTTACCTCGCTGGTGAAGTTTACAAGTACACTTATCCCGAAAATAAACTTTTAAAAATAACCGGATACTCTAACGGGTATGAGTTTACGCCGAAGCCATTCTACAACCAGCTAGATTGGTTTATAAGCCGTGGTGTTAAAGGAATTTACATAAATAAAATTGCAGGAAATAAAGAAAAAAGTGCTGCAGAATTTTTTATGTCATCAAACAAGCCAGGATTAATAAGTCATATTGAAGGTGCTTATATGCCTTCTGACAGTTTGATTTGGCTAATCGGCGAGAAAGGCCTTATTAAATTAAACCCTAATCAAAACACTTATAAGGTTTTCGATACTTATAAAAACAAAACCATTATTGGCACAGCAATAACGAAATACCCAAAGCAGCCATGGCTTCTGGTAGGGACTAACGGCGATGGATTATTACTATTTGATTTGGTTACAGAAACATTCATTCATCAATATAAGCATTTAGAGAGCGACCCGCATAGCATTTCTGCAGATTATATAAGGAAAATTTATATAGATAAAAAAAACAATTTGTTTTTAAGTATCGATAGATATGGGCTTGATTACACCAATCTAAATCAGGTTATATTTCCAAGATATGTGCCAAAATCAGAAAGCCGTGATAACGACATTACCACAATTTTAAACTATAACAACAACGAAACGTGGTGTGGAACAAAAAATTCCGGTATAAAAATTTATAATGGTGATTTATCACTGTTATTGAGAACTGAATTAAAAGGAATAGGAATTAGCAAATTAATTAAGCTGAAAAATAAAGATGTTTTAGTAGAAGCAAGTAATGGATCATTTTTCTTATTTACTTCTTACAGAAAAACATTCAGTTCTTTAAAGTTAAGTTTTTCCAACAACTTTAAATCCAGAGCCATTATCCATCAAATTACGACAACAGCAGATGGTTCATTAATAGCCGCTACCGAATTTGGAATAGCAAAAATTGAAATAAAAGCGGATAAAATTTTATTTCAATTGATTGAAGATTTAAATAAAACCCTTCCATGGACTAACACACAGCAGGTAATACAGCTTTCGAAAGATAAAATGCTTGTACAAACCTATTATACAGCAGTGTACTTATTCTATTTTAAGGATAATAAATTTAGATATGCCAATGAAGTAAGACGAATCCCTTACGCCACAAATGGTAGCTTGATTTTAGACAAACATTTATATTTGGCCACAACAGCTGGCCTATTAAGCCTTGATATTGAAAACATAACGCAAAAAGAAGATGTTTTGATAGATGCTAATTGCTTGAGCCTTATTACAGATAAAAATAAAAACCTATGGATTGGAACGAACAATGGGTTATATTTTTATGATACCCACAAAAAAATAATCATAAAATACACTACCGCCGATGGTTTGCAAAGCATGGTTTTCAATATTGGGAGCCTTGCTGGTTTGCAAAATAATCAGATCGCAATTGGCGGAATCAATGGTGTAAATCTATTTAATCCCGATAAAACCATTCCGTTTAAAAGTACCAGCTGCCCTAAAATAGTATCGATTTATATAAATGATAAACCATATAAAAAAGCTGGCAATTCGGTAACTACACATAGCTTAAACCTCAGTCACAACGAAAATACAATAACAATTGGCTTTAGCTCAATGGATTTTGTTAATCCAGCCCAAAGGGAAATAAAATACAAGATGATTGGTTATGACAATAAGGAAGTTATAATTACAGGGAATCGTGAATTAAGGTTTCCAAATATGCCATCGGGCAACTATACCTTCGAATTAACTGATGTATTGAGCAAAAATAAAACGGTAATATTTATAATAATCAATGCGCCCTTCTGGCAAAAGTGGTGGTTTATTACAGCAATCATAATCGGGTTAATACTAACTGGAATACTTATATTATTTCTTTATCTCAGGTGGATTAAGTATTTGCAAGCTTTACAATTAAGAGAAATTATAAGTTTTCAAAAAGAAGATAGAAAGAGAATTGCCGATGATTTGCACGACGATTTGGGCTTAAAACTTTCTTCGTTAAAACATTATTTATTAGCTGGTGACATCAATAAAATGATTGAAGGTGGTGAGCTTCGAAAATTAGCTGTTCAATACATAGACCAGGCTTTGCATGTTTTAAGAAATACATTAATAAATTTAAGTCCTAAAACACTGGATGAAAATGGTTTAAGTATCGCACTTCACGATTTAGCCGATAACATTAATAAATTAGAGATTATTAACATTCATGTTGATGACGCTGGTTTTACCACGGCATTAAAAAAAACACAGCAGTATGCCCTTTATAGAATTTGCCAGGAACTGATAAATAATACTATAAAACATGCTGAAGCTAAAAACATATATATCTCAATTATTTACAGAGATGATAAAGTTATTTTGTTATATGAAGATGATGGAAAAGGTTTCGATTATTTATTTATTAAACGTGGCTATGGTCTATCCAATATCGAAGCTCACATTCATGCTATAAAGGCCGAACTAAACATAGATACAGAAACTGGCAGAGGATTAGCGGCAACAATTACACTTCAGCTAAAATCGAAAATTAAACTCTAAATAAATGGTTAACATACTTATTGCAGATGATCATAATATGATGATAAACGGCTTGAAACTCATTTTGGCGGTTCGTACAGATTTTAATGTTATTGCCACAGCCAATAATGGGCTTGAAGCCATTGAACTTATTAGAAGGGATAAACCCGACGTTATTTTGCTAGATATTAATATGCCACTCCTCAATGGCTACCAGACACTACAAGTTATAAAATCTGACTTCCCTGAAGTGAAAGTCATCGTATTATCTATGGCGGCAGATAGAAAAAGTGTACTCAGTATGCTCGAAACTGGTGCGAATGCTTACTTATTTAAAAATACTGATGATAAAACTTTATTTAAAGCTATTGATGAAGTGATGAGCAGTAAGTACTACGTAAGCAATGAAATACAGGATATCCTTGAAGAATTTTTAGCTGGTAACAGAACTCCGGCTAAGAAGACCGCCCAAAAATTACTTTCTTCAAGAGAAATCGAAATCGTAAAACTGATAACCGATGGCAATACCAATGGTGAAATTGCAGATATTCTTTTTTTGAGCGTTAGAACGGTCGATACGCATCGAAAAAATATTCTATACAAACTTAAACTTAACAACACTGCATCTTTAGTAAAGTACGCAATAGAGAACAAAATATTTTTAGGATTGGATTAACCATTAAAAGTGAAAACGCCCATAAAACCACCTACAGGAATAAAAATACCAAAAAGTGGGTATTGATTAAATTCTGGTAATTTTATCTATTTGTAATGCGAAATCATCTACCAGATGAAAGATATTGATTTAATTATTGTTCTCACTTAGCAAAAGGGCGTTTAGTAAACGCCCTTTTGCATTCATTCTACCAGAGTGAAAATTTTGTTTGTGAACTTTTTCGATTGGAAGCAATTAATTTGATAAAGTATTAAACTCAGCATCAGTTAATTGAATTTCAGCAGCTTTTAAATTCTCCTGTAAATGCTCAACCGATTTGGTACCTGGAATAAGCAAAATATTTGCTGAACGCTTTAACAGCCAGGCCAATGCAATTTGAGCTATTGTTGCATTGTGGTTTTCGGCAATTAATTTTATTTTATCTTCTAATTTGGCTGGACCAGATGCGAGTGGAAACCAGGGTATAAAAGCCAAATTTTGAGTGGCTGTATAATCCAGAACACTTTCCCATTGGCGATTACCAAGGTTATATAAATTTTGAACTGAGGCTATTGGCAAAATGTCCTGAACTTGTTTAATCTGTTCAACGCTTACTTCAGATAAACCCACATAGCGTATTTTCCCTGCATTTACGGCATCAATAACCGGTTTTAAAGTTTCAGAAACATCAACTTTTGGATCAATTCTATGTAATTGCCACAAATCGATCGTATCTACTTTAAGACGCTCTAAGCTCCCTTCAATATTTCCTTTAATATTTTCAGGTTTCCCGTTTGGAATCCAATTATTCGGTCCTGGACGGTCAAAACCGCCCTTAGTTGCGATAAATAAATCATTATTGTAAGGAAGTAAAGCATCCGCAATAAGCGATTCATTAAATTTTGGTCCGTAAGCCTCTGCAGTATCAATAAAATTTACACCACCTTGTACTGCAGCCTGCAAAACTTTTATAGCATTCTTTCTATCTGCAACTTCACCGAAAACGCCATGGCCGGTTAATTGCATTGCACCATATCCAAGGCGATTCACTTCCGAATCGCCGATTTTAAATGTTAGAGATATATTTCCCATTGTTTATGATTTTGACAACTGTTTGTTACATTTTACATTTTAAACCGTGCCTACGGTGCAATGTTTAGCTTAGTAGTTTTTATGATAAATCTGTAACATTTCCCAAATGTTAATTACATTTTCCTAGCCTATAAATTTTGAAAACTATAACTTAAAAAATTTTGTTGTGTAAATAAAAACAACAAAACCCTATGAAAAATTTATTTTACACAGGCATGCTTGCAACGTCTTTATTAGCGTTTCAAGCTTGCAATAGCGGTTCGAAAGACGCTAAGGAAAATGCAGACAGCCTAAACATGAGTAAAGATACCACAACGAATGCCGTGGCTACAGGAGGAATCGCAGTTGATGAAGCCGATGCAAAATTTGCAACCGATGCCGCAAACGGAGGAATGGCTGAAGTTGCTTTGGGCAAGTTAGCACTTGAGAAATCAACCAACTCATCTGTTAAAGAGTTTGCCAACATGATGGTAAACGATCATGGAAAAGCCAATGAAGAATTAATGTCTATCGCTACTGCAAAGAACATAACTTTGCCTGTTGATGTTGATGCAGACCATAAAAAAAAGGCTGATGACTTGAGTAAGAAATCAGGAAAAGACTTTGATAAGGATTATGTTGATGCCATGATTGATGGTCATAAAAAAACATTAAAGCTTATGCAAGATGAGGCTAAAGACGGAAAAGATGTTGAGTTGAAAGCTTTCGCATCTAAAACAGCTCCAATCGTTCAGGCACACTTGGATATGATTAATAAAATTCATGATGGAATGAAATAATTTCCTTCGAGAAATTATATGATAAAGTCCTTTCGCTTGCCGAAAGGACTTTTTTATTATCCGAATATACTTTTGGCCTTGTCAATCGCTTTCTTTAAATCAATACCCTTACCCAAAACGCCTTTAAATAAATCACCTTCAGTTTGTAGTCGTTCAATTGCATTAAAAATGTTAAAATCTGTCATTTTTAAGCCAGGTTTAACTTCATCCCAATGTAAAGGCATAGACACAGTTGCCCCAAGTTTCGGGCGCAAAGAATATGGTCCGGCAATAGTTGCACCTGGCCTATTTTGAAGAAAATCTAAATACATTTTTCCTTTCCTGGCAGAAATCATTCTTTCTAATGAAGTATAATCCGGAATTTGCTTATGAACCAAGGTTACAATTATTTTCGCGAACATCTGACTTTGCTCATAACTGTACTTGGCGTTTAAAGGAATGTAAATATGCATTCCGGTTGAGCCAGAGGTTTTAGGATAACAGGGAACTTCAATTGCGTCTAACACTTTTTTCACTTCGTTTGCTGCTTCAACAACCTGATCGAAAGTGTGCTTATCAGGATCTAAATCAATTACACAATAATCCGGATTATCTGGATTTTGAACTCTACTAAACCAAGGATTCATTTCAATGCAACCCAATGATGCCATCCATAATAAACTATCAACATCAGTTCCAACCAAGTATTCTTTTTTCTCACCTTCTCCATTTTCATAAGGAAAAGTCTTTGCCCATTCGGGCGCTTTTCCTTTAACATCTTTTTGATAAAAGCTCGGGCCATGAATACCGCCTGGAAAGCGATTGAGCGATTGCGGACGATCTTTAAGGTAAGGCAAAATATAATCAGCAACCTGATAGTAATAATTAAACATATCACGTTTAGTTACTTTATCTTCAGGCCAGTATATTTTATTAAGGTTTGTAAATTTTAATTCATGACCTTTAATTTTTCTAACCTGAGTTTCATCCTTTGGGTTCAAAAGTGTTTTTGGCTCCTTCCCTTTAGGCGGTTTTATGGCTTCAGAATGGTCGTCTTTATTTTTGGGTTTTTCCGTACTAATATGAGTTATTTCATCGGTTGATTTTACTTCTTCGCGAATGACCTCCTTAGCATCTTTATCATCACGCATTCCCTGAAATGATGGGTGTCTGAATACACCATCATCAGTAACTTCAGTAAATGCCACTTCGCAAACCAGCTCGGGTTTTAGCCAGGTTGCCTTTGCTTTTGGTGGATTTGGCCTGAAACGGGAAGGTTTATTTACATCTGGAATAGCATCGAAGGGGCTTTTATCGATAATTAATGGTTTAAATCTTTCCATCATTAATTTCTGGTTTTTATCAGAAAAGCCAGTTCCAACTTTACCAACATACTGCAATTTTCCTTTCTCGAAAACACCCAGCAACAGTGAACTGAACGATTTTGACGTATCTTCATTTTTAGTAAAGCCAGCGATAACAACTTCCTGCCGTTTATGAACCTTAATTTTTAACCACTCTTTTGAGCGACGGTCCGGGCTATAGACACTATCTGATTTTTTCGCGATTATTCCTTCTAAACCCATTTTTTCTGCCGCAGCGAAAAAATCGACACCACTAGCTTTAAAAACTTTGCTCATGCGCACCCGATCGTCATCAACGGGCAAAATTTCTTTAAGAATTGCCTGCCGCTCACTTAATGGTAAATTCATTAGATTTTTACCATCATACCATAACAAATCGAAAACATAAAAAACCAATTCTCCATCAGCCTCGCTACGCCAGTTTTGCAATGCACCAAAGTTTGAAACGCCTTTTTCGTTCAATACAAGGATTTCGCCATCTAATACAGCGTTGATTTTCCAAGTCTTGAGCAACTCATAAATTGGGTAAAACTTGTCATTAAATGATTTATTGTTTCTTGAGTATAAATCAACTTTTCCTTTATTCACAAAAGCCAATGCTCGATATCCGTCCCATTTAACTTCATATTGCCAATTGGGGTCATCAAAAGGCTCATCAACAAGCGTTGCTAACATTGGTTTAATCCCAGCTGGTAACGTTTCTTTTTTGCCTTTTTTGAGAATCGCCTTCGCATCAAGATCCGAATGTTCGTTTTCGGGCTTAATTTTGAGTGCTAACTTTTCCTGCGGACTTTTTTTTTCTGCCTTAGCTTTTTTTTGTGGTTCAATTTTTTCCTCGTGCCCTTCTTTCCAAACCTTATCGGAAGTTTTTTCCATCACTTCGATAGTTTTTCCGGATAGAATAGATTTATCCTCTTTTGTGATATCCTTAACTGATGCGAATTCGTCTTTATGCTTAATCAAAAGCCATCCATTTTCGCCCATTCCATGTGTTTTTACCAAAGCGAATTCGCCATGGAGTTTTTCACCAAAGAGTTTGATTTTCAGCGAACCTGCTTTAAGTTGACTTAATAAATGCTTTTCCTGTGCCTTTTTACCTTTAATTTCTTCAATAGGCTCATAAGTTCCTTCATCCCAAACAATTACAGTTCCACCGCCATATTCTCCTTTAGGAATAATACCTTCAAAATCTTTATAATCATAAGGATGATCTTCTACCATCATTGCCAATCGCTTCGTTTTCGGGTCTGTTGAGGGACCTTTTGGCACTGCCCAGCTCTTTAAAACGCCACGCATTTCAAGCCTGAAATCATAATGAAGCCTTGATGCATCGTGCTTTTGAATAACAAAGTGTAACTTATTTTTATCGCTGCTCTTTCCCGATTTTGGTTCTTTCGTTTTAGAGAAATCTCGTTTGGCAACATATTTTTCCAGGCTCATGGCTTTCCATTTCTGTTTAAAACAGTTCTCAAAACCAAAAGGTTTTAATTAAAAACGCCTTGAATTTACTGGCAATCAAACCTTTTCAATTCTTACTTGTTCGAGAATAAAAGAAAAACCATGGCAACAAATCAATACCACGAACCACCGGAAGAGCTTTCTGAAGAAACCAGAACTTTCGCAAGAATGATTACTTCTCTGCAAGAAGAAGCAGAAGCAATTGGCTGGTATGAACAAAGAATTGCAGTAGAAAAAGATCCCGAAGCAAAGGCAATTATGGTAAACGCTCAACAAGAAGAAATGAAACATTTCGGAATGGATTTAGAATTTCTGCTGAGAAAAAAGGAGGCGTGGAGAGAAACCTTAAAGCCGATTCTTTTTAAAACCGGTGATATTGTAAAACTCGGCGAAAAAGGCGAAAAGGCCGCAGAATAATTTGATGCCCGATAAATCGGGCATCAAATTATTCTTCAACAATCTTCACAACACACATCAGCAATCGGTACTAATGCCGAAGTACGGTAAATTCTATAGGAACCTAAGCCAGTAGTAAGTGGGTTTAATGGTTCTTGCGATGAATTTTTTGTACCAATTGCCCGGTTTTTTTCATCGTCTGTTCTCCACATGTTTTCCATCGGGAACATTTCCACACAAAGTACACTCAGACTACTTTCCGCTGGTAAACCGAGTTCCAGTAGTCTTGCCTGTACATCTTCTACTTTTAGAATTGCGGTACCTAATTTTGCCCCTTCTTCTTTTGATGGCGCTTCGTTTCTTTTCAAAATTCTTCTCTTTGGCGGCACGTAAGGCATGTAACCCGAATTCAACAAAAGGTTTCGGTAAGATAGTCCATCAGCTTGACGTACTTGTGTATAAAGCATGTACCAAAGGCTAGTTTGGGGAGGGTTAGCGGTAACATTTTCACCATTTAATACTGCTGTTGCAAATGGAGCAGTAATTATAATTTCGTTTAAAAAAGTAATTTTAACCGGAGTTGCTTTTACTAATCTTCCTGTATTCCTTGTAAGTTTCTCTGTTTTGTTGGCCAAAACTTCGGCCTTTGAAAACCTTGAGACTAATGGAATTTTTCTGCGAAACACATTGCAACTTAAATTTGGCGCAGGATGTTGCACACCGTTCACTTTTAGAGGCCTGCCATACCTACCTTGTGCGGTGCTCCAAAGTTCCTGTTTATGGCCAACCCTTAATTCGTAAGTAAAAAACCCAAATAATTCATCGCTATCGGCATGTAAGCCAGGAGGCAAGGGTAGCATATAAAAGTTAGATTTACCTGAAGCATCATCACCACGAAGCATTTCTTGCATTGCCCCCATACCGGCAAAATCATTATCCATCCCTCGGGTTATAGTCCTTATCTTCTCCTCGTTAATGCTCAATGGCGGATCAACAGGCTCGTAAGTTTGTAGTTTTCGGGTAACCAAGCTGAGCAAGGGATCCGGGGCATTAGATAAAACCCTGGCAAAATAAGTGTCATTCGAATCTTTAGGGGCAGAATCTAGTTCAAACCACAAGAATCTTTGCCTTAAATCAGTTGAGGCGTATTTCTCTTCATCAGCAACATAGGGTGACATTGCAATACCGGCAGAAACTAATTTAGGCACTTGAGCAGGAATGATGGTAACTGGTAAATGAATTTCCTGATCTATAATCGGTCTATCGAAGTTGACAGGCAGACCTTCCTTTTTAAAGTGCGTTTCAATACGGTAACTTAATATTACTTCTGAGGGAAAAGGATTGTTTGCTTCTTTTGGGTCAAAAGCATCAAGAAAAATCATTCTCGAATAGCTTCTTTCAGGCTCGCTAAGTGCATTAATTGCAACGGTATCAGAAATATTGATGATTCCGGCTAACACTTCATCACCAAAATCGGCATCGCCTTCACGTCTCCATTTGCGATAGACAGAGAAACTTTCCCTTTCTAAACCATCCCAGGCCCAATCGCGTGCTATTGTAAAATTTACACCGATAATCCAATGATTAAACAGTTCTGATAAGGAGGAAAACGAAATTGAAGAGGAATCTGGCGCCAGGGAGTGCCGCATTATTTTGGAACACCCAAATTGCAATCTTTTACCTTTTTCACCTTCTAAAGTTAAATTATGTGCCGAAAGATTAAATGCTTCAGCAAGCCTGCTAAGTTCTACGGGTGTGCTACTTTTAACCAGATTAAGCGTAACTTTTGTTTTATAAACTTTCACCTGATTTTGATCTGATGAATATTCGGGCTGAAGATATATTGCTTTAAAACCTTCATCAACAGGAGAAAGTAAATTGACCTCGCTGCTTGCTGCCTGGTATGATGTGAGCATGATTTTTTTACCTTCGAGAATACTCAGATCTGCGTAATCGTTATTCGCTTCCTTAATAACCGGGGTGAAAGTTAAACGGATATGCCTTGATGATGGTAAAACGAGTTCATTCTTATGCCCAACATCATCAAAACCATTAACAAAATCTAACTGATTTACGTCGCTGTAAATAATTCTAAGCGCAAATTCCTGGTCGTAGTTATCGTTTTCGCTATCGAAGACAAATTCTTTTTCATAAAGAACAATAAACGATTCCTTGCCATTTTCCGACCGTCCGTTATCCATATTTAGGCTTTTAATCTCCACACGGATTTTAAAAGAACCTACATCCGGGTCTGACAGCCCTATATCTACAGCTTTTCTATCACCAGCGGGTAAATCATTTAGGATAGATTTTAATCTTTCGATTGCGTTAGAATATTTCCCGGTAAACACAACAGCAGGATAGCCAAGTAATGGCCTTCTTATCAGGAGAACAGGGTTATCAGCGGTTATCAGATTCTGAAGCAAGCTGGTATCTTTAACATCAGCAACTTCTTTTGCTGGCAAATTATCGAAAACATTGGTTACATTAACAATTCTGAGTGCGCCTGCAGCAATGTGTCTTTTAAAATGTAAATCAGCGGTGGGCTTTTCGCCACCGTTTAAAGCCATTGTATTTACCGCCGGTCCCCCACCGGAAATGTCCATTAATCTCACCCGAAACTGGTAATCATTTCCATAAACAAGCGGAATGGCATTTGCAGGGTCGGGTGCATAAGGGTGAAAAGTTGGTTTTGGAATAGAATTGATTGAATTCTCTATATCCGGGCGAGGCTTAATCATTTTATCCGGGCGAAGCATATTGATATCTTCAGCATCCTTATCGGCAATAGAGATTGGTTTGCCCATCCAGCTGCTAAAATACATAGGCAGCCAAAAGCCCTCGCCTTGCGAATCTCCGTGTGCCGCCGGATGAATTTCCACACCTGGTTCTACAATTTCGCCAGCATTTGAAATTATTATCTGGCCATTTTTTAATGCGGTAGTTTGTTGAAGTACTAAACTATTCTGTGAAAACCATTGCTCCTCTCCTTTTTTCCTCACATCAACCTTATATCCAAAAACCCCCAAAGGTGTGTCTACAGGTAAATCACTTTGTTCTTCTTTCTTTAACATCTGGCGATTGTACCAAATCGCAATTTGCTCATCATCCCAACCCAAACGAATGCCGATATCTTTTAACGGTGGATTAGAATTGTCTTTTTCCTGTAGCAAATCCTGATTGACCGGCTGGTTAGCGTGAACAATTTTTGCGAAACCATCATCGTACACAATTGCATCCCTTAAAACTTCATCGTAACCAATGCTGTTATTGGCAACACTGGAAACAGGGAACTGAACGGCAGAAAATAACACCCGCTCATTCAAATCTTTCAATGCAGGAATTCTTGCTGCATATTGCATGCCGTCTAATCCTTCAAAATCGCTTCCGGCACCGAAACCGCTATAAAGCCACCCACCTTTGTCAAATAATCCGGCGGGTTCATCAACTGCTATCGAGGCTTTATAAATAAGCCCGGCTTTTGCTGCAAGAGCAGGATTTCTTAGACACAGGGCAATTACCTTACCCCAAGAAAGTACATCTCTTTGTGTATTTTTATCGGTATTTTCAGCGTTTTTATTTTTAACGGCACAGCTATATTCATCGCCGGTAAGCGCATATTTACTTCTTGCCCTTACATAGTTAAAGGAATTACGGTAACTATCTGGGAGGTATTTTCTGATAGAAACCCCCTTATACTTATCGATAGCAAAGGCAGATCGCTGTTCTGACTTTGCCGATTCAACGTCATTAATTTTCATGCCATCGCTAGCTTCCATCTGTTCTTTCAAGGCTTCCCAAACATCTCTGCTTGATGAAATTTGATTCTCAATTATAAGAGATGATGATTGGAGTGCATTACCCGACAATGGTAGGCCATCCAGACTATTAATAACCATAGCCTTTAATAAAATCCTTGCATCGGCAAATGCAGGTAAACCAGCTTGCAGTGGTAACAATGGATTTAAATTTCTTGGAATGATAACTATATTAAAAGTGATCCGCCCATTTTGATAGTATTGTGGGAATGTTAAGATACAAAGATTTGGTTCCATAATAATTTAAATTAAGGATTAGGCAATTTGACGAGTTTCTTCCCAGGTTTCTGAAAAACTGATATCGATAACCCAGAAAATACTGATATCTAAAGCAAAGGTGCACATGGCTATACAACTGGTTGGTCCGCCATTAAGTTGCTTTTGAATTTTACCGGCAGCTTCAATCTGGATGGTAATTGTAACTATGCCACCAAAAATTTCTGCTCTGCCCCTGAAATAAATAAAGGCACCAACAATAAGTTCTTCGGTATTAAGCGACATATCTACCCCAACCATGTACATTACAGCTACACTGCCAATAACCGGTAGGCCGACGCAGAGCTCTACACCGAAACCGAATTTAAAGTAAAGTGTCGGTGGGCTTTTCAAATCGGCTGCTAAGCCAACTTCTGCCCTTCCCGTTGCATAAATTGTGGCGGCAGCCAGCGAAACACACATAACCCGCAAATCTGCTCCCAATTCTAGAAATGCACCAGCAGATGGCATGACCTGGTCGATTGTTTTGGGGATTTTTATTGGCTGGTTAAAATAGCAGCCAATTTTAAAATATGCATCAAGCTTTAATGGTGTTGTAGGCGAATTGTAATTTATAGGGTCGAAGGGAAACTTAACAAATGGAATCTCTTTAGAAGCTTTAAATTTATAATCCCAACTATCAGCAGAATTGCTCATTGCAATTTGTAAACCTTTTTTAACGGCCTCAACAGGCTGGGTTGGATCCAGGTTATCCAAAAATTCTAATATCTGATAAATTTTTTCAAGTGGTTCGGCGAGTTTAAGTTGTGGTGCTTTTCCCGATTCAAAACCGGGATTAATGGATGCCTTAGCCTTCAAGTCTCCGCTAATTGTCATCAACGATTTGAATGAAGCCAAATCGACAACGATACTTAGATTACCAAGTTCATTTTTCCATTTATCTACCGCGGCGGAAGAATCGGTAACATAATCTACCAGCGTGTTTGAGCTGGGCCCAGTTTTCGGATCGCTCTTATATTTTATATACATTCTGAAAGGTGACCCTTCAGAGCCTATAACATCAAAAGTAAAATTATCCGGCACCTTGAAACTTTTGATTGCTTTAGATAAGCCACCTGGCAGAATATTAGTAACCGCAGTAGCAACATCTTCAATTTTGATGGCATTACCAATGTTTGGAAACGGCCCTTTGCTGTTTAAAAGCCTGAAGCTATCTGCCAGTAATGGTGCTTCGGTGAGCAGCGAGCCGATTTTAGTAATGTCATAATTTGGGTCAGCCATTAACAATTTCTGTGTTCCTGTATTTTGAACAAAGCCATATCTTTTTGCAAATGTGGCGACATTGTTTAACAGAGCGTCAGGAAAAGCAATTTTCGAAACACTTTTTGGTCCTGCCACTTTAAATAAAGGATTAACTTTATCCCTTAAACCATCTCTAATAACAGGAACGCTATCTTTATTTGCAACCGGAAGTACATCGCCCGAGCTTTTATCCAATTCTACGACACTCCAGCTTCCATCCGCTGGTAATTGGATTGAACCTTTTACAGCGGCTACAAAGATAATCTCACTTGTATTGTTATTTTGATATGATGATGAGACATCTACACGATTTACCTGAATAAATTGTTCACTGGCACCAAGACTCAACACGCAATCCACATTTCCGCCTACAGAATTTTGGGCTTTTATCATCAACTCCCTGAATATCCGCTGTGGCACAGGAACGCCTTCAGGGCCGAGTTGTAAATAACCTTTAAACTGTTTACCAGTATGCAAAACATAATTTCCCTTCCCGTCTACATCTAAATAGGCATCTGCATCGAAAGTAACTGCAATAAATTCTGCCTGAACAGGTGGACCGGATTGCGTGCGGTGCACATAATCTGATGGATTGCCTTTCCAGTATTCACCATTTTGTGGCGTATAATCAATTTTTATTATCTCGCCCGCAACCTCTTTAATATTATGCACATTATACAACCCACCAATTAAACCAGGGTAAAAAGAGTACGGATTTTCAAACTTAGCATTAGTACCTGCGCTGTTTGCCATAGTTTCGAAAGAAAAATCAAATATACCTTCGCTCTTAGCCTGCCAGCCACTATCTTCTCTGTATATTATGGCATTATTCCTTCTGTAAAAGGTAACCGTTCTAACTACGCAAATCCCCCACGGATAAAGCATGCTTACAGCCTGAACAATTTCATGAGATAAACGGCCCCGCATAACATCAAATTTGACTTGAGCTATTGATGCGAATTTAGAAAGTGGTGCCAGCCAGTTACTAAACGTACTTGCACCATAGCCTGAAAAATCGATATGGGTTAATGGAACACCAGATTTTATGCTACCCGATTCTCCAAATCGCCGGTTAAACAATTTATGAACACTCTCTCCTAAAATGCTCTGAGGCAACGGTTGTCCCCATTCATCAATCAAGTTCCTCATCTGTCCTGTAAGACCCTGCATTTCTGGCGGATTTAACTCTTCAACAGCCTTGTTGGCAGCTATCCGGAATTGTAGCCCTCCCGAAAGATTTAGTTGTTGATATTTAAATTCTGGCATTATAAAATCCAGATGCCTGTTGTTTAGCGTGGCTTGTTGGGGGTTATAAGGGACAAGATTAGCAATAGAAAATTTGCCATTTGGCAGACCGAATAATATGGAACTTCTTAAATTACCATCTTTTTCCAATGGATTTAAAGGCAGGGGAAATGTGCCTGCTACGACATCATCAGGTTTTAAATTTCGCCTGAAACGCTGTATGTATTTCAATGGATCTATATCTATTGCCCGACTGTCTAGTTGCGTAAAAACAGTTGCGGGGCCCTGATCACTAAAACCTAAAACACCCATTTTCGGATATGTGCTATCATCAGGAGGGGTAAGATTAATTAAAGGTTCCCAGGTAATATGAGGGAGGGTAAAGCCATTTAACATGGCCATTGGCGAACGAAGGTTCATTTTCTCGATAGTAACGACCTGTTCAGCAGTTTGCTTTACTTTAGCGTAGCCTTCTGCAACAACCCTAACCTGGTTAAAGGACATCGCTATGCCTAGCAGATCGTAATTCGTACTCAAATCCAACAGAGAGAAAACATGTGGCGTTCTAAGTGACGAAGAATCGTTCATTCTATCGAAATGTGTTTGGCCTGTGGCTACCATTGCAGTCATTGCCTGAACGCCGGATTCCTGACTTGCAGATTTCTGGATCGCCGCCGGAATTACTTGCGATGCGTTGTAGGTTAATTTAAAATCGACATTCACAAGCGCCAAAGAAGATTCGTTTTGTTGCCAATTGCAAGTAGATGTTAGTAAGCCGACCATGCTTTGATTAAAACTTGCTGCATCGCGAAAACTTGCCACTGCACGACTAGGCTTGTAAGAAAATTCAGAAGTATAAGGATGTGGCAATGTGGGTATTAAATCGGTTAACCCATATAAAATAGTTAAGTTACCTTTTGTTAAAGTATTTTCAGAATTCCAAGTACCAGTTAGCATCAAAGCTGCCGGAGGGGTGCAAATTAAATAAGCGTTTTCCAATGCAAACCTGAAGCGCGAATCTGCTTTTTTAAGCGCTCTGAACTTCGTTGAAGAAATTAGATTTTCCGTAGTTTCCGAAATTGTATTTTGCTCATAAAGCATATCCTGATCGATAACCATAACCTGAGCAAGAGCTGCAGAAATATACTTGACATAAATACTGTCTATCGTCTTTAACGCAACCGGGGTTCCATCAGCCTGGATAGGTTTATCCGCATCCGTATAAGCATCAGCTGGTGCTACAATGCCTTCTACACCCTCTTCCATGCAGGTATAATCGAACTTTGTTTTGCGGTTGAAACTAAGTTTTAAGCCAGACTTTATGCCATTATCAGCAGAAATATCCCAAAGCTTATACTGCTCTTCGATGGTTTTAAAATTCGCTTTTAATTCATGAATGATGAACAAGCCTTGTTCTGCAAAAATAAAAGGACTTAGCAGCTCAACAGGTAAACGAGCATCAATACCTTGCCAGCTGCAGCTTAATCCCTGGTTGCAAAATAGGGCTATTGCGCCATTGTTGCGGATTGAGAAAGGCTTGGCGACATCGAGTTCATTTAGAGCAAGAGACCAGAAAGATGATTTAACAGTAGCTTCATCAGATAATTTAAAGAACGTCGATTTAACGTCGACAGGTTTAAACACCGAATTATTTGTTTCGAACGGAATTAAAATTTTATCAAATGGCGCACTAAATGTTACCTGCTTATTTCCGTAAGAAAAAGTCCTTCCTTCGCCATAAAGTTGCCATCCTGCATCACCGATTCGTGTTATAGAAAATTTCTTCGACGAATAACTTAAAGTAATCAAATCTGGCAGCTTAATATTTGCTGTTCTGGCATCCGAACCGAAAACTCCTTCACCTTTTTGCTCAAAAGAATTATCCAGGTTAAGCTCGAGTGAAAAGGTAACATCGGTTGTCAGTTTTATAGAATCGGATGCAACAGGCGTAATTTTCGAAAAAATTATTTTACCCGAGATAACTTTAAAGCCTGTGTATTTTAAATTACCGGCTCCAGGTGCAAATAAATCTGCTCGTAGCCAAATACTGCCTTTTGTAAGTGCATAAGTTGCTGTAGGCCGGTTAATCAATGATAGTTTTATAGGGATGAGCATTAAAGGCTTTGCTTCTCCATTTAAATACACAGGAATAAGTTTTTCATAGGTATAGAAATCATACCAAACTAACCTGCCGTCGTTTGCCGTAAATGGCCCTAAAGTTTTGGAAGAGCCGGCAACGGTACTTAAACCGCCAAGTGCCTTAAACTCATTACCCGATGAAGCTAAACTAGCCGGAACAGAAATGTTGGCAAAAGCAGAAAAAGGCGTTTCCCTACGCACAACCAATTGTTCATTACTGGTTTTTGGAATCTTTGTTTCTGCAAACTCATTCAGCAGTTGATTTTTACGGATATTTTCGGTAACCTGTGCAGGGCTTTCCGTTTTAAGTTGGCGAACACTTAGGGGTAGAACATCAGATTTTTTTATTTGATTTAAAAGAACATCTATCTTCTCTGTATGATGTTCGGGCTGCGATTGCAAGTCGTGCACGAGATTTACACGGCCTTTTAATAGGTTAGATTTAGCCATTTTCGGGATTAATTATGACACTAATGCCAAGTAAAAATTAAACGCAATGAAAAAAGAAACAATCGTGTATGTGCTGAAGCAAAAAAGGCAGAGCTATTAACAGCAGGAATGAACGCACACCGAGCCCCGGTAGAAGAAGGCTGTTACAATAATCAGATATTAAAATCCTGCTATGTAAATATACATATACACGATGTAAATCTGCAATAAAAAAACAATTGAATAAATACCTGATTTACGGTATTTAATAATCAAACCGATATTGATTTGAGGAAGGAATTACCTTAAATGAAATTTTAGCCGGCTACAGACCAAGTGTAATCCTGGTTAAGGCTAAGCGTGAAGTCGTATTTCGTGCGCTCGTAATCCATAGCCATTTGCCTTAAGTTGTTAAGTTCTGCAAAGTTGCTTAAATCTGTTACGTTTTCACTTAGAGCTGCGATGCGATTGATTACTTTTTTATAATCAACATCCGTTAAAATAGGTTCCATATTCAGAGGTCTAATTTTGTAAGCCTTATACCATTCGATAAAACTCTTGAATTAAACATCATTTTTTATAAAAAGTTTTTAACAAGTGTTAAAAATATATTTATGGCTAGGAACCGTTTTCATTCAGTTTTTCCATCACATGCTCGAGGTTTTTCGGGCGATATTTTTCATTTTGAGACCATTTCATTAAAACAGAATCATCAATGCTTGCTTTAAAGTTTTCTTTGGCGCTGATGATACGATGAACTGGGCCGAGTAAATTAAACGGAAATACTGAAGAATTATACAGTTTGCCATCAATACCAGGATGGACGTGAGTTTCCTGATAATTTTTATCGATAGCCAAACCAACAGCAGATGCTTTAGCCATCATCCAGCCCAGGGCAATATCATTCAAACGTGCATCAGCATAACCACCACCAATATTGGAGTGAACACCACAAAACCACCGCTGCTCCATAACCTGTGGAACAACCCGCTTATGTGCGTTTTTACTTTGAGACCAAAGTGTGGGTTTAAAACTTTTTCTTTTTTCATCAATTGCCAAAGCATGATAAGCGAAATCTACATAACTGCTTAATGTAGTATCGTGAAACTTGTACTTGTTGCTGTTAAATAATCGGAAGATACTCAGCGGAATACCAAGAGCGCCAACAGTATCCCAAACGCCAATAAATTTAATATTTGTTTCAATGCTGTATTTGGCCCTGAAAGCCTGAGCTTTTTTCCCATCAGGACTCCAATCACCTTCGCCCCTATTTCTGTAGTGTTGGTAAGCCTCATTTATTAAACCCAAATCATCATTTCTTATGATACCACAATTACGGATAAGGCCGGCAACACTTCGGGCGGTATACGCACCCCTGCTAAAACCAAACAGGTAAATTTCATCGCCTTTAACGTAATTCCAAACCAGAAATTTATAGGCACTAATGATGTTATGATCTAAACCCCAACCTGTTGCACCATCCAAAATACGTCGGGTTTTACTCCCCGACGTGCCAACACCTTCTATATAATGTTTGATTTGAAAAATGCCTTGTTCATCGATATTGCAAACGCCTTCAAAAAGTTTCTGAACATTTGTTTTTATTGGTTCTCCGTCTTCAATATCGCCAGGACTATTCCAAGTACCGTCGCAACAGATAATAATTCTCTTCATGGATTAATAACTTAGGATGATTAGCTGATTTTATCATAAAGTTAACATAATCAGTTGGTTATATCCAAATCAATTATTATGCAGTTAAGTTTGGATAAATAGAAACGTTAACAACTAATCCGTTGTGGACAACTTGGCTAAACATCTAATTATCAATTAGGTTATGTTATTATATATAAAAGATAGCTTATGAAAAAGTGTATTTATATAGTTGAAGATAACCCTGCCATTAGAGATGTTATCGAGTTCTTGCTAACAGAGGAGCTTTACGAAGTTAAAGCCTGTTCGAATACTAAGGCCTTTTGGTTGCAAATGAATAAACATAAACCCGATATGATTATTCTGGATATTATGTTACCTGATGGAAATGGCATTGATATTTGTACGGAGTTGAAAAAAAATATTAAAACTTACGACATTCCGGTAATGATGATGTCTGCCAATAATCATTTAAACTATGTTAAATCGAAATGTACAGCCGAAGATTTTATTAACAAACCCTTTGATTTGAATGATTTTGCCAACAGGGTGGAGCAATACGTTCATAATTAAAAAAAGACAGGAGCCTAACCCACCCCTGCCTTTACCAACTAAACCATGGAAAACAACCGCTATTTTTTTGTTACTTTAAATTCTGTTCTTCTGTTTTTTGCCCGTCCCTCAGGATTATCTTTACCATTTTTGAACTTATTTGTGGCAATAGGCATACCTTCACCATAACCTTTAGATGTCATTCTGGTGGCGGCAATATTTTTAGCTACCAAATAATCAACACACGATTTTGCCCTACGTTCAGATAAATCCTGGTTGTATACATCTGTTCCAACATCATCCGTGTGCGCTCCAAGTTCTATTTCCATTTCCGGATTATCATCCATTATTGAAACCAAAGCATCGAGCACTTTTTTTGATGGTTCAGTTAATTCAGCACTATTAAACTCATAATAAATATTATCCAACACGATTGGCACATTTAGTTTAAAGGAATTTATGCAGTAATCTGCAGCCATTAATGTATCAGCTTTCGCAATTTCTTCATAACTGTAATTTTTATTTAGTGAGAAGTAATTATCCTTGGTCATATTTAATTTAACCGGCCGCTTGCTATCCAGCTTGAATTCGTACTTACCCGTTTTATCGGTAACCAGATTAAATTCACTTTCTAAATCGGCCATTTTTACCGAAACGCCATCAAGTGGTTTTTTGGTTTTGCAATCGGTAATAATTCCAGATACGGAAATGTACTCTCTTTTTACCTCGAAAATTTCAAGGCAACAAGATGATTCTCTGTCTGAACTGATGTATCCCTTACTCGCGTTTGCGTTTATGGCCGTGAAATAAACATCATCTTTTGAAGAGTTAAAAGGATAACCCATATTTTTAGGTTTTGTCCAGTTGATGAAATCTCCTTCTGATTCGAAAAAATCCAATCCTCCAAACCCAATTCTTCCATCGGTGCTAAACAGGAGTTTTTTAGTTAAAGTATTATAGTAAGGCGCTTTTTCGTCGGCCTCACTATTAATTTCAGGCCCTAAATTTACTGCCTGACCTATCGAACCATCACTCCTTATTGATGCATACCATAAATCATATTTACCATAACCACCAACTCTATCTGAAGAGAAAACCAGGAATTTACCATCACTCGTTACAAACGGTTGTGCTGCATTAAAATCCTTACTGTTTACCTGCAAACCAACACTTTGCGGTTCAGACCATTTATCATCTATCTTTCTGGAAGTATAAATACCATATTTTTCATGCTCTTTCCATGCTGTAAAATAAGCTGCATTACCTTCAGGATTAAAACTTACCGCAGCGTATTCCATGTCTTTTGGCAAATTCAAATCGATTTTTTTCACATCTACTTCCGTTTCCGATATATCGGACTTAGTTTTATATAGATTATTTATGAAAGGATTCGCTTTTGTAGAAACCTGGGTTTCACCTTTAACTGCCTTAACCACATCAGGTTTTCCTGATACCGGAACCGGCCTGGATGAGGTAAAATAAAACTCATTACCAACCTTTACAGCGGCGTAGTTAGAACCCAAGCCGTTGATATTTGCAGGCATTTTTTTTAATTGCACCAACCTCGGGAAACGCATTTCCTTTATCGCAAATTTGCAGGATAACAATTCAAGATTTGCGGTTTTTACCAGTTCATCGCTCTGATTTTTCGCGATAAAGTGTTCAAAAGCTGTAATCGCTTGAGGAAACTTTTTATTTGCCCTTAAGCTTTCTCCATAGTAAAAAAGTGCTTTCTTATATTTTGGGTTTGAAAAAGTGCTTGCCACTTCATAGTATTTTTCTGCTTCAGAAAAATCTCTGTACATCCGGCTCGATTCGGCAAGATTATAGAGCGAGCCTTCATAATCTTCTATCAATTTTTCATCGTTTCCTTGTTTTTTATCCTTTCCGTATGGCAAAACGACCTGAGAACTATCTGAGGTTATTTTTAGTGCTTTTTTGTAAAAAGTAGATGCTGCGTAGTAATCTTTGCTTTGAAAATAAGCATCGGCAACTTTTTTATAATTAACCACATACTGCGCTTCGGCAGCAGTAAAAGAAGCAAAAAGCAAAAAGAAGGTAATTTTTTTCATAACTAAAAATTATAAGCGAGGACAAAAAAAGTTTGGACCGATAATGCCATTACGACCAATAAGGGAGATAGACAATTCTAAGCCGCCATTGCTGTTGGATGCACGTTGAAATGTGGAAGTATTTACATCGTAGCTCAAACCAAAAACCATGTTTTTAAATTGTAAGCCAACAAAAGCAATTGCCGCATCCTTAACACGATAATTACCTCCAAATAAAATATTCGATTGATTGTTAACCATCAGCTGAGCGTAAGCGCCCACAGAAATCTCATTTGTATTTCCCTGATACATAACTAACGCATTGGGCACAATGTCAAGAAGTTCGGAAGCCCGGATTCTTGCCCCGCCATGTCCTGTAAAGCGGATAGGTGTGCGTGTGCTATTATCCGAAAACCGTTCTATCGGACGGTTTAAATGTGCTGCACTAGCACCAATAAAAACATTTACATTCTGATTAGGATTTCCATCGAAATACATTATCCCCGCATTAACATCTGGTACAAAAGAAGATGTTGATGAAAAACTTTCGCCGCTAATCATACCTCCATCGTACCCGGTTATAGGATTAAATTGATTACCGAATCTTCCTTGAGATAAATCAAAACTCCGGTTTACAAAGCCTGCCTGCAAGCCAAAGCTTATCATTTGCAAACCTTCCAGGCCAAACCTTAACCGGTAAGAACCCGATACTAAAGCAGTTAAATAATTGAAATCAAGCTCTCCTGCCCTCTGATTTAAAATTGTTGCCCCAAAGGCGAAATTCTTGGTTGGCGCAACATCAAAAGAAGCACCACCAGTTAAAAAAGAATTGGCAAGAGCGCCCCATTGCTGTTTAAAATTGACAGATGCACGGTAATCGCCATCAATAACACCCGTAAGTGCAGGATTTAACCATAATGGGTAAGCATAATATTGAGAGAAATGTGGGTCTGTTTGCGCCTGCCCTGTAAATGTTGCAACACTTAATATAAGCACTGCAACATATATTTTTAGAGATGATAGAATTTTCATGGCATGTAGTTTATGAGGTAAATTATATCTGTTAATTATCTGATTAGCGTTACTGTTCCTTTTTTTACAACCTTGTTGCCGTCTGTAGATTCTACCTCAATCATGTAAACATAAACCCCACTTGGCTGGGCAACACCTTTATATGTTCCATCCCAACCATTTGTAGTTGAGTTTACCTGGAAAATTAGTTGTCCCCACTGGGTGTAAACATTCATTTTAACTGTTGCGATGGTTGTGCCGTAAACAAGGAATATGTCGTTTTTACCATCATTATTAGGCGTAAATGCATTCGGAATGTAAATATCGTTACCGATAGGATTTGCAGCTTTACCAGTTAATCCAATGGAATTTGCACTGGTTTGGCAACTAATCTGACCAATTGCACGAACCAATATGGTAACGCCCTGGTCCGGTTTTAAACCAACGATAACATGACTTGTTGAGGTTGCGCCGTTTGATGGCACTTGCCAGCTTGTGCCATTATTGGTTGATATTTCATAGCCCCTTGCACCGCTGACAGCATTCCACGCAAAGGTTACACCAGTTGGCGTAGTGGCCTGAACGCTTACAACCGGCGCAGTTAACACTGGTAAAACTGTAGCTGTTACCGATGTTCTTGTTGAGCTGCTGCAACCTGCTGCGCTAACACTTTCTACATAAAACACTGTTGTTGCTGTAAGTGCTGGTGTAGTGAAACTTACGCCCTGACCAAGTACTGTACCACCAGAACTGGTAGAATACCATCTGTATGTTAAACCAGCATCCGGAGAATTTACAGTTAAAATTGCCGTACTGCCCGAACAAATCGCCCCACTGGCTGCACTTACTAAAAGTGGTGCAACTGGCAGAGGTGAAACAGAAATATTTACCGGGGTTCTGTTGCTCGAGGTACAAGAGCCTGAAACAGCTTCAACATAATAGGTTACATTATTCGTTAGGGCTGGAGTTGTAAAAGTGGTACCAGAACCAACAATTGTTCCTCCAGTTAAACTTGTGTACCAGTTATAAGTAACACCAGGTTGTACATTACTTACAACCAGTGCGCTTGTACTGCCAGAACATACAGTTAAAGAATTACTCGCAACAATTGGAACGAAAGGCTGCGCAGTTACCGTAACCGTAACCATTGTTCTCCCGGCTGAATTTGTACATCCGCCGGCACCTACTGCCTGCACATAATAATTTGTTGTTGCGGCTAACGGGGTAGTTGTAAATGAGTTGCCTGTTGTTAGAATGTTTCCACCTGTGGCGGCATTATACCACTCGTAAGTAACACCAGCCTGTGGATTTTGAATGGTTAATGTTGTTGCATTTCCAGAACATATGGCCGTTCCAACATTTGATATTGTAGGATTTGAAGGTGAAGGGCTAACCGTTACCGTTACAATTGTTCTGCCGCCAATATTGTTACAACCACCTGTGCCAACAGCCTGCACATAGTAATTAGTATTTGCCGATAAAGTTGTTGTTGTGTAAGACGAACCAGTATTTAACAAATTACCACCACTGGCCGCATCATACCATTCATAGCTAACGCCAGGCTGAGCATTCTGAACAGTTAATGTTGTAGTGTTACCCGAACAAACAGCTGTACCTGTAGTCGAAATTGCCGGGTTTGCTGGTATTGCGTTAACAGTTACCACCACCATCGTTCTTCCGCCTGCATTTGCACAACCACCTGCACCAAGCGCCTGCAGGTAATAAGTTGTATTTGTTGTTAATGAAGATGTTGTATATGTATTACCAGTAGTTAAAAGATTACCACCGGTTGCTGCGTCATACCACTGGTAAGTTACACCAGCCTGAGGGCTTTGAACAGTCAAAGTTATAGCGCTGCCCGAACATACGGTTGTTCCTGAGGTAGAAACTGTTGGCGCAGGAGGCACGGCATTTACGGTAACTGAAACCGAAATTCTGCCACCAGCATTCGTACACCCACCGGTACCAACTGCCTGAACATAATACATCGTATTTGAATTTATTGCAGGTGTTACGTAAGATGAACCCGTGCTTAAAAGATTACCCCCTGTCACCGCATCATACCATTCGAAGCTAACGCCGGCTTGAGGGTTTTGAATCGTTAATGTAGTGGTGTTTCCCGGGCATACCGCAGTTCCGGTATTTGAAACTGTTGGATTAGCAGGCAGCGGATTGACAGTTACCGATACCAACGTTCTTCCGCCCGAATTTGCACAGCCACCAGTACCAATTGCCTGTACATAATAAGTTGCGTTCGCAGCCAATGCCGCTGTTGTATAAGAAGAACCAGTGGCTAAAAGGTTACCACCTGTGGCCGAATCATACCATTCATAAATAACACCAGTTTGAGGACTTTGGATGTTTAACGTGATCGAACTACCTGAGCAAACCGAAGTTCCTGTAGCTAAAACGGATGGATTTGCTGGAGTTGCATTTACAACAACGGAAACTAAAGTTCTTCCGGCTGTGTTTACACAACCACCTGCGCCAACAGCTTGAACGTAATAGTTAACATTGGCACTCAAAACAGCTGTTGTAAACGATGAACCGGTAGCTAAAAGGTTTCCGCCAGTAGCTGCATCATACCATTCGTAAGTCACACCATTTTGCGGACTTTGAATTGTTAATGTGGTGGTATTTCCTGAGCATATTGATGTACCTGTATTTAAAACTGTTGGGTTTGCTGGTGTCGGATTCACCGTAACAGTAACTATTTTTGCATTAGCAGACGAATTTTCACATTTATTATCGCCTTTAACAGTAACATAATAATTCGTGTTTGAATTAATATTTGGCGTCGTGAAAGTGTCTCCGATGTATGAAATATTTGTTAATGCAGCATCACTATACCAGGTGAAAACAGGGTTAACGACCGTAGTAGAAACCGCTTTCAGAGTAACAGAAGTTCCTGAACATGCATCCGTATTTCCTGATACAACAATATCTGTTGTCGTTGCTAAAGGATTTACCGTTACGGTGACCATTTTAGCATTCGCTGCTGAGTTTTCACACTTATTGGAACCCTTAACAGTTACATAAAAATTAGTTGTACTCGTTACCGAAACATTGTATGTTGGCCCGATATAAACCGGAACTGTTAATGAAGCATCACTATACCAGGTAAATACCGGTTGCGTAACCGTTAAACTGGAAGCCATTAATGTAGCAGAAGTGCCCGAACAAATGCCCGCATTGTTTAGGGTTATATCTGCGGCAGTTGCATAATCTTTAACATTAACCGTTACAATTTTAGCGTTAGCAGGTGTATTAGCACAACTATTATCACCCCTTACGGTAACATAATACGTTGTGCTGGTGGTTAATGCGGGGGTTGTAAATGATGAACCAACATATGCAACAGAAGTTAATGCCGCATCAGCATACCAGGTAAAAACAGGATTGGTTACCGAGCTTGATGATGCTGATAAATTGGTTGTAGAATTACTACAAATCACATTTAAACCGCTAACATTGATATCATCAGCAGTTGCTAAAGTATTAACATCAACCAATATAGCTTTCGCTGTGGCTGCTGTATTTTCGCAACGGCCGTCGCCTTGAACTGTAACATAATAAGTTGTTTGCGCAGATAATGCCGGGGTTGAATATGTTGCACCTGTAAAAATTAAATTGGCTAAAGAGGCATCATTATACCATTTAAACACCGCATTTTGTATGGCCGAACTGGCGGTTAAGGTTGCTGTTGAACCGGCACAGATAGTGTTGTTTCCGGCAATGGTAATATCTGAAGCTACTGCCACTGGATTAATCGTAACATTTACACTTGCAGCAGTTCCTGGTAAATTTGCACAATAACCATCTCCGGTTACGGTTACATAATAGGTTGTATTAGCAACTATCTGACCGGTGGCATATACAGGTCCCAGAAATACCTGATTACTTAATGCTGCATCGCTAAACCACCTGAATGTTGCATTTGAGATATTGCTGGTCGCTGTTAAAGTTGTTGTACCAGAATTACATAAATTTAAATTCCCTGAAACGGAAACATCAGCTGCAATTGCATTTTGATTAACGACAATGGTAACCGCTGTTCTGGTTGAGTTTGCACAACCCGAAGCAGAAGCAGCTTCAACATAGTAATTGTGACTTCCCGATGAAAGATTTGCCGGCGTTGTAAAACTACTGCTATTGCTTACCAGTAAATTGCCTCCGCTAGCACTATCATACCAGTTATAAACAATGCCGGGCACAGCCTGAATAGTTAAGGTAACAGGAGTATTCAAACATGTTGATGTAGGGTTATTTGTTGATGGCGTTGGAGGAACCGGAGGAGCCGAAATTGTTACAACAACTTTTACCGGTGCGGTTTCGCAGTTATTACTACCTAAAGCAGTAACAAAGAAATCATAATTTCCAGCAGCCAAAGCTGGATTGGTTAAAAATGTAACACCGTCTTTACCTGTTTGATACACGTTGCCCTGGTACCATTTGTAAATCGTATTTGGTTTTGGGTTGTTTACGCTAAGCAACGCAGACGAGCCCAAACAAGCTGTCGCAGTAGTCGCGCTAACTTCTGGCGAGGTGATTAGCCTTTGTGCATAATTGAAGTCGATTGAATTTAAAACACCAACTAAACCGGAATTGAGTCTCAGCTCCACCCCGTCAAATTGTTTGGCGGGAATAAAGGTTAAAGTAGCTTCACTGCCACTGGTAGCAATATCGAGTTGAATTAACTGACTGGTTAAAGTTACCCCATCAGCATTACTGGTGCCACCATTGAAAGTGGTCAGCGTTAGATTTGAAAACACGGCGGCCGAAAGCAAATTCCCTGGTGAAGAAATTTTGATCTTTAAGGTATCACCAATATTTGATAAGCCACCTGAAAAACCTAATCGGTGATAAACCGATGTGTTTAAAACGCCGGCAGGTATAAACAAGGTTGATCCGGTGTTGATGTCATTATCAATTGCGGCGCCTTGATTAAATACACCTGCACCAATATTTATTCCATCAACAGCAGCAACCAGGGTAGTTGTTGCAATTCCACAAGGTGTGGTGCCTGGTGCGGCAGGTACAACTGTTACGGTTACAGGAACAGCAGAACTCGTACCGCAATTTGTTACACTAGTCGTAACGTAATATGTGGTATTTGCGGTTAAAACAGGCGTTACAAATCTTAATCCTGTATAAACATTATTCGTTAAATTAATATCGCTGTACCAGTTAATTGTCGCATTTGAAATGGATGACGTAGCCGTTAAAACCGCTTGCGTGCCTGAAACAATTGTTACAGCAGCCGGCGTAATAACCGGTGCATCTGGTACGGCGCCAATATTTACTGTTGCAGTTGCACTCGCCGAGGCTGTTCCGCAACTATTCACCGCCTGAACGCTGTAGGTCGTATTTGTAAGCGGCGTTACAGTTAAAGTTGTACCATCAGCTCCTGCAGTAATTCCATTAGCATCGTACCATTTATAAGTTATTCCATTAACAGGATTTTTAACCTGTAACACAATTGGGGTACCTGCGCAAGCACTTACGGTAGCTGATAATAATTCTGGAGTTGCAGGGGCTTGCTGTACGGTTACGTTAACCTCAGTTTTGGCACTTATACATCCCGAAGGAGATACAATAGAGACAAAATACCTTGTATCAGCAGTTAGCGCAGGCGTTGCAAAAACCGGCCCGTCAAATAATGGATTCTGGGCTGCATCGAACCACCTGTAAGTAACACCTGTAAGCGGATTTAATACGGATAAACTGCTCGATAAGCCTGCGCAACCAGCGACATTTGAATTTGTAACCTGTGGTGCCTGCTGAGCTCGCTGCATGTAATTAAGGTTTACAGAAGTTAGTGCCCCTAACACACCCGAGTTAAGGCTTAATCTAGCGCCATCAAAAGGAACCGTTGGAATTAAAGTTATAAGTGCCTGTGTGTTTCCGCTCAATAATTTAACGTTAAGCAGGGCGTTGTTTAGTAATGTCGCATCATTATTAGAATTGGCACCATTGTAAGTTGTAATCGAAATATTATTTAAAACACCAACCGAAGCTAAACTCTGAGGGAAAGAAACCAGCACTTTTAGTGTGTCTCCAACGTTAGACAGATTACCAAAATATAAGTTCTGGTAAACTGAAGCGCCCAAAGCACCAACAGGCATCACTAGTGATGAAGCGGTTTGCGCATCGTTATCCACAGCAAGGCTTGCATTGAATACACCGGCCAATAAAGCAACGCCCGTAATCCCATTGGTTTGAGTAGACGCAACTTCACAAGGAACAGTTGTAGGTGTTCCGCCCCCATTTACGGTTATTGTAACCTGAAAACGGTTTGATGAAGAACATCCCAAAGCAGAAACTGATTCTACATAATAACTAGTTGTAGCGGTTAATTGTGGCGTAACGAACGTAGAACCCGTAAAAACCGGTGTCGAACCGTTCTGAGAATCATACCAGTTAAAAGTAACATTTGCATCTGAAGATGTTGCCGTAAGGGTAACTGTTTGTCCGGCATTTACCGTTGATGAAGATGCAGTTACAGATGGTATACTCGGGCGGGGATTTACATTAACCGCTGCCGCTACCCTACTGCTACTCACACAATTTCCATTTGCAGCTTCCAGATAATATGTAGCGTTTGCATTTAATGCAGGCGTTGTAAAAGTTGCACCGGTAAAAACTGGTGCACCGCCTGAAGCAGCCGTATACCAATTGTAAGTTATTGCCGGATCCGGATTACTTACGGCTATTGTTGCCGATGAACCGGCACATACAGCTGAAATTGGCGCTAAAACCGGCTGCAAAACAGCTGGCGTTACAGTAACAACAACTGGTACTCTATTTGTATTTACACAAGTTCCATTAGCAACCTCGATGTAGTAAGTTGTTGTTGAGGTTAAGTTTGGGGTAGTAAATGTTTCGCCAGTTGCTAAAACGTTGCCACCAGATGCTGCATCATACCACTTCAAATTCGTTCCTCCATTTGCTGTTGCCGTTAATGTTGCCGTATTACCTGCGCAAATAGTTTGTGAACCACTTGTAATTGTTGGATTAGGATAAATAACCGTTGCACCATAAATATCTAAACTACTCACTGCCGAAACTAAGCCTCCAAAACGAAGTTCTACCCTATCATAGGCTCCTCCTGCCGGAAGCGTTGCTGTAAATCTGCTTCCACCTAAAAGTGAAAGTTTCAATGTAGATGAACTCAATTGATAGCTGCCAACTACCGATGCGCCATTCATTACGTTTACTGTGATGTTACTTAAAACCGATAAATCTAACAATCCCGTTGGTAAGCCTAAATCTAAACGGATACTATCTGTTGCAGTTCCTGCAGAAGGAAAAATTAATTGTTGGTAACCTGTAGAACCTACACCCACGGCAAGTGTAATTCTTGTAAAGTTATCCGGATTTGTATCCGTTGAATTTGCCGGACCACTAATGCTGCACAAGAGACAAATACCTGTAATGCCAGAATTCTGGCTGTTGGCAGTATTACAGTTTGCATTTCCTCCTCCGCTTAAAACAGTAACCGTTACAGGTACTCTTCCGTTACTTACACAGCCACTGGCATTCGTAGTTTCTACATAATATGTTGTTGTGGCTGTAAGCGGGCCAGTTGTAAAGTTAGCTCCATTTGCAAGCTCCGAGCCACCGGTTGCCGCCGAATACCATTTAATTGTGTTTCCGGCATCTGCGGTTGCAGTCAGCGTGGTACTTTGTCCGGCGTTGACTATTTGGTTATTGGTTGTAATTACTGCTGGATTTGCAGGTGGATTTACGGAAACCGCTACTGCAGTTCTTATACTTACAGCAGTACCCGAAACCGCTTCAACATAAAATGATGTATTTGAGCTTACAACCGGAGTAACAAAAACACCATTATTATTTGTGGCAAGAGCGGTAGTACCTGTAGAACCATACCAATTATATGTTACGCCAGGTTGCAGATTACTCACAGTTAAGGTAGCCGAATTGCCTGCGCAAACAGCCGCATTTGCAACAGTTGGTTGGTTCACATTAACAACAATCGTATAATCTGAATTTACTTTGTTATTGTTTGCATCAGTTCCAGTTACCGAAACTATATAGGTTCCACCTTGAGTTGGAGTGCCTGTTATTTCTCTTGTGGCGGTATTAAAATTAAGTCCGGGAGGTAAGTTTGTAGCAATATAAGTGTATGGCGGGGTTCCTCCAGAAACACCTGGTAGTGTTTGTGTTGGGTAAACATCGCCAACTACACCATTGGGCAACGTTGCTGATGGGAGCGATAACACACCCGACACGCTTAACGGATAAGTGTTAGAAGCTGTTCTGCCCTGACTATCGGTAACGGTTGCAGAAATTGTATAATTTCCTGCCTGACTTGGCGTTCCGGCAATCTCTCTGGTTGTTGCATTGAAGGTCAATCCCGGTGGAATACCTGTTGCTACATATGTGTACGGGCCAACGCCTCCTGTGGCAGATGGCAATATTTGACTTGGATAGGTAGTTCCTGCAGTGCCGTTAGGAAGCGTTGCTGCTGGTAATATGAGTGGATCAGTCACCACAATCGTATAGTTTGTGGTAGCAGATTTTCCATCGGCATCGGTTACGCCCACCGGAAAAGTGTAAGTACCAGGACTTGATGGGGTTCCGGTAATCTCACGAGTAGAGGTATTAAAATTTAAGCCCGGAGGAAGGTTGGTTGCTAAATAAACATACGGGCCACTGCCACCAGATGCAGAAGGAATTATCTGGGGTGTATAAACCTGGCCAGTAGTGCCATTCGCTAACGTTGCAGCTGGCAAGACTAAAGGATCGGTAATTTTTATAGTGAAAATTGAAGTGATAGTATTTCCATTGGCATCCGTTACGGTTACCGGAATATTATAACTTCCGGTTTGGGTTGGTGTACCGGTTATCGCTCTCGTTGTCGGGTCGAATGTTAATCCCGGAGGCAGATTTGTTGCGGCATATAAGTACGGTCCAGTTCCACCTGTCGCTGCAGGTATTATCTGCGCCGGGTAATTTGTACCAGTTACGCCATCAGGCAATGCACCTGGTGTTAAAGTTAAAGCAGCGGTTACGGTTAAGTTGTAAGCTGCAGTGGCTTTACACCCTTTGTTATCAGTAGCCGTTATATTAAATGCGAAATCACCTGTGGCGGTTGGTGTGCCGGATATTATACCTGTTGATGATAAACTTAAACCAGCAGGCAGCACACTTCCATTTTCAAGTGCATAAGTAAAGCCTGGTGTACCGCCTGTAGCCGGGCTAATCTGTTTGGTGTACGAAAATCCGCTGCTGGCGTTTTGTAAGGTTGTCGTACTAAATACAATGGCCGGATTTACCGTTACCGATATTGGAACCCTAACCGATTCCTCTGTACACCCTAACCGCCTTGCCGCGACATAATAAACTTTATTCGAGGTAAGTGCCGGCGTTTGATAAACCCCATTGAATGCAGTTGTAGCTAGTGCTGTACCACCTTCAATTACATCATACCAGCGTAAATCATTTGTATTTGGAGTAGTTGCGGTTAATGCAGCTGAAGAATTATAGCAGCTGGAAACAGCGTTTGTTGCTGGCGAAGTAAATGTTGGTCTGCCAGCAGATCTTGTTAATCCGTATATAAAAATTGTTTGGGTTAAATTAACGTTTAACAATGATGATAACGTTACCTGAACCCTGTCGAAAGGCACACCTGGCGAAAATGGAACGGTAACCGGCTGCCCGGAATTTAAAAGCGCCAGTAAATCTAAGTTGAGTAAGTTAGATGCAGATGCAGAATAAACCTGATTAGTACCGTTAAACGCGGTAACCGTGAGCCTGTTTAATACTCCTGCTGTAAGTAAAGCAGGTGATACACTAAACCGAAGGTTGAAATCGTCTCCGGCATTTGAGGGGGTACTGAAATAAAAATTCTGACTTATGGAACCAGCAACACCAAGTGCGCCTAAACTCAGTTCCGAATAATTCGTAGCATTTGCGTCAATGGCATAATTTGGGTTAGTTACTCCCGCTTTACCTAAACCGAGTACATCCAGCGTTAAACCGGTCCCATCAAAATCTGTAGCAAATACAGGTGCACATGCATCTACACCGCTCGTATAAAAGGCATTATAAACCTTTGTATTATTGAGCGTACCCAGCAATAATGCGCTTGTTAAATCTCGAACATAAACCCTATCATAATCCTGCGTTGGCCGTAATGCAAAGTAATAATAACCTTGTCCATCTCTTACCAGCCTTAGGTTTGCTGTCGTAAACGCACCAGCACTCGACCCACTTAAAACAAGTGCACTAGCCGAATTCCTGGCGCCTACTTCAATCACATGATTTCCCAGTACAACTCCTCCAACAACACCAGAAAGCAAGCCGCCTAAATTACCGCCTAACAGTTGGTTGAGTAGCGTGGCATCGGCATCAATTCTTATAAAGGAAGTTGTGCCTGCAGCGATGGTATTCGGAAACTTTAATTCTATTTCGCCGGAGTAAGCTCCAATACCTAATGCCACCCCACCGGATGATCTTACCGTTGCAAAGGTTGCCTCATCAGCAGTAGTCGCGTTCAACGGATTATCAACCGTAGCTGTATTAAAACTGACTGAATTTGCATAAATTTTTGTCTGGCTATACGATTCTTTACATAGAAGCGTTAATAATGAGGTAATTGCAAAAACTTGAACAATGCAGAATTTCCCAAAGCGGGATAGAGAGGTAAAGTTTTTCATCATGTCAGGCGTTATTAGGTTTGATTTATTTTGAATAAAATCTCGATATCCAACTTAGGTGGTTTATTTATTCTTTTCCAAATCTACGTCCCCGATAACCAATAGGATTTATCCATTGCTGTTCATTATTTGCGTAATTCATTCATTCATTTTGTTCATAGGAATTTTGTTACCAATTTGATTTCCGCTATTGCATAATTTTGATGACATTAGCAATATCAACCTCTATAATGAATACAAACGAATTGCTCTCTCAACTTAGGAAATTCGTGCTTATAAAGTCGGGATTACGAAATATCGATCCGGCGCACTGTAAGACAATTTCTGAGTTCATATTTAAGGAAACTAAAAATTATGTTAGCGAGACAACCGTTAAACGATTCTTCGGTTTTGCCCAAACGCTCCATAAATTCTCGTTATTTACGCTAAACAGCCTTTCTCAATACATTGGTTATTCTGATTGGGAAGCGTTTTGCAAAGAGAAAAAAGGGCTGATTGATGAAGTAGATGATGTTTGGTCGGATCTAAAATTAAGATGCCAGGCTGTAACCAATGTATCGTTAATTGCTAAGAAAAATAATTCAGGCGTACCATTTGATGCAACAGCTAACCGGCATTTCCTTTATTCTGATTTTGACTATTTCCTAAAAAATAATTATCAATTTACAACGATAAGCGCCCAGCCGGGCCAGGGAAAATCTATACTTTTGGCTCATTTGGTTGAACATTTCTTTTACAGCGAAAACGCCGTTTACAAAAACGACATTGTGCTGCTGGTTAATTCAGGAATTATTAGTGAAATTCTTCAAAACGGGTTATCCCTGAAAGATTGGTTTTTAAAAGAATTTAAATTTGCTGGCGTTAGTGAGCTGATAGTCTATTTTAAAAAAAATCCAAATGAATGTAAAGGCCGCTTCGTACTCATTATCGATGGCATCGATCAATTTTTATCAAATGATAAATATTTTAAGGTATTTACCGACTTTTTATTCAGTGTTGAAGAAAGCGATTTTGTAAAAATCGTTCTGGGTTTAAGGGTAAATAACTGGGTTAATATGCAGCCTTCTATATCTGGTTCGGCATTTTTAACTAATTCGTGGTATAAAGGTTTGTTTTTCGATAATGATAACAATACAAACGTACCGTTACTAAATAAAGAAGAAATTTTTTACACCCTATCCCGGATTGAAGGTAAAGTGATAAAAGATGACGATTTACATCCTGGTTTGATAAAACAATTCCGTACACCTTTCTGGTTACAGATTTATTACAAAATTAAACTCGAAAACAACAAGATAAGGCTAAATAACTATCTGTTATGTCTAGAATTGATTAACTATTTTTTGGAAAATAAAATCTTTTTGTCGAAAAACAGTACCGAGAAAATATTTATTTTAAAAGAAATAAGTAATAGTATTTCCAAAGGCAATGTTTGTCACCGGGTTTCAAAAGAAAACATACTTAGTTACATAACGAATTATCCTGAAGCCTATCAGGAGTTAATTTATGCAGGTATTTTAATCGAGGAAAAGAGATTGACAACCTCCATGCCAACGGAAATTATCCGTTTTCTTAATGATGATATTTATACCTATTTCCTGTTCCTTCAACTTACAGAAAAATTTAAATTTAAACCAAATAAAGCCTTTTTTGAAGAAATACTTAATATTTATGCTGAAGAACCAGAGCTAAGAGAACTTATGCTTAACTGGAGTATTCGCTTCTGTATCAACCGAAACGAAATAGCAGCGTTGAAACAGATTTTCCAGTTGCCATTCTCTAACGATGAAAAAAATAAAGCCTTTGACTTTATTCGAAATGTAGCGTTGTTTGAGCTTGATAGACCGGAATCTAATTTCAATGCCCAAACCATAGATATGCATTTTATCGATATTATGGTTATGGGTAAAATAATGAGTAAAAATTATAAAGAAACTATCAAAAAGATTTCTGAAAGAGTATTTAATGAAGACGTTCAGGTAATGCTGAATGTTATCGAATGCAGTATTTCGGTTATGGATATGGATAAGGTTGGCTTAAACGAAACCATGAATCTTTTAAAAAGACATAATAAAAAACTACATGATTTATTTCCGATAAACCCTTACGATTTAATTTTATACCTTTCAAATGTTTTAAACAACAAAGCCAATAATAGCAAAACACTCAACGATAAAATTTTACAGCTTTGTGAGCAAGTTTACAAAAGCCGTCCGCATAAAAATGAAGCGTTAACGAGTGCCGAGATTATCTCTTATCGATTGGTCTTATTAACCCTTTTTACAAATAAAAATTACGATGAATGCCACAACTTTTTGGTAGCAATCGTTAAAAAATATCCAAAAATCTTTTTCTTAAGATCATCGATATTTTCATCGTTTTTATTAATAATGGCGGCGCAAACATGCATTAAGCTTACTCAATACAAACAGGCTCAGCGGTTAATAAAGTATCTGGATAAACTTATTGGCGAAAATAACACCTATCACACACCATATATTTATGCCTCATATATTCTGGCAAAATCCAATTTTCTCAATCATACCAAAAATTACTTTTCAGCAATAAACGAGATAGATAAAGGATTGGCAATTGCAAGAAATAATGAGTTACATATTGTGGAACTGGCCTTTAAATTAATAAAAATTGATGCGCTAAAGCATTCTAATAACACCGATAGCATCAACCAGACAATAAAGGAATTGATATCTTTTTTACATCAAAATAAACTTAGTATGCCCGATTTCGCAAATATCAATAGTCCAGAGTTTGACCACACTTTTGATATTTTGAAATCTTATAAACAGAATTGAGGTGATAACTAAATATTAATTATCTGCACACCAACGGCAATTAAACCTGCCGAACTTAATTCTATATCGAAACTTACCACAGCACCATTAAAGCTTTGCATTAAGCTTTTTTCTAATTTGAAAGGAATTTCCTGTTCATTTTCATCTGTTATTACACCAGTACCATCTTTTTCTATTGATGTTATAGTACCTTTTCTTAGCATAAATTAAAATATTCAATTATATAACGATGTGCAATTATATAAATAATTGTAATATTAATTTGTATAATACCTAATACATAACACAACTATATTGTTTAAAAACATATAATCCTTTTATAAAAAAATAAGCCCTAAATGCAGTTAATGCATAAAGGGCTACTTAAAACTTAATCAATCCTTCAATTATGAACTGACTAAATCATTACAATTAAATAACATTTTTAGTAATTGTTGGTTTTGATTTTTTTTGCAAAATGTAATTGTAAAACAATAGTACCTAATTATTTAAGTTAGATGATAACATTATAATGAGGATCTTCAATAATATTTACCTCTATAACGGCATTTGCATTGTTCAATAAAGTTTTGCAGTCGCTACTTAAATGTTTTAAATGCAGTTTCTTACCCAATAAAGCATAACGTTTTGTTAATTTACTCAATGCATCGATGCCGCTCATATCGGCTATCCGGCTTTCGCGAAAATCAATTATGATATCATTGGGGTCGTTTTGCACATCAAATTTTTCATTAAAAGCGGTTACAGATGCAAAAAACAGCGGACCATATATTTCGTAATGCTTCACACCACTTTCATCCACAAATTTTCTTGCACGAATCCGTTTTGCACTTTCCCAGGAAAAAACTAAAGCAGAGATTATAACACCAACAAGTACAGCAAGCGCAAGATTATGAAGCAAAATTGTTATAGCCGCAACTACGATTCCCACAAAAATATCTTGTTTAGGCATTTTATTTATTATCCTGAAACTAACCCATTCAAAAGTACCGATTGCAACCATTATCATTACACCAGTAAGTGCAGCCATAGGCACACGCTCTATTATTGGCGCACCAAAAAGTATAATCAATAAAATAGTAAGTGAAGCAATAATTCCCGATAATCTTGCTCTGGCGCCAGCTGAAAGGTTAACTAACGTTTGAGCAATCATCGGACAACCACCCATACCGAAAAAGAAACCATTTGCAATGTTGGCGGTTCCTTGTGCAATGCATTCTCTGTTTCCATTTCCTTTCGTCCCGGTAATTTCATCAACCAGGTTTAGCGTAAGCAAGCCTTCTGTTAACCCCACTCCTGCCATAATAATTGCATAAGGAAAAATAATTTTTAGTGTATTTAAATCAAAAGGAATGTTTGGGATGTGAAATGGTGGGAAACCGCCACTAACTGATGCAATATCTTTAACGGTTTTTGTATCGATGTTGAAGCCAAAAACAACTAAAAAAACAATAATTATTGCAACCAAAGATGGTGGAACCGCTTTGGTAATTTTAGGCAAAAAAGCCACAATAACAATAGTCAACAATACTAAACCAACCATAATTAGCATTGCCTGGCCAGAAAGCCATGTTAATTCGCCATTTATAACGATTTTAAACTGCTCAATTTGCGCCATAAAAATAACAACGGCTAACCCATTAACAAAACCATACATTACGGGTTGAGGAACCAGTCTGATGAATTTACCGAGTTTAAACAAGCCAATTATGATTTGTATTAAGCCTGCTAATACTACAGCTGCGAAGACATAATCAATTCCGTTGGATTTCATTAATGCGATAAGCACAATAACCGTTGCACCGGCACCGCCGGAAATCAGACCTGGCCTGCCACCAAAAATTGAAGTAATTATACCCATTATAAAAGCAGCATATAAGCCTACTAAAGGCGGAAAGCCAGCAAGGATTGCAAAAGATAAAGATTCCGGCATCATCGTCATGGCCACGGTTAAACCTGCCAGAACTTCATTTTTGTAATTAACTTTTTGCTTAAAGTCGAATAAATTAAAGTACGCTTTCATATAATTTACAAAGATAAATCAAATAGCCAAGTGATTTGAACATTTCAAAACTTTTATAAAACTGAAAGGTTTTCACTAAACCAGATATTAAGAATATGAAAAATTTAATTTTATTAGCTGCAGGGATTACATTTCTCGCTTACAAAACACCGGCCGAAGCAAGTCCGGTAGAGCATCATCATCATTTAAATGTTGTATTGAAGCAAGATAGTGTCAGCTCATTAGCAACTGTTTACGCAATTAACACAAAGCAGTTAGAAGCAGCCGGTTTGGTTGCGAATTCAGGCACTTCAAAAACCAAAACATTAGCTAAAAATTTAACCGATTATTTTACTAAAAGTAATATGGAACTAAGGGCTTTGGCTAAACTTAAAAATATTGCTTTGCCTATGACTAAACCGCAGGGTGGTATGCGCCCGGATGGCCGCACAGATTCATCCCCGGAAAATATGCGTGATACCAGCAGAAATCAGTCGGGCACCGGCGAAGCCGGCAACACAGGCATGTCCGTTAATACAAAAAAAACCGATGTGTCACCTTCGATTTCTGATATTTCGAAACTTAAAGGCGCAGCGTTTGAACAGGCATATTTAAATAAGCTGAATTCAGACATAAATGAGCTAAATTCAGTTTACGAAAAATTAACACAATCAAAAGATTCAGCCTTAAAGAATTTTGCCAAAAACCAAATGCTTCAACTAAAAAGGTTTGCCGTCAGGTAATAAGGCTTAAAAAATTTCAGAAAATAATCTATTCGACTGTAACTTCGCATTATGATCAAAAATGTGCGAAGTAGTCATTATTTCGTTAATACCGTACTTAGAGATAAAACTTTCGAGGCTTTCTTTAATAGTTTGCTTAGATCCAATAAAAGAATAATGCAACATTTGGGCTACGGCTTCTTTTTCCAGCTGATCCCAATGTGCATCCATGTTTTCTACAGGCGGTTTAAGCATTTCTCTTCTACCTGTAATCACACCTAAAAACATTCTTTTTACCGAGCTTGATAAGACTTCGGCCTTTTCATCACTATCAGCGGCAACTACATTTACACAGGCCATTACATATGGCTCGCTTAAAAACTGAGAAGGTTTGAAGTTATTACGATAAATTGCTATGGCCTGCTCAAAATAAGCAGGAGCAAAATGGCTGGCAAATGCATATGGTAAACCTTTTTCGGCTGCTAATCTGGCGCTGTCTGTGCTCGAGCCCAAAATCCAGATTGGTATATCAAGCCCTTCGCCAGGAATTGCCCTAACATTAGATGTACGGTTACTTGCAGAAAATAATTGATGAAGCTTATCTACATCACGGGGAAAACTGTGAACATTATTAAAATTTTCGCCTCTGATGGCCATCGCCGTAACCTGATCCGTTCCTGGCGCCCTGCCTAATCCTAAATCAATTCTATTTGGAAAAAGAGAAGCAAGCGTTCCGAATTGTTCGGCAACAATTAATGGTGCATGGTTTGGCAGCATTATCCCGCCAGAACCCACCCGAATTGTATTAGTCCCGCCGGCAACGTACCCAATAAGTATTGCCGTTGCCGAACTTGCAACACCAGCCATATTGTGGTGTTCGGCAAACCAGTATCGTTTGTAACCTAATTTTTCTGATTGCTGTGCAATTTCTAAACTGGTCTTAAAAGTATCTGCAGCGGTATAACCATCCAAAACGGTAGCGAGATCGAGAACGGAATATGGAATATTTTTTAAAAGGCTTTCGGACATAACTGGAATTTCTAAAGCACAAAAATATCTTTTATAAATACATTAAAAGTTTATCTTGAAACAAATGACGGTTTGGAAACAGTTCAAAAAATTTTACCCGGGCCATTTCAAACATCCACGTAATAAAATCTGTTAAAAGAAATATGAAGATATTTTTAAGCCTAATCATCTCAGTTTTCAGTTTAAATTCATTTGCCCAATTTACCGACTCAACTAATTACCACATTGTATTACAATCTTCTGGCTCAATAAACCGAACAAACAACGAAAAGGCGTATCTTTTAAACAACAACTTGAATTTCGGAATCAAAAAGAAAAGCATCGTTTTAAACAGTAGCACAACATGGCTTTATGGTAAGCAAAATAGCGCATTGAGCAACAATGATTTTTCTACAACAATGAATTTCAATCTTTATAAAACCTTTCCTCATTTCTATTATTGGGGCTTAATTAACTATAATACCAGCTATTCACTTAAAATTAAAAATCAGCTGCTTGCAGGCGGGGGCATTGCTTACAACTTTATAGATAAGCCAAACGCCTATGTTAATTTAAGTAATGGTGTTTTATTTGATAAAAGTAGTTTGGTTGAGCTTGAAAATTATAACACCGTAAGAAACTCCCTAAGGCTACAATACCACTTTCTGTTTAAAGATATTATAACGATAGATGGAAGCCATTTTCTGCAAAATTCTTATACCAGAAAAGGAGATTATATTATTCGTTCGGTTACCACTTTAGGGTTGAAAATAAGGAAATGGATTAGTCTTACAACCGCTTTAAATTATAATAAGCTGAATGTTACGCAACGAGAAAACCTGAATCTAACTTACGGTTTAAGTATCGATAAATATTTTTAGCCGAAGCACAGATAACTTTCTATAAAAGCTTTTCGGCTTATCATTTCGAGGTAAGGATAATCTCCAGAAATTTGTTTTCTTATTCTCATCCTATAAAGGAAATGGCCACCCAAATCGACAATTATTGGCGCTGTTGCACAAAACCAGACCGAATGGGGTTGTTTCCAGCAAAAGTGGTAAAAATTGGACGTAATGGTTGCGCTTTTTATTTCAGGATGATAAAAATTTAGAATTTTTGGTGCCGCCAAACCATTTAAAACCTCTGCCTTACGAACCATTGATAAATGATCGCTGTTCCTGAATTCGTAATCTTTAAGTTTCGGATCCTCAGGATGCGGAAGGTTCTTTAAAACCTTAAATCCCTTAAATTTTTTACCATTTAGTATCCAAATCATTTTTGAATAAAACGATTCCCTACTTTTCATTTCAGCAAGGCTTATTGGCGAATTTTGAAATTCAATTGCAGTTCCACATGGGGTAAAAACATCTGCACGGTGCAACTCACCTGTAATTTCACAATAAAAGCTTTGCTCCCGATAAGGTATCGGAAACGCTTTTTTCCAGTTCCTGTGCCAAACACTTTCTTTGTAATATTTCTCCGGAACCCAAAGCGGAGGGAGATTTAGTGCAGCTTCATCTGAAATTTTATCAATGATATTTTCATCACCACTATTCATTCCCCTTAAAAATATTTACCACGTTTGTTTTCCACTTTATGTAACCCAGATTACCACAAGTGTAGGCTACAAAATTCTCCACTTCTTCGGGCACATCGTTTACAACACGGAAACGAATGGTATATTTTGGGTTATAGCTTATGTAAATAACCAAGTCATCTTTTGGTTGCCCAACAGATAACATGGCCTGCAAATGAATATCCTGAAGTTCTGCAGCCGCTTGTTTTAAGCGCTCATTCATTATTTTAGAAAGCGAAATATCCGGAACAAAATCAGTTTCTGTAATAGCAAGTACCGTAACCGTCATAAATATCTTCAATTAATCTTAGTAGAACAATAGCATCATCAATTAAACTAGTGTTACAACGGCAAAAATATACTAATATTTTTAGCAAGCAAATAATTACAAAAGAATTTTACCTGCACTACGTTAACTTGCTGTTGATTAAAGGAATAAAATTCAGGAAAAAAATGATTGATTTTTTATCTTCAAAGCCTGGATATATGATAGCAGGTTTGTCGATTCCGTTTTCGTAACAAAAAAATAATATTTATACGGGCGGAAACTAAAATTGATTCCATGCACTTACCTTTACCTGGTTTTTACGGCAAACTGTTGAACCTTAACTTTAGTAATTATAATGAAATCATCCATTAAACTCCTTTCTTCATTGCTTCTTTTTTGTTCAGGTTTATTTGCCCAAACAATTAAAAATCCTGGTATTGAACCCGGTGTTTCTTTAGCGTTGGCAGCATCACGCAAAGCGATGATCGCTGATATTAGCTATAAACTTGATTTCGCCATTCCGGAAGATAAGAGCGCTGAAATTGTTGCCAGCGAAGAAATTAACTTCAAGTTAAAAGATTTACCATCAGAGCTTCAATTAGACTTTAAACAAGATATAAAGCACATTAAGCACATTTTGGTTAATGGTAAACCAGGCGAAATCAAATTAGAGCAGGAACATTTGATCATCGATAAAAAATACCTTCAAAAATCCAGCAATAAAATTGCTATTAATTTTATTGCCGGTGATGAATCGCTCAATAGAAATGCTGATTATTTATATGCTTTGTTTGTACCAGACCATGCCAGAACGGCTTTTCCGTGTTTCGATCAACCCGACTTAAAAGCTGAATTCCTTTTAAGTTTAACAGTGCCTAAACAGTGGAACGTACTTGCCAATGGCTCAAAAAAAGACTCCGTTTTAACAAGTTCAGCCAAAACTTACCATTTCTATAAGTCTGATAAATTGCCAACCTATCTTTTTTCTTTCGCAGCAGGAAAGTTTAGTTCATTGCAAAAAACCTTTGGAAATCGTTCTATGGAATTTCTTCATAGAGAAACAGATGCCAAAAAGATTAAACTGAGTATCGATTCCGTATTTATTGCACACCAGGATGCAATTGAATTTTTTGAACAATGGACTAACATTGCTTTCCCTTTTCAAAAAGTTGGCTTTATAGCCGTTCCGGATTTTCAGTTTGGTGGAATGGAACATCCGGGCGAAGTACAATATAAATCCTCGTCTTTGTTTTTAGATGAAGGCGCAACCCGAGATCAGTTTATCTCACGCTCAAACCTTATTTCGCATGAAACCGCACACATGTGGTTTGGAGATTTGGTAACCATGAAATGGTTTAACGATGTGTGGATGAAGGAAGTATTCGCAAACTTTATGGCTGATAAGGTTACCGAAAAATTAATGGGGAAAAACACTTTCGACCTCAAGTTTCTTCAAGACCACTACCCTGCCGCCTACGGTATTGATAGAACTGCAGGCGCCAATCCCATTCGGCAGCAGTTGGATAATTTGCAGGATGCAGGCTCCATGTATGGCAACATAATTTACCACAAAGCGCCTATTATGATGCGCCAACTGGAGCAAATTATGGGTAAAGAGAATTTTCAGAAAGGCATTAGAGCTTACCTGAAAAAATATGGTTATGGCAATGCCGATTGGAACGAACTGATTTCGATTTTGGCTAAATACAGCAAAACCGATTTGTACGAATGGAATAAAGTTTGGGTAAATTTGCCCGGCCGACCGGTTTTTGATTACCAGATTAGCTATAACGGAAATAAAATTAGCAGTTTAAAAATTTCGCAACAACCCGAAAGCGGAAATGCGAGAATATGGCCGCAAATATTCAATATCAAATTATTTTATCCTGACCATAGCAAAAATATAGCCGTTAATATAAAAGCAGCGTCGATTGATTTACAGGAAACTAAAGATTTAGAAAAACCATTGTATATCCTTTTTAACGCTGATGGAGCAGGTTATGGTTTGTTTCCTGAAGATAAACTGATATTTGAAAATTTCGATAAGCTGGAAAATGCGTTGGAACGGGCATCAGCTTACATAAATGCTTACGAAAGCACGCTTGCTGGCAAAGGTTTAAGTCCTGCGGAACTTTTAAATTTTTTCGTTAAAATTATTACAGTTGAAAAAAACGAGATGAATTTGCGTTTGGTTACCGGATACATTAGCAGCTTGTACTGGACATTTACAAAGCCCGAAAAACGTTTAGCCATGAGTACGAATCTCGAGAATTCAATCTGGCAAGCCATGGAAAAACAAACTGCGGCGAATATGAAGAAGATTCTTTTCGGCACTTACCAAAATGTTTATCTTAGTGCTTCTGCGGCAAAGAATATCTATCGAATTTGGGAGACACAAAAGGCACCTGAAGGGGTAAAGTTGGTAGATGAAGATTATACTGGCTTAGCTTTATCAATTGCACTAAAATCTGATACAGCTAAAAATATCTTGAAAAAACAGTTACAAAGAATAACGAATATCGACCGAAAAAACCGCCTCATATTTTTAATGCCAGCACTTTCACCGGTTCAGGAAGAAAGAGATAATTTTTTTAATAGCTTAAAGGAGCGTAAAAACAGGGCTAAAGAAGCATTTGTAACAACCGCCCTTACTTATCTCCACCATCCTTTAAGGCAAAACACTTCAATAAAATATTTACCGGAAAGCCTCGAACTGTTAGAAGAAATCCAGAAAACCGGCGATATATTTTTCCCTCAATCTTGGCTATCTGCAACTTTTGGAAGTTATCAAACGCCTCAAGCCGAAAAAATATTAACTGATTTTTTAAACGTACATCCAAATTACAACCCAAAATTAAAAGATAAAATCCTGCAGTCGACTGATAATTTACACAGAGCAAATGTTTTACTTATGAAAGAATAGTTTTTCAAATAAAACTTAATAATTGAAAAACACAACTATTCGAATGATTCAGTTTCATTATTTAAGTATTCTAAAAGACCTTGCAATAAATGGGCTCTTTTTTCATTCAAATCGGGCTGATTTTCCTGAACAACCTGAGTGTTTGTAATTTCTTTAAATCTTTTTGAAGGCTGAAAATAACTGGAGAAATCGAAAGTGTTTATCATGTCTTTTTAATTTTCGTTCAAAGAAAAGACAAGTAAGTTTTAATTTTGTTTTGCTTAAATTTTGTTACAATAATAATGGCCTACTATCAATTTTTTTCAAGTTGAAATAGAAGCAGTTACATTTTTTTTAACAAGATAGCCTGTTAATAAACAAAGAAGCCATTAATTTTGAGGCATGGCAAATCAAAATATCAGTAAGTTACTGCAAAACAAAATAGAATTTTTGAAAACAGAAGTAGAAAATGCGAAGGTTGAACTTCAAAAGTGGCAAACCATAGAAGAGGAATTTAACCTGAATCCGGAGAAATTTGAGCTTATGGCGACATTACTTCTTGGTGAAAATGCCGACCAGAAAAAAACAAAAAGAAAAGTTTAACTACCCTACCGATAAAGCGAAGAGCCGCAAAACTTACAAAATAAGGCATCGTGTTCATGTCCTTCCCTACCACACGAAGGGCATGATTCAGGAAGTTCTTTTTTTTGTTTGGCAGCCATTGCAATATCATGAGTGATAATTCCTGTTGGAACAGCTATAATTGCATAGCCAATTAACATAACTACCGAGGCTACAAACTTACCAGTTGGCGTAACTGGCGAAATATCTCCATAGCCAACAGTTGTGATGGTAACAATGGCCCAATAAATACTTTCGGGTATGTTAGAAAAGCCGTTTTCCCGTTTTTCAACCAAGTACATAATTGAACCCAAAATAACAGTTAGGGTTAAAACTGTGAGTAGAAATATACTTATTTTACGAACACTGCCTTTCAATGCTGTTGTTAAGAAATTTATCTCTGTAAGAAAAGTTCCGAGCTTAAATATTCTAAAAACCCGTAATAACCGTAAAGCCCGGAATACCAGTAAAGCCTGTGCGCCAGGAATAAAAATACTTAGGTAAGATGGGATTAAGGAAATTAAATCAATTAGGCCGAGAAAACTAAAAACGTATTTCCATGGCTTTCTGATGCTTATTAAGCGTAAAAAATATTCAACTGTAAATAGTGCAGTAAAAACCCATTCTAAAATGTAAAATAAATTTCCATAATGTTGATGAATACTAACAACACTATCGAGCATTACCACGATTATACTCGCAAAAATTGCGATTAAAAGTGCAACATCAAAAGCTTTACCAGCCTTTGTATTCGATTCGTAGATTATTTCGTGTAACCTGAATCGTCGCTGCTCGATGTTTGATGTTGCCATTTTTAAATTTCGATTTTATCAGTCAACAATCAAAACTACCCTTTGTGTTTATTCGTAAACATCCCACTCAAAATTTTCGACAAAAAAATGATTAGTTAGCTATTGAAAACAAAAAGGGAAAGCCATTCAATTGAATAGTTTTCCCTTTTGGCGGAAAGCGAGGGATTCGAACCCCCGGACCTATGACAGTCAACAGTTTTCAAGACTGCCGCATTCGACCACTCTGCCAGCTTTCCATCGGCAAAAGTACGAACTCCGCCTTCAATAGCAAATTAAAATTTTAGTTTTAATACTATTTTGAGCTAACTGATAGATAACCAGCGGAAATAAATTGCCGGAACGACAAAAATCAGGCTACCTGATTAAACACAAGGCTGCTGTTACCCTCGCCGTCGCTGTTTAAAAAGCAAATTTTTATCGGGCTGGAAAAATCTATAAAAACCTCTACTTTGGGCATTAGACTTTCCGCAAATTCTATTGGTGAAATATCATCCTGCAAATGGACGAAGACTAAATCTTGCGCTTTAAAACTAATCCTTTCAATTTTACCGGGCCATTCTAAATCCATCTTCTGAAAAAAAGACTTGATTTTTTGATTTTCGATTATTGTTTTCATGATTGAGCATTATCACCATAAAAATAAATACAAGTTTTAAAAAGCAATATAGTTAGGTAACGATTGTTATTAAATATGATTTGACAAAAATCAATTTTTACAAAAAAAAGCCCGTTGCTTTTGCAATGGGCTAAATGGCGTGGGGTTAAGGTTATAAAAAGTAGCTAAAAAGCACATCTTAAATTCCGGCAATCCACAATTTTAAAAAAGATTAACGAATAAAGAATTGTATTAGGTTCGCTTTTAATTTCCCTAACACATTATAAAAAAGGTTAAGAAAAAAGTCGGTTAATACGATAGACGATGCTACCCTCTATTACGCCTTTCTTGTTTCCAAATTTATTTTATTGCTTCGATAATTGCAAATCTAATCTATTCTTATTTACAGTAAATTTCTCTAAAAAATAAAACAGCAACTACATTGAGTTGCTGTTTTGTTGATTAATACCGGTGCGCCGGAACCCAATACCGCCCGCCATGTGGCCCAACATTATAATGTCCTGGAACCCAATGTGAACGTGGAGCTCTGGTTCTTACCACGCAAGCACTCAAATTAATTAAAACAACAAATAAGAGTACTAATTTTACTATTCTTTTCATAACCTAACCGTTTAGTAAAACAATAATCAGTTTTATACTGTGTGTATGGTTTTGACAGTTCCGGTTGTAAAAAGTTTAATAATTGTGAAAAGATTATAAGGTCCATTCGGGGCGTTCGTAATGACAAGTATATCCATAAGGATTTTTCTGCAGATAATCCTGATGCTCTTCTTCGGCATTCCAGAAATCTCCTGCCGGAACAACTTCAGTTACAATTGTACCTGGCCATTTACCCGAAGCTTCCATCTCAGAAATTAAGGTCGAGGCCGTATCTCGCTGCTCATCATTTAAATAAAAAATAGCAGAGCGATATGATGCGCCAACATCATTTCCCTGGCGATTTTTTGTTGTCGGGTTATGAATCTGGAAGAAATATTCTAACAATTTTCTGTAGGATAGTACCGAAGGATCAAATTCGATTTCAATTCCCTCGGCATGCGACCCATGATTCCGATATGTTGCATTTGGCACATCTCCTCCCGTATAACCAACAACTGTTGAGATAACGCCTGGCTGCTGGCGGAAAAGTTCTTCAACACCCCAAAAACAACCTCCTGCAAGTATGGCTTTTTCTGTATTCATATATTTTCTTTTGAAAGATTAAAATTACTTAGATTATATTTTTAATAGGCAATGCCATTGTAAATTAACGTGAAATATCCATCATAAATTTACCATCCTATTCTACATCTTTTTTCACTCAATTGTTTTTAAAAATAAATTCAAAGGTTTTAAAGTAATTTTCAGGTTAATTCGTCTTCATCAATAAATCTTCCTGCAACAAGTTTTTTGGAAGGTGAAAAACCAAGACTTATGATTTCTGTATTTAAAACCAATGTGCAATCTGAAGTTGAACTGCACAAATTAAAGCCAAACCTAAATTTGCCTGATGTAAACTGGAATATTGACTTGCATGATTGCGATAGGATTTTAAGAATAGATTCTCAGGAAAACGTTAATGAGGTAATTATTTCTCTTTTTAAAAAACTTGGATTTAAGTGTACTGTACTCGAAGTTTTTTATGCGCCACCGTTGTAGCAACATTTTAAAATAAAACCATGGGGTAAATATTTTGAGTTAAAACATTGCATCATAAAATTCATAATAACCCCTAAATTCCTGAGCGTGATAATTTACACTAATTGGCGTATTATTAAGTTTGTATCCTAATTTTTTCGCTTACCATAAAAAAAAAGGATGGCTTTTTGAGCCATCCTTACAAATTAATAATGGGTTTTATTAATTCCAGCCACCACCAAGCGCATGATAAATATTTACCACTGCCTTGAGTTGCTGCTTTTTCGTTTCAATTAATTCTAATTTTGATTGTAAAGCATCTCTTTGAGTCATCAGCACTTCAAAATAATCTGCCCTTGCAGATTTAAATAAATCATTCGAAATATCTATCGATTGCGTAAGCGCCAGAACCTGTTTAGATTTTAAATCGTAACTTTTTTGAAGGTTAGTAATATTTGATAACTGATTAGCCACTTCCACATAACCGTTTAAAATAGTTTTTTCGTAATTAAACACAGCTTGCAACTGCTTTGCATTTGCCGTTAAATATGCTGCTTTAATGGCATTACGATTAATTAGCGGCCCGGCTAAATCGCCTGCTAACGAATACGCTAACGATTCTGGTGTTTTTAACAAATAAGATGGGTTAAATGCCTGGTAACCAATTGTTGCCGAAATTCCTAAAGATGGGTAAAACTGCGCTTTGGCTACTTTCACATCTAACTTTGCGGCTGCTAAATCATATTCTGCCTGTTTTATGTCAGGGCGGTTAGCCAGCAGTTGCGATGGTAAGCCCGCCTGTACCGTTGGCGGAACAAGGTCGGTAAAACTTGTTTTATCTCTTTGAATTGGTTGAGGGTAACGACCTAATAAAAAGTTAATCTTATTTTCAGTTTCTGTAATATTCTGTTCGATATCAAATTCTAAACTTTTAGAATTCAAAACCTCAGCTTCAAACTTTCTTACCGCAAGCTCGGTTACCCTTGTGGCTTGCTTCTGAATTTTCATAAGTTCCAAAGCATTACTTTGTAAAGCAATATTCTGCTTTACAATAGCAAGCTGATTATCGTAAGCGAGCAATTCGTAATATGAATTGGCAACTTCGGCAACCAGATTAGTGATTACAAAATTTCTTCCTTCAACCGTAGAAAGATAGCGGCTAACGGCAGCTTTTTTCGAATTACGCAGCTTGTGCCAAATATCGGCTTCCCAGTTGGCCTGTAAACCAAAGGCATAATCAGGCAAAACCTCCGGCACTTCTTTGCCAGGCGTAATATCGGTTGATGCATCACCTGCACCAGAACTGGTATAACGACCAACTTTTTCCAGTCCTGCGCCTACTCTATAGCCAACACTTGGCAACAGTTCGCCCTTTCTTGCTTTGATTTCGTTCTTAGCTATCTCGATTTCCTGTAGCGTTACATTCAACTCTTGGTTGTTTTTCAAAGCAGTATCAATTAAACTTACCAGATTCGGATCTGTAAAAAACTGGCGCCACTGTACTTTACCGCTGTTTGTGCTATCCTGCGAGTTGTTGAAACGCACCGGTACACTTTTATTTTCATTACGCTGGGCAAATTCGGGTACTTTGCAAGCAGAATAAGCTGCACAAATGACCGCGAAGCCGAGGCATTTATAAATATTTCCTTTAAACATTATCTTCTATTTCTTCAGTTAACGGATGTTCTTCTTCAATTTTTATCAGCTGATGTCTTGCTGCAATTGTTCCGAATATGTAATACAAGCCAGGTATAATGATTACGCCGAAAATGGTTCCGAAAAGCATACCACCCGCAGCTGCAGAACCAATTGTTCTGTTCCCGATTTTACCGGGACCGCTGGCAATCATCAATGGAATTAAACCTGCAATAAAGGCAAAAGAGGTCATTAAAATCGGACGAAAACGTACACTGGCACCTTCCATCGCCGCTTTTAAAACACTGGCGCCCTGTGCATGCCTTTGTGTAGCAAATTCTACAATTAAAACGGCGTTTTTGCCCAGTAAACCAATAAGCATTACCATTGCAACCTGCGCATAAATATTGTTTTCTAAACCCAAAAGCTTTAGAAAAAGAAAGGCGCCAAAAATACCTACCGGCAAAGAAAGAATAACCGACAGCGGCAAAATGAAACTTTCATATTGTGCAGCAAGAACCAGGTAAACGAAACCCAAACAGATTAGAAAGATATAAATTGCTTCATTTCCCCTGGATACCTCATCTTTGGAAATACCCGCCCAATCGATGCCAAAGCCCCGTGGTAAAGTTTTCTTGGCAACTTCAGTAATTGCTGCAATTGCTTCTCCAGAGCTATAACCAGCAGCTGATTGGCCACTAATTTCTGAGGCATTATACATGTTGTGCCTTGTAATTTCTGAAAGTCCATATACTTTTTCCATCTTCATGAAAGAAGAGAATGGAACCATTTCATCTTTATCGTTCTTAACCGACAATTTTAAAATATCTTCAGGTAAAGCTCTATATTGTGGCAATGCCTGAACCATAACTTTGTACTGGCGGTCGTACTTTATAAAACTGGTTTCATAATTACTACCAACAAATGTAGAAAGTGTGTTCATTGCATTATCAATAGTAATACCCTTTTGTTGTGCGATATCGTTATCGATCTTCAACATATACTGCGGAAAACTTGCACTGTAAAAAGTAAATACCGATGATAGCTCCTTGCGTTTATTAAGCTCACGAACAAAATCGTTAGCAACGGTTTCCATCTTTTTATAGTCGCCACTACCCGCTTTATCCAGCAACCGAAGTTCGAAACCGCCTGCTGCTCCATAACCAGGAACCGCCGGTGGTTGGAAAAACTCGATAGTTGCACCAGGAATTGATTTTGATTTCTCTTCCAGTTCTTCGATAATTTCTGTTGCTGAACTTTTGCGTTGGTCCCAATCCTTTAGGTTAATTAAGCATGTACCCGAATTCGAGCCAGTACCCTCAGTTAAGATTTCGTAGCCGGCCAATGATGATACTGATTTTACGCCATCAATATCTTCGCACATTTTCTGCAATTTTTCTGCAATCTGATCGGTACGCTCAAGTGTGGAGCCAGGAGGCGTTTGAATAATGGCATAAACCATACCCTGATCTTCATTGGGAATAAATCCTGATGGAACGCTCCCACTTAACCCCCAGATACCTAAACAAAATAAAATTAACACACCAAATGTTACCAGCCTGCGACTAACAACTTTGGTTAAAACAATTTCATATTTACCAGAAAGCTTCGCAAAACCATTGTTAAAGCTGTCCAAAAACTTATCAACTATTGTTTTCTTTTTACCATGACCATGATTGTTTTTTAACATAATGGCACACAATGCAGGTGTAAGTGTTAATGCCACAATACCTGAAAGAATAATCGCGGTGGCCATTGTTATAGAGAACTGGCGATAAAAAATACCAACCGGCCCTGACATAAATGTTACCGGAATAAACACTGAAGCCATTAAGAATGTAATAGCGATAATCGCTCCGCTGATTTCTTTCATTGCTTCCTGCGTAGCCCGAAGTACCGACATTTTCCTGTCGTGTTCCATTTTTGCATGTACGGCCTCAATTACAACTATGGCATCATCTACAACGACTCCAATTGCCAGAACTAAGGCAAAGAGTGTAATTAAGTTTAATGTTATCCCAAAAAACGACATGAATACGAACGTTCCGATAAGGGAAACAGGAACTGCAATAGCAGGAATAACTGTTGAACGCCAGTCGCCAAGAAATAGAAACACAACTAAACCAACCAGAATAAATGCTTCTACAAGCGTATGGATTACTTTTTCTATTGATGCATCGAGGAATTTAGAAACGTCGTAACTTACTTCGTAGTCTAAACCTTTAGGGAAAGAGCTGGCTTTAATTTCTGCCATTTTTGCCTTTACATCTTTAATTACCTGACTGGCATTACTTCCGTAAGATTGTTTCAGCACAATTGCAGCCGATGCTTTTCCATTTAGTGTAGAGTACAAATTGTAAGCTGCCGCACTAAAATCAACCTCCGCAACGTCTTTTAAACGCAACATTTCGCCATTTGCATTCGCCCTTAAAACAATATTCTCGTAACCTTCTTTTGTATTAAAACGGCCCGAATATTTTAAAACGTACTCAAAAGCCTGCGATCTTTTTCCTGAACTTTCTCCTGTTTTACCCGGCGAAGCTTCTAAACTCTGCTCATCAAGTGCTTTCATTACCTCATCAACAGAAATTTTGTAAGCCTGCATACGATCAGGCTTTAACCAGATACGCATTGCATAATCCCTGTCACCAAGAATATCGGCGAAACCTACGCCATCAATCCTTTTCAATTCAGACAATAAATTTATATCGGCAAAATTATAGAGGAAGTTTTGATTCATCTTCGGATCTTTACTATACAAATTGATGTACATCAACATGTTAGATTCCTCCCGACTGATTTTCACACCCTCACGAACAACCAAAGGGGGAAGTTTGTTGGTTACCGCGGCAACACGGTTTTGAACGTTTAATGAAGCCTGATTTGGATCGGTACCAAGATTAAAAACAACCTGGATAGAAGCTTCCCCATCGTTACCCGCATCAGATGCGATATATTTCATCCCGGGTACACCATTCAGGGCACGCTCTAAAGGAATTACGACTGACTTAATTAATAATTCATTATTCGCACCCGGATATTCTGCCGTGATATTCACCTTAGGCGGAGAAATTGAGGGGAATTGTGTAACTGGCAGGTAGCTGATGGCCAGCACACCTAAAAATACAATTACAAGCGATATAACGATAGAAAGGACTGGCCTTTGTATGAATTTGCTAAACATAAAATAAGTATGGAAGATTTAGATTACTCTGTTTTTAACCTTAACTGTTTGATAACTTCCTGAGGATTCTGGAATTTAAAAGCGATTTTATCATCATCTTTTACCTTCTGTACACCTTCGAGTAAAATTTTATCACCCAATGATAAGCCATCACTAACAACATATAAATCAGGCAATTCACTCGCGATGGTTATTACCCTCGAATGAACCTTATTTTTATTATCGACAACAAAAACGTAGGTTTTATCCTGAATATCATAGGTAGCTTTCTGCGGAATTACGATTGCATTTTTTAACGGCACCACCATTTGGATTTTACCTGTCTCTCCGTTTCTAAGCAAATTATCAGAATTGTTAAACCTTGCCCGGAAGGCAATGTTCCCGGTTTCATTATTGAATTCGCTTTCGATTACTTCAACTTTACCCTTCGATTTTAACATCTCATTATTCGCAAGCAGTAAACCCACCTCTTGTTGTCCTTTGGCCTTCGCTGCCGATTGATAACTCAAATATTCAGGCTCGGAAACATTGAAATAAGCAAAAACCTGACTATTATCCGATAGACTGGTAAGCAAGGCGCCTTCATCTATCATACTTCCTAGCTTGAAGGGAATTCGGTCAATCGTTCCATCAAATGGCGCTTTAATTTCGGTAAAAGCCAGGTGCATTTTCGCCATTGCCGTTTCGGCATTTGCTCCTTGTAATTTGGCTTTTGCCATAGCAAGCTCATTTTTAGAAACCACATTTTTATCGGTTAGCAGTTTTGTATTTTCCAGCTCAATTTCTGCCGATTTTGTTTCCGCCTGGGCTTTCAACAATTCTGCCTGAAGCATTTTAGGCATAATTCTAAACAAAACTTGTCCTGCGTGAACATGCTGGCCTTCATCTACATAGATATTTTGGAGATAACCTTTTTCCAAGGCACGGATTTCGATGTTTCTCACAGACTTGATCTGGGAAACATACTCTTTTGTGAATGAAGTATCGATTTTAAGCGGGGATGTGACCGCGTAAGTAGCTACTTCTTCTTTTTCTTTTTTTTTCTCGGTACAACCTGTTACGTAAAGTAAAGCACACAGGCCAAGGAACATGACATTTCTCTTCATCTTTTTACTGAATAGTTTATCTGATTTATTTTTTCGGTTAATTTCTCAGATAGTTAATCTATAAAAGACTTATCCTGCAAGCAGATAAATTACTTCAATAAACTAGGCTACCTATTTGATTAATTCTGATACGAAATAACCATAGAATTATGAAGTTATAATGAAGTTGAAATTCATAAATGGAGATAATCTTCACCATTAAAGTAAAAACCATCAAAACCTGCTATTTTTTTACAGCATTAGTTATAAAATTCATAATTATAATAACAAAAAAACCCTTCAAAAAAATTTGAAGGGTTTAATAAGTTCTTTAAAAAAAATATTCATTCGGGCGTTAGCCTTTAATTCTATTGCGTTGTAAGTTTTTAGAAATTAAGCTATTAATCGTTTTTAGAACAAGATCAAAATCAATTGGTTTTACCAGGTAAGCATCTCCGTTTTCAAAAGCTTTTACCGCGAACTCTTCGTGCCCGGTTACAAAAATTATATACTTTACTTTCTTTTTCAGCATTCTCGCTAAATCCAAACCAGAGATTTCCATTCCAATATCGAGAAACAAAAAATCAATTTGTTCAAATTCATGAAAAGCTGCCATCGCATCAACGGGATCTGTGAAGCTTCCCCTTAAATTTAATTTTTCAATATTGGTGATGTAACTTTCCAATAGGTAAACGCTCAAAGGGTCATCATCAAGAATTACACAACTGTACCCTGGTTTTTCTGATGGTTTCATAATTTTTTCACATTAATTATCTGGGATAAAAGCTTTAATTTCTTCAATTTTTCTAAGTTTATCAAAGTGTTCTTCTTTTAGTGGCTTGCTTATAAAATCGTAAATATTAGTGTAGGAATTGGCTTTAAGCTTATCGCCTTCATTTACAGATGATGTAACCATTACAACGGAAACCTTATCTTTGAAAACACTTTCATCTATTTCTTCAAGCAAATCCCAGCCACTAATCATTGGCATATTTATATCTAAAAATAAAAGGAATTTTCTTCCTCCGTTTGTATTTTTTTCTAAATAAAGTAGCGCATCACCGGCATCTTCAAAATAGCGGCAAGGCACTTCGGGCACTGCAGATTCCAGTACTGCCTGGTGTATCATTAATATTATCGGGTCATCATCAATAACCAGAATTTCTCGCTCGCTCATATTTTTTAGGTTTGGTCAGATTTTGCCGTAATTTCTCTTATTATACCATCAAGTTCCTCGGCAGAGCGCTCGATGTGTTTTATGATGTCTTGTTTCAACATCACCTTTTGTTGGTTATCATCTGCAAGCATATCAACCAGTCCCATTATCCGGGCAAGTGGTGCCCGAACTGCATGTGATTGTAGCCATGCAATTTCTTCGAGTTTGGCATTTTTTTCTTCAATTGCATTAATATACAGTAATTCTTTTGTAATATCAGAAGCTACAATGAGCTTTGCTTCTTTTCCTTTAAAAAGCATTGGATTACTGCGGATATCGGTGCGAATTATTGTACCATCCTTTGTTTTATGTTTGTAGATTCCACGGTTGTAAATAAGTTTACCAGCTTTTGATTTTTCAATCGTTTTCGCTAAAACGGGCAACTCTTCTTCCGGCCGGATATCGCGGATTGTCATAGAAAGAAATTCATCGTGGGAATAACCATAATGATTTACTGCCGCCAGGTTAACGTCAAGAAATTTCAAAGTTTCAAGATCATAAACCCACATTGGTAACGGACTAAAATGAAAAAGCTCGCTATATCGCTTCTCTGATTCAGCTACGGCTCTTAATATTTCCTTATTCAAGAGTTCAGCTCTTTTCCGGGCGTCGATATCCTGAAAACTACCAAATATCCTAACACATTTACCATCAATCATCTCTGCTTGCCCAATGGTTCGAATCCATTTAAAATTTCCTTTAAATGTTTCTATTTCGAGTTCTTCATCCCATGGTGTTCCGTAGCGCATGCACTCATTAACTTTCTCTTTAATAGTATCCTGATCCTTACCATCTTTAAAATAATGTATTCCGGTTTCCAAATCAGGTTCAAAGTCTGGTGCTGCTTCCCGTATCTGCTTGGTCACATCAGACCAGTAAACCGTTTTGTCGATTACGTTTATTTCCCAGCTACCAATTTGGGCGAGTGTGTTTGTTTTTTGCAACAAATCGGCAAGCATTTTTTTCTCTGTGATATCTTTTGCCACGGCGAAAATTAATCCATCAACAGATACTGCTTTTGCCGTCCACGATAGCCATTTAACCTGGCCTGATTTAGTTACGTAACGGTTTTCGAAACTTAATGCCTGGTCACCTTCTGTTAGTTTTTTTATCTTCCTTGCTGTTGCAAATCTATCTGAAGGATGTACAAAAAACTTTGCCGGTTTTTTCAGTAATTCTGATTCTGAGTAACCGAGTAATTCTGCTGCTGCCGGATTTATTCTTCTAAAATGACCTTTATAATCTATTGTTGCCAGAATATCAGGAGCAAATTCAAAAACTTCGCTCAATTCTTGTTCAAGAAGCTTCCTTTTTATTTCAGCTGCTAAAAATTCGGCGAAATTTTCTGAAAGTACAGCCATACCTTCAAGTTTATGATGCTCTCTTACAGCAAGGATAAGTACGCCAATAAGCTTGCCGTTGTAGAGTAACGGCAACCCAAAAATGTGTTTCAAGCCAGCTCTTATCGCTGCCGGAATACGAAGTCCTTCTACTTTTTTATCGGAAATGGATGTATCTTCAGGTTTTAAATCTCTCCAAACCCGGCCAGCTAATCCCTCGCCTTTGCGGGCAACCATAAAATCTTTAGTTTCCTGATAGAAGAACTCCATCTGTTCATCTGTTTTGCATCTTGCAAAAAGCCTCAACTGAACTTCATTAACATCGGGAAGCCATAGTTCTGCTGTACAGAAATTTCCGCATCTGCTTATTTCATCAAGAACGGATGAAGTAGTCATTTTCATATCAGAAAACTGATTGAATAATAAGCTGATGCCTGATAATAGATTTTGCCTGATGGCTTCTATTTTAACCTGAGTAACATCTCGCTGAATCGATATCCAACGGTTGAAATTCCCATTATCATCTGCAATTGGGGTAACAGACAGGTTTAGCCAAAATTCTTCTCCATTTTTTTTATAGTTTATTAAAGTAGCTTCGCCAGGAATTCCTTTTAAAAGATTAACGACTAATTTTGCGAGTTCTTCCTGGTCAGTTCTGGGACCTTCGAGTTTTCTTGGAGAGCTACCTATTAGTTCATCATAGGTGTAGCCACACATCCGGCAAAAAGCTTCATTAACGTAAATAATTTCGCTTAGTGGAAATTTTGTTGGTTGAACCTCCATAATTGCAACAGAATCTGTAGTGTTTAGCACAACAGATTCGAGCAACTTTAAACGTTGTTCTTCCTGTTTAGTTTTACTAACATCCTGCAGGGCACCAACCATGCGAATTGGATTGCCGCTTTCATCAAAAATCAGAAAACCTTTATCGGCAACAAATGCATAGCTTCCATCTCCACGCTGCATCCGGTATTCATCATACCAACTCGATTCTTTGTGTTCTACAACATAATTTATACTGGCCGAAACCCTGTCCAAATCATCTGGATGTACTTTTTCCGCCCAGGAATCGACAGTTGTTTCGAGTTCATTTTCACCGTAATCGAAAAGTTTCAGAAATTCGTTGGTCCAAACAAGTGTGTTGGCTATAATATCCCAATCCCATATCGCTTCCGATATTGCCATTGTTACATATTTATATCGCTCATTGGTTAGCAAAACATCATTCCGAACATTAATTTGTTCTGTAACATCACGTGAATTCGCAACAATACCTCTTATTAAGGGCTCGTTGCGTAAGTCGGTTAAAACCGTTTCTATAAATCGCCAGTTACCATCTTTGTGCTGAAAACGAAAAGGTTTAATCATTACCCTGCTTTTACCCTCAACATTGGCAAGCGCTAATTGAACATCGTGAACATCATCAGGATGAATAAATTCAAAGGCATTCCGCCCCAGGTAATGCTCAGGACTAAAGCCCAAAACCGGAAGTGAAGTATTGCTGACATAACGATAATTGCCTTCATCATCTAAAACGGCGATTAAATCTAAACCATCCTGAATAAGGTGATTGAATCGCTGTAAATTCGCTAAATCATCATCATGAGAATGAATCAATTCTACAGATTTGTCTTCCTTATTAATGAATAAATTTAGCGTTATTGTAAAGTACTGAGGGGCATTCTCCTCTCTATCAAGCGCTTCTAGTTTAAGACTGATTTCTCTTTGCTGGTTCTCACAAAAAAAAGTTATATCAACAGGTTTAGCCGATGAGAACGCTTGCTCAAGTCCATCAAGTAAAATTTTATTTTGAAATTGATTTGATGTAAAGCCCGTTAAAAGCGCATTAGCAGATACCGCTAAAAAAAGTTCCCTACCAATTCCTGCCTGTGCAAGATAAGCCTCTGTAACCTCCACTACCACATACTCGTTGTTTTGCACTTCAACAAGCATTGCTGCTGATGAAGATTTACAAAACAATTGCCGAAAGACACCCCTTAGCATACTGTTAAAAATTAGTTTAGATCCTTATTGCACTAAGCCTGGCAAAACAGGAATGACATATAAGGTTGAAAAATATTTATATTTTAAGAGTATTACAAATAAATTACATGTACCTGTAAGAATGCATATATGAAACCGTAATTTAAATTACCGTTTTTAAAATTATAATTAAACAAAGGTTGTGGGCAATAATGCTGATAATGAAATATTTGAGACGGAATACAAATGAATATTTAGGCCAAAAAAACAGTTGTTCAGGAAATCTAATAAATTACATTCATTATATTCATTCAACGTAAAATTGGGAAAATGTGATAATTTACGATGGGAAATGATTAATTATATAAAACGCGAGCCCTCAATATTTATTTTGGAGAAACCGAACATTATCATATTTTTTTTGTTAGCTGAATTACAATTCTGAAATAATGATAAAAAATTACCCGTTTTACATCAAGGTTCCAGTAATTTTACTTGGTCTGGTTATTAGTGTATTTATATTGAGTACCCTACGAGATGTATTGGTGCCCCTGGCTTTTGCCACATTAATAGCAATTTTACTAAATCCCCTTTCGGTTCGCCTTGAGCGATATATGCCAAAGATTGTGGCGATAATTATATCCATGCTTATTGCGCTGCTTGTTATATCAGGATTGGCTTATTTCCTTTCATCGCAAATTGCCCACTTTTTCGACAATGTAGAAGCCATGAAGCAAAAGTTTTCTGAACTTCTCGTAATAATCCAAAACTGGCTGGAAAAAACGTTTGGTATCGCGACTCAAAAGCAAACTCAAATGGTGAAAGAAGCAGCAAACAATAGCAAGGCTTTGGTTGGCGAAACATTGAGTGGCGCTTTAGGAATTCTAAGCGTTATATTTCTGATTCCAGTTTACACGTTTTTGATTATGCTATACAAAACGCTAATTCTAAATTTTTTATATGAAGTTTTCTCGGAAGAGAATCAGAAAAAAGTTGGCGAAATTTTATCAGAAACTAAAGCCGCAATTCAGAGTTATATAATCGGTCTGTTAATAGAAACCGGCATAGTGGCGGTAATGAATTCCTGTGCACTACTTATTCTCGGTGTTCAGAATGCCATTCTTATCGGTGTAATAGGTGCAATTTTAAATTTGTTGCCATATATAGGCGGTATTATAGCAATTGCGTTACCGGTTTTAATGGCTACCCTTACAACCGATGGCTTCACTACACAACTTTTGATTATTGGTTCTTATGCTCTAATTCAATTTATAGATAATAATATTTTAGTGCCTAGAATCGTATCATCCAAAGTTCAGATTAATGCCCTTATTTCTATCGTAATTGTATTATTGGGCGCTGCACTTTGGGGAGTTCCCGGGATGTTTCTCTCTATACCATTTATAGCGGTTTTAAAAATAATTTTTGATAGAATAGATGGCTTGAAACCCTGGGGTAAATTACTGGGCGATACCATCCCTACCGAGCACATGGGGCAATTAAAGCGTATGAGAAGACGTAGAGCTGCAGTTCAGGGTAAATAGTGTAAAACTATTCGGCGCCCATTGAAATTTATGAATGAGCTTGAACGTTGTATTAAGATTTTTTTTTTAGCCTAAGGTATTGAGCTAGGAGACTTAAAACTTACAAAAAAGTAATTAAAAAAAGTCATAACAGCTAACAAATCATACTGAATTTTAGCCTAAATGTCATAATCACTTAAAAGATCATGATTTGTACAAGATTGAGCTAACTTGCAATTAATCCCGTAATTAAACTAACCAAAATGTATAACATCCTGTTGAGTCTTAGCTTGCTGTGCTTCGGCTTTTCAAAAAATTTACCGGCATCAGCACCGATAAAGCAGCGCATTCTCCTCGAAGAAGATTTATTTAAAAGGCGTGAAGACATTAAAGTGTCATGGCTTGGAAACCTTAAATCAGTCAAAACAAAGAAAGCATTAACAAATATTCCGATGTTCGTTTATCAAAACAAGCGGTCTGTTTATGCGAAAATCATCTGTGTGCCAGTTAACATGTCTGGATGGAATGCAAAATTTAGAAGCAAATCGATTAAAGAAAAGGCATCAATTTCAAAAACTCTTTCTCAACAATTACTAAATCATTCCTTTGGAGAAAAATTTTTCACAATCTACGCTTTTCTACAGCAAGGAAATAATCTTAATACAGATAAACAAAATAATGACACAGCCACTTTTCCTGCAACGATTTATATTTATAGAAATGTAGGTTCAAAATGGAATAGAATTACCCAAAAGGTGGTTTCAAGTAGTGTAGCATATCAGCAATTACAATACGATGTAGCTTTAGCATCGGCAAGGGCTATATAAATGCAACCAATACTGCATGTATGAAGTTTTGCCTTTCCGAAAAAACCAAAAAGCTCCCTGCAAGTATTTTTTTTAGTGCAGGTTTGTTACTAAATTTCCGGAAAGGCTTTAACATAAGATTACGGCTTTAATGGTTCTTTTGCCGCAACAGGTTCATTAACACCATCCTGCCCATCTTTAAACTCTTTAATTCCTTTACCAAGGCCTTTCATTAATTCAGGGATTTTCTTTCCACCGAACAAAAGTAAAATGGCCAGTGCGAGGATAATCATTTCAGGGCCTCCTAACAAGGCAGCGACTGTAGTTGTCATTTTATTTAGGTTTATAATTGTTTATGCTTTTCGAAATTATAAACACTTACGGAATACACCAGCCTTTGGATTTTCCAATTTACACTAAAGCAAAAGGAAAGCTGTTTTAGTGATATCTTAATCTTCATTTTCTACCTTATATTTGTGTTGCTAAAACAAAACCAAATTATGAAAAAAGCAAAATTAATTTTAAGCCTCGTTTGCCTGTTGGCAATATGTGGTGTGGCTAATGCACAAGGAGACATTACCACTAAAATTGCAGAATGGGAAAGAGCGAAAGCTTATACCAAAGAATATTTAGATGCGATGCCTGAATCGGGGTATGCATTGAAACCAACCCCTCAAATGCGTTCTTTTGCCGAACAAATGTTACACCTTACGGATGCAAATTATGGGTTCACAGCAACCGCAACAGGCGATAAAAGTCCCTATGGTTTGGGTGAAGTAGAAAAAACCCAGGATAAATCGAAAGCTAATGTTACCAAAATGGTGATGGCTGGCTACGATTATGTACTAGCGGCATTAAAAAAAATGACGCCTAAGCAATTGGAAGAGCATGTTAAGTTTATGAACCGTTTCGACATGACAAAGGATATGGTTTTCACAAAAGATTTCGAACACCAGACTCACCACCGTGGGCAGGCAACAGTTTACCTACGTTTAGCAGGTGTGACGCCTCCACAGGAAAAATTATTTTAATAAATCTTTAATTAAACCTGAAGTGATTTGATTTAAATTGCTTCAGGTTTTTTCTTTTAATTTATCGTATGATTATTAGATTAGCCGGCGCAGCGGATGTGAAAAGCATCATGCAGTTAGTAAAAAAAGTTGTTCCATTAATGCGGGCCGCCGGAAATTTTCAATGGGGAGATGATTATCCAAACCCTGAAGTATTTTTGAAAGACATTGAAATAAATCAATTGTGGGTTTGCCAGATAGAAGATGACATTGTAGGCGTATCGGCAATAACCACTGATCAGGACCCTGAATATGCTGATGCCGGCTGGAATATTAAAGAAAAAGCCATCGTAACGCACCGGCTAGCGGTAGATCCAGACAAACAAGGCCTGGGAATTGCTAAAGCGTTAATGAACCAGGCAGAGCAGGTTGCGAATACTTCAGGAATTAAAATTTTGCGGGTTGATACCAATAGCCAGAATTTAGCTACCAGAGCACTTTTTCCTAAGCTAGGCTACCAATTTAGTGGCGAAATCGGTTTAGCGAAGCGCCCCGGATTACGGTTTTATTGCTATCAAAAATTGTTGTAAGCCTTCAATTCTCATCTAAATGTTAAAACAACTTCTTGCAACAAACATTCCACATAACTGACCGTTTATTTTTTATAATTTAATTAATAGTACCATGTCAATATTAGAAAATAAAGTTGCGCTTGTTTCGGGTGCAGGTTCTGGAATTGGAAGAGCCATTGCCATCACTTATGCGAAAGAAGGCGCTAAAGTAGTTGTAGCCGATATTAATGAAGAACATGCAAATGAAACCGTTAACCTGATTACAACCAGCGGCGGTGATGCTTTTGCAATAAAAGCAGATTCTTCTAAAGCTGAAGAAAACAGAAGATTAGTTGATGAAACGGTGCAACATTATGGCCGATTGGATATTGCCTGTAACAATGCCGGTATGGGCGGCCCTGCTAAAGCTACAGGCGATTACGAGCCCGAAGAATGGGATCGTGTTATAGCACTAAATCTTAATGGTGTTTTTTATGCTTGCAAATATGAAATCGAGCAAATGGAAAAAAATGGTGGCGGTTCGATTATAAATATTGCCTCTATTCACGGACAAGTTGCCGCACCAAATAGTCCTGCTTACACCGCTTCTAAACATGCAGTTGTTGGTTTAACCAAAAATATTGCTGTAGAATATGCACAAAAAAACATTAGGTGTAATGCCGTTGGACCTGGTTATATTGAAACGCCATTATTAACAGCCAATTTAAGTGAAGAAGCCATGAAAGCCGTAGCGGCTAAAAGCGCAATAAACAGATTGGGTAAAGTTGAAGAGATTGCCGACTTAGTCGCTTTTTTAAGTTCAGATAAATCATCTTTCACAACTGGCAGCTACATCATCGCAGATGGTGGTTACACAGCTGTTTAGCAAATAATTACAAATACAAAAAAGCCAATCTTTTAATTGAGATTGGCTTTTTTTTAAGAGTTATATATTTCACCAATTACGGTTTCAACATTATCTATAAGTCTGCTTTTGGCAATATTCCACGTTCGTGGTGAAGAGAAATCTTCCATTATCTTGTTTAGGCTATTTTCTGGCATATTTCCGAATTTCTTAAATTCGTTTACCAGATTGTATGAATCCATATCTCCAAACCCTCTAAGCTGCTGCACTTTTCTTAAAAATGAACTCATCTGAGAAATTTTGTTAGGCGTTTCCATCTCACAAATATAATTATTTGTCTGTTTTATAATACCGTAAAATCACCCTTTTTGCTTAAACAAGGTAATTAATAGATAACCCTATCCTAATCAAAGCTAAACACCCTGAAAAAGTCGATAAAGATTAAACATAGGTTAAAACATGTCGGAAATTACCTGCAGTTTACAGCTTTACTGAAAGATGATGTTGTTGTAGGCGATAAAAAGGGTATACCTAAATCAGCAGAGCGAAGAATAAATAAAACCCCAATAAATAACATAAACCACGGAATTAATTGTTGGGTATTGAACCGGATATATTTTTTCAGATAAATTCCGCCCACGGAAATCATCATCATTAATGGTATTGTACCTATGCCGAAAAGAAACATAAAAATACCTCCAAAGGTAGTGTTGCCGGTATTTAATGCTGTAGCCAAAGCCAGATAAACCATGCCGCAGGGGATTAAGCCGTTAAGCATGCCGGCAAACAATCCCCAAAGCTTAAATCTAAAAACCTTTGCCAGCAATTTACTAATTGGATTAAGCAGTTTATTTTGAACTCTCGAAAATTTGTGACGAAAAGTTGTGCTCAACTGTAATGTTGTAAATAATATCAATGCAACTCCGATTGCTAAACTAAGCGTTTTTTGATTACTAAAAATTTTAATGCTGCTACCCAAAGCACCTACTCCTATACCCAAAATAGTATAAACTAAAATTCTACCAAACTGATAGAGTAAAAGTTGTGAAGATGCTTGTAGGAAATTACTTTTTTTAAATGGCATTCCGAGCATTACAGGCCCGCACATTACTGCACAGTGCAGACTTCCAAATAAGCCCATTAAAAATGCCAGTGGAAAAAAATTTATCACAGTGTAATGTTGTTATTGTATAAATAATCTTTGTTTGAGGAACGCCAGGATAAGTTAATAAACCACATTCCTTTTGGGACCTTAGTTTTATCGATTAGAATAACATTCGAATCCCCGGTTGTTTTTCCATTCAGTTTAAAATCATCATTACTATCAGATGCCCGCATTAAAACGATTTGATATTGGGCAGAATCTTTTAGCTGAATAATGAGTTGATTTGGCGTGTTTGTTATTTTGGGTTTTGCATTATCATTAACCACATTCTGTTTTGCATTGTATTCCGTATTAAAATCGATGCCTTTTTCGTAATAATTTTCTTCAATTAGCGCATCCCTTCCGTGAACGTGGAACATATAAATTACCATTGCGATAATGAATAACATGAAGGTTATCATACCCAAAATTATCTTTGTTCCCCAGTTCATTTATGTTTTTTTTTAGTTTATGATTTGATGTTGTTTCAACTAAGGCAGCTATTTTGGCTGAGCAAAAAAGCTTGTCGTCGCTGTACTCAAAACTTTTCCATCGGAGATAACTTCGAAAACTACATCAGTTTTGTATCTCTTTATCGAATTATTTTTTCTGATAAGAAAGAATGTTAAATGTGCAGACCCTTCTTTTGGAACTTCATTGGCTTTCTGGATAAAGCTTATCTCATCTTCATCGCTTTGCGGTTTAAACTTAAACTTTATAGGCTTATTGGTTTTGTTGGTTAGCTCGGCATTGTATAAATTACTTGTTTTGTTGTTTTCTTTAGCCTGGTATAAAGTTCCGCTAGCCCTTAAAACGGTAGTTTGAATTACTTCCCGCTTGTAAATTAGCGAGGAAAAAATAACCAGAACCGCAATAAGCACAGCAGCATAAGCATAGGGTTTAAGTCCGACTTTGTAAGGTTTCTTCTCACTAATAAATTCCTGATTGTAGAAACCTATAAGTTTTTCTTGCTTTCCAATTTTCAACATTACTTCATCACAGGCATCAATACAAGCTGTACAATTAATACATTCCAGCTGTGTGCCTTTTCTAATATCGATACCTGTTGGGCATACCTGAACACACAAACTGCAATCTATACAATCGCCTGTTATAGCTTCACTTTGCTTTTGAATTTTGCCCCGAGGTTCTCCTCTGCTAATATTGTAAGCAACAACTAAACTTTGTTTATCGAGTAAAACGCCTTGAAGCCTCCCGTATGGGCAAATTACGGTACATACAACTTCACGTAAGTAGGCAAATACCAAGTAAAAAACAAAAGTGAATAAGGAGATTGACGCCAAACCTGATACATGCGACGCAACAGGTTCGGTAATGATTTTGATTAGCGCATTAGAACCGATTATATAAGCCAGAAAAGTGTTTGCAATTGCAAAGGAAATTATTAGAAAAATTAGGTGCTTTATGCCTTTTTTAAAAACCTTTTCCCTGTTCCAAGGGGCAGCATCGAGCTTTATTTGTTTGTTTGCATCGCCCTCAATCCAATATTCTATTCTTCTGAAAACCATTTCCATAAAAATAGTTTGCGGGCAAAGCCAACCGCACCAGAGTCGGCCCAACACAACCGTAAAACTCACAATAAAGACGATGAAAATTATCATTGCAAGTGCAAAGAGAAAAAAATCCTGGGGTGTAAAAATCAGTCCGAAAAAAACAAATTTTCGCTCCAAAAAATTGAGAAGAACACACTGTTCGCCATTAATTTTTAGAAATGGAAGAGAGAAAAGTGCCGCCAGCAATACAAAACTTACCCATTTACGGTAGTTGTATAACTTGCCCGATGGTTTTTTTGGGTAGAGGAAGCCCCTTCCCTTACTTTTTAATTTATTTTGCTGAAGCATCGCTTTCGTTCACGCTATCTTTAACACTTTTCATTTCATTGTCTTTAACATCTTTTTCTTCATATTTTTCACCTTGTGGCGCTTTTGCACCCGGTGGATTTGAACCATGAATAGATAAAATGTAGTTTGCTACTGCGCTGATTTGTTTTGGTGTAAGATTTTTCTCCCAACTAATCATTCCCTTTTCCGGAACGCCGTATTTTATGGTTTTGAACACGTTGTTTATGCCACCGCCATGAAGCCAGAAATCATCAGTTAAATTCGGACCAATTATTCCTTGTCCTTTATCGCCATGGCAAACAACACAATTGCTGGTAAAAATACCTTTCCCTTCTTCCAAAGTAACAGGAGTTTTATCTGCAAGCACAGAATTTTCATCAATTGTATTCGCCGATTTCTCCAGATAAGCTGCTTTTTCTTCCTGTGCTTTTGCCATTTCATGCTCATATTCTTTATCCTGTAAATCGCCATAACTGCCGATGTGATAGTAAAAGAGATAAGCGGCAGCAAATAACATTGTCCCGAAAAAAAGCACATTGAACCAAGCTGGAACAGGATTATTAAGCTCTTTTATACCATCGTAGGCATGTTCAATCTCTAAATCCTTTTCTTGTTCGATAGGTTTTAAGCTTAAAAGTTTTTCCCATAGTGACAATCCGGTTTTCTTGGTTTTCAGCCACGAATTATAATCTAGCACAACATCCGCCTCTTTCGCAACATAAGGCGTAGGATTAAGTTGTTCTTTATACATAACCTTGAATGCGTGGAGCAGCGTAACCGAAACGAAGAGTAATACAAGCACAAAAAGCAACATGATTACGATTAACAATTCCGATTGACTTAAGCCTAAACCTGGTTCATCCTGGATGGCTGGCGCAGCAACTTTATCGGCAGCGAAGCTACTTAACGATAAAAAAAGTAAAACAATAAATGTATTAATCGTCTTCATAGTTTTTGGGCTGATTTTCTTGAATTGGAAGTGAACTCATAATTTCGATATGCTTTTTGTTAAGCTTTAGCAGGTAGATACCTACAATTACAAAAAACAACATAAAGAGCAGCAGTGAACTAATGAGGTACAACTCCCCTCCTGCTAAGTTTTTTATCTGATTAAACATAGTCTTATTAATTTGAAGGAATGATTTCTTTATTTGCCTTTATATCAGTCCCCAAACGCTGCAAGTAGGCAATAATGGCAACAATTTCCCTGTCGCTTTTAACTTTGATATTATTCTGGCTTAAATCCAAAGCAATTTTATCTGCCTGTATTTTCAAGTCACCATTTGCTTTTGTATCATAACCTTCGGGATAGGGAACACCTAAGGATTGCATTGCCCGGATTTTACCCGGTGTAGTCGAAATATCAAGTTTTTGTTCAGTTAACCATGGGTAAGGCGGCATAATACTTCCCGGCGACATTGATGTTGGGTCGAGCAAATGATTAAAGTGCCATGCGTCAGAATATTTTCCACCAATACGGTGTAAATCAGGGCCTGTTCTCTTACTTCCCCATAAAAATGGATGGTCGTACACGAATTCTCCGGCTTTACTGTATTCGCCATAACGTTCAGTTTCTGAACGAAAAGGACGAACTGTTTGCGAGTGGCAATTTACACAACCTTCTCTGATGTATAAATCTCTGCCCTGAAGTTCTAATGCGGAATATGGTTTTACACTTGCAATCGTTGGTACATTCGATTGAATTGTGAAAGTGGGCATCATTTCGACCATTCCGCCGATTAAAATGATGATTAATGATAGCACCATAAATTTCATCGGCTTGCGTTCCAAAACCCTATGCCATGCCTTATCTGCCGGAGAACGCTCCATAATAACCTTTTCCAGAGCCATCGCTTCAGCCGGTTCATTGGCAACCAGTTTTGCGCCAAGCATTGTTTTTGCAAGGTTATAAGTCATCACGATAACTCCTGTCAGATAGAAAACTCCACCTATCGAACGTAAAACATGCATTGGGATAATCTGTAACGTTGTGGCCAGAAAATTAGGATACTTTAGTAAGCCTTCTGGTGTAAATTCTTTCCACATTAAACCTTGTGTAAATCCGGCCCAATACATCGGTACAGCGTAGAATAAAATTCCTAAAGTGCCTACCCAAAAGTGAAAACCGGCAAGCTTTTTAGAGTAAAGCTGCGTTTTGTAAATTCTTGGAATTAGCCAGTACATTACACCGAAAGTTAGAAACCCGTTCCATCCGAGTGCGCCAACATGTACGTGTGCAACAATCCAATCGGTAAAATGGGCTACTCCGTTAATCTGTTTAAGCGATAGTAAAGGGCCTTCGAAAGTCGCCATTCCATAAGCAGTAAGTGCAACTACCATAAACTTAAGGGTTACATCATCTCTTACTTTATCCCATGCACCACGTAAGGTTAATAAACCATTTATCATGCCGCCCCAGCTTGGTGCGATAAGCATTATGGAGAAAGCTACCCCTAAAGATTGTGCCCATCCGGGTAATGATGTGTAAAGTAAATGGTGGGGACCTGCCCAGATGTAAATAAAAATGAGTGACCAAAAGTGAAGAATGCTTAATTTATAGGAATACACCGGTCGCCCAGCCATTTTAGGCAAAAAGTAATACATCATGCCCAGGTATGGCGTAGTAAGAAAAAAGGCAACCGCATTATGGCCATACCACCATTGTACAAGGGCATCCTGAACGCCGGCATACACATAATAGCTTTTCATAAATGAAATTGGAAGCTCAAATGAGTTGACAATGTGCAAAACGGCAATGGTTACAAAAGTTGCGATGTAAAACCAAATGGCTACATAAAGGTGGCGTTCCCTTCTTTTAAAAATTGTACCAAACATGTTAACGCCGAAAACTACCCAAATTATGGTTATCGCAATATCGATTGGCCATTCAAGTTCTGCATATTCATGTGAAGTTGTAAAACCAAGAGGCAATGTAATCACTGCGGAAACAATAATGAGTTGCCAGCCCCAAAAATGAATTTTACTTAAAATATCGCTAAACATCCTTGCTTTTAAAAGACGCTGTAACGAATAATAAACGCCCATGAAAATAGCATTACCTACGAAAGCAAAGATTACAGCATTGGTATGCAAGGGTCGTATTCTACCGAATGTAGTGTATTGATTACCCAAATTCATGGCGGGTTTAAAGAGTTGCATCGCAGCGAGTAAGCCAACGGTCATACCGATGATGCCCCATACGAGTGTGGCGATTCCAAAATTTCGAACAATTTTGTTATCGTAAGTAAATTTTTCTAACTGCATAATCTAAGAGAAAGTTGTGTTCGTTTGATGAGCCAAAGGTATTGTGAGCTACTTTGGCAAATGATGACAGGGCTTAACTTGAAATGTGATTTTCTTCACTATTTTCATTTTCTACTTCATCATCAAACAGAATACGTACACCTGGTGTATAAACATCATCGTGCTGGCCATTTTTAGCAGCCCAGAAAAATGCAGCAAGAAATATAAGTGCCATTAAAATACTGCAGCAAATTAAAAAATAGAGTATGTTCATTTTAACTTGCGTTTACGGGCGAAAAAACCAGTTGTGAATGTTGTAAAACAGATGATTGTAATGGTACTCAGCGGCATGAGCACAGCAGCAACAAGTGGGTATAAAGTTCCCTGAACTGCAAAATAAATACCCACACAATTATATGCCACAGCAATTGCAAAGCTTGTTTTTATAATCTTCAGTCCATCTTTACTCAACTGAATAAAATCCGGTAGTAGATTTAGTGAGGTACCTTTTAAGATGGCGTCGCAACCTGGTGTAAAATTGTTTATGTTGTCGGTTAAAGCGATACCGAAATTACTTTGTTTCAAAGCGCCCGCATCGTTCAAACCGTCGCCCAACATCATTACATGTGCCTTATTCTGCTGAAGTGCTAAAACTTCGCTGAGTTTTTCGTGCGGACTTTGCTGAAATCTGATAGTTGAATCGGCAGGGAAAATGTTTTTCAAAGCTGGTTCATCTTTATTTGTATCTCCGGATAAAACCAGGAGTTTAAAAGTATTTTGCAAGCGTGAAACAAGTTTGTTTAAATCCGGTCGCCATTGCGGGTACACGGAAAAGCAGCCTAAATACCGACCATCAATTACAATATGAACGCCTCCCTCATGAACCATCTCAATCTTATCAGGCAATAATGAAAGGCTTCCTGCGTAAACAGTTGAACCATTAATTTTTCCAGTTAGCCCTTTGCCAGGTATTTCTACATAATTCTGAACTGTATAAAACTTATCAGGATTTAATCTTTGCAAAATATGCCTGCTCATCGGGTGAGTGGAGTTTCGAATTAGTGAGCTTAACAGTATTTTTTCTTCATATGTTAAAGAACCTTTAAAACTTATCTCAGCGTTGTCGCTAATCGTTAAGGTTCCAGTTTTGTCGAAGATAATTGTATCACACTTTGCTAACTCCTCAACAGCGTCGGTATTTTTAATGTAAAAGCCCTTTTTATCGAAAACTGATAAAATAGCACTTAAAGTAAATGGTGTACTTAAGGCCAAAACACATGGGCAAGCCACAATAATTACTGCGGTAAAGGCCGACCAAGCTTTGTGGATATCACCAATAAAAATCCAATAAGCAGCTGATGAAAAAGCAATTACAAAAACAGTAAAACTGAAATACTTAGCAACTCCATCGTTAAAAGTTTCCCTTGATTTATCAGCTTTATAATTCTCATTATTCCACAAACCGGTTAAATAACTTTGCGATACAGGCTTAATTACTTCGAGTTCAATTGCTTCGCCGGCTTGCCTACCTCCGGCATAAATAATTTCGCCTAATACTTTATGCACAGGCTCAGATTCTCCGGTTACGAAACTCATATCCATTCTTGCATCGCCTTTCATCAAAATAGCATCGGCTGGAACGAGTTCTCCATTTCGAATCCACAAACGATCGCCAGTTTTCACTTCATTAATTGCGACTGGTTTTTCCTTGCCATCGACAATTTTGGTTACGGCAATCGGAAAATAAGAACGGTAATCCCGATTAAAGGAAATATGATGATAAGTTCGCTGTCTGAGCCATTTGCCCATCAAAAGCAGAAATACTAAGCCGGTAAGCGTATCGGCAAAGCCTGGCCCGGTTTTAAAAATAACTTCAAAAGCCGTACGAAAAAAAAGTACAGCAATTATTAATGCTAAGGGCGTATCGAGATTAATATGTTTATGTTTTAAACTGGTTATTGCCGATATAAAATAATCCCGGCCGCAGTAAAATGCCGCAGGGATAGCGAATGCGAGGTTAAGCCAACCGAATAATTTCTGGAAATCCAGCTCGAAACCCGACAAGCCAAAATACTCGGGGAAGCTGAAAAGCATTACATTCCCCATAAGGAAACCCGCAACCGCAATTTTTATCACCAATGATTTATCATCAGCATTTTGGTTTTGTTTTACGACATCCTGGAGGCTAATCAAAGGCTCGTAACCAATATGAATGAGGGTTTCTACCAGCTGTCTTAATGGAATTTCATCGTGGTTAAAGTTTATGGTAACCTGTTTTTTTAAAAAATCTATTCTTGAACTAAATATTGCTGGATTTATTTTATAAAGATGTTCCAACAACCAGATGCATGAGCTGCAATGAATTGCAGGGATGTAAAACGTAATAATGCTTGATGAACCTTGTTTATAATCTACAAGTTGATTTGCAATTGATTCTTCATCGAGGTATTCCAAACGGCTTTCACGGTTAAGGCGCTGCCCGGGATTATCATTATATACATAATAATTACATAGATTATTCTCTGAAAGAATTTTGTAAACGCCTTTGCAGCCTGCGCAACAAAAATCCTTATCATCCAGCTGGTATTTTAACTTCGGCAAATCCTCACCACAATGGAAGCAAACTGACTTTAAAACCGTGTTTTCTTGATTTTCCATATTGGAATTGTTTAAATCGCCGAACTGAATACTTGTGTTTCTGGTTTCCTACGCCATAATTTCTCATCAAATGCCATACATATGTTCCTAATAAATGACTTTCCTTGTATGGTTGCACGAACAGAATTTGCTTCCACGGAAATTAGCTCGTCATCGAGCAAAGGCAAAAATCTTTGCTTTACCGGCTCAGGAATTCCGCTATCAAAAAGGGTTTCTCCACGGCACATCATATTTAGAATATGCTTTCTGATTTTTAAATCTTCCGATGATAAGATATGTCCTTTTTCGACCGCCAAAGATTGCGTTTCAAGTTTCTTCATGTAAGTTTCAACAGTTTTAGGATTTTGCGCAAAAGCACCCCAGCTATCGCTGATGGAAGAAACACCCAAACCGATAAGCAAATGTGTATGCTGATTAGTGTAACCCATAAAATTTCTATGAAGATTTTTTGCCTGACTTGCAAGAAACAAACTGTCGGTTTTTAGCGAAAAATGGTCCATGCCAATATCCTGGTAGCCCGCATTCATTAACAGTTCTTTACCCGTTTTGTATAATAAAAATTTAACATCGCCTGTTGGCAAATCTTTTTCTGTATAATGTCGCTGACCCGGTTTAAGCCATGGAACGTGTGCATAACTGTAAAAAGCTATACGATCTGGCTTCATTGTTAGCACTTCATTTACAGTTTCCTTTAAACCCTCGATAGTTTGTGCCGGCAAACCGTAAATTAAGTCGAAATTAATAGAATCATACCCGATAGCCCTCGCTTCAGCCGTTACCTGAAAAACTTGTTCTGGAGTTTGAAACCGGTTAATCAGCAGCTGCACTTTTGAATCAAAATCCTGAACGCCTAAACTTAACCTCCTGAAGCCTAAGTTATAAAGCGTTTTTAAATGCTCTGTACTTGTATTAGCAGGGTGTGCCTCAAAAGATAATTCAGCATCATTATCGAGTTCAGCTTTCTTTAAAATTTCGTTTATTAATAAATGTAAATGTGGTGCGCTAAAGAAAGTTGGCGTTCCACCGCCCAAATGCAACTCTTTAATTTTAGGTTTATCACCCAAAATATCAACATACATTTCCCATTCCTTCAAAAGCGCCTGTATATAGGGAATTTCCACATTATGGTTTTTGGTGATGCGTGTATTACAACCGCAATACGTACATAGGCTTTCACAAAAGGGCAAATGAATGTATAGGCTGATGCCTTCCGCAGCATAATTTGCATAAGTATGTTGTACAGCATCTTTCCATTTACGAACAGAGAAATTTTCGTTTTCCCAATAAGGCACCGTTGGATAACTGGTATATCTGGGTGCGGCAACGTTATATTTTTTAAGAAGTGCTGATGTTGCCATTATTTTACGATTTTTGAAATCCCACAACTATTCTGACAACAACAAGCTTTACCTACGCATTTTCCTGCGGCCCATTGGTCGAGGTTTTTTATAACCTGTTGCATCCGTGATTCTGGATTTTGCGCCATTTCAGTTAGTGGAACATTGGCTATTTTTATCCCCGCTGCCCCTGCTGCTTTTAAATCCAAATGGTCGGTTTCGGAAGATGAAGTTGCAATATATTTTATCCCCAGTGCTTTAAGTCCGGTAATTAACTCGGCGGTTAGTAAATCATTATTAAAAACAAGCAAGGCCTCTTTTCCCGATGCAAAAGACAGTGTATCAACAGTTAAGCTGTTGGCAATAATGGTAATATCGTGCTTTTTATAGTTGGCGAGCGCCAACCATTCCTTTTCGTCGGGCTTAATATTATAGGCTATTACTTTCATATACGTATTTTATGTATACAAAACTAAAGCCTTGAAGATTGGGTAATGATGAGGTTACTTAGACTAAAAAATGATTATAATCACAAAACAGCCTTTTACTGTTTTACGTTCCGGAGTTTTTCTAAAGAGATAATGTTTATGGCATTGCCACTTTTATCAATAAGTTTTTCCTCTTTGAAATCGGCAAGCATTCGGCTTACGGTTTCACTGGCCGTTCCAACCAATGCCGCAAGGTCATCCCTCGAAATTTTTACGGTGCAGCTATCACTTTCATTCAAACCAAATTTTGTGGCAACCTGTAGCAAGGCTTCGGCCACACGCTTTCTAACTGATGAATAGGCGAGTTGCAACATTTGCTGGCCCTTATCACGAACATTGCCTGATAACAAATCGATAAACTTTTTAGAAACCGCCTGATATGAAAGCAAATATTGCATAAAATCATTTTTAGAAATCTGAATGATTTCACTATCAATTAATGTGGCGGCACTTTCAGCATAAGGCTCTGCGCTACAAAGACTTTCGTAACCAAAAAACGCTCCATCATTATAAAGTGAAGACGAAAGTTCGCGGCCATCCTTAAATCTTTTATAGGTTTTAACTTGTCCTTTAGTTAAGTAATACAAATAACCTGGTTCATCTCCTTCTACATAAATGATTTGCTTACGTTCCACCCGTTTGGTTTTTCCTTTTTGACGGAGTTCTTCTAACACGGTTTCGAGGTTAGCAGATGAAACCCCAAAACCACTCGATGCGGTTTTCTTCTTAAACCTACTTTCAATTGCCTTAAAAAGCTCAATATCATCAAATGGTTTAGTTAAATAATCATCTGCGCCCATTTCCATGCCTTTACGCATATCGGCACGCTCGGTTTTAGCAGTAATAAATATGAAAGGAATTGAAGCGGTTTTAGGGTTTTTATTCAGCAAATAAAGTACGCCATAGCCATCAAGTTCGGGCATCATGATGTCGCAAAGAATAATATCCGGCGAATGCAACACCGCCATTTCTACCCCGGCTTTTCCATGCTTTGCGGTAAAAGCCTGGTAGCCGGCAAGTTCTAACACTTCGGCAGTACCTTCGCGAATATCATCGTTATCTTCAATAATTAAAACCTTTCTGTTCATGGCAATTAGCTATTATTGGTTTGTAAATTAAAACTTAGGGTAAATGTTGTGCCATTGTTTAACTCGCTTTTACACTGAACCGTTCCACCCATTAAACCTACGTATCGTTTAACAATATTTAAGCCTAGCCCCGTACCTGGGATGTCGCCGGTATTATGGGCCCTGAAAAATGGTTCAAATAAGTTATTCTGATCTGTATCTGGTATACCTATTCCATTATCTTTTACCTCAAGCACCAGTTTAGCGTTGGTGATAAAGGTATTAAACTGAATCAGTGTATCCTCTCCGGAGTATTTAACAGCATTTGAAATGAGGTTTATAATACAATTTCTCAACAAATTAGGATCGATATAAACCTGGGCAGTAATACCGGTATGCTCATAGATAATGTGTTGGTTTTGCTTGGTCATTAACTGCATTTCTTCGGCAATTTCTTCAGCAAAACTGATGATGTTAAAAGACTGCGCTGAAGCCTCTACTTTTCCGGCTTCGAGCTTTTCAAGAGACAGAAAATCGTTGAGTATGGTTGTTAGGTTGTTAATTGAATTCTTAATCTTCGAGGTATGTTTTTCCACGCTGGACACATCATGCTTCAAAGTATATTTATCAATTAGTGATGCTGACAACTGAATGGAACTCAATGGCGTCCGAAATTCATGAGAAGCCATGGAAACGAATCTCGTTTTCAACTGATTGAGTTCTTTTTCCTTTTGAAATAACGCCCGCATGTTTTCTTTTGCCATTTCGAGCTCCGAAACCAGTTTAACCAAATCGCGGGTTCGCTCTTTAATTTTAACCTCTAATTTTTCGGTATAGCTTTTAATCTGTTCCTCGTTAGCCTTTTCTTTGCTTAAATCGTGAATAAAGCCGGTGTAAATTTTTTTGTCGCTAAATTTTATTTCGCTAACGCCCAATCTAAAAGGAAAAACGGAGCCATCTTTCCGCTGTCCGTGTACTTCCCTGCCAATTCCAATAATATGTTTTTCACCGGTTTTGTGATAATTATGAATGTAGCCATCATGTTGGGCCCTATCTGGCTGGGGCATTAAAACCGAAACATTTTTACCAACCAATTCTATCTTCGAATAGCCAAAAAGTTCTAATGCTGCCGGGTTTAAGTGCTCGATTAATCCTTTATCGTCAATCGTTATAATGCCATCAATTGCGTTTTCTATAATTGCATCTAAAAATTTCGACCTGTCCATTAGTTATGAGATGTGATTTGTAAATATAGAAATTTCTGGGCCGGGCCTTTTGTTAATTCACAATTAACTTATCCAGTTTGCTTTTGGCAATTTTAAGTTCTTTCAATTGCTCAGAAGCTTGTCCGGCAAAATTATTAAATAAATCTCCGTAGTAATTTATGCCTTCTATTAGTTGTAGTTTGAAATTAACCAATTGTTTTCTTTTCTTTTCGCTAAAGGAATGTAGCTGTTGCTGTAATTCTTTTTGCAGGTAATCAATGTATAAATTTAACTCTTTGATAAAAAAATGTGGCCGCTCCACACCTTCAAGTAAATCTTGCTTTCCGTAAATATGGCCAACCATTTCGTCTAAAGAGTAAACATCAGAAAAGTAAGCTAAATTGGGTCCAGGGCAAATAGCGATAGCTTTATTCGCTTTCGGTTTGCCAATGTTGTATTTAAGGTAAACGGATGAACACAAACCCTCGCAAAGGCAAATTTTTTCAGTAACCGATTTAAATTGTGTCAAAAAATCTTCATCAGAAATCGGTGTTGATTTGAGGCTTTCTATTTTTAAATACTGGTATTCTCTCGACGCCGTACAAATTGCTTTTTCGGTAAATTCTGTATTGTTGCAGAGGTATTTTTTTGTACAAGGACTTCCAGGCCTGCCGTTTTCAATACGTTCAACCCGCTGTTTTTCAATACTGCTATTTCGAAAATTATTAAACTGAATGCCCAAAGGAGAAACTGCACTTAAATAAAAGTCATCATCCTGGGCATCTGCTAATTTGGCCAAAGTATCTGCATCAACATTAGTTGCTTCAGGAACGAGCAGAAACGGGCTGCCCCAACCTGTTCCATCAACACCATAATATTTCAGCAGAAAGTTGTTTTCGTCGGCCGTACCAATGCCACCCTGAACGCTAACCCTTTGTCTGGGAATTTGACTTACCGAAATATTTCTTTGCTGCAAAGCCGCATCAAACATGTCAAAAAGTTCATCCCGCATGGCTGCTTTTTTTACTTTAAACTCTTCTAAAATCGGGCCTAGTAAATAGCCTTCAGTGGCAAACGCATGACCACCACAATTTAAGCCAGATTCAATTCTAAATTCAGAAACCCATAGCCCTTTTTTAGCTAAAAATTTTGCCTGTATCAAAGCCGACCGAAAATCACTTACTTTTAAAACTATTTTCTTTTTAATGAAGCCTTTTTCATCAGGAAAAAAATCCTGGAAATTTTCCATGTAACTATATAGTTTCGGATTCATCCCTGCCGAAAGAATCAAGGAAGAAGTTAAATCACTTTCTGCAAAGCCACGCAAGGCAGCCAAAGCATCGGTATTTACTTCTCCTGTATATTCATTATCTATATAATTCATTTTATCAACTTTGGCCATGATGTTAACATCTATAGCACCTAATTTCATCGCACACCTTAGCCGATTTTGGAAAGCATTTTTACTTTCACCTTCGGGATAATCGACCATTAAATCATAACCATGTTTAAGGTTGGAAGTCTCCGGAAGAAGCTCAAAATATCTGCATAAATCACTTCCCCTGGTAAATTTCTGCTGCTTTAAAGCCTCAAACTGTGAGGAAATTGAATCATTTAGAAAATTAAGATATGTTTTAATCCTTTTAGCCCGGTAATCTTCTTCTGTTTTGGGAATGGAAACAAATTTCTGCCCTGCCTTATCAGAATGATAAGCTCGCATTCGTTCGATTAATTCATCATCTACAATAGATAAAACTGAAGAAATTCCGTAACGTGCAACTTTCAAGGGCGTATCAATAGAATAGCCTAAGCCTAAAACCGGGATGTGAAAAGTATGTACCATAGTGTGATTTTTGATATCGCAAACCTATAAAAGTGGCACAAAATGTTTAGCGACCTGAGTTACATTAAAAAATGATGAAAATCATTTTTTTTGATGAATTGTTGAAAACATCATTCCCTGTTTTAGTTTTGAGGTGTTATTTTTGCGGCAATGAGTCCTAGCTATAAAATTCTTTACCTTTTTGAAAACCCGGAAATTCTAATCACCGAAATTAAACGCCTTGATTTGCCTGAAGACGCGAAAGCTGACGAACTTTACCATTGGCTATTTCTTGAAAAGCAATCTTCCTCTTTTGTTAAATTATGGTTTCGTTCGATGGATTCATCCGCAGAAATAGAAGAAAGATATTTTGAACAGGGCTATTTAAAATTTAGCGAAACTGAAGCTACCTTCATCGAAAAATATAACTCTTCGCAACACAAACTTACTAACAGAATAAAGCAGGCTTCTGAACACGAAGTAAAAACCCGTATTCAGGAATATTTAAAACAGGTTTAGTTCTCTTTATTTTTATTTCCTTCTGCGGGAACGGGAATTTCTACACCCGTTTTTAATGGTGTTCCAAAATTTGGAGTACCATCAGCATTCCAGGTAAATTTTTGGGCCCGCGGAGAACGAAAATTGCCACAACCCTGCCCGGGTTTATCATTGGCATGATACAAAATCCAATCTTCTTTTCCATCTGGCGATTTAAAAAATGAGTTGTGACCCGGAGCGTAAACACCATTTTCTATCGACCTTTCAAATACTGGTTTAGCAGATTTCACCCACGATTTCGGGTTTAAAATATCACTGCTTAAATCTGCGGTTAGCATACCCAAAGCATAGAAATCAGTCCAGCAGCCACTCGCAGAATAAATAATAAAAATTTTATCGTTGTGCACTAAAAACTGAGGGCCTTCATTTACGTTTACATGGGGCGGATTACCCGGATTGTTTAAATCGCCGTGCTGCTCCCATTCAAATTCGGGCGAAGATATTTTAACCCGCTCGCCATCAACTGTCCATGGGTTTTTAAGTTTAGCCATAAAGATTTCCTGCTTCCCGTTTTCATCACCCTCCCACCCAGACCATATCATGTATAATTTACCATTTATTTCGGCTACATCGCCATCAATAGCCCATTTATTAGTGGCATCGGTAATTTGTCCTTTAAAAACCCATTCGCCAAACATTGGGTCGGCAGACTGGTTTTCGAGAACATACATCCTATGATTTTCGTTCTTGCCATTATCTGCCGCAAAGTAAGCATACCATTTCCCGTGGATAAACATAACTTCTGGTGCCCAGATATTTTTAGAATATGCACCCGTTGCCGGGGCTTTCCAAATTGTTTTATGAGGTGCATCCTTTAATCCTGCCAAAGTCTTGCTTTTCCAAAGCTCTACACCATTGCCGGTGCTATTGGTGTAATAATAATAACCATCTTTATAAAAGCTGTAAGGGTCTGCACCCGAAGGCAGCAAAGGATTTTTAAATGTTTGTGCCGTTAGTGCCTTTGCAAAAAGGAAGCAAAAAAATAGTAAGATTAATTTTTTCATAAATAAATTAGGTGTAGATCAACTCTTGAGCATGCTCTTCGGCATTTTTAACTTGCTGAAAATTTGCTTTTACTAGCCGAGTAAATTTTGAACTTAAAATAATGTTAAAAATAAACAGGGAGTTTTTTTCATAAACCTAAGATAAGTAAAACGATTTAAAATGGAATGGACTAATTAAAAAGTAACTGATAAGAAACCAGATGAGCAATGCGGATGAGAAGATCCCACAAATGGTTTATTGGTTATTGATTTATAAACAAAAGCCTTCCAATCTTTCGAAGGGAAGGCTTATAATTTAAAAGGCAAAAATCTATTTTGTAGTATTTTTCTTTTCTGTTACTTCAGCTCTGATTTCCTGAGCCAAAACCTTTAAATCTTGCATTGCTTTACGTACTCTTGTTCCGGCAGATGCATTACCTGCATCATAAAATTTAGCAGCATCGGCTTCAATACCAGCTACCACTTCTTTCAATTTCAAAAACTTATCCATAATTGTTTTTAGTTATTTGTACAGATTAAACCGCACGATTTATATAATTTGAGAGGCTGTTACAAAAAACGAGCCGATAATTGTAAAGTTTAAATATCACAAGTTGAAGGTTCAACGAGAATTTAAGCTAAAGCAACAATTTCGAATTCTTGGCACAACACTAATGGAAAATAATAAGGGTAAAAAATTAGCAAACGAATTTTGGTTAATGCAGCGGTATACATCCATTAGCCGAAATCTAATTACTGAAAAGGCAGCCCTGTTAGAGGCTGCCTGCACTAACCAAAACCATGTTTATGCACCACATGGTCAAGTTCCACTATTAAGGTATCTTATCTAAAGCAGGTACGTTCTGTTCAAAACCCGCATAGCCTTTGTTCTGATTAATCCTTCCTTCGGTATTAAAACGTTGCGCACTGGCGGGCACGGGCCATAAAACGTGATATGGAGCTATTCGATAATTAACACCCTGAAGCGTTGGTACCTGATTTTTATAGAAATCATTTTTCTCCATTATCCTATCGTACATAAAGTTGTTATCAGAAAAAGTTGTGAGGCTATAACTTTTGCCATTATATGCCGGCTTTCCTGTTTGGGCAAAAATGTACGCAATTCGGGTAAGTTCAGTTTTGCGTGGCTCTTCCCAGTACAACTCACGGGCACGCTCATCTAAAATTGTTCCAATGGTAATTTGAGCTGCATTGGTTAGCAATGTGGCGTTAGCTCTACTCCGAACAACATTTAAATCAGCCATGGCAAGTCCTAAATCACCTTTCCAGTAATAGGCCTCGGCACGTAACAGATATGTTTCTGCCAGGCGAAATACATACCAGTCGGTATTCGTTCCGCGAGGTGGTGTCCAGTAAGGGTCGTTAGCCAAAGCGTTTGTAGAATTGATGAATACTTTATAATGTGGCCAGCCAAACCAGTGGCGAATGGTATCTAAAGCCCCATTTGTAAAGCGTTGTTTGAGGTTTGCATCAGCATACATTTGTAAAGGCTGGCCATACAAAGCCCTGTCTGCCGCATTGGTTGAAGTTTTTAGCGCAGGGTTATTGTAAACCAGATCCGTCATTTCCATCCACATACCCTTTGCGTGGCGGTAATCGGTATTATCTGTCCATATATATTTTGTGCTATATGGTGTACCCCGGTAACGGCCAATTCCCCTTCCATACATCCGAGTAAGCGGAATTTCTGCGGTAACGGCATCTACTATTGCTGTGGCCCCTGAAGGCGTTTTTACATTTGCAAAATGCCACGCCGGAACCGTATTTCTCATTAACTGAGAACCTGCAGCTGTAAAACCAGCGAAAGCTTCTCTATCAATAACTAAAAATAAGGCTTCGCGATTGGAAGCAATTGCTTTGTTATCCATGCGGTGCAAATCCCAAATAACATTTTTAGTTAAATCTGCTGCTGTGCTTCCAAAACGTGCAGTCATCATACCATATTTACCACCGTTTATAACATTTGTTGCAGAAGCAATCGCATCATCAAATTTACCCAATGCCAGATTTACCTTCGTAAGTAAATGACTTACAGCACCTTTAGTTACATCGCCTTTATTACCACCGTCGGTTACCCAGGTTTGAGCAAACTCCAAATCAGTTTTCATTTTTGCCAGGATAACCTCTCTTTTTGTTGAATAAAAATCAGCTCTAGGGCCATCTAAATCTTGTAAAAGCAGTGGCACATCGCCGAATTGATGTACCAACCTGTAGTAATAATAGGCTCTGTAAAAATATGCAGACCCAAGTATTAAGTTTTTCTCTGCATCTGATGAATAAGTTGGTTTATCTATATTTGAAATGATGGTATTTGCTTGTCGTACGGCAATAAATTCATTATCCCAGTACCAGCCTATTTTATTAAAATCATCGCTGTTTAAATTTGCATCAGGGGTAATCCGCGAAACTAAATCCTGAGCAGGTGTATTTTTATCCGTTGTGCCTTCGACTGCAACATCAGAGAATATAGACTCGGTAAGCATTGGCGCACTATCTCCAAAAAACTCCCTTCTGGTGGCAAGCCCAAGACCATTCAATGCTGCTTTCATAGCAGTTAGGTTATTTAGATTTTCGGGGGCATAGGCGGATAGCTGTTCAGAATCCAGATAAGCTTTTTTACATCCGGCGCAGCCTAGCAACGTGGCAAAGGCAAAAAGGACGATTATATTTTGATTGAATTTTTTCATTTTAATAAGACTTATAGAGTAACATTAAGGCCTAAAGTATAATATCTTGGTGTCGGACCGTTATTTTGAGGATCCCAAAAAGTCCACGTTGGAGCGTAATAACCAGCATTATTTACATTGGCATAAATTTTTGCGCTTTTTACATGAAGCTTAGTAAGCAAATCTGCCGGAACAGAATAAGAAATTGCCACAGTATTTAAGCGGATGAAAGAATTATCCCAATACACGTTGAAACTCGTTCCACTGGAACCTGAATTTAACCTTGCATAATCATTTATCGGATTAGCGGGTGTCCAGTAAGGAAACACATAAGAAGTTGCACGGGCGAACCCTACACTACCAGGTTGATTTTTAGCTAAATTATATTGTTTTAACTGGCCCCAGTTAGCAAGTAGCTGGAAAGAGAAATCGAAATTTTTGAAGATATTGAATTCATTCCTCATGGCGAAGAAATACCGTGGGGTACGATAGCCGAGAAACTTTTTATCAGCGTCAGAATAAGCATAATCACCATCTACATCTTCAAGTTTAAAATCGCCAGGCTTAATTGCTGCCTTTGTAAATTTCGCGGCTTCAGCCATTTCACTTTGCTGCCATACACCTTGTACATTATAATCCCAAATCACGTCGATATCTTTTCCGATAAACCATCCGTTGCCGGGATCATCAGTAGGTAAAGCCAGCGCCACGATTTTGTTTCTGTTAAAAGAAAAATTGAAATTAGTATTCCAGCGTACATGACCATCCACAAGGTTTTTGGTATTTAAATTTAACTCGCCACCTCTGTTATTGATTCTGGCCAGGTTAGAGTACACAGATGTATAACCACTTACGTTTGGTAGCGTTTGCCTAACCAGTAAATCGCTCGTTTTTTTATTGTATGCATCAATCGAGCCGCTAATTCTATCATTTAAAATCGAAAAATCAAGCCCAACGTTTAGTGCAGTTGTTTCTTCCCATTTCAAATCTGAGTTGGCCATTTTAGAGCCGATCTGAACGGTATTTACATCAGTAGCACTTCCACTTGAGGTAACAGTCTGGTACTTTCCGCTGGTTAACTGGGCAAGTGCGGCATAGGGATCTACAGTTCCGTTATCAGGATTACGCAAATCTCTGTTTCCGTTTACACCATAAGAAAGACGAAGTTTTCCATAGCCCAACCATTTCTGGTTTTTCATGAATGACTCATCCGTAAATACCCAGGCAAGCGCTGCTGCCGGAAAAGTGGCTCGTTTAAAGTTTACACCAAAAACAGAGTAACCATCTCTTCGCACCGAAAGGGTTAAAATATATCGACTAAGTAAGCTGTAATTTAACCTTGCCATTAATGCATCGCCAGTGTAAACCTTATCTTCACTGTTGGTAACGGGTTTTATTCCGCTGGAAAGATTGTGGTAACTCAAAACATCGCTTGGCACAAAGCCTTCGTTCGAAGCTTGTGTCCACCAGGTTTGATATTTCTCTGCATTTGCAAGCAAAGTCACATCCACATTGTGAATTTTAGCGAAAGTTTTGTTCCATTTAATCAGGTTATCTATCTGCCAGTTGTAACGGGTTTCGTTGGCACGTGTGGCCGAACCACCAGGTGTAACTACGTCGGGATTTCTCGATGAACGATAATCGAAGGTTCTGTAAAAATCAAGTCCTGGAGAAAAATTTAACTGATAGGTAATACCAAAAGGCAATTTTACACGTCCGTAAACACTTGCGAATATTGTATTTTGCTTGTTCATGCGTTCGTTATAGGTCATGCTCAGGAAAGGATTTCTGGCATTCAAACCACTATCATCAGTCGGGATTCTTCTCAATTCACCATTTGGCAAATACTTATCGCCATAAGGGGAAAGATTAATTATTTGCGTCCAGTCTGCCTCTGTAGAACCATCACCAGTTCTGGCTTCATCTCTATCTGCAAACTGTACATTCATACCCAAAGTCAGCCATTTTGCGGCTTCTCCTTCCAGATTAATTCTACCACGAATAGCCGTATAATCGCCACCTTCAATCACATTTTGATTTTTCTGGTAGTTCAAAGACATATAGTAATTAATTTCTTGTTTTTTGCCGCTCAAGGATAAGGTGTGATCCTGGCGAAAACCCGTTCTAAAGATATCATCATACCAGTTTATGGTTTTTCCGGCAAGATAATTTGCTTTTTCATTAGCCACTAAACCAAGCCTGTTTAACCATAAATCGACTGGATCGCCGGTTTGGCCGTTGAGCCATTGAGTGAGTGTAACGCCTGAAGGCAGATTTCGTGGGTCGTTATAGAGATAATCGGGTGTAGTTGCCCCACTTCTCAACACATCTCCCCGCCAGGCTAAAAAGCCTTCCCCATCATAAGGACGCATATTTTTAGCCACCTGAGCAATACCAACGTTTGTATTAAAGGTGATTGTTGGCGCATCACCCCTACCTTTTTTGGTTGTAATTGCAATAACGCCTGTTGCCGCTTTTGCGCCATAAACTGCAAGCGAGCTGGCATCTTTCAGTACATCTATCGCCTCGATATCATTCGGGTTGATATCTGCCAGTTGTCCATTATAAATTACGCCATCCAAAACAATTAACGGAGAACTGCCGGCACTTAAGGTTGATTTTCCACGCACAAGCAAGTCGCCGCCACCCTTTGCGCTGGAGCTTAAGCCCACAGACAAACCTGGTATATTACCTTTTAGTACATCGGCAATACTTTGTGGATTTTCATTTTCGAGTTGCGTTGCCTTAACACTTGAAATCGCCCCGGTTGCATCACGTTTTGTGGTTGTTCCGTAGCCAATTACAACAACATCTGTAAGGTTTTTAGATTCTTCCTGTAAGATTACCGAAATAGTCGTTCGCTGGTTTACATTAATTTCCTGAGTTGCAAAACCAACAGCCGAAAGAATTAATGTACCATTTGCCGGTACTGAAATGGAGAAGTTTCCGTCTGCACCAGAAGAAACAGCAACGCGACTATTTTTAACTTTTACAGAAACACCTGGCATGCCCAACCCGGATTTGTCTTTAATGGTTCCCTTTACATTAATATCCTGAGCAAAACTCATGGTAAAAGCAAAGCAAACCAAAGCAATAATAAGAGTAATTTTTTTTCTCATTTTTTAGCTGGTTAGAATTTGATTAGATAGCACAAACCTATCTCATTTATTATCAATTACCAAATAAAAAATAAGTTAATATATTGATAAACAGGTGTTTACAAAAAATATTAATACGCTTTACAAACATATTTTAAATCCAAAAAATGCGTTTAAAATGAACCCTATCGTTTTTTTTATTTTTAGCCTAATACGCTTTATAAACAATCAGTTTACTAAAAAAAACTGATTAAATACGGCTATTTCTTTAGGGATTATATAGAAACATGAAGAACCAACTTACTCCATCCCTCTTCGCCAGCTTTTTTAAGCTCATCTTTCCGTTGGTGAAACAATTTCTGCATTTTAGAATTATATGTCCAGCAGGTACTTTGCCTAATGGTTAGTATTTCGGCAAGTTTATAAGATGAAATTGCGCCCTTGGTACTATAAACCATAAAAAGCATGTATAAAGCTTTGTTTATTGGAATTCTGCTATTTTGAAATAGTGTTCCAGTAATTACAGATTCATCGTAGCCGCATTTTGTACATCTTCTGCTGTAGAGCGTTTGCCCCGTAAGAAAGTGGCTGTTAGCGCATTTTTTACAGCAGTAACCATTTTTCCATTTAAGGGCAGCAATGTATTTATAGCAGCTTTCCTTATCAGGATAAATGCGACTGAACTCGTCAAAATCAGGAACTTTGGCGGTTAACCTGGCTTTAGTTGCACGCTCGATATTTAAATTAAGCTCGAGGTTATCCCTTTTAAGAATCGAGTTCATCACAGAAATTTCAATATTCTGTTCTGCTATGATTTTTGCTTTGGCTTGCAGTTCTGCAGTTCGTTGCTCTACCAAAACTGAAAGCTCCTGATTGAGTGTTTTAGTAAGCCGTTCATTAATCTGCAATTGTTCAATGATGCGTTTTTGAGCCTGACTTTTCTTCTTTTTAAGTGTGCGAATGCTATTCCCGATGGCAAAAGAAACCAAAATCATTTCGATAATAAAACAGATGCTCAAACTATAATATACCAAAGCGCCATAAGGTATCCACTTTAGCAGGAGCAATATTTTTACAATAAACCCCAATAACAGGCAGCCATAACCAATAACAAGATATAGGGCCGGCTTGTATTTTTTATGGTAAGCACTAACTCCAGCCAGAAAAACCAGCAATAGTGGTAAAAGCTCTAATACTTTATAGTTAAAGAGCGTGGTATCAAATAAGCAGGCAACAAAAAATGCTGTTCTGCACACGAGCATTAGCCTGATTGCGTGGTAAAATAATGGCGATTTAGTTTTTAAATAAAGGAAATTCGCTGTGAACAACATCCCGAAAATACTACTCAAAAATAAAGCTACTCCAAAACCATATTCGTTTGCTTGCGGAAATGATGGCCACAAATATTGAAATGCGATACCATCGTTGCACATTTCATACAAGCCAATACTTAAATTATATATTACATAGTAGAGGTATTGTTTGCGTTTTATAGCAAAATACATTAAAAGATTGTACAGGCAAAACACGATTATCATCCCGTAAAACAAACCGAAAATAAAATATTCGCCGATTGCGTAACCAACAAACCACCTCAAATCACGTAAAACAACAATTGCGCTTACCGGATTAGGAGATTTTATGCGGACGTAATAAGTGAGGAGTTTATCAGATTTGTTTGATAAATCGTAGGTGAAGTTTTTATGCTTATATATTCTTTCAGAAAAATTAAAATCTGTTCCGAACTGGTTTAGTTGGTAGCTATTAAAACCATCAGGTACATAAAGTTGCAAATTTGTTATCGATTGATCGAAAAATTCCAACACCCATCGGTTTGCTGAAGCAGCGTTATGCCCGATTCGAAACCGGTACCAATATGCCGAAGATGGATTGTCATTCTTGGGAATTCTATTAGTACCAGGAACAAATTTTTTTTGATTTTCTGCAACTAGTATCTGTCCAATATTTAAAAGCCCAGTTTTATCTTCAAGAATATCTATTTGCTTGTAAGTGAAAATCTGGTGCGGCGTTGCATCATTAATCAGTATAGGTACCTGCGCTTTAAGCTGTGCTGAAAGCAATGAGAAGGCAGTTGAAAAGAGTAATATAAATTTCAGGTATTTGCTAAGCACGCAAAATTTATTTTTTTCACTACCGAATAATTCAGCATTGGGAAATGTTGTTTTCACTGGATGTCTGGTTAGTTAAATCATTATAAGCATTTTTTCTTATCCGGCAATTATTTTTCGGTAAGCGAAAAGCCGAAACCAGTTGTAGCAGGATTTCAATCGATTGAAATATTATTAAGATTATTAAATCCTGGAAGTTTTTTTTCATGCAACCTTTTTGAGCAAGTTGCATTTTGATGAAACATAAATGAAATTTCTGGTGCTAATCATTTTGCGCACCATTACCTTTTTATATAGTAAGGCTTTTACTACATCATACGATAGTGATAGAAATGGCGATTATTACAAATAAATTGTTCCAGACCTTATCATTTCCAGGCAGGATAACTTTGAGAACCTGCTTTTAGATGAAAAAGAACTCCGGGTATCACGTTAAACATAAATACCTCTGTTTAAAAGCAAGCAAAATTTTTATCAGTAATAAATCAGCATTATATTATGATAGAAATCACTTAATTAACTGAAATATAGAAATGTAGATCTATTCGCTGAGTCGTAACTTCATTAGCAAACGATACAAAAATGAGAACAATACTTGTGTTAACAGATTTTTCAATAGCAGCAAAACATGCTGCAGATTCATCATTAGTAATCGCCAGGTACCTCAATGCGTCGATATTACTGTTTAACAGCTACGCAGTACCGGTTATAAACTTTTCGGAAGAAAGACCAAAAGATTATACTGAACTGAAAGAAGATAGCACTAATGGGCTTAAAATGGAAATGGAGCGTTTGAGAAAAATATCCGAAGACAATTTTAAAGATATTCATATAGAGTACCAAAATTCAATTCTTCCGTTCTCAGATTGTATTTATGAAATACAATCGACAAAAAAAATTTTACTTACAGTTACCGGCAAACGCAGGCGAAGTCACAATCATCCATTTATTTTTGGTAGTCACCTACATAGAACGATGGCTGCCAGTGCTTCTCCAGTTTTAATTTGCACAACAAATACAATTAACCTACTTAACATAAAGGTTAACTTTGCCAGTGATTTTGATGAAGAAGATATCAGGTTTGTAAAATGTATTGCAAAGCACTGTCATCGCTTACAAGGTCATTTACTTTTAAGCCACGTTTCAACACCAGTTATTTTAGTTCCGGATTTTAGGGAAGATGAAATCGTGTCTAATTTCTTAAGCAAGGTTTCTGCATTAGAATACAATAATATTCGCATTGAGCCTCTCCTTTCGTTTGATGCTGTAGCAGAAATAAATTTATTGAATAAGGAAGCAAATGTAGATTTAGTTGCTCTTGTTTACAGGAAGCACAATATGATTTGGCCGGTTTTCAATCGGCGTAAATCGCATCAATTCGTTAAAAAACAAGCGTTTCCGCTGTTAATAATCCCCGAAAATTATAAGGGATTTGCTGGTTACTAGCAAATCCTTAATTATTATTTTCTTATTTTGACATATTGCTGTGCACTTGGAAACATTATTTCTTCCAGGGCTAAATCCCTCTTATAAACATCCGGATAAACCCTGAGCATGCCGTCTTCAATTTCGCAGGTTAAGTAAGATATTTTAATTGGAACTGGCTTTTTGAAGGTGAAATTTTTTGTTTCGAGTTTTATTAAGCTGTGTTCTAATTTCACAACCTGTTGAGGAGCGTTGTCGTTTTCCAAAAGACATTTGGCAAGTTTTTCGGCATTTTCTACCCGGATACAACCATGACTTAACGCTCTGATTTCTTTTGCAAATAAACTTGGCTCGGCGGTATCGTGAAGATAAATATCAAATTGATTCACAAAACGGAATACGATTTTACCTAGTGCATTATCGCATCCCGAAGACTGTTTTACATTGTATAAATTTGAATGAGATTTTACTTTTTGAATTGTAACCTTATTTAAAACAACAAAATTACCTTTCAAGTCATAAACTGTATAATGGTTATTTTCGAAATATTTAAAATCTTTCAAGGCTTTTGGCAACAACTCTTTAACAAAAATTTTATGAGGAACTTTCCAGTCGGGCGCAGTTGTCATATAAGTTATAGCACTTACTAATTCGGGTGTTGGTGTTGCAGTTTTTCCAACAATAACCTTAAATTTTGTTGCGCTGTCGCCATTTATAAGTTTGAGATTATATGAAGGAATATTGATGTGAATAAAATAACTTTCATCAGAATTTAGCCAACGGAGACGTTCCATGTTTATCGCCATTTTGCGGGCATCACCCTCCGGAAACTCATAACAATCATCAATATACTGGCCTTTTACAAGGTGGAGATAATCTTGCAGCGATTTATACATTTGCGTTTGAGGTTGGGCTGACACCAAAAATGACATAAAATTTCGCTCACCTAAGGCTTTTTGAAGATGCCGGACAGCATTAAATTTTAACGCAGAATTGGTTTCTAAAACTTCGCGATAAAAAACCGGATTAAACTTACCGTAATGCAGATGGTTGATGAGTGTTAGTAAAGCATCAGTTAGGTAAATATCAAAAATTTGCTGCGCCGGAATACTGGCATTAGGTTTTGTTAACGGCCTCAAAGCATCATAAGTTAATAACTCAGGATGAAAATCATTTCTATTTAAACCAAACTGTAAAACACAATCCATTAATAACATAGACATGTAAACATCAGATTTTACAGTATCCTGCTTAACCCAAACTATCTGGTAGTTATTTTGATTATAAAACTGCTGCACCTGTTTTGGATAGTTAAGCTTTAATGAGACGCTATCCAGCTGTTTTTTCAATAAAAAAGGGTCGTCTTTGAAAGCATTATTACTTGTTTTTTTCAAGGATGTTCCAAATGCATTAAATACAATCATCGTTCCCCATAACAGGCTTAATGAAACAAAAATTATTTTTAAAACTTTGCTTCGGTTAAAGTATTTTGATTTCATAACTAATTGATTTATAATTATAAATATCAATAGAGCGTGACCTCTTTTTAATGATTCCGATCATTATATTCAATGATTCTGTACAGGTCTGAGTAAAAGGATCAATGAAAATTTAATAAATCGGCTTACAATTTATTGCTCACCTTGGAAGTTGACAATTATCTTTTAAATAGTTAACTGAAACAGAAATGACAAACATTTTAAGCATAGCTTCGTTTGCTTTATATCGACAAAAACTGAGCAATATATTTAGCTTCAATGATGAGAAAATTTCCGTTCCCTGTTTTAATTTTAGTTTTACTTTTTTCTAACAACCTTCAAGCTCAGCTAAACTTCGAGCAGCTCATTCGGTCTGGCCCTGCAGATGCAGAAAAGCTAGTTGATGCTTATGCACAACCGCTTCTTTATGGTTTTGGTTTAGGGATGAATAGCGGCTGGACAAACACAGCACAAACCTTAGGCCCATTGCATTTTGACCTTGGAATAATCGGAACCGGCTCTATTGTTCCCACCGCTAAGCAAACTTTTGATGTTACCAAGATAGGGCTATCAAGCAACTTACGTCCATCCGACCCCTCGAAAACCACAAGTCCCACTTTTACCGGCGATACTAAAAACAATGGGCCATGGGTAGATCTTTTTGATGGAAATAATAACAAGTTAATTAGTTTCGAACTCCCAAATGCAGTTATTGGAAATGTAATCCCTACACCACAAGTTCAGCTCACAATTGGTTTTTTTGCAAACACCGAAATTATGGTGAGGGCAGCTCCAAAAATCAAACTAGGAGAGCGTTTTGGGTCTGTATCGTTAATAGGTTTTGGAATCAAACACAATATTATCAGAGATTTTTTTTCAGAGGAAGGTAATAAAATACCCTTCGATTTATCGCTCTTGGCAGGTTACAATACACTGAAATACAGCAGGGCATTGAACCTCCAGCCGTTAGATGGAATGATTCCGGAAAATGAACAGCAAATCGCAGATTTCTCAACTCAGGAAATCTACGCTCAATTCGACAATTACCTTTTCCAGGCAACAATTTCAAAAGAAATATCATTTTTTACACCTTTCATTTCCCTCGGATACAGTATATCGGGAGCAAAAATTGCTTTGAAGGGCAGTTATCCGATTGTAAATAGCATTAGAGATAACCAACTGGCCTACATAACTTACACAGACCCGTTTCAACTTAAAAAAGATTACCTAAAAACTTTCAGAGGTGATGTAGGCTTCCAAATTAAACTGCCGATAATTCGAATTTACGGCTCCTATGGTTTCTCCGGCGGTTTTGGTATGCTTAGCGGAGGCATTGGTTTGGGTATTTAAAGATGTTTTTTTACTGAAGAAACTGATCTGTAATGAGCATAAACATAATTAATATTTAATTTATTAAATGGTTAAAAGCGGCCAGAAAGCATTAAACCATTACTACCGGGTTGATGAAATGGAATAAGACTGAAATTACCTGTTTTTTTGGTGGTAAAAAGTTTTTTCACATAAGGATAAACCAGGTAAGCAATTTTGGTTGAAGCGATTCCAAATCCTGCCCCGGCCACGACATCACTAAACCAGTGTTTATTGTTATACATTCTTAATGCGCCGGTTGCCGTTGCGACAAAATATCCGGCATAACCAATCCATGGATTAACATCTTTATATTCCTGATGGAGAAACTCTGCAGCCATAAATGCTGATGCTGTGTGCCCTGACGGAAAAGAATTTATTCCCGAACCATCGGGCCTTAAACGACCAACACCTTGTTTTACGAAGTGCGTTGATAAGCCCATTATTGCTGCAGAACTGGCATACAGCATCGAGGCATCGAAAAGATTGTGTTCGCCCTTTACCCCTGATAAATTAAGGGCATAAACTGCTGCTGCCGGCGCAAACTGTAAAAAATTATCTACATGGGCAGCAAAAAGCGGATGATCTTCCTGAAGTTCTGCTTTGGTGCTCACATCTAATTGTTTAAGCGCACCCTTATCATATACAGCGGCAAAGCCATAACCCATTAATACGGCCGGCACAACAAAAGCAACAGGCCTGAATTTCATTGGTTGAATGTTGTAGCCAGCATGCCACCTTCCTAATGAATCGCCTCCTTTTACCAGACTTGAATCATTAACCTGTGCGAAACATGAGTTGACGAAAACAACACCTAAAACCAGGCCTGGAAACAGCTTATTTATTAGCTGAAATTTAACGAAATTTAACCTTGGAAAAGTTGACAAATTTGCTTTCATCATATCTATTTTTGATTAAAGCTACCAGCAGAATATGTAGAAATACTGTAGTTGATGGATTTATTAAAACGCTGAATCGAGTTGTTTATTTACGCGTAAGAAGAAATATCAATCAATTTAAATTGAATAAAAACTAATTAATAAGCGCTTCTAATCTAGCGATATTTCGCATCTTCCCCTCTTGTAAAACCTGTTTAGCGAAAGGCGTAAAATACTCATGTGAGCATAACATTTCAAGGTTCAGTTTTGTCCATTCCTCATCTGTAAAAACCAGGTTTAAATTTAACGCCCACTCTTTTTTCAGTCTGGCTGCATATTGCTGATAGCTATCGAGGGCAAAATGATAAAAATCAGCATCACAAATAATGCATTGCAATTCATTTATAGGACGTTGCGGAAATCTGGTAGCCATAATACAGCCGCCAACCATTTCAATTCCTTCTGGATTGTAACCATTTTCCTGAAGAAAAGCAGTTGCAATATCAGCACTAGCTTCCTCATGACCACCGTATTTTTCGGTATACCCTAAGTCGTGCATAAATGCTGACAAAGTAAGCACCATTTGATCATCTTCAGAAATTCCACTATTGGATCCGATTAGCTTTACGCCTTCAACAACCAACATGGTATGTTCAAGATTGTGGAAATACATATTTGCTGAAAGCCTGTCTTTTAACCTTTGCCGTACAAAAACTGCTGTTAATTCTAATAATTTTTCATCGACCGGGCGCATGTCTATAACTTATCGAATGCAATAATAGAAGTAAATTCTGGAGAGAAACTGTAGTACATTAACCGAGTAAAAGCACTAAGATTTAGTAGGGCTTGCTAACAAAAATTACCCCACATAATTAAAAAGATCCAGATTAAGCAACCGGGTATTAATTTTGTATTCGTTTCTTTATTTTTAAAATTATGATATAAATCATTGTTTAAACTGTCGGCCATCAAACTCAATAATTCTGCAATATTTTAAAATTGTAGATGAAAAAGATAAGCATAAAATACATGACAGATATTCATAGTGATAGTCTGCGTGATTTGGATTTTTATGGCGAAACACTAGAAATACTGAATAACAGGCTTAACGAAATTGCCAAAGCAAATACCGGTATGGAGGCGATGATTGGAGTAGAGCATTACCAGAATATGTTTTTAATTCATAAAGAAAAAATCCAGCTCTTAAAGCACAATTTAAAAGAAAACATTGGAATATTAGCTATGGAAACTAAAAATTCAAATGGGTATTTAGACGAAGCGCTATTGGTACAGAACCGGAATTATCAGGAAGAATATTTAGCCGAAGTAAACCTGTTCGACGACATGAAAAGATCATTTTACCTATTTGCCGAAAAATGGATGTAACTATTTTGGGAGAAATTCTCTTGAGATTTTTAAAAATAACAAGAGGCATGGGGGCGGATTCGAACCGCCATAAAAGGTTTTGCAAACCCCTGCCTTACCATTCAGCCACCCTGCCCTTAGGCCCATAATTGCCGCTTAAAACTTACCTATTTCCGCCACTTATTAAATTCCCGAAAAAGATGGAGTTTAAAAACAACCTCGCCGTACCAAGCCAATAACCTCTGTATGTTGGGTCGTCGGCAAAAAGTATTACTTCTCCACTCCCACTTGATGCAGCAATTATTGCGGCAGAATTGGCTACTTTTAAAGTGTTCGCTTTTGATGAGTATCCGTTAACTAATGGTTTAGCCGAATATTGTGCAACCGTTGCATATTTGTTGGTGCTTGGCAACAATAATGTGGAACCGTTTTTATTGATAAATAATTTACGTGCGGTAACGCCGAAAGCGATTGGATGTGAAGTATCTAAATCAGATACGAAAATTGCACCGTTAATTCTTTTCGACCCTTCAACATCGTCTTGTCTTGCGTAATCCAATCTTTCTTCGTTCGGTTTTGGAGTTTTTACCGCTGTAATATTTGCTTTTGGTTGGTCTTTTTTAATTTCTTCAGTTTGTTTTTCTGTCGGCGTCACTATTGCCTGAACCTCTCCTCTTCTGGCAAACGTTTCGGTTTGAGATAGCTTTTCCCTAACTATGCCCTGCTCAACTGCCCAGGCTGTAGCGGTTTGGAACGTAATTAAGGTTCCGCCATCACTAACCCAGGTTTTGATTTTATCAACAGTTGCTTTATCCCAGGCACTATAATTTCCCGCAGGCAAAACAAGTACATTATATCTATTTAAAGAAGTTCTCGCAAAGCTCTGCAAATCGAGTTTAGTAACAGGAAGGTCTAACTGCTGATTCAAAAGAAACCAAACCTGACCAACCTCAGAAGAGGTAACACCCTGACCAAAAGCAAGTGCAACTTCCGGCTTACGAACCGCCTTAATATTGCTACTACCCAAATCTATACCTTCTGCACTAAAACCACTCGAAACCGGTGTGATTTCTATATTTGCCGACTTTGCAACAGCATTAACGGCAACTAAAAGTGAGTCAGCATTAATAGGCTGACCCACCACTGGAATAACGAGCGTGCCTGGCAAATAAGCTTTTTTCCCATTCGATGTATTTGCAGAGAAAGCTTTGAAGGCTGTTTTTACAAGCACATTTTTTAGCTGAAGCTGATAAAGTGCTTTTGTGAAATTGTAATCACCAGCGTTAATCAGGTAAGCATATGTAGCCCGTTCAACAGTTGTTTTTCCGTTTTCAAAAGGTAGATTTTTAACAAGCGCACCCTTAGAAAAGCCACCATTTAACTTCGCATACTTTAAGCCATAAGCATGGATGATGCTCCAGCCTGTATTATCATAAAAAATACTGTCTTTGAGGCTATTCTCTTCAAAAATGGAGTGCACAATTAAAAAATTAGGTTGTGCGGAAGGTACAACGTACGATTTACCTTTTTCAAAAGTTTTACCATCCTGATTGATAGTAGCCCCTGTTTCAAAGACCTCCACATGGTGTTGTAAAAGCAATCCTAAAAATTTCTGTGTTAAATTAGGGTCGTTTTTATCTCCGAATACAAAAGCCTTGGCCGGATTTTTTTGGCCCTGTTCAAGCGCATACTTAAAAAACTCTTTCTGTACCTTAAACAACCCTTCCTTTTCTGCAATGGCGCCCTTAATGGTAGAAAAACTCGTTGCCAGGTGGTTGCGAATCGTGAATGCAAATGTTAAAGGCCCGTTTGTTGATTCCTGAACAATGCCAAGCGACCTTGCCTGCTCAAAGGTTGCAGCCACCGAACCGAAAAATTTAGGATAGGTTGAACCATAAATAGGCGATAAATTATCGTAGTTTTCCTTGGTAAAATAAAACGAGCCGATATCGTCTAGTGCTTTTGCATGATATTTCGCGAGAATTACCTGATAATCGTAAAGAAATTGAGGAATAATCGGGCTTTCATGGCTTTTCGGGGTTGGCTCAAAATAGTATGTGGCGTTTGTTCCTTGCTCATGAAAATCTATTTGCACATTTGGGTACCATTTATGAAAAAACGTTAACCTGTTTCGGCTTTCTACCTGAACCAGATTTAGCCAATCGCGGTTTAAATCAGTAAAATAATGATTTGTTCGGCCGCCAGGCCACCCTTCCTGGTGTTCTTTATCTGCCGGGTCGCCAACTGGTGGAAAGGAATGATAGGCATTCAGCCAGTTTGCAGCCCTATCTCTTCCATCAGGATTTAGTGATGGATCGATAAATATCACCGATTCAGAAAGCCATTTTTGGGTTTCCGCATCGTTGCTAGCCGTAAGATAATAGCCTGCTAATAAGCTGGTTTCTGTACTCGATGTTTCATTTCCGTGCACCCCATAACCCAAGTTGATAATTATTGGCGACTTTGTTCCAAGCGCTGGTTTCGAAGGGTCTATTTGTGAAAGATGCTCCTGCCTTATTTGCTCGAGCTTTTGATAATTTGATGGCGCCGTAATGGTTACAATAATCTGTTCGCGTTGCTCATAAGTTTTGCCAAGGCTTTCTACATGGACACGGTCGGAAACCTTTTCCAGCTGGCGGAAATAAGCTACAACCTGATCATGCCTGGTTAAATAACTTCCGATAGGATAACCTAAAAATGCTTCAGGTGTTGGGATTTTTGTATCGAGGCTTGTTGCTTTTGGAAAGAAATAATTGTTTTGAGCATCCGCTTGCTGAAACAGCGCAACACTTAATGCCAAAACCACTTTTACAGATGTTAAGAATGTTTTCATTTTTTATATTTAGTTAATAGCCAGGGTTTTGTGTTACATCAGGATCGGATTGCACATCCGAATACGGAATAGGAAAAAGCCAGAAATTTTTATTTGTGATTCCCAGTACCGCACCAGCCCGCTCGGTTCTTACCAAATCAAACCATCGGTGCGCTTCAAAAGCAAATTCAACTGCATTTTCATCCTCAATTGCCTGTATTACTGCTGCCTGCGTATTAGCCGTTGTGGCACCAACATCAGCCCGCGTGCGTATGGCATTCAAATCTGAAGCTGCCTCGGATAACTTGTTTTGCTGTGCCCGGGCTTCGGCTCTAATCAAGTAAAGTTCAGCAATGCGAATGAGGTAAGATGGATCGGTACTGGTGGCGGTTGTATTGTACAGCACACCGTAAACAGCATTCCCGCTGCCCGCAATTAAGGTATTTCTGGTACCACCAATAGTCGGGTTATTCAATTTGGCCACTAATCCATCAGCAGGTTTAAGCGTAAACTGACCACCTGCCGAACTTGGATACCAAAGATTCCAGTAACTGTTCCTATCATTAACAGAATAGGCAAGTTCTAAAACTGATTCGGCGGTTTGAAAAGGTGCCGTGAAGAATGATTTATAAGGCTTTACAAGTGAATATTTTGTATTGCTGATAACCTGTGTTGCATAAGTTTCGGCTTCAGCCCATTGTTTGCGGTATAGATGAAGTCTGGCCCTAAGCGCTCGTGCTGCACTTTTTTGCGCACGATTGCGGGTCGTTGCATCTTCTGGAAGCAGTTGTTCTGCCAGGATTAAATCCGCAAGCACCTGATCGTAAGTTTGCGCTAAAGTGCTTCTTTTAATGCCTTTCAAAACACTTAAATCTGTTGTTGGCTTCAGTTGGAGCTGCACACCACCCCAGCCCCGGGCCAAATCGAAGTAAGATAATGCCCTGATGAAATAAGCTTCCCCCAGGATTTTATTTTTTTCAACAGCAGTTAACAATGGATCATTAACTAAAGGAACGTAGGCAATTACGCTGTTAGCCGAATTTATCGTTCGGTAAATTCCCTGATAGGCCGAAACGGTAATTACATTATCCGTAGGTATGGCATTCTGGTCGAGTTGCAAATATTCGCTCAACGTACCATTAAAAATAACATTATCGGTTGTGATGGTTCCTAGTGTTGGGTAGCTCGATGCATAATAACCTTGTAACCGATCGTACGTACCAATAATTGCAGCCCTGGCGGTACTCGCATCCGTAATCGAACTCTCGGTGGGAAGGGCGTTATTGGGCACTTCTTCGAGGTATTTCTTGCAGGATGCTAATAGTACAATAGCAGCAAGGAAAATTGCATGCTTAAAATATGATGTTTTCATTTTCTTAAAGTTTTTGTTAAAATGTTACGCTCGCACCAATTTGAAAAGTTCTTGGTTGTGGTACTGTTGCCCAATCGTAGCCAACAGTATTCTGGTTATTCGATTGCGAACTTACTTCCGGATCGAGTCCGCCATAATTCGTAAACGTTAATAAATTGGTGCCTTGAGCATAAATCCTCAGTTTACTTACACCGATTTTACTTAAAACATCTTTCGGAAGCGTGTAACCAAAAGTTAGGGTTTTAAGCCTGATAAATGACCCGTCTTCAAGGTAGCGGGAAGATAGACTCGCAACGTTGCCGCCATAGTTATTGGCTGCTCCACCATTTTGAGTTGGATTTGCACTATACGTTGTTAACCTCGGAATATCTGTAATGTCGCCAGGTTTTTGCCACCTTTCCAGCTGCCGAGGGAGAAAGCCAATATTCGCCTGAGTACCTCCATGAACCATAAAGAAATCATTCATGTTCATGATTTTATTTCCCTGCTGGAAATAAAAGAAAAAGCTTAAATCAAATCCTTTAAAAGTAAAGTTGTTCGTTAACCCTCCTGTATATTTTGGAAGCGCATTTCCAACAATCTGCCTATCTGCTGATGTAATTAATCCATCACCATTCACATCATCATAAACTGCGTTCCCTGTTTGAGAATCGACATAAAGTTGTTTGTATAACTGAAATGAATTGGTTGAATAACCCTGGCGTAATATCGAAATATTTCTTCCGGACGCACCCAGACTAATATCCGAAGCTAACTTTTCTATTTTGTTATTGTTAAATGAGATGTTGAAATTGGTTGTCCACTGAAAAGCATCCGTTTCAATATTTGTAGAATTTATGCCCAGCTCGAAACCTTTATTTCTGACCGCACCATAATTTTGAAGATAAGATGCAAAGCCAGAACGATACGGAACCGGAACGTTTAGCAATAAATCGTAAGTATATTTGTTGTAGTAATCAGCAATGATGCTCAGTCTGTTTTTGAAAATACCGAATTCGGCACCAACATTAAACTGTCTTGTCGTTTCCCAGGTTAAATCAGGATTTGCCAGTTGCGTAGGTGCCGTACCTGGCTGCTCAAGGTAATTTGCTCCCGAAGACCATAAGCCTTGTGCTGCATATGCACCAATTCCATTCTGGTTTCCTGATAAACCTAAGCTTGCCCGGATTTTTAACTCATCGAAAAAGTTTAGGTTTTTGATAAATTCTTCCTGACTTAAGCGCCAGGCCACACCTCCCGAAGGAAAATAACCCCAGCGGTTGTTTGTACCAAACTTCGATGAAGCATCAGCACGGATGCTGCCATCAATTGTATATTTACCATCGTAGGTATAACTCATCTTACTAAAAAATGATACCAGTTTCGACTCTGCCCTCGATGCCGAACCTGAACGCGTTGCCGCTACAGAAACAGACCTTAAACTATTCGCCGCAAACCCGGTTCCGCTTGCACTTGTACTTTCATTTAATACAGTATTTACGGTATTTCCTACAAGGGCATTGATGTTGTGTTTTTTATCTGTGCCGAATGATTTCACATAACTTAAAACCTGCTCGTTAGTTAAAACCAGATTTTTATTTTCGATAGATGATGCAGAACCATTAGTTGCAATGCCTGCGCTAATAAGTGTGTTCGAGTAACTGTTATCGTATTCGCTGCTGTTATCGATGCTCCAGCTACTCCTAAGTTTTAGTCCTGGCAGAAAAGTATATTCTCCAAAAATATTGCCTATTGTTCGCCAACCTACGGCTTTATTGTCCAGGTTTTCGATTAACGCCAGATGGTTATCAAAGCTTCCATAACGGGCATAAGTGCCATCGGCATTGTAAATTGGAAGATAAGAGCGTGGAAAAAGTGCCGAATTGATTACACCTGTGGGATTATTGTCACTCCCACTCAAATTTCTATCAGAACGGGTAAAATTAATACTGGTTCCGACTTTTAGTTTGTCGGTTAGGTAGGTATCATAATTCAATCTTGCAGAATAACGTTTGTAATCAGATGGTTTTACAATAGATTCTTGCCCCAAGTAACCCAAACCGATATAATAAGTGCTTTTATCCGTACCGCCCTGTGTAGAAATTTCATAATTGGATGTCCGTGCGGTTCTAAACAAACCACTTATACGATCGTAAGTAGGCTGGCTCCCCGCGTTTGGAAATGGCAACACAACTGTAGCTGGATTTAAACCATTATCAATAGCTGTGTTTACTCGCGATTCGTTTGTAAGTAAAGCAACCTCCGGACCTGATGCCACATTAAATTTATTTATGGCGGTAGACCAACCCTGAAAAGTATTAAAATTAATGTTGGCCTTGGTATTTCGTTTACCCCGCTTAGTGGTTACAATGATAACGCCATTTGCACCGAGTGAACCATAAATTGCTGTCGCATTGGCATCTTTCAATATCTGAATGTCTTCAATATCCGAAGGATTTAAATCGGCTATAGGGTTGGAAGCCTGTTGATTACCTAAGCCTGCTGAGATAGGATCGGCATTGCTCACAAAAACACCATCAATAATATAAAGCGGATCTACAGACGCGTTAATTGAATTATTGCCCCGAACCCGAAAAGTAATTCCACCACCCGGAACACCTGAATTAGAAGTTACCTGAACACCCGTGGTTTTTCCTTGCAGTAACTGGTTAAAACCACCAGACGGCTGATTTTGAACAACAGAACCGCTTACGCTGCTGATAGAACCTGCAATGTATTTTCTTTCCTGTGTACTGTAGCCGGTTACAACTACATCATTCAGCTGACTTTGAATTTCTTGTAAACGTATTGTAACCGGACTACCATCAACGATTTGAGTTTTTTGTTCAAAACCTATAAAACTAACAACTAGTGTGTAAGGGAATTTCTGGCCGGTTATGAAACTAAAACGGCCATCATTATCTGTTGATACACTATGCGTTGTTCCTTTTATTTTAACGACTGCGCCCGGTAATGGCTGGTTGGTAGTAGCATCAACCACTGTTCCATTTAACCGTGATTGAATAGTGGGTGTTACTTGTGCGCCAGCTAATGCAAACCAAAAGACGCATAAAAATAAGTAAAACCCTTTTCTGTAGAGATTTTTCATTTTTTATTATTTAGAATTGTTTGGACATACCTTTCCCATTAGCCAATTAGGCGATTAATAGAAAAGGAATAGAGAATATTAAACAGGCAGCTGAAACGCTGCGCAATTAAAATTTAGCGCCGAAGCCTAACACATGGAACAGTAAGGCATGGAGTATGTAAAACACGTCTTAGCGTTTTGTACGGAAGCTATTCCTGTAGTTTGAACCCGGTAAGTTGAATGTAAAAGTTGTTTCATGATTAATTGTATATAAAATCTATAGATTTAGTAGTACAAATAAAAACAATAAATAGTTAAAATCCAATTTTTATTCTGAAAGCCGGTCGCTAAATCCCCTTTAAACGAAATAATATTTCGAAACAATAAATATTTATCTAGAATATTGAAGAAAGAGTTCTCAGCAAACAGAATTAATACAACAAAAAATTTGAAAAAAAAATATTTGGGCAGCAGGCAAAATGTAATCGAAATTAATTGATTTAAAAAAACCAGGTACTTAAAGTTGATTTTATGCATTATTTTCGCAGCATAATTAAATTTATGTTTGTAAGTAAAGCAAAACCAACAGATGTTGAAGCCTTAAACCTGTTGATTAATTCGGCCTATCGAGGAGCGTCTTCCAGGCAAGGCTGGACGACGGAGGAAGGTATTTTGGGTGGCATTAGAATAGATGAAACAACCCTGCGAACATATTTTGAACACGAAAAGATTACTATTTTAAAATACACCGAAAATGATGGCTTTATTTCGGGAACAGTATATTTAGAAGTAAGAACAGCTGATCTTTATTTAGGAATGTTTGCGGTTTCACCGAATTTTCAGGGCAAAGGAATAGGAAAAGCTTTGCTGGTGGAGGCTGAAAAATTCGCCTTGGCTAATAATTGCGACAGTATAGTCATTAGTGTAATAAGCAGTAGAAAAGAGCTTATCAAATGGTACGAAAAATTGGGTTACGTTGCCGATGGAAAATCAATTGCCTTTGAGGAAATTAAAGATCGCTTCGGAGAACCGAAAGTTTCAGACATCAGACTAATTGGTATGAAAAAAAACCTTCTTGTTTAAAAAATGTTCATCAGGCAAACCATTCATTCAATTTAAAATTGGTTGTAAATAAGTTGTTAAGTATTGCAGCCAACTTCGTATTCGAAACCATTACTATCATTGAAAAAGTATTTGCGATTTCAAAGTAACAATACATCAACCTATCCCAATCTCCATAACGAATGACAGATTTTTCCTAATTTAGCCTGCAATGATAGAAGAAGTCCTACAAGAGAAAGAAATCAGTAACCTAAGGCAATCGCTTTCTAATGCCAGTAAATTAACTTTTGAACATTTTACTACCCTGAAGAAACTATACCACAAGTTAGAGTTGAACGAAGTACAACGTAATGAATGGCAATATAAAAACCAGCTCGAAATACTCCAAAAAAATTATTTAGCAAGTAAGCAAAGCAATGAAGAAAAAACAGACTTCCTAAAAATTCAATATAAACAAATTGATAACCGAATCATTTCTGCTGAGCAAAAGCTAACCCATGGAATACCTGAAGATCTTGAGTTGATGGAGAAATTAATTGCAGAGCAGGAATCTATAGTGGCAGACCAGGAAAAACTGAATGCTGCTGAAAAAGAGCTTAGTGAAAGCATTCGTGAAAATGATATTGAATATGGCAGAGAAATTCAAAAACTTGAGCAATTACGGAATAACAGGCTTCCGAAGGCAGATGGTTTTATTGCTTACCAGCAGGAAATTGAAATAAAAGAAAAAGCAATTGAGATGCAAAGTAAGATAATTAGTATTGTGGCTGTTCTTTTGCTGCCTTTGCTAATTGATATCACCATGAGTGGCTTTATAAAAACTGCGACCAGGTCCAATCACAGTATTTTCGGGCATTATATTTTTCTCATAGCATTACTCCTCAGTCTGTTTTTTCTAGCCGAGCCTATCCGCAATAGAATAGCCGCGTATTTGAGTAAACCTTATATTCTGGGTTCATTAGGCAGATTGTCGACACTGCTTGCAGAAATTAACAGACGTTAAACATAAAAGCGGTATGATTGAAGAAATGAAAAGCATTTTTATCGCCGGTTTTTCGACTGTATTAAGGATTTTATTCGTCGTTCAAAAATAAACGAATTACTGTTTTACGATTGTAAATTCGGTTCTCCTGTTTAACTGGTGTTCAGCATCTGTACAACTTATATCACTAGCGCATTTGTTCAGGAGTTTACTTTCTCCATAGCCTTTAGCAGTTATTCTATTTCTGTTAATGCCTTTAGAAATAATATATTGCACAGCAGATTCGGCTCTTTTCTGGGATAAAGCCTGATTGTAGGCTTCACCACCTCTGCTATCGGTATGCGAACCGAGCTCTATCCATATTGTTGGATTCTCTTTCAATACCAATACTAATTTATCAAGCGCCATAGCGGCATCATCCCGAATAGCCCATTTATCAAAATCGTAATAAATATTTTCGAGTTTAATGGCTTTATTAAGCTCAACCGGCTCTATAAATAAATCTTTTCTTATGGTTTCAGACGCATTTAAACCCTTTGTAGATAAATGAATTACCTGAGACCTGTAACCGGTTTTTTCGCCACTTAAATTAAAATCAGATTCTTTATCAAGTTTAAAATTAAAAGAACCGTTTTCATCTGTTTCAACTTTTAAAAAGTCTCCGTTAATCTTGGCCAAACTAACCAGAGCGCCGGAAACTGGCTCATTTGTTTTTTTGTTATAAACTTTTCCGGTTAGTGTTATGGCATAAATATTTGTGCCAGCTACTTTGTAAATATCGTCGCTACCTACACCGCCAAATCTATTTGATGACAGATAGCCCGTACCATCTTCAGAATTTATATTGAAGGCAAAGTCATCCTGAGGCGAATTAATTGGATAGCCCAGATTAACAATCTGCTTACTATCAGCCATATTTTTCGGAAGCTTGTAAATATCAAGTCCGCCCATTCCAATTCTAAAATCACTCGAAAAGTACAGATTCTGGGCGCCATCCAAATACGGTGTGCGCTCATTTCCCTGCGTATTTACAGCCTTTACATTTATTGGATTTGCCCATTTACCGTTACTTTCTTTATCTACATAATAAATATCTGTTCCACCCATACCACCAGGCATATTAGAAACAAAGTACAGGCGACTGCCATCGGGCGTAATAAATGGATCGCCCACAGAATATTCCTTAGCTTTATTGTAATCGAAAGATATTGGTGTACTCCAAACCCCCATCCCATCTTTTGAACTGCTGTAAATTTCGATGTTGATGGTACTTAGTTTTCCGCTGATTCTATCAGGAATTCTGGTTAATGTAAAGTACATTAAATTTCCATCGGCAGTAAAACTTGCCGGCCCAATGTGGTAATCCATATTGGTTTTTAGCGGGAATAATTGCACGCTATCGTTTCCACGCTGCCAGTATAGTTTCAGATAAGCATTGCCTGTCCACCCATAAATGTTTTTATCAGGCAACCTGTTTCCATCAAATTTTAAGAAAGGTTTTTTTCTATCAGTGTTGATATTCTTATTCTCCCTGTCGGAGGTGAACACAATGCCGTTTTGATAGGAAAAACTTCCCCAGTCTGCCTGTGTACTATTCAGTAAATCTTGATTGTTTATGGAAATTTGCTTGGGGTTTTTCATCCAGATTAGCGCCGAATCGCAAGAGGCCAGTAAATTACTTTTTAGGGCCTCATCTATATTTTTCTCTTTTTCAAAATAGGCGGCATATTGTGATTTTGCTTCAGAGAATTTAGCGTTCTGCTGAAGCATTTTTGCATAATTTAAAACATTTTCATTTTTACTTTCGGGCATTCTTATAGCCGTAGCATACCAACTTTCGGCCTGAACATAATTACCAAGCATTTTATTAGCTGCTGCTAAACGTTCTGCAGCATGCAAGGTATTTTTCTTTTTGTAAGCCTGCTCATATAAATTAATAGCTTTATTGTAGTTAAATAATTCATATTGCTGATCAGCTTCCTTAATTACATACTGTGCATTCGCGAATTGCGTTATCGAAATAAACACAAAACTTAATATAAGGAACTGTAAAGATTTTTTCATTTTCTCGTACATGCTAAAAATACCTTGGCGTTAACATTCTTGTGTTTTTCCTATTGAAAAAATACCCAATAGAAATTTCGTGGGTACCACTACTGTAACCCTGCAATGGACCAATAGAAAAATCGTAGGCATAGCCAATACGCAGCGTTGGCGAGGGAAAAACCTGTATGGCGGCCACCGCCGAATTTACGGGTGTAAGGTCTTTTTGCAAATAGGATTTGTCGTAAAGTTTTATACCCGTACGGTAAGAACCACCAACCCAGAATTTTTCTGCCAGAATAAAAAATGCGTTCAGATCTAAACTTGTTGGTCCGCCACGGTCGTCTTTCAATAAAACAGAAGGTTTAAGCAAAACATCGGTCGATAATGGAATCAATGTTCCTGCAGTTAAATAATAATGAGGTTTTGGCTGAGGAATAAAAGCATATCTGTCTATATCTATGTATTGTGACACCAAATTATCGACACTAAAGCCGGCATAAAAGCGATTATCTGAATAATAAACCCCTGCTCTGGCATCAGGCACAACTGTACTTTGTAAGCCAACCGGTTGAAAAGGTTCAGGATCATTAGGGTTTAATAAAGCGCCATCAATACCGAGTTGTACTGCTCCGGCGCTGATTCCGAATGCCAGTCTCGATGAGCCATCGGCATTCATTCTGATGCGGTATGCATAACTGGCATAAGCCGAAAGATTACGCTGTGCACCAAGTTTATCACTAGAAACCTGAAATGCTAATCCTACATTGCCATCATTGGCGATGGCATCAACAGCGAGCGACGTCGTTTTTGGAGCACCTTCAATACCCGTCCATTGACTGCGGTAAAAAGCATGCAAATTTAACTGCTCGCGGTAACCTGCGTAAGCAGGATTAATGTAAATTCCATTAAACATATATTGACTAAATTGCGCATCCTGCTGTGCTGAAACAGGTTTTATCAGCAAGAAAATCAATCCTGATATCAAAAATATTAGTTTCTTCATCGTAAATCTTTTTGCGTAAAGTGGAGCCCGCTAAAACTCCGCTTAAAACTATTTTTTAAAGGCCCTGATTAAAGTTACATAGCCTTTAAGTACTTCATATTGATTACTTCCTGCCCTTTTTACCCTCAACAGGTAATAATATGTGCCCTCATTTAAGCCTTCACCACTCCAGGTATTTTGATAGCCTTTTTGTTTGAATACTTCATTACCCCATCTGTTTACAATTGTTAGCTCATTATCCTGGTACTGATTCAATCCTCTGATTTCGAAAACGTCGTTGACACCATCGCCATTTGGCGTAAATAAGTTAGGTACTTTAACATCAAAGAAATTCGAGTTAAGGTTTGCGGTTGCAACATTGGTGTAATAGCCAAAAGCATCTTTAACCCGATATTGGAATGAATCGGCACCTGTAAAACCAGGATTAGGTGTGTAAGTTATCGTCCCGTCTGGATTCACTTTAACCGTACCATGTTGCGGCTGCAATACAATTTCCACCGTCAGCTGATCCAACGTAGAGTTGCCAGGATCATCATTCGCAAGAACATTGATAATTACAGGGCTGTTTGCTTTTGTTTCGGCCCGATCATCAAACGCTACCGGCGATTTAGGGAAGCTGGTTACCGTTGGGGTATTATTTCCATCAGCAGTTCCGGAGACATCACTTACAGCTGCATTTGCCGGTGTTGTTGCTTTTATCGTAGCTGTGTTGCTTACGCTTCCTAAATCTTTATCGGCCTGGGTTAAAGTATAAACTTCGGTATTTACCACCGAACCGCCCGGGGCCAAACCACCCGATACATTTATCGCCTTGTTCGTTATACCAAGTTCAGCATCTGTTAAACTGATGTTATTCAGACTAACGTTACCATTATTTTTTATATTAAATGTGTAAGTGATTTTATTACCAACAAAAGCAGCGGTTTTTACCATTACAATTGAACCGTTTAAAGGGATTGTAGTAATTGTTGGCAAATCATTATTCTCGGCTGTTCCCGAAATATCCGAAACGGTATTATTTGCAGGCGTTTGCGCACTCACGCTTGCCGTATTTGTAATCGTGCCAGCATCCTTGTCTAACTGACTTAAAGTATAAATAACGCTTTCTGTAACGGTTGCACCCGGCGCAAGTTGTGCTGCAATAACCTTGTTAACACCAAGCTTGGCATCAACCAAATTAATTGCATTAAGGCTAACATTTCCAGCGTTTTTAACTGTAAAGTTGTAGGTGATAGCATTTCCATTCGCCGTAACGGTTCCTGTTTTAACCAATGTTATGGTTGAAGCTGGATTTATAATTGTTATCGTTGCATCATCCGGCGCTGGTGTTGCAGGGTTATCAGATTTAGGTTTAGTAACCACAGTTCCATCTGTTGTGTTGGCGGTCGCACTCGCCTGATTTGAGAACGAGCCTGAATTAACTTCTGTCTGAGAAACGGTGTGGGTTGCGGTAACTGTTGCCGAAGCACCTGGTGATAATGTCGAAATAATGGAAGGTGAAATTGAACCTGCATCAGCACCCGCATCACTCACAACCAAATTACTGAGTACAACATTTCCATTATTTGTTAAGATAATATTGTATCTAATTATATCGCCAACTTTGCTTACGGTATTCATTGCCGCTTTAGTTAAAGTAAACGATGGAGCAGAAACAAGCGTTACCGTTACATTCACATTTATTGTGGTAACTCCACCCTTTCCATCGCTAATGGTAACGGAGAACGTATCTGAACCAACAAAATCTTTAGCTGGCGTGTAAGTATAACTTCCATCAGCATTAACAACTACAATACCATTTACAGGTGGGTTTGCCAGGCTAAATGTTAACGGGTCTCCGTCTGCATCGTTTGCTGTTAATTTACCTGATGTTGCTATATTTTCTTTTGTGGTAACAGATACCGGTCCAGCAACAGGATTATCGTTAACCGCAGTTACCGTAACTAAAATTGTGACCTCAGTTACACCACCTTTTCCATCACTTACATTAACTTTAAAGCTATCGCTACCATTAAAGTTTGCATTTGGTGTGTAGGTGAATGTGCCGTCAGGATTAACAATAACTGTTCCGTTGCCAGCTGGTGCGCTTATTGCAAAATTCAGCACATCGCCATCAACATCGGTTGCAGTAATTGCTCCGCTCACCGGTGTGTCTTCCGGGGTAATAACAGCAGGTGCTGTTGCTACAGGGTTATCATTTACCGGGGTAACCGAAACTGCTACGGTGAGTGTAGCTGTTCCGCCTTTTCCATCGCTTACTGTAACCGTAAAACCATCCTGACCATTGAAATTTGCTTTTGGGGTGTACGTATAGGTTCCATCAGGATTCAATACCAATGTGCCATTTGCCGGAGGTGAAGTTAGAGTTATGGTTAATGAATCGCCATCGGCATCGCTGAAAGTGATTGAACCATTAACTGCTGTATCCTCTGGTGTTGTTATCGCCGGAGCAGAAATTAGAGGATTATCATTAACCGGAGTAATGGTAACAGGTACTATTAAAGTAATAGAGCCTCCATTGGTATCGCTGATACGAACCGTAAAACTATCATTACCACTAAAGTTAGCGTTAGGTGTATAGGTAAATGTACCATCTACATTAACTACTACAGTTCCGTTTGCAGGTGGCGCTGCAATTTCGAACACTGGCGTATCGCCATCCACATCAGTCGCTGTAATTGCTCCGCTCACCGCTGTGTCTTCCGGAGTAGTAACAACAGGTGCTGTTGCTACAGGGTTATCATTTACCGCGGTAACCGAAACTGGTACGGTTAAGCTAGCGGTTCCGCCTTTTCCATCGCTAACCGCAACCGTAAAGCTATCTGCGCCATTGTAATTTGCATTTGGAGTGTACGTGTAGGTTCCATCGGGATTTAAAACCAGCGTACCATTTGCCGGAGGTGTAGTAACGGTTATGGTTAATGAATCGCCATCGGCATCGCTGAAAGTGATTGAACCATTAACTGCTGTATCCTCTGGTGTTGTTACTGCCGGGGCAGAAATTATAGGATTATCATTAACCGGAGTAACAGTTATCAGGATAGTAACATCTGTTGTACCGCCCATGCCATCATCAACAGTTACCTTGAAACTATCTGAACCATTGAAGTTGGTATCTGGCGTATATGTGTAAGAACCATCAGCATTTAAAACAACATTTCCGTTACTTGCAGGCGAACTGATGACATAGATCAGCGGATCTCCATCAGCATCATTTGCAATAATTTTTCCGCCAACAGGCGTATCTTCCGATGTAGTAACGGCAGGCGAAGAAGCAACAGGAATGTCATTTACCGGGGCAACTGTTACCGGAATATTAACTACGGCAGTACCGCCTTTTCCATCACTTACGGTAATTGTAAAACTGTCAGCACCGTTAAAGTTGTTATTTGGCGTATACGTGTAGCTACCGGTTGCATCAATTACAACCTGCCCGTTTGCCGGTTGAGTTGTTAAGGCAAAGGTTAATGCATCGCCATCTGCATCACTCGCTGTTACTATACCGGTTTTAGCCGTATCTTCCGTTGTTAATATCGAAGGAGAACTTGCAACAGGCACATCATTTACAGGGGTAACGGTAATCAAAACAGTTACTGAAGCGGCTCCACCATTTCCATCATTAACCATTACTGTAAAACTGTCTGGCCCACTATAATCAGGATTTGGAGTATAGGTATAGGTACCATCGGGGTTTAAAAGTACACTTCCATTTACCGGAGCTATAGTCAGGTTGAATGATAATACATCACCATCGCCGTCGGTTGCCGTAATAACACCATTTTGCGGGGTATCTTCGGCCGTAACAATTGCAGGTGAGCTTGCTACCGGAATATCATTTACAGGCTGGATATCGATAGTTAAAATTGCAGTTGCAGTACCACCATTTCCATCGGATATAATATAAGATATAAGTGGAACTGTACCGTTATAATTTGGCGCAGGTGTAAATACATAACTTCCATCCGTGTTGATGGTAATCGTACCTACGGCAACACCTGAATTATCAACAATTGAAACTGCAGTTCCAGGCGTTTGTGTACCTGTAATGCCAATTATATTAAAGCCCGTAATGCTTAAAGTGTTTCCATCCGGGTCATTGTCGTTAGCTAATAAACCCGTTGCCGCATTTCTTGTTAAAACGGCATCTTCATTTGTTGTTCCGCTATCATTATTTGCGATGGGCAGGTCGTTTACAGCCGTAACAGTTATGGTAAGCGTAGCTGATGCTGTTCCTCCGTTTCCATCACTTATCTGATAAGTAATTACAGGAACTGCGCCATTATAATTTGCCTGTGGAATGAAATTATAGCTTCCATCGGCATTAATAGTAATGCTGCCCACGCCCGATATTATAACCTGGCTACCCACAGGCTGTGAACCTGCCACACCATTTATGGTAAAACCGGTAACCGTTAAGGCATCATTCTCAGCATCTGTATCATTTGATAAAAGACCGTTTGAAGCAGTAACATTTAAACTGCCGTCTTCAGCGATAGTATTAACATCATTATTCGCTACAGGGTTGTCGTTTATGGCATTAATCGTTATTGTTAAACCTGCAGTAGTGGCCAATGTACCATCGCTAACAGTATAAACAATTTGTGGTACAGCGCCGCTATAATTTGTTGCCGGGGTAAATTGATAGCTACCATCGGCATTAATTTGAATGGTACCTACACCCTGAATAACAAACGGCAAGCCAATTGATGGAATTCCTGTTGAGCCTGCTACGGTATAACCCGTTATTGCAATTGGCGGACCATCGATATCGCTATCGTTACTAAGTAATCCGCTTGCCGCAGAAACCGTTAAAACCGCATCTTCATTAACGGTTACAACATCGTCTACCGCAATAGGCGCATCATTTACAGCGGTAACATTAATGGTTAAAGTGGCTGTTGAATTAGAATTCGGCAAATTCTGGCCATCGTTAACAATATATGAGATAACCGGCACCGTACCGTTGTAGTTTGCTAAAGGAACAAAAATGTAGCCACCATCTGCATTGATTGTTATTGTACCAACTTGTGGTATTATAAACGGCGAACCTAAGGCTGGTATTCCTGTTCCCGGATTTCCGGCAATAGTGTAACCTGTAATTGTTAAAGCATTTCCATCAACATCACTATCATTAATCAATAAACCATTAGCTGCCGGTTTGCTCAATGAAACTGCATCTTCTGATATCGTTTCCACCTCATTATTTACCAACGGTGCATCATTAACAGCCCCAATGGTAATTGTAACATTAGCATCCAGAGCAGCATAAACAGTTCCGTCGCTGGCATTCCACTTGAAGTTTGTTAACCCATCAAAATCTGCTGAAGGAATGAAAACTAGTTGAGCAAGATCCGCTGCATTTATTTCCTGCCCAATGCTTACAGGAATACTATTAAGACTTAAAATGCCGTTTGCAGGTAACGTTACGACCTTAATTTTGTTTAATGCATTGCCATCAACATCGCTAAATTTCGAAGTAAAATCGGCTGCAGTAAATGGAACAGGTGTATCTTCAGTTCCTGATTTTGCTATATCTGCAACAATAGGTTCGTCGTTATCAGGACTTACACTAATAGATAACGTTCCTGCTGAAGTTAGGGTACCATCACTTACCAAGTACGTGATAACAGGAACTGAACCATTAAAGTTTAATACCGGAACAAATGTGTAATCGCCATTTGCATTTATGGTAATACTGCCTACGCCAGGAATTGTAAATGGTGTGCCCGTAACAGGAGAACCAGTACCGGGGTTGCCGGCAATTGTATAGCCAGTTATACTTAATGCTGAGCCTTCTACATCAGTATCGTTTGATAGAAGGTTTTTACTCAGTCCTGGTGAATCTTCCGGAATCACTTCTACTTCTGATAGTACCACTGGTGCATCATTTACAGGAGCAACTGTTATGCTGAGTGTGGCACTAGCCTCACCTGCGCTTGCACCTGGTCTTCCAGGGTTGTCTTTTATAGTGTAAGTGATCTGTGGAACTGCCCCGTTAAAGTTAAGTTCAGGGGTAAACGAATAAGTTCCGTTCGCATTTATGGTTATAGTACCTACATTTGGAATAGCTATCGGTGTGCCAACCGGCTGATCTCCGCTTACACCATTTATCGTAAATTTAGTAACTGCGTAAGGATCTCCATCCGGATCCGAATCATCTCCCAGACCACCAAATAAAGTTTCGTTTAGCGTACCGCTATCTTCATTTATTGTAATTGCATCATTTACAGCAAGCGGAGGCTGGTTGTTAGACGTAACCGTAATCGTAAATGTTGCCGTTGCCGTACCTCCCTGGCCATCGCTTACCGTATAAACAATTGCCGGAACTGTTCCATTGTAGGTTATAACTGGTACAAAAGTGTAGCTGCCATTTGCATTAATGGTTATATCGCCAACGCCTGGTATAGTGTAAGGTGTGCCGACCGTCGCAACGGTTCCACCAACCGTAAAACCTGTTATAGTTAATGGATTTCCATCAGCATCAAAATCATTCGCTAATAAACCCGGTGGCCCTAAAGTAAATGATGAGGTTCCCTGAACGATGCTTCCAACATCATTTCCGGCAACAGGAGCATCATTAACAGCATTTATTGTAATGTTTACATCAGCATCCAGATTCGCATTTGTCGTGCCATCGAAACCATTCCATTTGAAATTAACAGTACCATTAAAATTTAAGTCGGGCTCGAAAGTAAGCTGATTTAAATCTGTAAGATTAATTTCTTGTCCTGTTAAAACCGCTACCCCATTCAGTTTCAATGTACCTGTTGCAGGTAAAGTTACCACCTCAATTTTAACCAGCGGACTGTTTTCCGGGTCGGTGTAGTGACCTGTAAAGTCTGCTGTTGTAAAGGTGATAATTGTATCTTCATTTCCCGATTTGGTTATGGCTGTAACCACCGGAGGATCGTTTAATGGTGTATAAGTTATGTTTAGGTTTGCCGTTGCTGTGCCCCCGTTACCATCATTAATGGTATATGTTATAACAGGGACTGTGCCGTTAAAGTTTAAAACCGGAACAAACGAATAGCTACCATCGGCATTTATAGTAACTGTACCAACTGATGGAATAGTAAATGGTGTACCAATAACCGGCCGACCGGCACTACCCGCAACAATATAATCGGTAACGGTTAGCGTGGCCGGAAGTTCAACATCACTATCATTCGCAAGTAAACCATTTGCCGCAGCTTTTGTAATAACCAGGTCCTCATCCGAAACCACGTTATCATCAACAGCGATTGGATTATCGTTAACCGCATTAATTAAAATGTCTAAAACCGCAGCACTGGAAGTTGATCCATCAGTAATTGTATAAGTTATTGAAGGCACAGCGCCGTTATAATTTAATACAGGAATAAAAATGTAACTGCCATCAGCCGAAATCGTTATGGTACCAACATCGGGAATAAGAACTGGCGTACCAATTGCTTGTACCCCTGCAATACCTGCTATTGTGTAGTTGCTAACCGTAACTGGGTCGCCATCTGGGTCACTATCATTAGCAAGCAAACCGGTTGCCGCAGGAACATTAAGCTGACTATCTTCGGTTGCTGTAGCCGTATCATTCGAAGCTACTGGCGCATCATTTACAGCAGTTATAGTTAAGGTAAGCGTTGCCGTGGCGGTTCCTCCATTTCCGTCACTTACCGTGTATGTAATTACCGGTACATTGCCACTATAATTTGCTAATGGAGTAAATGAATAACTTCCATTGGCATTTATGGTGATCGAACCAACATTTGGTATGCTGTATGGCGTACCGATAACTGGCACTCCTGAAATTCCAGGGTAGGTAAAATCAGTTATATTTAAAGTGGTACCTACATCTACATCACTATCATTTGATAAAAGTCCGGCTGCTGCGCTAACCGTTAGTGTATTATCCTCAACCAAATTTCCATTATCATTTACCGCAGCCGGCGGATCATTTACCGGCGTTAAGGTAATGATAACATCTTCATCAGTTAAGGCATAAGTTGTTCCATCGAAAGCATTCCATTTGAAGCTGGTTGTACCATTATAAGTTTGGTCGGGAACAAAAGTTAAGCCTGCCAGATCGGCGGCGGCAATGACCTGATTCGCAGTAACATTTACACCATTCAGTTTCAACAACCCGTTGGTTGGTAGACTAACAATTTTAACGTTTACCAATGGGCTACCGTCGGCATCGTTGTAAGCAGAAGTAAAATCTGCTATTGTAAATGTTATTGTCGTTTTTTCAGGGGCTGATTTAAGTATATCGGTTAACACAGGAAGATCATTAACCGGACTGATACTAATGTTAACATTAGCAGCAACAGCATAAGTTGCACCATCAAAACCATTCCAGTTAAAACTTGTACTGCCATTAAAATCTGCACCAGGTACAAATTGCAAGTCTGGAATATCTGAAGCCTGAATTTCCTGTCCGCTTGTTACCAGTGCTCCGTTTAAAAACAATACGCCTTGCCTGCTCGGCGGTAAATTTGTAATTTGAATTTTAGATAAGGCTACACCTTCAGGGTCAGTATATTTATCCGTAAAATCATTAAGCGTAAAATAAAACGGTACATCTTCTTGAGTCGTCTTGGTGATATCGCCCAATGTTGCCAAATCGTTTATTGGAATCAATGTAATATTCACATCATTTGGCGTTGCTGCGTACGCAGTTCCGTCATTTGCATTCCATTTGAAAGTTACCGGACCATTGAAATTAGCTGCAGGTTCAAAAACAATTTTTGATAGATCTGCTGCAGCGATTTCCTGATTTAATGTTATTGCTATACCGTTCAACTTCAGAATCCCCTGAGCCGCCGGAGGTAAAGTTACAATTTGAATTTTAGCTAATGTATGTCCGTCTGCATCGATAAAACTATCTGTAAAATCTGTAGCGGTAAAAGTCAAAACAACATCTTCCTGTCCTGTTTTAATTATAGAAGAAATAACTGGCAAATCATTTACCGGCGTAATTACGATGTTTACATTAGCGGCTGATGCGGCGTAAGCGACGCCATCACTTGCATTGTATGCAAAACTCACATTTCCATTAAAGTTGGCGAATGGCGAGAACGTTAAATTTGCTAAATCCATAGCCGAAATTTCCTGTCCTGCAACTACCGCTACGCCATTAAGGTTTAGTGTTCCCACACTGGCATCGGGCAAAGTAAGAATCTGAACTTTTGCCAAAGTACCATCAACATCGTTAAATTTAGTGCTAAAATCTGTTGCAGTAAATTGAATATCCACATCCTCTGCTCCTGTTTTATCCACGGCGTTGATGACAGGTATATCATCAACAGGCTGAATAACAAGCGGTATATTTTTGGTATCAGTTAACGCAGGGCCTCCGGTATTTCCTAAATCATTTATGGTCGTTGTTAAGGCAACATTACCATTTAAATTCAATGTCGGCGTATACGTTATGGAACCTCCAGCTATAAATGCATTTATAGCTGCAAGATTGCCGGATAGAGAAACAGCATTAGTGCCCGAACCAGTTACCACAACCCCATTCCCGCTTACTGCATCAATGGTTCCCTGGCCTGAAGGAATGTTAAACACCACAGAAACCGCCGCATTACCAGCATCTTTATCTTCAAAACTTATTCCGGTGATTACTTTTGGAGTATCTTCGATTAAAGATAAGCTGGTTGGCACTGTAGCAATTGGTGCGATATTGTAATCTTCACGCCAATCTCTTTCTGGTGTTGAAGGGGTATCTAAATTGGGGAATGAATTTGGGGTTTGCCCGTTGGTTGCATTCAGTTGCGTATCATTAACATCGAAAGCATCATCCAATCCATCTTTATCTGCATCATTTCCACTAGCTATTGTATCGGCAACGCCATCATTATTTGTATCGTAAGCTTCTAGTGAATCCGGCTCATTGTCATTATCAGCATCCAAATCAAGATAATCCGGCGCATCTGTTCCATCTGTATTTACCGGTGTAATTCCATTTCCTTCGTATGCATTATCCAAACCATCTCTATCTGTATCAATCCCTGACGGCGGAATATAGCCCGAGGTACTTTGCGCTTCAATATTATCCACAATGCCATCTCCATCAGAATCTATATCCAAAAAGTTTGGAACACCATCACCGTCTGTATCGTTTTTCCCTTCAACAGAATCCAGGATACCATCGTTATCCGAATCAATATCAAGGTAGTTTGGTCTGCCATCTCCATCATTATCAAGAACAGTTAACGGTACACCTGATGGTACGCCAGAAAGTGAACCAGTGGTATTATTATAATCATCAACAAGATCTGAAATGCCATCATTATCAAAATCATTTACCAAACCGGAACCAATACGGCCATCGTTATTTGGATCTGACCCGCCATTTTCGACAACATCAAAAACACCATCATTATCAGAATCGATATCAAGGAAATCACGTATGCCATCACCATCTTTATCTCCGGGCGTTAAGCCTCCATTTGCGGCTAGCGGAACGCCATTGGCATCTACATTTGTACCAATAAGTCCTATTCCCGGCAAACCATTATTATCCGGGTCGGAGCCACCAGCTTCAATAACGTCAGGAATACCATCATTATCAGAATCAAGATCATGGTAATTTGCAATACCATCTCCATCATCATCTCCGGTTCCCTCAATTGTATCTAAAATACCATCGTTATCATCATCTAAATCAATGCCATCAGGAATGCCATCTTTATCAAAATCCGTCGAACTTCTCCAGTCACGATCTCCACCTGGTGTTTGTGTATTAGGCATTGAAAGCGGGGTCTGCCCACCATTTGTAGCATAATTTGTTACGTTTGGATTATTGTTATCATTGTCGAAAATATCAGCTAATCCATCGTTATCCGCATCGGGTAAAACATCCATTATGTTGTCTCTTCCGGCTGCGCCAGTCTGGTTAATTTTATTATCTACCTCCAAAGGGCTTACTATCGAATTTTCTTCCCAATCTTTGAAACCATCATTTTCCGAGTCTGTATCCACGTAATCCGGCGCACTTCCGCCATCTATGTTCGAATAACCGGAGGCAACGCCGCCATTATTGACATCATAAGCATCATCAATTCCATCGCCATCGGTATCAACACCTTTTGGCGCAACATATCCATTTGTAGAAAGACCTTCAATGTTATCGATTATACCATCGTTGTCGGCGTCTATATCTAGGTAGTTAGATAAGCCGTCGAAATCTCTATCCTGATTAAATAATGTACTAACCGCTACAAAATCCGGGTCATTTAAGTCCGAGAGACCATCTCCATCGGCATCCACAATAGGCCCTGTACCAATTACACCATCATTTTCTCCATCGACAATGTAAAATGCGGCTTCGAAGGTATCCGGAATACCATCCGCATCAGAATCCAGATCCAGGTAATTTGGTTTGCCGTCTTTATCTTTATCCTGAGGAACAAGCGCCGTGCCACCGGCAGCCGGATCTACTAAATCATTTAAGCCATTACCATTTGCATCAACAAAAGTACCCGATCCGAATCTGCCATCTTTATCTGTATCGTTTGCTGGGTTTCCATTAGCCTCAATCGCATCAACAATACCATCGTTATCCGAATCAACATCCAGATAATTCGGAATCCCGTCTTTATCAAAATCTGTTGTCCCTTCAACAACATCTGTTATACCATCATTATCATCATCCAAATCGACGTTATCAGGCACACCATCCCGATCGGTATCGATAGTTAGATTTATAACGTTCGATAAAACTGCAGCACATGCGTTATCTGATTGTGTTATCGAAACCCTGTATTTATAGCCTTCCATAGATTGATTTACCTTAGCGATGGTTAGCTTTGGTGAAGCAGCACCACTATACATGGTGTTATCTGATATATTAGTCCAGCTATTTCCATTATCAGTGCTCAACTGCCATTGATATTGAGAAGTGCCCGTACCGCCGCTTGCCGCAACATTTAATACAACATTTGCTAAAGCCCTGACGTTTTGATTAACAGGTTGCGTGGTAATTGAAGCCGCTGAACCAACGGTAATAACCACCGGCTCTGTGACTGCAGAACGGCATGCAATGCCGCCTGTTGTAGAAATTGTACCCCTTCTATATTGTGTGGTGGTGGTTAAAACACCAGGACTGTAAGTTGAATTTGTTGCCCCGGCAATTACCGACCAGCTTGTGCCATCTGTTGAACTTTCCCACAAGTAAGACAATGAACCGCCACCTGTACCATTCGTTGTTGAAGTGATTGTTGCAGGTGCGGTGTTAACACAAATCGATTGATTTGCAGCAATTGCTCCCGGCGTTACAACGCTTTGAACGGTAACATCAATATTAAATGGCGTGCCTGTACAATTATCCAAAACGGGAGTTACAACATACCTGATTACGGCATTTGCGGCTGATGAATTAATCAATGTTTGTGAAATTGGTCCTGAAACCGGTGTTGTCTGGTTGCTAAAACCAGTAACATTTGTTCCACTTAAAATGCTTGCCGTCCAGGTATAAGTGAGGTTGGTGTTTGTTGTAGCCGGCGAAACCGAAAAAGCTGCGTTACTACAAATTGCCGCTGGATTTGTGGCAGATGCCGTGATTGTTGGTCCGATGGTTACTGTTATGGTAAATGGATTACCAGGGCAGCTTCCATTGGTAGGCGTAACAGTATAGGTTACAGTTGCTGTGCTGGTTCCTGTATTAGTTAGTGTTTGATCTACTGATGATAAATTTGTGCCACCTGATGTACCTGTAACACTACCCCCAGTAATGGTGGGTGCAGACCATGAATATGTCGTTCCGGCCGGAGCCTCTACCGGCTGAAAGCTAAAAGAGCCATTTACACACAAGCTGTAAGTTCGGTTGGTAATAACCGGACGTTGAACAACACTCACCGAAAATGGAGATGAAGCGGCTTCGACACAACCACCCCCAGTTACAATTGCCCGGAAAGAAGTTGTCGCATTCAGGTTAGTGTAATTTAATGTTGTAGTGGAATTTGCCGGAGAATAAGTTACCCAGTTTGTACCCCCGTCGGTAGAATATTCCCATCTAACCACCGTTGCGGTGGTACCACTTAAAGTAAGCGTACCGTTGCTGCCGCTACAAACACTTGCGGTTCCGGCGATGGTTCCTGTTGAGGTAACGGTAATGGTATGGGTTGCTGTTTTTGGAGTACAACCTGCAGCGGTTGCCGTAACAACAGCCGTACCGGAAAATAGTGAAGAAAATGTTACTTCACCAGTATTTGCATCGATTACAGCTTGCGTATTCGTAGTATTGATGCTGTATGTTATGCCCGTAGCATTTGCTGCGGTAGCCGTGTAGGTTTGTGTTCCTGCTCCCTGACACCTGGTAGAGGTTGCGCCGGCAGCAAATACAGGTGTTGCAACCAATCCATTCACCTGTATGGTTCCTGTGGCCGAAACATTCGGACTTCCGCCGGTTGTTGTAACTGTATATGTTCGTGGACCAGCAGTTGTAGCGGTTGGACTACCCGAAATGGTTAAAATTTTTGAAGCTGAATTATAACTCGCCGTTACACCTGCAGGCAAACCTGTTACAGTTGCACCGGTAGCGGTACCACCAATGGCATAAGTAATATTGGTTATCGCTGTGTTAATACAAACTGTTTGCGCATCACTTGGCGGCGTGGTTGTTGAGGTCAACGAAATCGCTGTTATGGGTGTTGTACTTACCGAACTCTGGTCATTGGCACTATTCGAATCTGTTTGGGTACCGGTAATGGTTGCCGTGTTGATATAACTGCCGGTTGCATTTACTTTGGCGGTAATTACTAATGTGGCTGATCCATTTGCCCCAAGCGAGCCTATGTTCCAGATACCTGTAGTTCCATTGTAGGAAGTTCCTGTGGAAGGAGCGCTGCTTATAAATGTATAGCCCGAAGGTAATAAATCAGTAACCGAAACGCCTAAAGCAGTACCAACACCTGTATTTGATGCAGTTAAAGTAAACCGAACCGTACCATTTACAGGTGGCGCAGGGTCATCAACAGTTTTTGTAATGCTCCGTTCAATGTTGCATAAGGCAACGGTTACCGGAACAGATTGAGCACTTATACCACAACCTAACATGGTGGTTAAAGTATAAGAACCCGATTCGGAAGGTGAAAATGTTCTTGCACTCGCCCCCGTAATAGCCACACCGTTCAAATATCATTGATAAGGACCAACAGCAGATGGGTCGGCTGATAGCGTAGCGGAACCGCAATCTGCCTGGGTTAAAATAGGTTTAATTGCCTGCTCGGGAAGTGGCGTTATAAAATTAGACATTGAATAACCACTACCGCTTTGCACAAGAACAGCATTCATTCTTCCGCTGCTTGTAAATGTTAAAGCGGCAGGCGAGGAAAGATTGGTATTTGTAAAATCTATAAGGTAAATCCCTGTACTTCCCAATTGTCGTCTGACACCAACCCCCGGCACAGCCTCTAAATCCGCATTCGTATAGTTAGTAGTGGTGCTTCCGGTTGTCGTTAGAAAAATTTTATCAGTTGCGCTTTTTGTGGTGATGTAACCAAAATAAGGTAAATCTGTACCGTTGTTATGCCTGAATTTGTAGGTTTTAGCGATGACGCTTCCGCCACAGCTCGCCAACGGCGCAAGGGTAAGCATATCTACTTCGCAATTATTGGCCGTACCAGAGAAAGCGACAACATTTTTTGTAGCAGAAATCTTTGAACTCGAATACTGAATACCCGTTTGCGAAGAACCATTTGCAGTTCCGGGGATACCATTACTTACTGTAACAAAACTACCTGCCGCAACAAGCGTGTAACTGTTAGTTGAATTTAATGTACCATTCAGGTTATAATTTGTAACTGTAACGGTTGTATTCGGTAGTGTAGCAATAATGGTTGTTTGCTCAGCAACGTTATTTCCAGCACTCCTGATGACCAAATATTCATTACCTAACGAATTTATGGGCGGAACGGGATTGTAAACACCATCTCCGCAGCCTAAGGGCGTATCAATATGCGCACCGGAATTCATAACTGCCGCGGCCGATGTTTCAACCAAAGACCCAATTCCAGTTTGAAAAAGATAACTCTGACCCGCATTTAAGGTTACCAAAGCCGTACCATTTAGTCTTACAGTGGTATTATTTTCGATGGCCATAACACTATAAATGGGCCGCTGTGTCGAACCATTCAATAAGCCATCACGATAGTACCCAACCCTGAAAGATGTTCCAATGGCCGCATCACCAAAACTAAATAACGCTGCATTTCCTTTTCCATTGGCATCATTATAAGCATCAGATGCCACATTCCTTACGTTAACTGTAATGGGATTATTCCCTTCAACAATCATCCCTCGATCAGAAAGTACTGTATTGAGGGTATTGAGCACGGTACTGTTTGGGTCGCCCACAAATCGGTAAACCGCAGGTGCCGTTGGCGTTGGTGTCAAAGTAGTTACCAGCGTTCCATTGCTTTTACGAACAGTAACCGTGGTATTGGCTGTATTGGTTGTAACAACGATTTCATTAGCCTGGGTCCAATACTGCCATGGTGCCGGTGCAATGTAATGCTTTGTATAGGTTTGTGCAGACAGTTTAGCGCAAAAAATGAAGCAGAAGCAAAAAAGTAACGGGAGTAAACGTTTAATCATAAAGAGATGGATAGCGTGGTAGCCAGGTAATTGAGAGCTATAGAATGATTATCTGGCGAAAAGTAATTGCTTTTCTAATTTAGATTCGGTATTTAACAGATCTGTTTTTTAATTTATAATTATTCAAAAAAATATTAATTTGTATTTTAAATAATACATTACACTAAGTTTTAGTGTAATTATTTTGTAGTCAAATATATCTGATTTTTGTATCCATTAAGGTATTCCTTATTTTATTTAAACTCAAAAAAAAAGACACAACCACAAGTTTTAAACACAATAAATAGCGGTCATGCAGTCTAATTTAAGTTTTTTATGCTGAAACTTTCGCAATCCGGGTAATAAATAGTCGGGCTGGCCAGTTATTTACATGATAAAATTCAAGGAATCGCATCAAAAATTTTGTTGAGAATCGATAAAGGAAATGTTTGTTCACAAATTTTTTGGCTTGTATTAAGATAGATTTGGCTAAATCCTCACCTAAAATTTGAAGCAATTTTGCTTTATAAAAATTAAGAAAATGAAAGTATTTGTAACAGGCGCTTCGGGTTTTGTTGGCTCAGCGGTGGTAAAAGAATTAATAGGTGCAGGCCATGATGTTATTGGTTTGGCTCGTAACGCAGAATCTGCAAAAAAAATTAACGGTGCCGGCGCCGTGGCTTTGCCCGGAGGACTGGAAGATTTAGACATTTTAAAAAAAGCTGCATCGGAGGCAGATGGCGTTATCCACACGGCTTTCGTTCACGATTTTTCACAATATTTAAAAGCTGGCGAAATAGATAAAGCAGCCATAAATGCTATGGGCGAAGCATTGCTGGGAACAGAAAAACCAATTGTGGTAACTTCGGGAATGTTGGGTTTACCGCCAGTTAATGGCATCATCACCGAAGAAAGCAATTCGGAAAATTCTCCCCGAACTTCAGAAAGCTCAGCTAAAGAATTAGCCGCAAAAGGTATAAACGCATCATCGGTTCGTTTTCCTCCATCCGTACATGATAAAGGCGACAAAGGTTTCATTCCCTTCCTTATCCAGACGGCACGCAACAGCGGTATTTCTGCTTATGCAAATAATGGCGAAAACCGTTGGTCGGCGGTACACCGGGCCGATGCCGCAAAAGCTTTCCGCCTGGCAGTTGAGAAAGCACAAAAAGGCGCCATATACAATGTGGTAGCTGATAAAGGTATTGAATTTAAAAGCATAGCAACTTTAATTGGTGCGAAACTGAATTTGCCTGTAGTTTCCTTATCAGGCGATGAAATTAGCAGACACTTTGATTGGATGGGACGCTTTGCGACGCTGGATGCTTACGCAACTGGCGCAAAAACTGAAGAGGTTTTAAATTGGAAACCGACCAACATCGGTCTTCTTAAAGATATGGAAGAAAATTATTTCTAACCTGATTAATGTATTTGAGAACCGCTGTACCTGTTTAAGCAGCGGTTTTTGGCATTTACGGATGCAATTAATTTATATTTACAAAAAATATACACGCCTGCATTTCATATTTCTAATCTAAATCACCATCATAAATGGAAAAGAGGGTAACCCAACGAATCAAAACGATTAGCGAGTTTCATCGTTTAAGAGGTTTGCCAAAACCGGAAAACCCACTTATCAGTGTGGTAGATTTCAGTAAACTACAGCGTCCGCTAAACATTCACGAAACCAGCTGGGTGCTCGATTTTTATCAGATTTCTATTAAACGCGGCATGAATTTTAAAATGAAATACGGCCAGCAGGATTATGATTTTGATGAGGGCGTGATGTTCTTTCTGGCTCCTAACCAGGTATTTAGCATTGAGCATACAGCCGATTCACCAATAAAACAATCGGGCTACATGCTGCTCCTCCATCCTGATTTTTTTTGGAATACATCGCTTGCTAAAAGCATTTCTCAATACGAATTTTTTGATTATACGGTAAATGAAGCTTTGTTCTTATCAGAAAAAGAAGAAATAATATTGAATGGAATTATTGCCAACATAGAGCAGGAATACCATGCAAACATCGATAAATTTAGCCAGAACATTATTATTTCCCACATCGAAACGCTGCTAAACTATGCTGAACGGTTTTACGAAAGACAGTTTATCACCAGAAAAATAAGCAACCACGTAATTTTAAGCCGTTTGGAAGATGTATTAAAAAATTATTTCCGAAAAGATGATTTGATTACGAAAGGTTTGCCTTCAGTGCAGTTTGTAGCTGATGAACTTAATCTTTCTCCAAACTATTTGAGCAGGCTGCTCAAAACGCTCACCGGGCAAAGTACCCAGCAGTTTATCCACGACAAACTAATAGAAAAAGCTAAAGAAAAGCTGTCGACCACTAGTTTAACTATAAGCGAAATTGCCTATCAGCTTGGTTTCGAACACCCGCAGTCATTTAACAAATTGTTTAAATCAAAAACACAATACTCGCCTCTGGCTTTCAGGCAAACATTTAATTAATTATGAGCTGCCCCCCTAGCGTTTGGATTTTACATCGAGTTTAAAGCTAAAATCCTGTGTGAAATTATAACTGTAAACCTTAAGCTCCATGCTAATTTCCTGATTGAAAAGCCTGCCTACATGTTTGCAAAAAATGGAACGGAAAGTACCCAGATTTACCTGAGGTTTACAAACAATAGTTATCTCCGAATCAGACTTTTTCTCGGCACTACCAATAATGCCGGGCCAGCGATCTTTAATTTGCAAAGGCACCGAATCATAATAATTTTGCTGAATATAAGCCCCCGCTCCACGAATGAGTTCTTTAGGCAAGCTATCGCCTGAAAGTTGCTTCCAGGAATCATGAATTACCGAAATGCGGGCGAGTAAAACATCTTCCTCGCTAATGCACCACAAATCTTCGGGCGAAGTTTGTGAAAGTTTTAACGTGCGGTAATGACCGTAAATGTCTTTGAATGGGTAGCTAAGTTCTATCATAATTTTATTAGGGGTTACGAAAATAACCATCCTAACACAGCCTTTCAATTTATTCTATCAACAATTTGTTGGTAAACTTTAACGCTCGCAAAATTTAAAAATGCTTTTATTGTTTGTGTAAACGAATACCAAAGGTGAATAATTGTTCACTCAAAAACTGCTTGTATAAGCACAAATAAGGCTTGCAGGATAATCTGCAAGCCTTCATAAAATGGTACTAAACTTGTTTTTCTGTTTGATTGACCTTCATCTAAATCCCTGACCAGCCATTATCGCCAGCCTAAAGCGGGCGCAACATATTCTAGAATAGCAGCAAGTACATGTATATTGTAATCAACACCCAAAGTGTTTGGAATGGTTAATAATAAGGTATCTGCCTCCTGAATGGCTTCATCCTGGGCTAGTTCTTTAATGAGCTCATCCGGTTCGGCGGCATAACTTTTGCCAAAAACAGCCCTTTTATCTGCCTCAATGTAACCAAAACTATCCGCTCCTTTTACTTGCTGGCCGAAATAATATCTATCCTGATCGTTTACCAAAGCAAAAATAGAGCGACTTACAGAAACATGCGCCTCTCGTTTGTGACCGGCTTTTTTCCAGGCATCTTTGTATAGCCTTATCTGTTCAGCTTGCTGAATATGAAAAGGCTTCCCGTTTTCATCAAATTTTAAAGTCGAGCTTTGCAGGTTCATCCCGTTTTCTGCTGCCCAGATAGCAGTTGCATTTGATGCGGCACCCCACCAGATGCGCTGACGCAGTCCTTCAGAATATGGTTCTAACCGCAACAAACCCGGTGGATTCGGAAACATAGGATTAGGATTAGGTTGTGCAAAACCCATTCCTTTTAAGCCGTCAAGGAACTCCAAAGCCTTTTGCCTGCCCATATCAGCGTCAGTTTCTCCTTCTTTAGGTTCGTAACCGAAGTACCGCCAGCCTTCTATAACCTGTTCTGGCGAACCTCTGCTAATGCCAAGCTGCAACCGGCCACCAGAAATTAAATCTGCTGCACCCGCATCTTCAACCATGTACATCGGGTTTTCATAACGCATATCAATTACGCCCGTCCCGATATCTATTTTACTGGTTCTTGCCCCAATTGCCGATAGTAATGGAAATGGCGACGCTAACTGCCTTGCAAAATGGTGTACCCTGAAATAGGCGCCATCTACCCCAAGTTCTTCTGCTGCTACCGCCAAATCAATAGATTGAAGCAAAGTATCTGCGGCAGTTCGGGTTTCATACGAAGGGTGGTTAGACCAGTGCCCGAATGATAAAAATCCTATTTTCTTCATTTACCTGATGATTAATTCCAAATGTAGCAATACGGCCACATGGTGCAGGTCACCGTTCAGTCAAGAATTAAGTTGCCACTAAAACTTTAATAACTGTCATTTCAACGATACAAACCCGGCATTAGTCGATACATACTAAGGCCTAAATAAACTTTTGGATAAATTGAATTTAAAAAAAACTCTATCATGCTTACCTCAAATTTATCTGCAGGAAAAACACAGGCAATGTCTATCAAATGGACACCCGTGCAGTCCTTACTTTTTCCTAAACCCGGAACCCGGGTTTATTTTAAAAGAGAAAATGAAGACACAATTTACCAGGGGTACTTTAAAAGTGGATTTTACGCTATGGAAAGTTTGTTTTATGATGTAATAGCCTATGCTATTCTCAATTAATTTGTATCTTCCGATACCTGCAATTTGTTGCGAACCAGATACTATAAAAAGTATGGATAAGCTGAGCTAAAATTTTCTCGGGCAAGCACGTTTACTTTGGTGATGTATTCAATCTCGTTTAATAGAAAACTGGCCTCAGCAGGTAAATCTAAAGCGCTTAAGATTTCTTTAACCTGCTTATCAAATTGGGTACAAAGTATAATCATTTTATCAATGGCATCACCATGCGATAAAATATGAACTGGTCCGGAAATGCCTTTTTCGCTTGCTTTGGCGCCAAAGCCACCGTAAGCCCAAATCTCCCGTGAACAAAATAAAAACAGTAAATTATCAAAAGCAGAAAGCAAAGAGGTGTGCCTGATGAGGTAAGTCGCACTAGCCTTACCCCTACTTCCCACCTCTGCTTTCCAAAACCTGTCAAATTCATTTCTAAAATTTTCAGCTAGAATAACCTGCCTTGATAAAGTATTAAAAATTTCTTCTACAGTATTCATCTTCCTGTTTAATCTGCGATTAGAGAGCGCAAATAAATGCGGGAAATCCTTTCTAAAACTTATTGAACTAATTGCTCAGCCCACTAAATAGTCAAATTGATTAGCGAATCTAGCCATGCATATTGAAACAAACCGATTCTTTATACAGAACGGTCAATTTTCTTTATAAACAGATGGAATAGCGTGATATGTCTGTTGTAGAAATTTTTCGGGACTTATCATCAATAGTAAACGATTGTTCAGATAGTTAAAAATTAGTATGCGCCATAAGACAACAAAATAGTTCATCCGGCGTATTAGATAAGGACTTTATGTAACACGCTCTTATTCAGTGCCGGACACGAGAATTTTAATGCCTAAATTTTCAGATAAAAACACCAAAATTTAATGCTTGGGCTAGTGGTTCAGCAAAATTCGGTACAAAATCTTCTGTTTTCGTTACGAAAAGGCGTAATTTCGTTATATAATTAATCACCCTCTTTATAATTAATGATAAGATGTATTGCCATAGATGATCAGTTAAGTTCTTTGCAGGGATTAGAAAAGTACATTCAGGATACCCCAAATATGCGCCTGGTAAATTCTTATACCGATCCGGCGCTGGCATTAAAAGAACTCTCGAGAGCTGAACCAGTCGATTTAATGTTTATGGACATTAACATGCCGCAAATATCAGGTCTTGAGCTGGCACAGGCACTCCGTGGAAAATCAAGGAAATTGATATTTACAACAGCACACAAAGAATATGCTTTCGAAGCTTATGAAGCCGATGGAGATGCCTATCTACAAAAACCATATAGCTACGCAAAATTCCTAGTCACCATTAACAGGCTTTTTGGCGATAACCGTGAGAACGTTGAAAATAATTCAGCCCAAAGCGACAGCTTTCTCGTGAAAAATAAAGAAGAAGATCATCGAGCGATAATGGTTAAATATGCTGATATTATTGCTTTCGAAAGTTTTCACAATTATGTTAAAATCCACACAGATAAAAAGATTATTATCGCTTACCTGAGTTTAAAAGATGTTAGGGAACAATTAAACATCAGTAAACAGTTTATACAATTACATAGGGCCTACATTATTTCGATACCCCACATACAACATATAGAAGGCCAGAGAATTACGCTCGTTAACCAACTGAGCTTTAATGTAGGCGATATTTACACTAATGAATTTAAAGATTTTTACAATGAGCGTGTTATAATCAGCAGCCGCAAAAGGTAGCAGCTGCCGAAAAAAAACTATTGCACAACACCCGCTCTCGTAGAGGTTGAGGTTAAGGTAGCACTAGTTCCAGTAGGGTCAGTTTCAAATAAACTGAAAAAAGATTTTTTTTTAAATACAAAAATGGTTCTTTTAATTAGCTTTTGAGTTTTCATAGTCTTCTTTTTTTTTGAAAACTATAAGTAGCTGTAAACTAATTAATTATAAATTACACAGAAGGTTCAATTTTCTTTATGGATAGCTCTTCAGGCATATTTAAGTTTTTTAAAAGCAACTTAAGGTTGTACCGTATTCACCTCGTTGCCTGGGTCGCTTTTATATTTTGGGAGGCCGTAATAATTGGCTTAATATATGGCCAGTTTGGAAACCTCAGCAATTATGTAATACACTATGCGCTAAACATTTCTATTTTCTATATACATGCAAAGGTGCTTCAGCGGGGCCTGAAAAAACCGAACCAGGCCTTTTGGAAACTACCTTTGTATCTGGTGATAGAAACAATGTTCTTTGTCGGTTTTATTTATAGCCTCGATACTATCCTTTTGAAATATACCGATGTGTTTAGCCGCGAAATGGGCGAGCCTTTAACCAGGGCTTTAACAGTACTTTGGAGGTGTTTATTTTTTATGTTTTTCGGAACGGGATATTATTTCCTAATTAGTTATATTGAAACAAAGGCCGAAAAAGATCGAATAGAAAGGCAGCGTTTCAAAATCCTTTTAGAAAAAGAAAAAACCGAAAAAGAACTTGTACAAGCACGAAATGCATTTCTAAAGGCTCAGATTAACCCTCATTTGTTATTCAACACACTCGAATTTGTTTACCAGAAGTTTAAAAACCATGCGCCAAAGGATGCTGAAGCCATGTTGTACCTCGCGGATATCATGCGCTATGCGGCTTCATCAAATGATAACGGTGAGTTTATAACCTTAAGTGACGAGATTACACAATGTGAGAATCTGATTCACCTGCATCAATTAACCAATCCAAAAACTTACCTAAGCCTCGCCTATGCACCCGATGTTGCAGAAATCTCGTTTATCCCGCTAGTGCTCATAACGGTTCTTGAAAACATGATTAAACATGGAAACCTTTCAAACGCTGGTCATCCTGCAACACTAGATCTCTTTTTGGATAACAACAACCTAATCATTTTAAGCAGAAATAAAATTCAGCCCATTCCCTTTCGGTCGGGGTTAAGCTCAGGACTCAACAATATCAAAAACAGGCTGGCTTTCGCCTATGGAAACCATTCTACTGTAAACCACCTCATTGACAACGATAACTATTTTGAATTAACGATAATGGTAAACATCAAGGCCATAAACCAGCATAAATCCCACATACTAAGCGCTTCATTTATAAGGAACTAAAAGTAAGTAAACGCATACTGCAAGAACACAGTTCATGAGAACCAGCACAGCCAGCAAAATTTGAATAAATAACCTATTTTTACATCCATGCCAAAAATCATCAACCTCGAAGCATTTAAACAATTCTTTAAGTCTGGCCAGGTTGGTGGCTTTCTGCTTTTAATCTGCGTGGGCATGTCCTTAACCATTGCTAATTCATCGGCAAAGAACAGTTTTGAAACATTTTTACAAACCAGCCTGGGCTTTGGTTCTATAAATTACAGCATTTTAGAATGGATAAACGATGCGCTGATGGCCATATTCTTCCTTTTGGTTGGTTTGGAAATAAAACGCGAATTAGTAGAGGGCGAGTTATCATCTGTAAAAAACGCAACCCTGCCGGTAGTTGCAGCATTAGGAGGAATGGTGGTTCCGGCGTTGATATATTTTATATTTAATAAAGGAAAAGAAACCGCTGGCGGCTGGGGAATCCCGATGGCAACCGACATTGCTTTCGCTTTAGCGATAATTGCAATGCTTGGTAAAAACATTCCGCCAAGCTTAAAAATATTTTTAGCGGCCCTGGCCATTGTCGATGATTTGGGTGCCATTCTGGTTATCGCCATATTTTACACCAATCAAATCCATTTTGAATATTTAGCGATGGCAGCAGGAATTTTAATGCTCTTAGGCCTGATGAACTATTTCGGCATAAAAAACCTGGCTTTTTACTTAATCCCTGGCCTATTTCTTTGGTATTTTATTCACCATTCGGGCATTCACGCCACCATTGCTGGCGTACTTTTAGCTTTCACAATTCCTACAAACCAAACCAACGTTCAATCTCCCCTCGAAAAACTGGAACATGCTTTAACCTTTCCTGTAAATTATCTGATTATGCCATTGTTCGCCCTGGCGAACACTAATATCACATTTCAAAAAGAGATGCTCAAAGGTTTAACTTCACCCTTAGGTTTGGGAATTATTATCGGCTTATTCGTCGGTAAAACAATGGGCGTAACATGCTTCAGCTGGTTGGCGATTAAATTAAAATTGGCCAGTTTACCAACAGGTGCAGCATGGAAACATGTGTGGGGTCTAGCTATGCTCGCCGGCATCGGCTTTACCATGTCGATATTTATCGCCTTGCTATCCTTTAATGATGCTTTGCATGTTGATGAAGCGAAATTTGCAATATTAACCGCATCTGTTTTATCGGGTATAGCTGGCTTTCTGTTTTTGAAAGCTGTGAAGAGCTGATTTTGCGATAACCTATATATCGGATATACAAATTTGTCCAGTTTGCTATTCTACAAGCAGATGGTTAAGATTTCCGAATATACGATCATAACGACTTGAATTAGACAATTCTCTGCGCCATACTACCGGCATAGGAACTGCTGGAAGGAGAAAACGTTAAAGCTTATGCAAAAACTTTAATGCCAGCAAAAACCAAGGCAGCGCACATTGCCCGATTCTTCATCGGGTGCTTGTGCTGCCGCCAATAAAGCTTTAACGAGTTTAT